>Ga0306922_10003304_pt1 | contig 15053 bp, 13 predicted proteins | sample sta12Cox44000082_FD_203758 | JGI IMG/M metagenome (GOLD analysis project Ga0306922, IMG submission 203758) | Lab enrichment of tropical soil microbial communities from Luquillo Experimental Forest, Puerto Rico - statoxic.12C.oxic.44.000.082 (v2)... | ecosystem: Environmental > Terrestrial >... | reverse complement strand
CGCCGAGCACACCGAGAAATTCGCGCCGCCTCATGCGTCCAACCCAGCCAGCTGAGAGTGAGACTATACCACTCTGGAAGGGCTTGTTGGGGTGACGTCACGATGTCCGCTTTGGGTCAAAAGCGGACATTCGGGAAATGTCCACCGTGAAGCCGCTTTCACCCCCGAAAGCGGACCTCGATCTGCGCGTTTATGAGTACAGGCCCTAATGTGTCCCTTAGCAAACGACCTTGTTGCCGCGGCGCCTCATGCCTTCAGCGTTTCCAGCACGCGCTCCGGCGTGAACGGCAGGTGGCGCAGCCGCTTGCCGGTCAGCCGATAGAACGCGTTCGAGATCGCGCCGGCGATGAACGGGTTGCCGATCTCGCCGAGGCCCGTCGGCCGGGTGTCGACGTCGACGAACCTGACGTTGAGCTCCTCCGGCAGGTCCGACATGCGCATGAGGTTGTAGTCGTGGAAGTTCGATTGCTCCACGGCACCATCCCTGATCGTGATGCGCTCATGCAGCACGCTGGACAAGCCGTAGAGGATGCCGCTCTCGACATTCGCGCGGGCCGCGGCGGGCTGCACGACGATGCCGCCGTCGATCGCCACCCACACCTTGTGGACGCGAATCTTGCCGCTTCCCCGGTCGAGCGAGATTTCGACCGCGCCGGCGCCGAGCGAGCCGGAGCGCTCGGTGATCGAGATGCCGACGGCTCGGCCTTCGGGACGCGTGGCCTTGTAGTCCGACATTTGCGCCAGCGTCTCGAACACTTTGCGCGCCTTGGGCGAAGCACCCATCCGATCGAAGCGGAACTCGATCGGATCCATGCCTTGGTCGACCGCCATCTGGTCCACGAAGCTTTCGATGGCGAAGGTGTTGAACACGTGGCCGACCGCACGCCAATGCTTGAGCTTGATGCCGTGCGAGACGCCACGCCGCTCGATCGCTTGGTTGGGTACGCCGTAGTAAGGAATCTTGATGCCGGTGATGAGGAGGAACTCCCCGTCGCCGACGACGCAGTGCTTCCAGCCCGTGACCTTGCCCGATGCGTCGGTCGCCGCCTCCAGGCACTGGAATGATTGCGGCCGGAACATGCCTTGGGCGATGTCCTCTTCCCGCGTCCATATCAGCTTGACGGGGCGACGCACCTCCTTGGCGATGCGTGCGCATTCGGCGGCGTAGTCACCGAGCGAACGACGGCCGAAGCCGCCGCCCATGTAGCATTGGTGGAAATCCACCTGCTCGAGCGGGAGCCCGAGCGCCTTCGCCACCGCCTTGCGGGATTCGTCCGGCGCTTGACTGCCCTCCCAAACCTCCGCCTTGTCGCCGGCATCGCTGATGCGCACCACGGCGTTGAGCGGCTCCATTTGCGCGTGATAGCCGTAATCGCTGCGGAATTCGGCCTGGTAGGTCTTGGCGGCGGCGGCAAAGGCCGCGGTCACGTCGCCTTTCTGTTCGAGCTTGACCGCTTGCGCATTTGGATCGGCGTGGATCTTGACGTAATCCTCGAGCGCCCGATCGGAATTGAAGCCGGCAGCCTTGGCTTTGCGCCACGTCACTTTGAGGGCATCGCGGCCGGCCTTGGCGTTTTCGAAATGATCGGCGACGACCGCCAGACCGTTGGCGAGCGCGACGATGGCGATGACGCCGCGCATGGCCTTGACCTCGGCGTCGTTCCAGCTTTCCGGCGCGGCTGCGGATTGATCCTGCTTGCCCGGATCCCAAATTCCCGGCTGGGCATTGTGAACGGGCGAATGCAGAGTCGAGGCATAGACCATGCCCGGCAGCTTCACGTCGATGGCGTATTGCGCCGTGCCGTTCACCTTCGCCGGCGTGTCGCGCCGCGGCACCGACTTGCCGATCAGGCGGAAATCCTTGCGCTCCTTGAGCTCCTTCGGATCGACTGCCGGCAGGGTTGCGGGAATCGTGCCGAACGCGGCGATGTCGCCGTAGGTCAGGCGCGCCCCATTGGCGGGATTGATGACCACGCCGGGCTCGGTTTTGAGCGTCGCGGCGTCGACGCCCCACTTCTGCGCGGCGTTGGCGATCAACACCTTGCGAACCTGCGCGCCGGCGAGCCGCAATTGGGTGAAATAGAGTTGCACCGCGCGGCTGCCGACGATCCACATCAGGTTCTCGGTGCCGAACGGGTCCTTGTAGCCGTAGACCTTGGCGTCGGCCGGAACCCATTCGATGGCAACCCTCGACCAGTCGGCGTCCATCTCCTCGGCAACGATGAGCGGCAGCGAGGTCATCGAGCCTTGGCCCATCTCGGCGCCGGCGCTGAGGATGGTAATCGTGCCGTCGGTCGCGATGCGGACCCACGGATTAACAGGTGCATTTGCCAACGCGTTTGCCTGCGCCTGCGACATGAGGCGCACGCCGTCGCTTCCGACCGCGATGCAGAACGCCATTCCGCCCAGGCCGGCGATGACGCCGCGGCGAGAGATCTCCCGATCGATCATGGTCATGGCTCAGGCTCCCCGCGTTGCGCGCTCGATGGCGGCGATGATGCGGTGATAGGTGCCGCAGCGGCAGATGTTGCCGTTCATGTGGCTGATGATCTCCGCGCGTGAGGGCTTGGGATTCGTGGCGAGCAGCTCCGCCGCCTTCATGATCTGTCCCGACTGGCAGTAGCCGCATTGCGGGACTTCTTCGATCACCCACGCCTTCTGCAAAGGATGGGAGGAATTGGGCGACAGGCCTTCGATGGTGACGACGGCCTTGCCGGCAACCGACCCCACGTCGATCTGGCACGAGCGCTGCGCCTTGCCGTCGATGTGGATGGTGCAGGCGCCGCACAGACCGGCACCGCAGCCGTATTTGGTGCCGGTCAATCCGACATGGTCGCGGATGGCCCATAACAGCGGGGTGCTCGGATCGGCATCGACCGAGACCTGCCGGTTGTTCAAGGTGAAGGAAACCATGCGTCCTCCTCTCATTTGGCGTTTGCCTGCACGCGCATCGCCATTCGCTGTGGCGGCGCGGTGCGGTGCCTTGATCAATGGCTCGACGCCGAACATCGAGCCCTTATCAGTCTAGCAATCCGCCGCCTCCTTCACATCGGAAAAATTCGAAAGAAACAGCGATGCTGACGTGCTTTGCCTGCGCGCGTCGCTTAAGGTGCAATGCAAGGGGCTCGATCCCACATGACGGCTATGCATCAGCAGACCCAAGTTTTTGCCGCCGATACCGACGCGAACGCGCTGGCTGAGGATTCGGACCACCCCTTCGGCGTGCCGGCCTTCGGTCGGATCAAGCCTGACGATTTCCCGGGGGCCTTTGCCCGCGCATTTGCCGCGCACCGGGCCGAGGTCGCCGCCATCGCCGCCAATGCCGCCGCGCCCACATTCGCCAACACCATTGCCGCCCTGGAAGCGAGCGGGGCGGCGCTCACGCGCACGGTCAACGTTTTCAACCTGCTGGCGGACGCCCATACCAACGACGCAATCCAGGCGATCGAGCGCGAGGTCGCGCCGCTCAAGGCCAAGCATTGGGATAGCATTCTCATGGATGCGACCCTGTTCGGCCGCGTCGACTGCTTGTACCGGATGCGCGATCGGCTCGAGCTGTCGGCGGAGCAGCGGCGCGTGCTCGAGCGCTATTACGTGAAATTTATACGCGCGGGTGCGGCGCTCGACGCCGCGGCGAAGGCGCGGCTCGCCGACGTCAACGAACGCCTCGCCACGCTCGGCACCACCTTCAGCCAGAACGTGTTGGCGGATGAGCAGGGCTACGCGCTGGTGCTCGACGGCGAGGACGACCTCGCCGGGCTTCCCGATTTCGTGCGCGCCGCGGCGCGTGCGACGGCCGAGGAGCGCGGGCTTGCGGGCAAGCACGTCATCACCATCTCGCGCTCGAGCGTCGAGCCGTTCCTGCAATTCTCCTCCCGGCGCGACCTGCGCGAAAAAGTTTTCAACGCCTGGATCGCCCGCGGTGACGGCGGCGGCGCAACCGACAACAAGGCGATCATTGCCGAGATGGTGGCGCTGCGCGAGGAGCGCGCGCGGCTGCTCGGTTATGCAAGCTTCGCGGACTACCGACTCGACGACACCATGGCAAAGACGCCGCAGGCCGTGCGCTCCCTGCTCGATCGGGTCTGGGCGCCCGCGCGGCGCCGGGCGCTGGCGGATCGCGACGCACTGCAGGCGCTGGTGCAGGCGGAAGGGAACAATTTCGCGCTCGCGCCGTGGGATTGGCGCTATTACGCGGAGAAGCTACGCAAGGCGCGCTGCGACATCGATGAAGCGACAATCAAGCCGTATCTCCAACTCGAACAAATCATCGAGGCCGCGTTCTACACCGCGAATCGCCTGTTCGGCCTGACCTTCGAGCGTCGCGACGACGTGCCGGTGTGGCATGAGGACGTGCGCGTGTGGGAAGTGCGCGACCGGGCGGGACGCCATCGCGGGCTTTTCTTCGGCGACTACTTCGCCCGCGCGTCCAAGCACAGCGGCGCCTGGATGACCACGCTACGCGACCAGGAAAAGCTCGCTGGCGACGTCCATCCCTTGGTGGTCAACGTGATGAATTTTTCCAAGGCAGGCGATGGTGAACCGACGCTGCTTTCGTTCGACGATGCGAAGACGCTGTTCCACGAATTCGGTCACGGATTGCACGGGCTTCTCTCCGACGTCACCTACCCGCTGATCGCAGGGACCAGCGTGCTCATGGACTGGTGTGAGTTGCCGTCGCAGCTCTACGAGCATTGGTTGCAGCGGCCGGAAATCCTGCGACGCTTCGCGCGCCATTACCGCACGGGCGAGGCAATTCCCGAGGATCAATTGCGGCGGCTGATTGCGGCGCGCACCTTCAACCAGGGGCAGGCGACGGTGGAATACGTCGCCTCGGCAGTCGTCGATCTCGTCATGCATCTTCGCCCCGCGACCGACGAAGCCTTCGACATCGGCCGCTTCGAGCAGGAGGCGCTCGCACGCATCGGCATGCCGGACGAGATCGTCATGCGCCACCGGCCTACTCACTTCCAGCACATATTCGCGGGCAGCGGCTACGCCGCGGCTTATTACAGCTATCTCTGGTCGGAGGTGCTCGACGCCGATGCATTTGCGGCGTTCGAGGAGACCGGCGACATTTTTGATCCCGGCACCGCGAAGAAGCTCCACGATCATGTCTATGCGGCCGGCGGCTCGCGTGATCCGGCCGAGCTCTACACCGCCTTCCGCGGGCGATTGCCGACACCCGAGAAGCTGCTCGAGCGGCGGGGATTGAGCGAGGAAGCCGCTTAGGTTGCCGTCATCTCCGTATCTCCGCAGGCGTGTCATGCGCGGGCACCGCATACGACGAATATTGCGATCACTTGACGCTCCGCTTTCGCGGGACAGCACGGCCCCGGGCGATTGCTAACGATGGACCTTCACACCGCAGGACATCGTCGCGGCGTCGTGGCCGCGCCGCATTCCGCCGCGGTCGAAGCGGGACGCGCGGTGCTGTCCGAGGGAGGCAATGCGCTCGCAGCCATGGTGGCGATGGCGGCAACGATCGCCGCCGTCTATCCGCACATGGCGCAGTTGGGCGGGGACGGTTTCTGGCTCCTGCGCGAACCCTCGGGGCGCCTGCGCGCGCTCATGGCGTCCGGCCGCGCCGGCGCCAATGCGCGGCGCGAGCTTTACCGCGACTACGAGGCGATTCCGCCGCGCGGCCCGCTGGCGGCGCTCACCGTGCCCGGCGCGATCGCCGGTTGGATGCTGGCCTTGGAGGCGGCCGCCGCGTCTGGCGGGCGCATGCGGCTTCGCGATCTGCTCGCAGCCGCCATCGCGCACGCGAAAGAGGGCGCACCCGTAACGCGCGGCCAGGCGCGCCTCACGGCGGAGCAGCTTGCCGAGCTCAAGGACGTTCCCGGCTTCGCGCCGACCTTTCTGCTCGAAGGCAAGCCACCCGCTGCGGGCGCGATGCTCAAACAACCTGCGCTCGCGGCGACGCTGGATCATCTCGCCCATGCCGGGCTGATTGATTTTTATCGCGGCGATGTCGGCCGCGAAATCGCCGCTGATCTCGAGCGCATGGGCAGCCCGCTCACGCGGACCGACCTCGAACGCTGCCGCGCTACACTCGCCGAACCGCTCTCCGTGTCGATCGATGCAGGCACCCTGTTCAATACTCCGCCCCCGACGCAGGGCCTTGCATCGTTGATCATCCTCGCGCTGTTCGAGCGCTTGCGCGTCGCGCAAGCCGAGGGTTTCGATCACATTCACGGCTTGGTCGAGGCAACCAAGCGGGCGTTCGCCGTGCGCGACCGCGTGATCACCGATCCCGATCGCCTGCCGCATCCGGTCGAGCGTTATCTGGACGCAAAATTCCTCGATGCCGAAGCCCTTGCGATCGACCGGCGCAAGGCCGCGCCGTGGTTGCCGCCCGTCGGCGCGGGCGGCACCGTTTGGATGGGCGCGGCCGACGCCTCGGGCTTCGTAGTCTCCTATCTGCAGTCGCTCTACTGGGAATTCGGCTCCGGCGTGGTGCTGCCCAAGACCGGCGTGGTGATGCAGAATCGCGGCGCGAGTTTTTCGTTCGATGGCGGCGCGTTGAACGCGCTCGAGCCTAACCGGCTGCCGCCGCACACGCTCAATCCGGCGCTCGCCGTCCTCGCCGATGGCCGCGTCATCGCTTACGGAACCATGGGCGGAGACGGCCAACCGCAAACGCAGGCGGCGATATTCACGCGCCACGTGTGCTTCCGGGCGTCGCTCGCGCACGCAATCGACGCTCCGCGCTGGCTGTTGGGCCGCACCTGGGGCGCGGCGCGTGGCAATCTGCGCATGGAATCGCGTTTTGACGGCGCGCTGGTCGATGGTTTGCTGTCGGCAGGCCATGATGTGGAGGTTTTGCCGGAGGTCTATTCCGAGCTCATGGGCCATGCCGGGGCCGTGGTATCGCATGCCGATGGCACGTTCGAAGCTGGCCATGACCCGCGTGCCGACGGCGGCGCGGCGGGGGTGTAGATTTCGCGTTACTTGGCAAAGTGGGCGCGCCCATTGGCGGCCTCCATTCCGCCGCACTCCGTGATATCGTTGCGGCCAGCCGGTGCGGGGGAACTTGGCGGCCAAATCGATGATCCGTCGTATCTTTTTCTGCGGCTTGGCGGCATGCGCGGGTCTCGTGACCGCGATCTCAGCGGCGCAGGCACATCCGCACATCTGGGTGACCGTCAAGAGCGAACTCGTCTACGCGCCCGACGGGACGGTGACCGGCGTGCGCCACGCCTGGACCTTCGACGACATGTTCTCGGTATTCGCGACGCAAGGGATCGAGTCGAAGAAGAAGGGCGAGTTCACCCGCGAAGAGTTGGCGCCGCTCGCCGAGGTCAACGTCACCTCGCTCAAGGAATACGACTTCTTCACTTACGCCAAGGCGAACGGCAAAAAGATCGAGTTCAATGATCCGTCGGCGGACTACTATCTCGACTTCGATCCCAAGGATACGGTGCTGACGCTGCACTTCACGTTGCCGTTGAAAACGCCGGTCAAGGCGAAAGAGTTGTCGTTCGAAGTTTACGACCGCGAGTTCTTCGTCGATTTCAGTTTCGCCGAAAAGGATCCGGTCAAGCTGGTCGGGGCACCCGCGCACTGCAAGCTGTCGATCGCACGGCCGCAGGAGATGAGCGCCGCGCTCACGCAACAATTCAGCCAGATGCCTGCCGACCAGCGCGATCCCTCCGTGACCATCGGTACCGAATTCGCAAACAAGATTTCGGTGAAATGCCCGTGAGAAGCGTGGGCGCTCGGCGATCAATTGCCGATGTCGCTTTGCTGGTGGCCTTCCTTCTCTTGGCAGCCGGCCTGATCGACAACGCATTCGCGCAGGCTGGTCCGTTCGGCGCACCGCGCACGCAGGCGCCGGCCGCGCCGGTCGGCGGCGTGCTGGGTTGGGTCTTCGCCAAACAGGCGGAGTTCTACCGCCAATTCTCCGGCCTGATCCGCGCCTCCAAGGCTGACGGCAGCGCGGCGTGGAGCTTACTGGGATTGTCGTTCCTCTACGGCATTTTTCACGCCGCCGGCCCCGGTCACGGCAAGGCGGTGATTTCGTCCTACATCGTCGCCAACGATGAAACCTGGACGCGCGGGGTGGTCCTGTCGTTCGCGTCGGCACTGCTGCAAGCGCTCGTCGCGGTCATCGTCGTCGGAATCGCGGCCGCGCTGCTGAGCGCCACCGCGGCGACCATGGGGCGCGCGGTCAATGTGATCGAAATCGTCAGCTATTCGCTCATTATCCTGATCGGCGTGAGGTTGCTGTGGGTGAAGGGGCGCGCGTTCGTCGCCCTTCTGCGCACGCTCCACCGCCCCGCCGCCGTCGGCGCCGCGGTGACGCCGCATCATCACGGTGATTTGCATCACCACCACCATGACCACGCGCACCACGACCATGGCGATGGGCACGCCCATCACGATCACCATCATCATCATGACGCGCACGACGATGCTTCAGCATGGGGGCATGCGCACGCGCCCGAGCCGGAGGAGCTTGCCGGCCCGGGAGGCTGGAGGCGGGGACTTTCCGCGATCGTCGCCGTGGGACTGCGGCCGTGCTCGGGCGCCATCCTGGTGCTGGTCTTCGCGCTGGCGCAGGGGCTGTTCTGGACCGGCGTCGCCGCGACCTTCGTCATGGCCGTCGGGACGGCGATTACTGTTGCCGCGATCGCATCGATTGCCGTCGCGGCCAGGGCATGGGCCCAGCAAGTCGCCGACGCGCGCTCCGGCTACGGCATGCTGGCGATGCGTGGCATCGAAGTCGGCGCCGCAGTCGTGATCATTGCCTTCGGTGCATTGCTGCTCACCGGCTACATCGTGACCGAACGGATGGTCGGGATCTAACTCGCAGGCGGTGCGCGCCGGGCGGGTATTCCGGAACGCTTCAGCTATCCCGTCGTTTGCACTTCACGGAAAGCCACCAATGGCAACCGAACAACTCTCCACACGTTGCTGCATCGTCGGCGGCGGACCATGCGGGCTCATGCTCGGCTTCCTGCTCGCGCGCGCCGGCGTCGACGTCGTCGTGCTCGAGAAGCATGCCGACTTCCTGCGCGACTTCCGCGGCGACACCATCCATCCCTCGACGCTGGACGTGATGGGCGAGCTCGGCCTGCTCGACGATTTCCTGAAGTTGCCGCGTGAGAAAGCGCCCAATATCGGCGCAGTCTTCGGCGGTCAGCAATACCCCTTCGCCGATTTCCGCTATCTGCCGACCCGCTGCAAGTTCATCGCGATCATGCCGCAATGGGACTTTCTCAACTTTCTCGCCGACCGCGGTCGGATCTATCCGACGTTCCACCTGCGCATGCGCGCGGAGGCCGTCGATCTGATCGAAGAGGGCGGCCGCGTCGCGGGAGTGCGCGCCAACACGCCGAATGGTCCGCTCGAAATCCGTGCGGATTTGACGGTCGGCTGCGACGGGCGGCACTCGACCGTGCGCGAGCGCGCGGGGCTTACCGTCGATGATCTCGGCGCGCCGATGGACGTGCTGTGGTTCCGGCTGCCGAAAAAACCGGGCGATCCCGACGAAACGATGGGTCGCTTCGACGTCGGACTCATTGTGGCCATGATCAATCGCGGCGACTACTGGCAATGCGCGTTCGTCATTCGCAAAGGTGCAAGCGAAGAGACCAAGCGCGCGGGCTTGGCGGCGTTCCAGCAAAGGGTCGCCAAGCTTATTCCGCTATTCGCCGATCGGGTCGACGAGCTCAAGGATTGGGATCAGATCAAGCTTTTGACGGTCGCGGTCAACCGGGTGCGGCGTTGGCATCGGCCGGGACTGCTCTGCATCGGCGATGCCGCGCACGCGATGTCCCCCATCGGCGGGGTGGGCGTCAATCTCGCGGTGCAAGATGCGGTCGCGGCGGCCAATTTGCTGTGGCAGCCGCTCAAGGGCCGCACCGTGCAAGAGGACGATCTCGCGCGCGTGCAGAGGCGCCGCGAGTTTCCGACCCGCATCACGCAGCGCCTGCAGGTGATCGTGCAGAACAACGTCATCGATCGGCTGCTTGCCGCCGGTGAGTCGCTCTCCACCCCATGGTTGTTGCGACTGTTCTCTCGGGTCGCGCCGCTGCGCGCCATCCCGGCCTGGCTGGTGGGCAAGGGGGTTCGGCCGGAGCATGTGCACACGCCCAATACCCCAGCGGCCACCGGCTGAGGCAATCGCGCTCTAATCCGCGAAGTCCTCCGGCTTGAGCGCGATCGGCGTGCCGTGCGCGGTGCGCTCCGCCGCGCGACCCCAGGCGTCGCGATAGCGCGCGAGCATCTCGTTATCGGCCACGCCTTTCGCAGCGACAATCCGCTCGAGCGCGTTAAGCCAATGTCGGTAATAGGTCTCGCCGGTGTCGGGATCGCCGGCGGCCTGCGCGCGCTTGATCTCCTGCGCCAGCGTCGCAGCCCATTCCGGCCAGGTGAACAGGCCGCGCGCATGCAAAGCGAGCGCCATGGCGAAGGCCTGCGCCTCCCATGGCTCGCGGAAAACGGGACCATCGGCATCGCGCGGAATGCTGGGCACCGCATCGGTCGCGCGGCGGGCGAGAACGGGGTCGATGCCGCTCATTCACGCCGGATCGAGGTAAGGCTCGAAGGCATCGATGGAGACCTTGATGGTCGGGTCGGCGTCCGGGCCCCACAGCTCCTTGCCTTCGAACGTCACGGTATAGAGCCACTGCGGGTTGTCACCCTTGTCGATGGCCACCGTATCCGGAAAGGCTTGGCTGCCGTGCACCAGCTCGATCACCCCGAGGCGGCCCCGGGCATAGCGCGGCAATCGCGTGTGCGTCGGCGGATGGATGTTCTTCGTCCGCACCTTGTCGCCTGGTTTGAAGCGGGCAGGGGCTTGCGCCTGCCGATGAAACGAGCCGCGCGTCATTCCCTGCTTGGCGACATCCGGGGTGAGCTTGCGCGGGAGCGGCTTGCCCGCGCGTAAGGCGTGGCCCGCCGAAAGTTCGTCGGCGCCGGCAAAGCCGCGTTCGACGACGTTGCGTTCCATCGCCATCGCCCAGCGCTGATAGTACGACACATTGACGTAGACCCGCGGCGGCAGCCGTTCCTGGGCGAAGCGCGAGACATCGATGGGCCATCCTCCGGCATAGGTCATCGCGCGCTGCATCGCGAGCACACGCCCTTCCCACGGAGCATGAAACACCGGTTCGTTCGTCTCGGGCTCCACCCTGCCGAAGCCGTCCATGCCGCCCATGTCGTGAATGCCGTCCATCAGGCGACCTCCTCGGGCGGCTTGGGCAAGCCGGTGCCGATCATGGCGTCACGGGTCACCAGCTGCGCGAGGCGCTCCTCGCTCCACCCCTCGGTGCCCGGCGGGCGCATGGGCAAAACGAGAAACCGGGTCTCGGCGGTGGAGTCCCACACGCGAATCTGCGTACTCGCCGGGAGCTTGACGCCAAAGTCGGCGAGCACGCTGCGCGGGTCCTTCACCGCCCGCGAGCGGTAGGGCGCCGATTTGTACCAGACCGGGGGAAGCCCGAGCATGTCCCACGGGTAGCAAGAGCACAAAGTACAAACGACCATGTTGTGGCGCGCGGGGGTGTTCTCGACGGCGACCAGATGGTCGCCGACCCGGCTCTCATGACCGAGCGTGCGCACCGCCTTGGAGCCGTCCTCCAGCAACGCGCGCTTGAACGCCGGATCGCGCCAGGCCTTGGCCACCACACGCGCGCCGGCGTGGGGACCGATCTTGGTCTCGAAAGCTTCGACGATGAGATCGAGCGCGGCCGGATCGATATAGCCCTTTTCCGTCAGAACGGTTTCCAGCGCGCGTACGCGCAGCTGGGTTTCAGAGAGCTCCGAGCCGTGCTCATCGTGATCGTGTTCGGCCATGGGAGAAACCTTGAATGCATTGTTCCATGGGGCGGATGATGCAGTATCCTCCCCGCCGGGAGCGAAGTCGAGGGCGGGCGCTGCGCCCGTGATGCGCGCTAAGACAAGGTCGATGACTGTAGCGGAACTGTTCGACGTCAAGGACCGCGTCGCGCTCGTCACCGGCGCCTCGAGCGGGCTCGGCATGCGCTTTGCCGAGCTGCTGGCGGGGGAGGGCGCGCCAGTCGCGCTAGTGGCGCGTCGCGCCGATCGGCTCGCGGCGATCAAGGCCCGCATCGAACAGGCGGGTGGCCGTGCCATCGCCATCGCGGCCGACGTTACCGATCGCAAGGCAATGACCCGCGCATTCGATGCGGCCGAGAAGGCATTCGGCACCGTCACCATCCTGGTCAATAATGCCGGCGTTGCACATTCCGGCCGCGCGGCGGAACTCTCCGAGGAGGAGTGGCGGCGCGTGCTCGGTACCGATCTCGACGCCGTCTTCTTCTGGGCGCAGGAGGCTGCGCGGCGGATGCTCGCCACCGGCAAGGGGGGCGCCATCGTCAACATCGCCTCCGTGCTCGGCTTCGGCGTCGCCAAGGGCACCGCGGCCTATGCAGTGGCGAAAGCAGGCGTCGTCCAGCTCACCAAGGCGCTCGGGCTCGAGCTCGCGTTCAAGGGCGTGCGCGTGAACGCCATCGCGCCCGGCTGGATCGTGACCGACCTCAACCGCGATTATCTCGCGAGCGAGCAGGGCGCCCCCATCAAGCGCGAGATCCCCGTGGGGCGCTTCGGCGAGGAGCGCGATCTCGACGGCGCGCTCCTATTGCTGGTCTCTGACGCAGGCCGCTTCATCGCGGGCGAGACTATTGTCGTCGACGGCGGGCAGATGGTGGCCTTGCGCGGATAGCGAACGCACCATCCGCCAAATCGAAGGACGCTGGCATGGACTTTACCCTTTCCCCCGAGATCGAGGACATCCGTCTGCGCACGTCGCGCTTCGTGGAGGAGCACGTGCGGCCGCTCGAAGCACATCCGGCCAACTACGACGATTACGAGAACATTCGCCTCGACGTGCTGCGGGCCGTGCAGGCCAAAGCCAAGGACGAAGGGCTGTGGGCGCCGCAGGCGCCCAAAGAGTTCGGCGGGATGGGACTCCCGGTGGTGGGCTGGGCCGCGATGTATGAGGAGGCGAATCGCTCGATTTTCGGTCCTCTCGCCTTCAATTGCGCCGCTCCCGACGACGGCAACATGAATCTGCTCGCGCGCACGGGCACGCCGGCGCAAAAGAACAAATGGCTCAAGCCGATCGTCGAGGGGAAGGTGCGCTCCGCTTTCGCCATGACGGAGCCTGCGCCCGGTGGCGGCTCCGATCCCGGCATGATCCGCACGCGGGCGGAGAAGAAGGGCGACGGCTGGGTGATCCACGGCCACAAATGGTTCATCACCGGCGCCGGTGTCGCCGATCATTTCATCCTGATTGCGCGCACGTCGGAGGATCGACGGAGCGGGCTCACCGCCTTTCTCTATCATCGCGACCAGCCAGGCTGGCGCATTCTTCGCCGCATTCCGATCATGGGGCCGGAGGAGCACGGCGGCCACTGCGAACTTGTATTCGAGGGCCTGGAAGTGCCCGATGAGAACGTGCTGATGAAGGTCGGCGATGGATTGCGGGTCACCCAGATCAGGCTCGGTCCGGCGCGACTCACCCACTGCATGCGGTGGCTCGGGCTCGCCAAACGCGCGATGGAGATCGCGCAAGCCTACGTCGATCATCGCGAAGGGTTCGGGGTGCGGCTCGCGGACCGTGAGAGCGTGCAAATCAAACTCGGCGAGGTGGCGCATCAAATCCAGATCGGGCGGCTGTTGGTGATGCACGCGGCCTGGAAGCTCGACCAGGGCGATCGCGCCCGCAAGGAAGTCTCCATGGCCAAGGTGCACGTCGCCGACACGTTGCATCGGGCCGCCGATGTCGCGATTCAACTCAACGGCGCGCGCGGCTATTCCAAGGACACGATCCTCGAGTGGATCTACCGCTACGCGCGCCAGGCGCGGCTCGTCGACGGCGCCTCGGAGGTGCACAACATGGTGCTCGCGCGGTTTATGCGCGAGGAGGGCCGCGATTTCTGGCGCTGGAGTGCGGGCAACCGGGTGTGAGCGGTTCTAGTTGATTGGCGCGGACTGATGGCTTACGCCGCGTCGAGCTCGGCCTCGGTTTGCAGCGCCTTTTCCTCCATCACCACAATCGCGATCAATGCGACCGACATGCTCGCCGCTGCCACGATGAACAAGCGGCCGAAAGCCTCGGCCGGATTGGCGGCGGCAAACGCGCTCCCGAGCGGCTGACCGGCGGGCGCGCCGGCTAAGACGATGGCGCCGAATACCGCGATCAGTATGGTCGCAAACAAGTTCCTGCTGAAGTTCATTGTTCCCACGGAAATACCGAGTTGATGGCGCGGCACGACATTCTGCATGGCGACTGCGGTGAGGGACGGCACCGGCCCGAAGCCCACGCCGATCAGGATCAGGGTGAATTCGAACGAGAGCACGGTCATGCTGCTCGCATGCCAGGCCAAGGTCGTGATCGCGCCGACCGAAAGCAGGAGCGCGCCCATGGGCAGGAGCTTATAGTGCCGCACGCGGCCGAGGACCTGTCCGGCGAGACCGGCGCTGGTGTTGAGCGCCACCATCAAGGCGACCAAGCTGAGCCCCGCGCGCGTCGGTGAAAGACCCATCACGCCTTGCAGGTACATCGGCAAAAATACGTTGAGCCCGATGATGGAGCCCCAGCCGAAGGCGTTGGCCACGATCGCGCAGCGCACGATCGGATTGCCGAGGATATCAGCGGTTCGGGTGCGGTCAGCAAGCGCAGCACGAAGAGGGAGCCCATGGTCAGCGCCACCGCAAACAGCGCGAGGACCGGCGGCGACGTCCACGCATAACGCACGCCGGCGACGTTCAATGCCAGCATGAATGAGACGCTGGCGCTCACGATCAGCGCCGCGCCTATGAAGTCGAGCAGATGCGGCCGGTCATAGCGCGGCAGCCGGCGCAGCAGCGATGTGGTAATCGCCAGCGCCGCGAGCCCCATGGGAATGTTGATCCAGAAAATCACCGACCAATGCAGGTGGTCGGCGATAAACCGCCGAGCAGCGGTCCGCAACCGCCGGCGGTGGTGTAAGTCACCGAGAAGTAGCCGTAGTAGCGGCCGCGCTCCTTGGGAGAGACGAGGTCGCCGAGCACGATCATGCCCATGGACGACAGTCCGC
>Ga0306922_10003302_pt1 | contig 15059 bp, 15 predicted proteins | sample sta12Cox44000082_FD_203758 | JGI IMG/M metagenome (GOLD analysis project Ga0306922, IMG submission 203758) | Lab enrichment of tropical soil microbial communities from Luquillo Experimental Forest, Puerto Rico - statoxic.12C.oxic.44.000.082 (v2)... | ecosystem: Environmental > Terrestrial >... | reverse complement strand
CCCGGGATGGTTGTGGCGCAGCATGCCGTGCTCTGGGTTCGACGCGACAGCTGTTACGTATAAACCGTTTGGTGGAGCTCGCCAATTGGACTCTGGTCCCATGTTGGTTGCAGGTGGAACGGGTCAATGCCATCGCACTGCACACAGCCGATTTGTCAGCCCATCGGTCGCGGCTTATCCTCCTGACCGCACTGCTCAAGCTTTCGTAACATCGGCCCAAAGTCCAAGGTCGCGCAGTCGCGCGACCACCAGTGATCCTCGATCGCGCGTCGTGACTTCGGGCTGTACCCCCGCACAAGCTGTATCGATACGAATTGCGCGCCGGCGGCAAGCAACGGTTATCAGACCCCGTTCGCCAACACGCAGATAGACAAGTGGCCGCCAGCCTGGACTGGCGGCCACAGGTTTACTCGGAGCCGCGTTATTATGAGTCGAGCCTTTGGCCTAGAAATTCCTTGGCCTTGCCCACTTCGCTGTCCCACTTACCAAGCTGCTCGGAATCCAGAAACTTAGCAACGCGCTCATGAATCTGGCCGCGATGCTCTTTCACCTTGGCAACGATCTCTGCTTTGCTGGTGTTGGGGTGCGTCTTCAGGTATTCCCCAATCTTTTCTCGTCCCTCGGCAAGAGCGGTTTGGAGTTTTTCCTTCTGCTCCTCACTTAGGTGGAGGTCGGCGGCGAAACGCTTGAGTTCCGTTGCAACCTGCTCGCGCTGCTCAACTGTCATCGTCATAGCGAGTCTCCTTGTGTGTTACCACGCCCACCGCGGATCCGGTTCGCGTTCGACCGGGCGCGGCCCGCCGAAATACTGCTCGTGAAACGCTACACAGCGCATCGCGATGATTACCTAGGTACCTTCAGCCCAAGCGGGACAGGCCTGTTGCGTTGCGGAGGGCGGCGTCGGCCCGCGTGCGACTCCGAAGTGACTGCGGCGCGGTTCGTCCGGGTTAGGCGCCGCGCACGTCGTTGCCGACGCGGTGGACGCCGACCACGTCCCCACTCGGCTCGATGACACGGACGCCCCAGGAGCTGCCGTCATGTATTTACGGTCGCATTTGCAGACAAGGAAATGTGAAGTGCCTCACATGACGCTGGAACCGCTCGCCACGGGTCTCGTCCATGGACCCCGCGATGCCATCGTTCGAGGGCCCTAAGTATCGAGTGGACCATCATTTTTTGTTTTATTTGAGTTTTGGCGCAATGCGGCGACAAGTTGACGCCATACGTTGCGCGACGATTCAATCGCGCTGTCGCTTGCTTGTCTCGGATGACGTCGGTGACTGGGCTCCCCGGCTGGCCAGGGACTGATCGGTCGGGGAAGTCCCCAACCTCGGAGCAGCCCGCGACAAGGTTAGGCCCTTGGAGGCTCGAACGGTGGCCACTCTACGAACAGACCAGGACTATTTCGCCGATGATGGGCAGCCGATGCTGCGCCCTGAGGAGTACACGCTGCCTGGAATCGAGGCTCCGCGACTGCCAACGGAGCAGGAGTACCTGGCGGAGACCGTCAGGCAGGCTGAACAGGGCAACACGCAGGCCTCAACTGAGGTTCTGTCAGAATTCATCGCCATCCTCGACCGGCACAACGAGAAGACGTGGTCGGGCGCAATTCCCTGGGCCTGTGCGCGATACGTTGCCGACAAACTGCGGTCGGTTTTGAAGGGGGATCCGCTTGATGCGGTCGTGAACCTGGGTATCAAGAGCAGCAGACCCGGCAAGCCCGCTGGCAGCCCACAATACAAAGATATTGCCGTCGCCGGTTTTTATTTCCTGCTTGTTCGGGCGGGCGTCGCCCCTAAGGCCGCCAAGTCCCTCATGAGTGCAAGCATAGGGGCGCGCGACGATGTCATCGAGGAAGCGGCGAAACAGTATCCAGGTTTCCAGTACCGCGACCGGTTTACAGTGGAGATCCTCGTGGAGCTGGCCGCTGTCTATCGGGGAAAGATTGCGGAGATTATTGCCGCCCGGAAGCTACGTTTGAGCTGACAACGTCTTCACCCAACATCCTGACTGAAGGAATCAAAGGTCCAGGGTGAAGCGATCGGCATCGAGGTGCGCGGGAAACTTCTCGCGGAATGCCGCGAGTGGCTCCCGCGGCAACTCCAAAGTGAAGAGCGCAGGCGCATTGCCGGCATCGGCCAGCGTGCGACCCCGGAAATCGATAGCGGCGCTATCGCCCGCGTACGGCACCCCAAGGCCGTCGTCGCCGACGCGGTTCACGCCCACCACGTACGCCAGGTTCTCGATGGCACGGGCGCGCAACAGCTGCCGCCACGCGTCGGCGCGCGCCGCGGGCCAATTGGCGACATACAGCAGCAACTCGTAATCGAGCCCCGGACGGCGGCGGCTGAACACCGGAAAGCGCAGGTCGTAACACACCAGCGGACAGATGCTGAATCCGCGCCAGCTCACGCTCCAGGACGCGCCGCCGGCGGTGAAGTGCTCGTGCTCCCGGCCCATGCGAAAGAGGTGACGCTTGTCATAGTGCCGCAGCTCTCCGGCGGGCGATGCCCACAGCAGACGGTTGTAGTAGCGCCCGCCATCGAGTGTGATCACGCTGCCGGTGATCACCGCATCGAGCGTGGCCGCGAGCTGCAGCAGCCATGCCGTGGTCGGACCCCCAGGAGCCTCGCCCAGCCGTTCGACCTCCATGCTGAAACCAGTGGTGAAGGTCTCCGGCAGCACGACGAGGTCGGTCTGTCCCGCGAGCGGGCGCAGCAGCTCCTCGAAGCGCGCGCGATTGGCAGCCGGGTCGTGCCAGGAGAGCGGCTGCTGTACGAGCGTGACCCGCAGGCTGCTCATGGCGCAGGCCGCGCACGCGCAGCGAACGCGTTGAGCCGCGCCGCCGCCTCATCGAGGGTGCTGTCGCGCTTGGCGATGCACAGCCGCACGAACGAGAGCGGCTCGGGCTGCGCGTAGAAAGGCGACAAGGGGATGGTCGCGACCCGCGCCTCGGTTAGCAGCCGCTCGGCAAAGGCCAGATCGTCGCCGGAGGAAAACGCGCCGTAGTCGAGCAACTGGAAGTACGTGCCCTCGGCCGGCGGCAGGCGAAAACCAGACGCCTCGAGCGCGCCTCGCAAACGGTCGCGCTTGGCCTGGAAGAATGCCGCAAGCCCCTCGCCGCAGCGCGGCTGCTCGAGCAGATAGGCGGCGATCGCGTGCTGCAGCGGGTGGGAGATGCTGAAAGTGTTGAACTGATGGACCTTGCGCAGCTCGCGCGTGAGGGGGGCAGGCGCGACGCAGTAGCCGACGCGCAGCCCCGTCGCGTGCAAGGTCTTGCCGAAGGAGAACACCGCGAGGCTGCGTTGCGCGAGTTCCGGGTGCGTGAGCACCGAGACGTGCCGGGCACCGTCGAACACCACGTGTTCGTAGACCTCATCCGACAGCACCATGATGTCGCGATCGGCGATGAGCCGAGCGAGCTCATCCAGGTCGGCGGCACTCGCCGTGGTGCAGGCCGGGTTGTGCGGGCTGTTGAATAGCACCAGGCGCGTGCGGGCACTCAGCGCCTTGCGCACGCGGTCCCAGTCGTAGCGGAAGCCGGGCTGCGTGAGCGGCAGGCGCACACAGCGTCCACCCGCCAGCCGCACTGCGGGCTCGTAGGAATCGTAGGCGGGGTCGAAGGCGATCGCCTCGTCTCCGGCGCCGATCACCGCCTGCACCGCGGAATAGATCGCTTCGGTCGCGCCGAGCGTGACGGTCACCTCGGTTTCCGGGTCGAGCTGGAGGCCATAGCAAGCGAAGAGTTTCGCCGTGATGCGCTCCCGCAGCACGGGCAGTCCCTCCATCGGTGCGTACTGGTTGTGTCCCGCCTTCATCGCGCCGCCGACCAGCTCGATCAGTCGCGGGTCGATGTCGTAGTCGGGGAAGCCCTGGCCGAGGTTGAGCGCATCGAGCTCACGCGCGCGGCGCGACATGATGGTGAAGATCGTCGTGCCGACGTCCTCGAGCTTGCCGCTCATGGGCGTCCTCAGGCCGCCGCCCCGGAACCAGCCGCGGCGAGCGCCGCCCCGACCACGCCCGCCTGGTTGGCGAAACGCGCCGGCCGGATCTCGGCCGGCGAGCGCAGCAGCGGGGCAAACTCGCTGAAGCGCTCACTCACCGCGCCCCCGAGGATGAACACGTCCGGCCACAGCAGCCGGTGCAGCGCATCCAGATACTCGTTGACGCGTGCGATCCATCCCGGGAAGTCGAGGCCGGCCTGCGTGCGTGTCTGTGCTGAGGCCCATTTCTCGGCATCCATGCCGCGCAGCTCCAGGTGGCCGAGCTCGGTATTCGCAAACAATCGGCCCGCGGTGAACAGCGCGGTGCCGATCCCCGTGCCGAAGGTGAGCATGATGACCGTGCCGTTACAGCCCTGGCCACTGCCGAAGCGCATCTCGGCGATACCCGCGGCGTCGGCATCGTTCAGCATCAGCACCGGCCGCCCGAGTGCCTGCCTGGCCAGGCTCTCGCCGTTCGTGCCGATCCAGCTCGCATCGATGTTGGCCGCAGTGAATGCCGTGCCCGCCTTGATGACGCTGGGAAAGGCGATGCCCACGCGTCCGGGCGCGCCACCGAGGCGTCCCGCGAGCGCCACCAGCACCGCGATCAGCGAGTCGGGCGTGCACGGACGTGGCGTCGGCGCCGAGATGAGCGCGCCCTGCACGCTGCCGCCCTCCACATCGACCAGCCCGGCCTTCACGGAGGATCCCCCGACATCGATGCCCAGTACTTCACCTGCCATGTGTGCACTCCATGGGTTGCGTGCGCCTAGAGGTTGGCCGCCGCGGCAAGTTGCAGGTCCCGCTCCCGCCGCTTCTCGCGGTAACGCATCCATACGGTCGAGAGCGCGATCCCGGTCGCCACGATGAGCACCATGATGGTGGCGAGCGCGTTGATATCCGGCGTCACGCCGAAGCGCACCTTGGAGAAGATGACCATCGGCAACGTGCTCGACCCCGGTCCGGCGACGAACTGCGTGATGACCAGATCATCCCACGAAAGCGTAAATGCCAGCAGCCATCCGGAAGCGATCGCCGGCAGAATGAGCGGCAGGGTGATACGCCCGAACACCGTGAGCGGGCGTGCGCCGAGGTCCATCGCCGCCTCTTCCAGCGACTCATCGAACCCGGTGAGACGCGACTGCACCACCACGGTCACGTAAGCCATGCAGAAGGTGACGTGGGCGAGGGTGATCGTGATCGCGCCGGCGCCACGCGGCCAGCCGATCAGCTGCCCCATGGCGACGAACAGCAGCAGCAGCGAGAGTCCGGTGATCACCTCGGGCATGACGATCGGCGCTGTGGTCATGCCGGCGAGCAGCAGCCGCCCGCGGAACGGCCCGAAGCGCGCCAGCGCCATGCCCGCAAGCGTGCCGAGCACCACGGCGGCGCTCGCCGAGATCAGCGCAATGCGGATCGACAGGAATGCGGCACCGAGGATCTGCTCGTTGTGGAGCAGTGCGTGATACCACTTGAGGGTGGGTGAGTGCACCGCATCCCAGACCGTGACCAGACGCGAATTGTTGAAGGAGAACACCATCATCGACACGATCGGTACGTACAGGAACACGAGCCCGAGCACGAGCATGCTGCGCGCAAGGAGTCCGCGTGACTTCATGCTTCCGAGTCCAGCTCGCGCCGTTCGAGGCGCTGGAACAGCACGATCGGCACGATGAGCAGCAGCAGCACCACGATCGCCACGGCGCTCGCCACCGGCCAGTCGCGATTCTCGAAGAACTCATCCGACAGCACGCGGCCTATCATCAGCTGATCGGTGCGGCCGAGCAGCGTCGGAATGACGTACTCGCCCACCGCCGGGATGAACACCAGCAGCGAGCCGGCGAAGATGCCGGCAGCCGACTGCGGCAGCGTGATGGCGAGGAAGGCGCGCAGCGGCCGCGCCCCGAGATCGGCCGCCGCCTCGAGCAGCGTGGGGTCGTGCTTCTCGAGATTGGTGTATAGCGGCAGGATCATGAACGGCAGGTATGAATAGACGATGCCGACGTAGACGGCGAAGTCGGTCTGCAGCAGCGCGAGCGGCTGGTGTATCACGCCGAGGTACAGCAGTACGTTGTTGATGACGCCGTTGTTCTTCAACAGGCCGATCCAGGAATACACGCGCAGCAGAAACGAGGTCCAGAAGGGCAGCACGATGAGCATCAGCAGCACCGAGCGGGTGGCGGCGCGCGCATGCGCGATGGCGTACGCCATCGGGTAGCCGATCAGCAGACAGCACAGCGTCGAGACGGCCGCCACCTTGAGTGAATACAGGTAGGAGCTGACGTAAAGCGGGTCGGTGAACAGGAACGAGTACGCCGAGGTATGCAGCTCGAGTGTCGGGGTGCCGTGATGCCAGGAGAGAAGCGGCGTGTACGGCGGTATTGCCAGGCGCACCTCGGAGAAGGAGATGCGAAAAACGATCAGGAACGGGATCAGGAACAGCAGCAGCAGCCACAGGAGCGGGATCCCTGCGACCAGCCGCCGGCCGGAAGCCTGCGTGAGCAGTGCCAACAGCCCCCCTACTCGGTGAGCACCACGGGACTCGACCCGTGCCAGGAAAGCCACACGCTCTCCTCGCGCCCGATCGGCCGTTCGCCACCGCGCATGGTATTGGGCAGCGTCACGCGCAGCATCTTGCCCGAGGCGATCTGCACCAGGTAGATCGACATGTCTCCCATGTAGGCGATCTCGCGCACCGTGCCGCGCACGCTGTTCTCGGGCGGCTCGGATGAGGGTGGCGGCTGGCGGCTGATGTTGATCTTCTCGGGGCGGATCGCGGCCCACACCGTGGCGCCGCGCGTACAGCTCACCGTGCGCTCCGCACGCACCGCGCAGCCGAGCTCGCCGACCTCCAGGCGCAGGCAATCGGACCGCTCCTCGCTCACGCGCCCTTCGAACATGTTGACCGAGCCGATGAAGTCCGCCACGAAGCGCGTCGCCGGCGACTCGTAGATGTCCGACGGTGTGCCTACCTGCGCTATGCGGCCGTGGTTCATGACCCCGAGACGCTGTCCGAGCGTCATGGCCTCCTCCTGGTCATGGGTTACCACGATGAAGGTGACGCCGAGCCGCTGCTGGATGTTGAGCAACTCGAATTGCGTGTGCTCGCGCAACTTCTTGTCGAGCGCCGCCAGCGGCTCATCGAGCAGCAGCAGCTTGGGTCGCTTCACCAGCGCGCGCGCCAGAGCCACCCGCTGGCGCTGACCGCCGGAGAGCTGGTGGGGCTTACGCGAGCCGAGACCCCCCATCTTCACGATTTCGAGGATCTCGCCCACCTGGCGGCGGATCGCATCGCGCCCGAGTCGTTCCTGCTCGAGTCCGAAGGCGACGTTCTTCTCGACGCTCATGTGCGGGAACAGTGCGTACGACTGGAACATCATGTTCACTGGGCGCTCGTAGGGAGGGATCGCACCCATGTCCACGCCATCGATGTGGATGGTGCCCGCGCTCGGCTGCTCGAAGCCTGCCAGCATGCGTAGCAGCGTGGTCTTCCCCGACCCCGAACCACCCAACAGACAGAAGATCTCGCCGCGGCGGATGTCGAGTGAGACGTCATCGACCGCCACGAAGTCCCCGAACCGCTTGGTGACGTGGCTGATGCGCACGTAGGCGGACGCCGGATCGGCGCTCGCTGAGTTTTGGCGGCCGTTGCCCGCGGACGGGTTGTTGGTGTCGTTCATTTGCGGGTACGTGTTCACTTGCCGGTTTTGAAGCGTGTCCACATGCGCGTCAGCAGCCGCTGGAAGTCAGCCGGCCGCGCCCGCTCGGGAATGAGCCGCGCGCGCACCTCGGGCGGTGGGTACACGCCCGGGTCGTTGCGCACCGCGGGATCGAGCGGCTGCAGGTCGGGTAGCACCGCGTTAGGGTACTTGATGAAGTTCGAGTTGCGTGCGGCGATATCCGGCCGCAGCAGGAAATTGATAAACAGGTGTGCATTCCTCACGTGCGTGGCATCGGCCGGAATGGCCAGCACATCGTAGTTGGTGATGGCCCCCTCGCGCGGGATGGTATAAGCGAGCTCCACGCCTTTGCCGGCCTCCTGCGCTCGATCGTGCGCCTGCTTGACATCGCCCGACCAGCCCATCACCAGGCACAGATCGCCGTTAGCGAGCATGTCGATGTAGCGCGATGAGTCGACGTAGCGCACGTAGGGCCGCATCGCGTGCAGCACCGTCTCGCCGGCCTTGAGGTCCTCGGTCGAGTTGCTGTTGGGATTGCGGCCGAGGTAGAGCAGCACCGTGGCGAGCACTTCGGAGGGCGCATCCAGTATCCCGATGCCACAGTCGCGGAATTTCGCGGCCAGCGCGGGATCGAACAATATCCGCCAGCTGTCAACCGGAGCATCGGCCAGGCGCTCGCGGATGGCGGCCTTGTTGTACCCCACCCCGGAAGTGATCCACATGTAATCGACTGCGTACTGGTTGCCGGGATCGTAGAGCGCGGTGGCACGTGCGACTTCCGGGTCGACGTTGGCGAGATTCGGCAGCTGGGATTTGTCGAGCTTCTGGTAGATGTCCGCCTTGATCTGCCGCTCGAGGAAGGCACCGGAGGGCGCCACGATGTCGTAGTTGGTGTGCCCGGTGAGCAGTTTCGTCTCGAGGATCTCGTTGGAGTCGAACACGTCGTAATTGACGCGGATGCCGTACTCCTTCTCGAAATCGGCGATCACCGAAGGCTGTATGTAGTCGGACCAGTTGTAGACATTGACCACCTTCTCCGTGGCCGAGGCGGCTGAAGGCTGCGCGCTGCTCTGCCCGCCGCAGCCACTCAAGGTGGCGATCAGCGCCACCACCAGGGCGCAGGCGCGAAGGCATCGGGGAGCGCGGATCACGGTGACTTCTTATATATCAGCGGCCCATTGCCTGAGAAGGCGCGCGCGACCCGTCCTCGGCGGAGCGGGCAAAGATCGCGCCCTTTGCCCGCGGGCCCGACAGCAGCGAGCGGCTGACCTGCGGAACCCCCGCCGGCCTTTTCCGCCCATCAGACATTCAGCAGCAGGTGCTCGCGCTCCCAGGAGCTGATCACCTGCAGGAACACCTCGTACTCGGCCTGCTTGACGATGGTGAACGCCTCGACGAACGCCTCGCCGAGGAGTTTCACCAGCGGCTCGCAGGTGCGCAGCTCGCGCAGCGCCTCATCGAGCGAGCGCGGCAGTCCAAAAGGCAGATCGTGCGCGCTGCCGACGATCGGGTCCGAGGGCTGAGCACCCTCGACCATGCCGAGGTAGCCACAGGCGAGCGAAGCGGCAATGGCGATGTAGGGATTGGCGTCCGCGCCGCCGACCCGGTTCTCCACGCGGCGCGCCTGCGCATCCGACATCGGGACGCGCAGGCCGGCGGTGCGGTTGTCATAGCCCCAGTGCACGTTGATGGGTGCGGACAGGTAACGCGTCAGGCGGCGGTAGGAGTTCACGTTCGCGCAGAACAGCGCCATCGCCGCCGGCAGGTACTTCTGCAGCCCGCCGATGTGCGCGAAGAACAGCGCCGAGGGCGTGCCATCGGGGTTACTGAAGATGTTCTTGCGCGTCTTCACGTCCACCACGCTCTGGTGAATGTGCATGGCGCTGCCCGGCTCCTTGGCGTGAGGCTTCGCCATGAAGGTCGCGTACATCTTGTGCCGCAGAGCGGCTTCGCGCGCGGTGCGCTTGAACAGGAAGGCCTGGTCGGCAAGATCGAGCGGCTGGCCGTGGATCAGGTTGATCTCCATCTGCGCCGGTCCGTCCTCGTGGATCAGCGTGTCGATCTCGATGTCCTGGTCCTCGCAGAACTGGTAGATGTCATCGAACAGCGGATCGAATTCGTTGACCGCGGCGATGCTGTAGGACTGGCGTCCCGGCTCGGCGCGCCCCGAGCGGCCCACCGGGGGACGCAGTGGGTAGTCGGCGTCCTTGTTCTGCTCCACCAGGTAGAACTCGAGTTCCGGCGCCACCACTGGATCCCAGCCCCGCTGCGCATAGAGCTCGAGGATGTTGCGCAGCACGTGGCGCGGCGCCATCGATACCCGCCGGCCATCGGCGTAGAAGCAGTCGTGGATCACCTGCGCGGTCGGCTCGGCTGCCCAGGGCACGCGTCGCACGGTCCTGGCATCTGCCTTGAGGACGATGTCGATCTCGGCGGGGCTCATCGCATCGCCGGTCTCGGGCGGATAGTCACCGGTCACTGTCTGCAGGAACACGCTCTCCGGCAGCCGCATGCCGCCGTCTTCGGCAAACTTCTCCGCCGGCATGATCTTGCCGCGTGCGATCCCCGCCATGTCGGGGATGATGGCCTCCACTTCCTGGATACCGTGATCACGGAAGAATTGCCGAATCTCACTCACCATGGGAAACCCTTCACTTTGACTGTGCGCGGTCGGCCGCCGCCTGACCGAAGGCGGCAAACAGCGCGCGCGAGAACGAATTGCTCATTACCTGCCACTCGGGATGCCACTGCACCGCGAGCGCGAAGCCGGGAGCGCGTGCCACCCGGAACGCCTCGATCAGTCCATCCGGAGCGCGCGCCTCGATGGCGAGCTCGCTTCCCAGCCGTTCGATGCCCTGGCTATGGAGCGAGTTGACGCGCACGCGATCGTTGGCGGAAAGCGATCGCAATACCCCGCCGGGCTCGAGAGTGACATCGTGAGCCGGGCCGTACTGCACCTCCAGCGGCTGCGTTTCATCGTCCCGGTGATCGAGAAAGCCCTGCACCTCGTGCACCCTCTGGTGCAGAGTGCCGCCGAAAGCGACGTTCATCTCCTGGAAGCCGCGGCAGATGCCGAAGACCGGCACCCCCGCCTCCACCGCCTTGCGGATCAGCGGCAGCGTCGTCGCATCGCGCGCCGGGTCGTGGAGCGTACCGGGGACACTCGGGGGTCCCTGGTAGCGGTGTGGCTCGACGTTCGAGGGGCTGCCGGTGAACAAAAGCCCATCCAGCCTGTCGAGCAGCTCATCGAACCGTAGCTCCTCGGCGAGCGCAGGGATCAGGAGCGGCGCAGCCCCAGCCGCTTCCATCACGGCCCGTGCGTATTTCTCCCCGACCATGTGGAAGTGGTGCGCGCCGACCATGCGGCGGTCGGCCGGAATACCAATTAATGGATGGGTAGCCATGGCGGCACGCGCCAGGTCGGGCGTTTAGTATATTAAACAAACCGCCCCAGCCAACAATCTCCAAGCAAGGACAGTATTAGACCACAGCTCATGCGCCGAAGCCTCAGTTGCTAAGGCGCGTAGACTAGGGTATTGGCTGCAGTTCGGTCGTTTCGTGCGGTATCCGCACCGGGCAGCTATTTGCCCCGGACCCCGCCGGTGGCTATCCTCCGCGCCCGCGGCACCTCGCCGGCTTGCGAATATCCTAAACACCTCGGACGGAGACGGTCCCGTGCACAGGCCTGCCCACATCGGCTCCTACTACGCAGCGTCCGCGCGTGCGGCACCCGCACGCCCGGTGCTCGAAGGCACGGTCGAGTGCGACGTGTGCGTCGTGGGCGCGGGCATTGCCGGCTGCTCGAGCGCCCTGCACCTGGCGCAAGCGGGGCTCTCGGTCGTGCTGCTCGAGCAGCACCGCGTGTCCTGGGGCGCTTCGGGTCGCAGCGGCGGCCAGGCCCTCTTCGGCATCGCCGCCGGACAAGCCAAGCTCGAGCGCCTCATCGGGCGTGCGGATGCGCGCGCCGTGTGGGAGGTGTCGGTGGAAGCGCTGACACTCATGCGCGAGCTCATCCATCGCTATTCGATCGACTGCGACTTTGCCGAGGGATTCCTGTACACGGCGGTAAAGGAGCAGCATGTCCGCGAGCTGCAGAGCGAGCTCACCGAGCTACGCGAGCGGCTCGAGTACCCGAGCGTGCGTTACGTGCCGCGTGCGGAGCTGCGCGAGCTGCTCGCGACCGAGCGGTACCTGGGTGCGCTCTACGACAGCAACAGCGCACACCTTCACTCTCTCAACTACACACTCGGGCTCGCCCGGGCTGCCGAGCAGCACGGGGTGCGTATCTTCGAAGCGTCCCGCGCCACGGCCTTCTCGCCCAACGGCTCGCAGGTACGGGTGCAGACACCGGGCGGAGAAGTGCGCGCGCGCTTCCTCGTGCTGTGCGGCAACGTCTACCTGGGCAATACCGCGCCCTCCCTGGCTTCGAAAATCATGGCGGTGGCCACCTACATCGTGGCGACCGAGCCGTTGGGAGCCGAGCGCGCCGGGCAACTGATCCGCAACAACGCCGCGGTGTCGGACATGAACTGGGTGCTCGATTACTTTCGACGCTCTGCCGACCACCGGCTGCTCTTCGGCGGTCGCGTCAACTACTCGGGCCTGAAATCCTTCGATGCCCCCGGGGCAACGCGCGCTCGGATGCTGCGCGTGTTCCCGCAGCTTCAGGACCTGCGCATCGACTACGCCTGGGGAGGGCACGTCGACATTACTCTGAACCGCGCGCCGCACTTTGGCCGCCTCGCCCCCAACGTCTACTTCCTCCAGGGCTTCTCCGGTCACGGCATTGCACTCACCGGCATCGCCGGCAAGCTCGTGGCGGAAGCGATCCGTGGCACCGCGGCGCGCTTTGATGTGTTTGCCCGCATTCCGCACGCCAACTTTCCCGGCGGCGCCGCGCTGCGGCGGCCCGCGCTGGTGCTGGCGATGCTCTGGTTCCGGCTGCGGGACCTGCTGTAGTGCGGCTCATCCAGTGGCTGTGGTGTGCGTGGGCCCTCTACTGGCTGCTCGCAGCACTGCGCAGCAAGGCGACACGGCGGCGCGAGCCGCTCGGCTCGCGTCTCGCGCACGTGCTGCCCCTGGCGATCGGCGGGGCGCTGCTGGCGTGGCCGGACCGTCCCTGGCGTGCCATGGCGTGGCGGCTCTGGCCGCCCTCTTCCGTGGCCCAGGGAATCGGTGTGGCCCTCGTCATCGCCGGTCTTGCCTTCACCGTATGGGCGCGTGTGCATCTTGGTCGCAACTGGAGCGGCACGGTGACGGTGAAGCAGGATCACGAGTTGATTCGCACCGGTCCTTACGCCCGCGTGCGCCATCCGATCTACACGGGACTGATCGCGGCCCTGCTCGGCATCACCATTGCCTCGGGTACCGTGCACGCCGCGCTCGGCATGGCGATCATCGTCTTGTCGCTGGTGCGTAAGTCCCGCGTCGAAGAGGACTTCATGCGCGCCACCTTCCCGGGCGAATATCAGCGTTACAGCGCGCAAGTGCCGGCTCTCATTCCCTTCGCCCGGCCGCCGCGACCGGCAGCGGGCTGAAGCGCTCACAACATCAGCTCGCCCCGTCGTGCCGCCGCCGACACCGCCTCCGCGCGCGTGCGCGCCTCGAGTTTGGTGAACGCTGACGCCAGGTGGTACTTGACCGTATTCACCGAGAGGCCCAGACGGCGCGCGATGCCCTTGTTGCTGAGCCCTGCCGCGACCAGCTCGATGAGCTCGAGCTCGCGCGGCGAGAGTGAGGTGAGCCCGACTGTTGGCGCGGCTCGGGCCGCCGGGGCTGATCGCTGCGGCAGCAGGCGAAATCCGTGGCCCACCGCCTCCAGCGCGCTCGCAAGCGGCGCGCTCGCAAGCGGCCAGGGCAGAAGCGCCGCGGCGCCGGCGCGAAAAGCCGCATGCCGGGCATCGAGCAGCTCCTCCTCTAGAAGGAGTGCGACCGGGACCTCGTGCCCGGTAGCGCGGCGCAGAAATGGCGCGGTTTCCGGCCAGTTCACGCCTGCCACGACCAACGGCTCGGTGAGCTCCGCCAGTGCGGGCGCCAGCGTGGCCGGAGAATCGATCTCGACTGCGGAGGTAAGCCCGCCTTCACTCAGTTGACTCTGCAGCGCCGCGCGCACCTGCGGTTGAAACGCCGCGACGATGATATCCACGATCCGTCTGTAGGGTGGTCGGGCCGCAAATCAAGGGCTCGCGGCAGATTTCATTGCACGGGCCGGGCGCCCAGCGTGACGGCGAGCTCATCGACCGCGGTGCCACGCCGGCGCGTGACGCGCAAGGACTCGCCGGGCCGTTTGCCGTGAATGTGGCCGAGCAGCCGATCGGGCGTCTGCACAGCAGCGCCATCGATCGCGAGCAGCAGATCGCCGATTTCCAGGCCCGCCTCGGATGCCGGAGAGGCCTGTGCCACATCGGCGACGATCAGGACCGCCCGCCCGGCATTCAGCCGGTGGCGCGCCTGGAGTCCGAGCGTCAGCGGCACGACGCGGACTCCGAGATAGCCGTGCGCGATATGCCCATGCGCGGCCACATCGCTCACCGCGGCTTCGAACGCCTCGATGGGGATCCCGATAACCTGATTCGCCGGGCCGCGCACCGCCATCGCGATGACGCCACCTTCGAGGTCGAGGACCGGAGCGCCTTCGGCGAAGTGGCCCAGGCGAACATCGAGCAGCAGCCGGCGCGCGAGTGTCGCGCCGCGCCGCGTGGTCCACGGGCCGGCACTCAGCTGCACCGATCCCCAGCTCACCGTGAGCTGTGAGCCGGCACGGCCGGCCACCACGACCGTTTGCCCCACGTGGGGCGGCGTTGCCGCCGGTGCCAGCGCGGGCCCGGTGCTCGCGGCGCAGCGCATCACTGCGATGTCGGTGCGCAGATCGCAGGCGAGCACCTCGGCTTCGTGCGCGGCACTCTCCTGCACGAGGCGCACCGATTCGGCGCCGGCGAGCGGTTCGGCTGCGGTCACGATGAGTCCGCCGCGCCACACGAAAGCCGATTGCCGCGTGCGCTGCGTCTCGACGGCGAGCACGCTGGCTGCGGCACGATCGGGGATCGCGGCGCGCTCGGCGTCGAGTTGAGACAAGAGAGGTGACAGGCTCATGAGCTGACTCCGCCGTTATTTGAGGCGACAGTGTTCGCGAGGCGGGCGGACGGCGGTACCGCCCGGATGGGTGGCGGCGCGCTGCTAGAGGCTCTCGGCGATCTGCACCGCGTTCAGCGCCGCGCCCTTCAGCAGCTGATCGCCGGCGACGAAGAGTGCGATCGAGCGGCCGCTGGGATCGCTCAGGTCCTGGCGAATGCGCCCGACCAGTATCGCGTCCTGTCCCGAAGCGTCCTTCGGCATGGGGAAATAGTTACGCTCGGCATCATCGACCAGCTGCACACCTGGCGCAGTGCGCATGAGC
>Ga0306922_10003301_pt1 | contig 15068 bp, 19 predicted proteins | sample sta12Cox44000082_FD_203758 | JGI IMG/M metagenome (GOLD analysis project Ga0306922, IMG submission 203758) | Lab enrichment of tropical soil microbial communities from Luquillo Experimental Forest, Puerto Rico - statoxic.12C.oxic.44.000.082 (v2)... | ecosystem: Environmental > Terrestrial >... | reverse complement strand
CTGACGATTCAGAGTGGTCGGATCATGAATCTGGAAGAAGAACTCCAGCAGATCGCGGTATGTGACTTTCGAGGGGTCGAAGACAATCTCAATCGCCTCGGCGTGACCCCTGTGATTCCGATAGGTCGCGTGCGGCACGTCTCCACCCGTGTATCCGACCCGCGTCGAGATGACCCCGTCGCGTCGCCGAATCAGGTCCTGCATTCCCCAAAAGCAACCGCCTGCCAGAACGGCGCGTTCAGTGTTCATCCGATATCCTCCAATTTGTCGAGATGGGCCGGCGCAGCCTCTAGCCCGGAGGCTGTACTGGGCGCTCCAGCCGATATTGGATCTTATCAACGGCACGATCGGTTGTAACACCCCTTGTGATAGATCGTCTAGACCGGCGGAGCGAAGGGCATGGTTGCCGCTGTCATTCCTCCGTTCGCGAGCCATGCGCGGCACGCTCGGTCGCCGTCGTATGCTTCCCGAACCCCGGAGACTCATTCTCCCAATGAGCCGCTCGCCAAGCTGACGGTCCCCTCTTCAGCAGGCGATCAAGGCATCCTCGTGTTTCGCGAGCGAGCGACAAAATTCACTGCGCCTCTCCGTAGATCCCGTCTTGATGGACGAGCCCGTCTCATCCGAATCGCAGCCTGAAAAGACAAAGAACACTTGATCCGGGTCATGGTCGTACAGGATGTACGAACTAAAGTGGGGTCTCCAGGCACTCCTTTTACTTGTGATGCAAAATCTTTTCTGCGGCCTGGGCGGAAGCTTGTGGAGTCGTGAATTATGGGCGGCCTAGGAATGCGCGAGCTGATGATCATGCTGCTCGTGGTGCTCGTCGTGTTTGGTGCCAAGAAGCTGCGAACCGTGGGCTCGGACCTCGGGCACGCCGTGCGCGGGTTCAAGGAGTCGATGAGCGAGGGCGAGGGTGACGAGGAGCGCAGCACCTCACCGAAGCAGATTCGCTCCGAGGGTCCGGATGCGGAGTTTCCGGAAGTCGCGAAGAAGAGCGACGCCAAGACCGAACGGAGCACCTGATCTGCTCGAAGGCCGGTTTTCAGAGATCCTGATCATCTTCGTCCTGGCGCTGATCGTGCTGGGACCGGAGAAGCTGCCGCGTGTAGTGTCTGAAGTGGGCCGTTGGGTCGGACGGGCGCGCGGCATGGCGCGGCAGTTTCGCGAGCAGCTCGAGGAGGAGGTGCAGCTCGAGCAGGCCCGTAAGGCGCAGCGCGCCGTCCCACCTCCACCGGTTGAGCCGGTAGCGGCCGCTGCCGAGGCGCCCGCAGCCTCCGCCACATACGGCATGGCTCAGCCGTCGGCGGGAGAGGAGCTGGCCGCAGCGGCCGACTCCACCGTGGCGCCGCACGTGCCCGAGAACGGGGGCTCCAACTCCCGACTCACCCAAGCGCACTCTGCCAACGCCGCCGGCGGAAACGCGACCGTCGGATGGCCCGCGCAGGCGGGAGGCGCCGATGAGCGAAGCGCCTGAGAAACTCGCCGCAGGCGCGCTGATCTCGCATCTGCTGGAGCTGCGGGATCGGCTGTTGCGTGCGCTGGTCGCGGTCGGCATCGCGTTCCTCCCTTGCGTGTACTACTCGAACGATCTCTTTACCTTCGTCGCGCAGCCGCTGATCGCGCGCCTGCCGGAGGGGAGCAATCTGATCGCGACCGGGGTGATGTCGCCCTTCACCACGCCCTTCAAGCTGTCGTTCTTCGCCGCGCTGCTGATCGCGATGCCGTACGTCATCTATCAGCTGTGGTCGTTCGTAGCTCCTGCCCTGTACCGTCACGAGCGGCGCTTCGCGGTGCCGCTGCTCGTCTCCTCGATCCTGCTCTTCTACGTCGGCATCGCCTTCGCCTACTACTTCGTCTTCCCCGTGATGTTCGAGTTCTTCGCTCACACGACGCCGAAGGGTGTGGCGATGATGACTGACATCAACAACTACCTCGATTTCGTCCTAACCATGTTCCTTTGCTTCGGACTCGCATTCCAGGTACCCGTCGCGGTGGTGCTGCTGGTGGTGATGGGCGTCGTGCCGATCGATAAGCTCAAGACGAACCGTGGCTACGTGCTCATCGGCCTATTCATCCTCGCAGCGCTCCTCACCCCGCCCGATGCGATCTCGCAATGCTCGCTCGCCATCCCGATGTACCTGCTGTACGAGGGCGGCATCCTCATGGCGCGCCTGCTGACACCCAGCCACAGCCCGGAAGCGCAGGTCAAGACCGGCGAAGGCTGAAGGAGATCCGCACTATTTGCCCGTCTGCCGGGCACTCGTTCATGCAGCGTCGCCGCTAAGTCTCCGTGAAGACGAGATTTTTCACGCGCTTCAGGCGTCTTTCAGGGATTTCCGAAAAGAGCGGGCCCAGACCCACCGAGGCGGTGATTAGCTCTCCCGTCATCCATGCGGACTCATCCGATGCCAGAAAGGCTACTAATCGCGCAAGGTCTTCGCGCTGTCCGCACCGCCCTAACGGGGTCGCGGCGGCCGTTGTCTTCTCCAGTTCGCTGCCTGCAAGTGCGATACGGTGGATACCTTCGGTCACCGTGCTACCGGGAGCAACTGCGTTGACGCGAATTCTCCGCGGTCCCAGTTCCTTCGCGAGTGCGGCTGTCAGCGTATCCAACGCTCCTTTGCTCGCTGAGTACAGTGCCGAGTTATATACCGGGTTCTCGCTCGTGTTCGAACTGATGTTGATGATGCTTCCGCCCGTTTCGGGAAAATACTTCACAGCTTCCTGAACAGTAAGAATCGGCGCGAGCACGTTTAGGTTGAATTCCCGGTGAAACGCTTCCTCGATGACTACATCGATCGGACCGAAATCGTAGCGTCCGGCGTTGTTCACCAGCACGCTTGGCGGACCGAAGACTTTCGTGGTCTCGCGGAACAGCCGTTCTACGTCTGCCGCGATTGAGACATCTGCGTGGATCGCAACTGCACGGCCGCCTTTTCGAGTGATTTCCGCGCCTGTGTGCTCCGCTCCCTCCTTGTTGGAGGAATAGTTCACCGCTACCGCCGCTCCTAATGCTCCTAGACACTTAGCTAGCGCGCCCCCAATCCCAGAGGACGCGCCGGTCACGATGGCTACCTTGCCCGTTAGACTCATCATGGATGTCCTTTCGCGGCTGGCCAAAGAGTTGTATGTCGCGAGACGTCAGGGTGACGCGAAAAGCCACGGGTGGGCATTGAGGCGAGTCAATTTCCGCATCGCGGCCCGTCAATCTGTGCTCGAGCCGCTCGATTTGACGGTGGTCGCAGAGCAGCGGACTTGATCCAACTCATGGCCTTGCGCGTTGCGCTGAGCGACGCTGCGCCGAAGTCGCGCCGCCTTCGTGTTGCCGAGCCGCACAGGAGGCGGCAAACGGAACGCCATACGGTCTGACGAGTGATTGGTGCACACGGTACGAAGACGGGTCGAGCGTGGATCCACTGGTCTTTTTCATACAGTAACTATGGAGCCAACGATGATCAGCGATGCAGTACTGAAACAAGACGTCGAGGAGGAGCTCGCGTGGCGCCCCGAGATTGATTCCGACCACATCGGGATCGCCGCCCACAACGGGATAGTGACACTGAAAGGCTACGTGCCGACTTACGTGCAAAAGCATGCGGCCGAGGCGGCTGTCAAGCGTGTAGCGGGGGTTCGGGGCGTTGTCGAAAGTCTCCAGGTCTACCTGGCTGGTTCCAACCCAACTGAGGATGAGGAGCTTGCGAGACGTGCCACAAATTCACTGGACTGGGATGCACTGGTTCCCAGGCAGACCGTCAAGGTGACGGTGGAAGGCGGGTGGGTGATCCTTTCCGGTGAGGTATCGTGCCAGTATCAGAAGAACGCGGCCGAGAACGCGGTGCGCAAACTGTGCGGCGTCGTATTAGTCATCAACAACGTTACGATCAAGCGTCAGCCGCAGCCTACTGACATCAAACAGCGTATTGAGAAGGCGCTGGAGAGAAGTGCGGAGCTTGATGGCAAGTCCATCCGGGTTGCCGTAGCGGACGGGACAGTTACCCTGGAAGGCACTGTCGACTCTTGCGCGGCTCGCGATCAAGCCGAGCGGGCAGTCTGGGCCGCGCCTGGTGTCATTGAGGTGCGCGACGACCTTCGGGTGGTGCTCTGATGGATCGCTCATAGAGCCGTGCGCTTGGCGTTGACATCTGTCCATTGCCGATGTGGCTGAAGCCAGCATCGGTGCTCAGGAGGCAACGTATACATGAGCGCAAATTACGGCGCACCAGGCAGCACGCCAGCTCACCGTCATGCCGGAAGCGTCCTTGCGTACGTACTTTCCGAACAAATTCGCTCGAAGAATTCCGCGACTGGGCCAGTGCGGGTCTATCGCGCCGGGGAGACCTTCTTGGAGCCCCCCGGCAGCACTCACCTGGTGAGTGCAAACGCGAGTGACACAGAGCGTGCGAGCCTCCTTGCGGTCTTCGTTGGACGACCACGCACAGTTGACTCAACCTGCTCACTGATCGCCTAGCGGGCCCTCGACCGGCCTTGTTATTCGCCGGCAGATTCTTCTTTAACTGCTGGTTGCAGCGGCCCATCATAGACCGGCTTATCACACGGAGTGGACATGAGGTTCGTGATCGTGTTCATGCTTGCTGCCACCGCCGACTTCCTCTGGGCAGGCTACATCTCAGGGGTCTCGGGCAAGCAGGCCGGTCGCGCTGCTGCCTGGTCAACGGCAATTACCATCGTAAGTGGGGTGATCGCGATCAGCTACGTGCGCGCCCTGGTACTGTTGGTTTCGCTCGTAGCGGGATCGTTTGTCGGCACCTACCTCTCTGTGGTGAGCGAGAATGGCAGGGCGATTCGACACCCTTCGTGGTTAATTCGGCCAATAATGCGTGGGCGGTCACCGTGCAGCGCGGTCAGAAACAGCGCGTTGCCGCGTGCGGTGGTCGTTTCGCTTAAAGTCCAGTCGAACGCACCGACCCAGCAGGGCGGCAGTCAGCCGCCAATCAATAAGAGTCAGGTGAGCAGAACTCTCTATGGACGAGCAAAAGAATGAGCAGCGTTACCGCTCGTTCACGCTCTCGGGCGGGCGGCTCCCCAAGGCGATAACACCGGAGGCGGCTTCGACCACACGCCAGTCTCGCCGTGCACTTTATGCTTTCAACGCAGCGAGTTTCTCCTGCATCGCCGACGGAATGAATCGCAGGTAAGCCTTTTCACTCATCACAAGACTCGCCCCGTCTGTGCCGCCACCGTCAGCGGATCGACTCCGTATATCTGAAGAAGCTCGCTGATACGAGCGTGGCGAAAGCTGTGATCGGCGAACTGAACCTCAATCGGCTGGATGCCGTGACCCCAAACCAGCAGTCAGGCAACGAGGGCGTTTGAGTACTGACGACCGGATATTCAGTTGCGTCACGAAATCGATAAAGGCGCGGACCTTGAGAGGCAAGTACTGGCGGCTGACGTAAACAAGATACAGCGTCAGCTTCTCCAGCGGATAGCACATGAGTACCGGCGTCAAGACTCCCTTCAACTTCGGTTCATCGAAGAGGATGTCGGGCAAAGCCGCAAGACCGATACCGGCGGCGACGGCGTGTGCCACGCCACTGATCGACCGATAGCGCAGGACCACGCGAAGCGGAACCTCAAATTTTCCGTTCGGGCGCGAGAAGGTCATGACATCGAGATTACCCACCGCTACGAAATCGTGCTGGGCCAGCTCATCGGGCGACTTGGGGGCGCCGTGACGCTCCAGATATTCGCGTGAGGCCGCGATGTGGAAGGATACAGGCCGTACTGGCCGCGCGATGAGGCCCGGCGCGAGCGATCTGTCACGTGCCACCCACATGGCGAGATCGTAACCTTCCCCAACGAGATCAACGTGGCGGTCTTCGAATGACACATCGACCACGATCTGCGGGTACGTGTGACGAAACTCAGCGAGCTTATCTGCTAGGAGTTGCCGCGCGAACCAGCTCGGACACGCGACTCGCAAGGTCCCGCGGGGTACCGTGTCGAGAGACCCGAGTTCCAGCTCGGTGGCTTCTAGGTCATCCAAGATGGTCTTGCAACGATCGAAGTACACGCTGCCGGACTCCGTCAGGCTGAGCGAGCGGCTATTGCGATACAGGAGCCGGACCCCGAGTCGCTTTTCCAGGTAGGCCACGTGCCTGCTGACCATCGCCGTGGAAAGGTCCATACGCTCGGCCGCGGCCACGAAGCTGCCCGACGCGACGACCTGCCGGAAGATCTTGATGCTGGTCAGCGTATCCATAGTTGCAGTTCAGGGTGGCGGCCGGGTGGTTTGAATACCTTAGCCAGTGGTTGCGAGCTGCAATACGGGCCCAAAGCTGCAAGGGCCTTCAAGTCCACCAGCAGACCAGTTATCTCATCACCAACAAGCGGGATCGCGAGGAAAGTTGTTCTTGCTCATCCATTTGAGGCCGGGTTAGTACCCGAAGCAGCCGGTTGCGTGAGGCTGATGTCATGGAGGCCATGTCGCTGAGTCCGGCGGTAGCCAAGATGAGCGATGTCGGGTGGAAAGAACATTGCCCAGTTCCATTCGAGGAAAAGACGCGTCTTACGCGCTAGTGTGGGAATTCTCAACAGTGACAGCCCGCGCCACATGAGCCAGGCAATAAACCCGGACAGTCTTAGTCCCAAGACTTCTGCCACCGCGCTGTTGTGTCCAATCGATGACAGCTGACCTTTGGGACGGAAGCGGAACGGCTTCGTCAGCTCGCCCGCCAGATGGGCCAGGATGTTCGCGGCAAGCTGATCAGCTTGTGCCTCAGCGAACTGGGCGGTGGGCGCACACACCCTGCCATCGAGTGCGTTGATGACCGCGGCACAGTCGCCCGCGGCCCACACGCCCTCCACGCCGGGCACGGACATGTCCGGGTTGACCACCAGCCTGCCGCGGCTCTTGATCGCGGGAATGGATTCGAGCAGCGAGTTAGGCTGCGTACCGATCGTGCAGATGACCGTGCCGCCGGCGAGAATCTCCCCCGATTCAAGAAGCACGTGACGATCGGTGACACGCACGGCTTGGGCACCGAGACGCACGTCGACGCCACGACGGCGCATTTTGCGCAGCGTAAACTCGCCCAGCCTGACAGACAGTTCTGGCAGCAGTCGGTCACCGCTGTGCAGCAGGACAATGCGCAGGTCTTCGCAGCTGATCCGTCGGTAGTACTTGAGGCTGGCGTACAGGAAGTCCACGAGCTCGCCGGCGGTCTCTACGCCGCTGAACCCGCCACCCACCACGATAAAGCTGGTCAGCCAGCGCCGATGATCGGGATCGGGCTGGAGCTCAGCCTGCTCGAGCCGCGCGATGATGTGATTGCGCAGGAACAAGGCGTCACCCAATGTTTTGAGCGGCAGAGCGTTCTGGCGCATGCCTTTGACTACGTCGAGATTTGCGTTGGTGCCGCAGGTGAGCACCAGCTGATCGTAGCGGAGTACGCCCGGGCCCTCACCAAGGTAGTAAATCAGCCGCGCGGCGCTATCGATCTCGCTGACCGGGGCCATGCACACCTGGCTGCCATGAATCATTTGACGGTGTGGCGCGATCACATGACTTGGCATGATCGACGCGCCGACCACCTCGGGCAGTAGCGGGTTGTAGGTTATGAAGTTCTCCTGGCTGATGAGCGTCAAGGTCCAGCCTGGGGGCAGCCGGTGCTGGAGTTTCCTGGCAGTCCGCGTTCCGGCAAATCCTCCCCCGACAATTACAAGGTTCCTGGACACGTCTGTCTCTCCCCAATTCCTGGGCTATGCGCCGCACGCAATGCCTCCGTTATGAGACAGCCATCCGGAAGTCTCATCGGGAAACGACTCGTTTATGATTTCCTCCTCTCCTCCGGAACCGGGTGGCAAGCCAGTTATCGACGGCCAGCGGTCCGGAACCCGCCAGGAGGAGGGTCAGCAGGCACGCCAGATAGAGCAGATCGGTCTCATACCCCGGTGGGCCGAATTTCGGTCCATCTGCCGTGACGGCTATCAGCTTGATCGACGTGAAGCCGAAAGGCAGGTGCACCGTGAATATCGCCACCAATAGGACCGCTATCATGGGAGCGCTGGCCCAGGGAACGAATGCGCCGAGCAGAACGGCCAGACCTCCGAACAACTCCACGAAAATGGTCAGCCAGGCCATGAAGTGCGGCGCGGGCGTGCCGATGGCGTGGACAATCTCCACGAAGCGCTCGGGCCCTTTCTCCAACTTGGCGAGGCCGTGGGCAAAGAAGCCGTAGCCCACGATCAATCTCAGCGGGATCGGTGCCCAGCGAGCGAGATTCCAGCGTGATATCAGCGCCTGGAACCCAGATGAGTTCATCGCCAATTCGGGCTGTGTCTTCACGGTGAACATCACCACGCTCCTTGGAAAATCAGCTCATTTAAAATCGACTAATACGAAGGTATTCGCTGATCCGCGGCCTTTGGTTACGGGATGCGGGCGTGTTCTAGCTGTTGGCGCGCATTGAGCTCCGTCGTAACGCCGATCCGACGAGGGCTCCTAACGCGCCGCTGACCGGCACCACGAGCGTGTGCCACACGAGCAAGTGCAGCGCCTCGAAGTTCGTGCAGTGGAGCTCCAGCATGGTGAGTCCGGCGAGCCCAGCGAATGTGCCCGCGATGAGTCCGGCGGAGACTGAATCGACCGCGTAGCCGCGGCAGAGCAGCCACCAGGCGAGGAGCGCGGCCGGGACGGCGTGCAGCAGCGCCTTCACCAGGCAGGTCAGGCCCGACGACAGGAAGTGATGCGTTTGGTAGTCGTGGAAGAGCAGCGCGAACACCGCAAGGAGGGCGACGCTCGACACCGCCAGGATCGCGCCTGAAGGAACGTGTCGGCTCCCAGGGATCCATTCACGCACCACCTGCGCCGCCGCCACACCCAGAAGCAGGCCGAGCGCGCCGAAGATCAGCACCCGCGCCGCGATACTCTGCGCCTCGACCCCCTGGAATCCCGCGCGGGCCGCGCCGACGAACGCAACGGCTGCGCCGATCAGGACCGCTCCGAGCGTCAGCACCCAGGTTGGCGCCAATGGCCGCACCGGCTGCACGGAGGGCTCGACGGAGTCCGCGATGCGCTTCAGAAGGCCCGTCGGCACAGCGCATGGAACGTGAGCTGTTTTATCGACCATCTCGTCAATCTCAGTGTCTTTCACGACACCACTCCGGTTGGGCGTTTTCTCAACTCCACGAGGCTTATCGTTTGTCGCAGCTTCTCGTAGGCCCGGTGCACCTTCTGCTTGACGGATCCCACACTGCAGGATGTGGCTTGCGCCACTTCCTCGAGCGACATCCCCGCGACCTTCAACATCTCGAGCACCTCACGTTGGCCGTCCGAGAGCGGCGCCAGGAGCTCCTCCAAATCCTCCGCCTGCGTGGGTTCAGCGACCGGCGTATCGAAGAGGTCCTCCAGAGGCTGCTCCCGGACCGCGGTGCGGAGCGCCTTGCGGTAGTGATCCACACGCACGCGCTGCGCAATCGCATAGACCCATGGCAGCAATGGCCGTCCAGGCTGGTAGGTATGCCGCACCCGGTGGATACGCAGCCACGTCTCCTGCAGAAGGTCATCGGCATCCGCCCGGCTCGCAGACTGCAGCTGGAAAAAACGGTGCAACCGCGGACTTACGCGATCGATGAGCGCTCTGGCCGCGGCGAAATCGCCCGCCTGGTAGCGGTTCATCAGTACCTCGGGATTACCGTCCACATCCACACCAATTCGCTGCGCGCCGGAAGAGAGTTACGTCGCCGGCTTTACTGCTTGCTGGCACGCCGGCATTCACCGCAAGGTGCAACTTGCGAGCGCACCGCCGCGAATCTCCATCGCTAACACGCCTCTGTTCAAGCTGGAATCGCGCGCCGTCCTTGTCCCGCCTCCGTTGCCGACCGGCGGTGCCGGAGGCGGGAGGACGTGAATCTCAGGGATCCTTCGGCGGCCCAGATCGCCGCCGACGACCGACCGACGCCGGAGTCGAGACATTTGGGCCGCAAGACCCGGTGACGGCGGACCAGTCACGTCGGCGAGTGTCATGATCCGCTGATGCCATTCAACCAGCGCTCACACGTTTAGCGGCTAAATCAATAGCCGGTAGGAGGCTGTGGAGCGGGCGGAGCAGGCGGAGCCGTCGGAGCAGGCGGTGAACTTGACGCATTGACATCGACACGTCCGTATTCTCCATTCACATAGCCGTTCGTCCCAGCCGCGTAGAACAGGGTATTGTGCGGTTGGTTCATAGCATCATTGCCGAAGGCGATCCCCCACAGCCCGGGGACCGAGAAGGCCGCGCCGGTCCCATCGGCCACGGCGGCCACAAAAGCTCCGCTCGAGGGATCGAAGCCATTGATCTTGCCATCGCCCAGATTGCCAACCAGCAGCATGTTGCTGAGGGAGCCAAAGTCCTTGGGAGCCAGTGCCACCCCCCAGGGTGCATTCAGCTGTGCGCCAGTGGAGACCAGGCGTTTGACGAACTTGCCTGTGGCGTCATAAACGTCAATGAGGCCGAGGCCGGCGCCAATATTGTTGGCGCTGCTGCCAGATCCAGCTTGCTGCGCATACGTAACGTACAGCTGCCAGCTGCCACCAGAACCATTCTGGATTGCCTGGATGCCAAATGGTGCATATCCGGCAGGCAGCTGCGGGTCCGTGAAGGGAAACGCGGCTGCCGGTTGCTTGGCGAAGGTCACATCGAACACATCGATCTTGTTGTTCTTGAAATCGCTGGCATACAGGAAATCGGCGGTACCGTTGTTAGCGACGGCCAAGCCTGTGTATGCAGCGCCAACCTTATCCGTGTACGCGACGATGGCGTTGTTCGGATCGACGCCTTTCGACCAACCGGCAATCATGCCCGCTTCACCCGAAAAGATGAATGCGGCGGCACCCGACTTGCCGCCCGCGCTCACCACGAATTCGTTATTGTTACCGTTGGAGACGATTCCGGTGGGATTGAAGTTACCACTTGTTTGACTGGACGGCAGCTTTACCACCAATGCGTTCATCTTGCCGTCGCCGTCGTAAATAGTGGACGTCTGCGTGCCGTTATTCGCCGTCCACACCGGTTTGTTTGGCGCAATGACGATACCCCAAGGGTTCACCAGATTGGGGTCGGTCGTCGTCGCGCTCGTACCGGCATGGTCGGCGACGAGACTCTTGAACGAGTAGCCGGCATTGGTCGGCGGCGACGCCGGCGGCGGAGGGGTGGACGCAGGGGCGGACGGCGTCGTGGAGTATCCGTTCCCGCCGCCGCCCCCGCCGCACGCGGCGAGCGCAAGGGTCGCTAGGGTAAGGAACAGAGCCGGCGCTTTGCGCGCGCTGCTTGTACGATTCAACTCAACAAGTCTCGTAGTCATTCGTGACATGCCTCGGTTCAGTGGCGCCGAAGATCGGCGATTAGCTCGAAATGAACTCACTCAGCGGGAGTGAGTGTCGCGCCGCGAGAGTTGGTTCGATGGATCATTCCCCGGCTCTCCCCGGGTGGCGGCACCAATCCGTGCGTAGGGCGGCCCCTGTTATCGTTGGGGTTGCCGACAACTCCGTCGAGTTGATGACTGCGCCTGGCCCTCCCGCTATGGAGGCCCTGCAACTCTCCCAGAGGAGGGAGGGAGAAGGGCGTGCAGCGCGCGGACGGAGCACATGGCGGGTTCGTTCCCGGAGCGTGAGGCGACGGCGAAATTTTTGTTTTCAATCAAGATGATCAGTTTCGTGGCTGAATGCCCAGCAAAGCAGTGTCCCAAGCTGGTAGCTAAACCGATGACGAGAGTCCACGACGCACACGGAACCTGAAGAAAACCACCCACTCCAATCGGAACCACAAAGGAGGTGGCTCATGATGCACAGGAAACGGATCCATGCGCTCGGGCGCACGTCGGTCGTGGTGTCCATCGGAATGGCGCTCAGTGCTTGCACTGCGAGCAAGTACCCTGCGCCGACCGGCTGTTCCCCAATTCTCCAACGCGACAGCCGCATCCTGATTCAGGCGCCGCCCTTCCCGAGGTCATCATGACCGCGCCATGTTTGCGTTTACTGGGTGTCGCAGAGAAAGGTTCGTCACGATCGCCCGCGAAGCGGGGCTGCTGACGAACGGGCTGTGCAGGCAGACCAATTCAAGCTCCCCCACTCCGATAACCCCCTCGTACGTTGCCGCCGAAGTCGTAATTGGCTCACCTACGCCGAGTGGGCTTGCAGAACGCATACGACGAGCTTTTCTCGCACTACTTGCGAGTGCCCGTCCGAAGAGATGAAGAGATCAGGAGACGGCCCACGAGATGCTGGTCTCGTCGGCTTGCGAACCTATTAATCTGATCGCAACATCTGCCGCGGGGCTTTTTTTCATGTCCGCCGGGGCGAGCGCTCTTGGTGGGGCGCTCGGCATGGCCAGTGGCATCTTTATCGTTCCCATTCTAACAGTCGTCGCAGGCATGGACGTTCGCGTTGCAATCGGTGCCAGTCTCATATCTGTCATCGCCTGCTCTTGTGGAAGTGCCGCGTCTCTTTTCAAGCAGCGTCTGACAAACGTCCGATTGGCAATCGTATTAGAGGTCGCGACGACGCTCGGAGCAGCGAGTGGCGTGCTGCTCTCGGGTGCGGTTCCGGTCCCGGTTCTATATGCGATATTCTCTGCAGTACTTCTCGTCTCCGCGTGGCAGATGCTGACGCGGAGAGGAAGCGCGCCCCCGGCGCGGTATCTCAGCGGACCGGCGCAGGGTTGGGTACGCCGGCTGGACTCTGTGTATCCGGAGCACGCGCTCGGCGGCGACGTCGCCTACAAAGTGGAGCACCTGCCGGCGGGTCTCGCTCTGATGTACGGCGCCGGGCTGCTTTCCGCCCTTCTGGGGATTGGCAGTGGGGTCCTCAAAATTCCAGCGATGGACACGGCGCTGCGTTTGCCAATCAAGGTTTCGTCGGCCACGTCGAACTTCATGATAGGCGTGACGGCCGCCGCGAGCGCCGGCGCTTATTTGATGCGCGGCGAAATTGTCCCGACGATCGCGGGCCCGGTGGCACTAGGCTCAGTTGTCGGAGCCATTTTGGGCGCGCGCCTACTTGCGTTCATCTCGCCAAAGTGGCTCCGCATGGTATTTGTGGCGGTGCTGCTAGTGTTGGCAGTCGAGATGGCCGGCGCAGCGGCGGGTATTCGTGGAGGATTTTCGTCATGACAATCTCGACGGATGGTATTCCCGATAGGCTGAATAGCCGGTTGGCGTGGCTCCTTGGTTTCGGAAGTTGGTTGTCGTGCACCCTGATCGGGTGCGGGATGTTGGCGCCGGCTGTTGGGATGACTACGCCACAGACCGCCGAGAAACTCGTGTCGGCCGGAATCGTTCTGTTGATTGCGCTGCCGACAATGCGCGTTGCGACGATGAGCGCGTGGTTTCTTATTCATCGCGATTTCGACTTTGCGCTAATTTCAGCGGCTGTTCTCGCCATCATCATCGCTTCGACGCTTTCTGGCGCCGTGGCGGCTTGATAGCTACGCGTTTCTGTGCCTTACATGAAGCAGGCCGCAGTCGAAGGAACGACGCCCGACCGCGCCAGCGACGAAGTCGCAACGCTCTGATTACGCTCCATGCTCTAACCGACGTGGATGACGGCGAATGCCACGCTGTCAACGCGCCCGGCGCGCTACGAATTCCCCGGACCCGACGCTGCATTTTTTTCGACCTGCGGTGAGCACAGCGATGCGCTTAACGGAAGATCTCAAGACCCTTGACGTAGGGACATCATGACGTCATTATCTATCTGTCGATGCGGGCTGACGCTCGAGCGTGTGCTGAGCGGTTTCGCTATTGAGGCGAGGTTTCTCGGTTGCCGTGCAATGGGCTGTCTGTTGAGCGGCAGCACACCGACCGGCCTGGCGCACCTGAGAACATCAGCAGCAACCTGCGTCAGCGAGTCGCCAGAGAGAGTAGAGAGAGCAGAGTATGGATGAATGGTTCAATGTTGCCGAGAAAGGTGCGGGATCGTATTGGCCACTCGCGATACTAAGATGGGTAATGGTCCTTATTTTCATTTCGTTCGGCATTCAAAAGTTTACGCCTCAGTCGGCACACGGTATCGCCCAGTACATAACCAACAGTCCATTCGTTTCTTGGCTATCTACATTCGGCCTGAGAGGCGAAGCGTATGTTCTTGGCATAACTGAACTGACGACGGCGGCGTTGCTTGCCGCGGGGGCATTTATTCCGATTTTATCGGCGCTCGGCTCGCTGATGGGCGTCGGGACTTTCCTTATCACCTGGTCATTTTTCTTTACGACCCCAGGTGTCGTGAAATGGAGTCTGTCTACGGACCCCATCGCATGGAATCTCACAGGGGAGTTTCTCTACAAGGATATCGTCCTCCTTTGTGTCTGCTTGGTTCTATTCCTCGCGTCTCTGCCGAAAGCATTCATTAGGCTCCGGACGCACTGATTGCCTATGACGCTTCCCAGGTCGTCACTCGTAGGGCTTCGCGAGCAAAAGCGATTCCATCTTCATTCTCAACGATGGCTAATAACTCAAGATGGCTGAGCACCCTTCAACGCGGCTGCCTCTCTACGCACAGGTCGAGGACGTTCTAACGTCCCGAATTGCCAGCGGCGCTCTACCTGCGGGAACGCAGCTTCCGTCCGAAGAAGAGCTGATCCGCGAGTTTCATGTCAGCCGAACCACGATCCGCACGACTATTCAGAATTTGGTGCGTCAGGGTCTTGTGGAGATCAGGCGTGGCCGTGGGACCTTTGTGGCTTCACCGAGGATCGTCCAAGAGCTCACCGAGCTCACTGGCTTCGTCGAAGACATGAAGGTTCTCGGACGGATTCCGACCGCTCGCGTACTCAGTCGAGAACTTCTTCCGGCCGAACCATTCGTTGCGAAAAAGCTTGCGGTCGCATCGGGAGCAACAGTGGTGCGGATCCGACGGGTTCGCCTATCGGATGGCGTGCCCCTCTCCTTTGATGAGACGTACTTGCCGGAAGAACTGGGACGTAGGGTGATGAACGATGACCTCGCAAAAGAGCCCATCTTCACGCTACTGGAAGATCGATACAGGACCCCGCTTGTTGAGGCTGAGTACGTCTTGGAGGCTGCGGCGGCGGAGCCCGCTGTCGCTCTGGCGTTAAAAATTACCG
>Ga0306922_10003299_pt1 | contig 15069 bp, 14 predicted proteins | sample sta12Cox44000082_FD_203758 | JGI IMG/M metagenome (GOLD analysis project Ga0306922, IMG submission 203758) | Lab enrichment of tropical soil microbial communities from Luquillo Experimental Forest, Puerto Rico - statoxic.12C.oxic.44.000.082 (v2)... | ecosystem: Environmental > Terrestrial >... | reverse complement strand
CCAGCGCGAAACCGAGCCGTCGGTCACCGAGTCATAGCATTTGAGCATCGAGACCTCGGTCGGCTTCTGCTGCGGGAACCAGTACCACTCGTGGTCGGGGCGGTAGGTGAAGCGGGTGGTCTCGCCGACACGGTCGTCGTAGATCCGGTAGTTGGTGATGTAGGGCTGGTCGGCGAAGGAGGGCCAGGCACAGAGTGTCGAAATTCCGTTGTTGAGCCCATTTCATGACCGTTTTTTCCAAATCGTGACTTTTTCCGCACCCTGTTAGGGCATCAGGACGCGTTCCCGCCACCACTGTTGAGCGTCCGCTGTCAATGCAGTCAAGGGACCTTCCGGAGGACGCGGGGCAATGGGCGAGACGCGCCGATAGCGGCCGTTCGCTGGTTGCCCTCCTATCTTTATTATCGGTATCAGCCATAAAGCGGCTGACAGCGATCAGGTCGCCCCCCGCGCATCCGGACAGCGGCATTCTGTCATAGGTCGCTGCGCGGTGGGGTCAGCGGATTGGGCGGCGGCGGCCGCAGCAACAGCAGCAGCAAGATGCCGGCGGTCATTACCCAGGCGATGATCCAGAACCCGTCGATATAGCCGAGGACATAGGCCTCGCGCCGGATCAGGCTGCTGATCCCGGCGAGGCCTTGCAGTGCCGGGTACCCCGCACCGATCGGGCGCGCCGCGAATAACGCCGTCGCCGTCGCGATCGCAGTGTCGGACCGGTGTGAGCCGGCGATGAAGTGCAATCCGGTCAGGTTGGAGTAGACCTGCTCGCGGACCCGCACAAAGGTCTGGATAAAGGCAGTGCCAATCTCGTTGCCGAAGAGCCGGCCGATCTGGATCACCGCGGCGATCGTCGGCGCCTCAGCGGGGGTGATGTTCGCAACGCCGAAGACGACCAGGGCGGTGATGCCAAAGGCGAGCCCGACGGCCCCGATGATCGCGGCAGGAAGGAAGTCGCCGCCTGCCCAGTCATGGGTGAGCCCGGTGTTGAGCCAAGCGGCGCACGCGATTAGTGCGAAGCCAATCGCCACCAATATCCGCGCGTCGGTGCGGCGCAGCAGGAGAGCAGCTAGAGGCACAAAAACAAACTGCGGCAGCGCAATCCAATTCAACACGTCGCCGATCTGCAGATCGCGCAGTCCCTGCACCCGTGTCAGATAGTCGGGCAGCACAAAGGCCGTCGCCATCACCCCGAAGCCGTAAATCGAGATCAGCACGGCCGAAAGCCAGACGTTGCGCTCGGCCACCACCCGCAGCCGGATCAGCGGGTGCTCAGCCGTCAGCTCGGTCGCGACAAATGCGATCACCAACAAGCTGCCGGCGACGAACAGCCCGCTAACCACACCCGATTGAGCCAATCGAGGCGGTTGCCCTGGTCGAGGCCGGCGTAGATCATACCGAGGCCGATTCCGACCAGCACGATCCCACGCCAATCGGTCTGGCCCAACAAGGTGCGATTGATCCCCTCGCGCGGCATGGCGTACCACACGAGCGCGGTCATGACTGGCGTGAGGAGGGCGTTTTGCCAGAAGACCCATTGCCAGGCACCGCTTTCCGAATAGAAGGCTTCGAGTGATCCCGCGATGTTCTGCGAGAATACGAAGCGGAAAGCGTAGGCCGCGAGCCCCCAGATCCACCATCGCGGCGTCAGGCTGCGCAAAATGAATCCGAGAGATGCAGGGATGAAGGCGCCGACGGCGAGCCCGCGTACCACCTGCAGCGCGATGATCGTGCCGTAATCCCGCGTCAACGGGACCACAAACGACGTCAAAGCGAAAATCACGCTCGTCCACAACAAAAACCGGCGTGTTCCGACCACGGTGCTCAGCCAAGCTGCACTTGGCGCCACCACCATCTGAGAGGCGCCAAACACCGTCGTCAGCCAGGAACCCTCATCGAAGCCCAGCCCCATGCCGCCCCGGATATCGGCGAGACCGAAAGTCGTCAGGCGGGTGTTGAGGCTCGACAGAAAGGCGCCGAACAACACCGCAAAGACGCCGAGCAAAGGCCTCTGACAATGCGCCGGGCGCGGCGCGGGGGACAACGCCGCGGCCGCGACTGGCGGCGCGATCGCGCTCACGGCGCTTCGCGGCCGGTATCGGTGTGGATCGTAGCGATCACCGACATGCCAGGGCGCAACTGCCCTTCGAGCGGGTGGCTCTGGTCGAGCGTAATTTTGACCGGAATGCGCTGCACGACCTTGGTGAAATTGCCCGTCGCGTTGTCAGGCGGTAGCAAGGTGAATTGCGAACCGCTGGCCGGCGAAATGCTGTCGACGCGCCCGGTGACCACGAGGCCCGGAAAGGTGTCGATCGTGATTTCCGCCCGCTGCCCGACTTTGACATGGGTCAGCTGGGTTTCCTTGTAATTGGCGATGGCCCAGACGTTGTGGAGCGGTACAACCGAGATGACCTGCGTCCCATCGCGGACGTACTGCCCGGCGCGGACGCCGCGTTCGCTGACCATGCCATCGATCGGCGCGGCGATGCGAGTATAGCCGAGCTCGATCTTGGCCAGGTCGAACGCCGCCCTCTTTGCTTTGGCCGCTGCACGCAGCTGGCCTTCCTCGGTATCGAGCACCGCCATCTGCCGTTGTGCGGCAGCGAGCGCGGCTTCGTTGCGCGCCAGATTCGCCTCGAACCGCTTTTCGTCGGCAACCGCCTGCTCGACCTTTTGCGGCGTGCCGAAGGTATAGGCGAGCAACTTCTGCTGGCGCACCGCCTCCTTTTGGGTGCGATCGACATCGGCCTGGGTCGCGTTGATCGCATCCTGAGCCTCGGCGATCTGGGATTGCTGCAGCGCCTTGCGCGACTTCAAATTCTCGATCGCCGCTTCGGCACCGGCGAGTTCGGCCTCGGCTTGGTCGGCTCGGGCCCGGTAGTCGTCGTCCTCGATTTCGATTAGCAGATCGCCCGCCTTCACCTGCTGAAAATCATTGACCGGCACCCGGCGCACATAGCCCTCGATCTTGGCGCTGAGCGGCGTCATGTCGCTGCGGACATAGGCATCGTCCGTGATCTGCCGAACACTTGCGCCGACCCATGTCTCCCACCGGGTGATGAACAGCGCCACCACCACGCCGGCCAGCAACAGGATAGCGACCGTAACGGGAGCGCCGCCGACCCGCCGACGTAGCCGCTAGGCCCAGCTGCTCGGTGCAGGTATCAAGGGCCCCGGCACCGGCTCGGTAGATCGGATTACCGGTTGGGGTTCAGGCGCCGCCATGGCATCCAGGTCTTAGCCGACATCCTGACCGGGACAACGGCGAGATCTTTCTAAGAGTAGGTGCGCGCCCAAGGGCATGCTAGGCTCCACAGCCGCAAACATCGCCGCGAAACGGGTGGGCCCACACGATTAACTCGTTGTCTTCAGAGCCCGCAGAACTGCGTCCGGCCGGATCGGCAAATGGCGCAGGCGTGCACCGGCCGCGGCAAATACAGCGTTTCCGATCGCCGGGCCGACAACGGTGGTCGCGGGCTCGCCAAGCCCTGTCGGCACTTCGGTGCTGGGCATGAATTCGATCTCCATCTCCGGCACGTCGCCCATACGCAATGGCGTGTAGGTATCGAGATTGGTGTCCTTCACCCGGCCATTCACGAATTCCGAGCCTTCGTGCAGCGCCAAACTGGCACCCCACAACGCGGCGCCTTCGACTTGCGCCAGGGCGCCGTCCGGATGAACGATGGTCCCGGCGTCGACGACAATGGTGAGCTTCTCCAAAGTCACATTTCCGCGCGCCCGACCGACGCGGACGCGGGCCACGCAGGCGAGCCATGTCGGCATCGTGCGTTCCTGGCCGAAGGTTGTCGCGATGCCGAGGCCCGTATCCTTTGGCATCGTGCTGCCCCAGCCGGCTTTCTCCGCTGCGCGTTTGACGACCGCGGCCTGCCGCAGTGCGCCGCCGACGGAGTTCGGCGTCGTGCCCGCATTCCGGCCGGAACCGTCAAGCAGGCTGAGGCGGAATGCGACAGGGTCGACACTAGCCGCGTGAGCCGCTTCGTCCATGAAGCTCTCGACCGCCCAATTGGTCCAGCCCGAGCCGACCGAGCGCAGATAACCCGGCCGGAAGGCACGGTTGGCGAGATCATTTGAGAGAGCGCGAAGCCTTTGCGCTCCGACATTGTACCAGTGATCGGCCCCCCAGATCGAGAATTGATCGAAGGGTATGTTGTTGACACCCTTCGGCATAAAGCTCGGCATTGCGATCTGCGTCGGCCAGCCAGCGGCAGCATGATGCTCCATGGCTGTTACTTTGCCGCCTTCAACAAAAGCCATGCGCAATGTCTGGATCGACGGCGAGCGGAACGAGTCGAACAGCATGTCGTCGGCCCGCGTGCAGACCATTTTGACCGGCTTGCCGATGGCTTTGGCGGCAAGTGCTGCGGGCACGGCGTAGTCGCCGTTGAGCCGCCGCCCGAAGCCGCCGCCGAGCAGATAAGTGCGCATGATGACCTTGTCCTCGCCGACAGCCAGCGCTTTTGCCAGCACAGGCAGCATCAGCGATTGCCATTGATTCCCCGTGTGGATCTCGAAAATGCCGTCCTTCTCGAAGGCGAGCGCATTGACCGGCTCCAATTGGAAATGCAGTGCGCTGCTCGTCGTGTAGGTTCGCTCCAAGCTCGACTTGGCAACAGCGAAGGCAGCCTCGACACCTGGATCGTCGACCAACAGTGATCCGCCGCTGCGGTCGGCGATGAGCTTCGCGCCGTAATCCTGCAAATCCTGCTCGGAGACATTCACCGCATCACCGGGAATCCATTCCACCTTCACCTTGTCGGCAGCTCGGTCGGCAGCGAAAAACGAATCGGCAAAGACCATGACCCATCCCGGCACCGTATCGGACGGGTCGTCGAGCGCGATGGTCTTGATATACCCCTTTACCGATTTCGCGGCGGAATCGTCGATCGAGACCACCTTGGAGCCATTGCGTGTCGGTGGGATCTTCGGGCGCGCGTAGACCATGCCGTCGACTTGGGCATCAATGCCATAGCGCGCGGTTCCGTTGGTCTTCCCCGGAATGTCGATGGCCTGGGTGTTGTGACCGATCAGACGCCGCTCGGCCGGTTTCTTGATCGGCATTGCCTTCAACTGGTCGGCAGTGAAGCTGCGTGTCAACGAGCCGCGTGCGACGATATCACCAAATGAAATTGAGCGATCGCCGGCGCTGACGGCGCCACTGCGCGCACTGCACATTGTCTTGTTTGCGTTGAGAAGCTTGGCGCCCTCTTCGAGCAGAGCGATGCGGCCAGCAGCGCCGGCCTGGCTGAACGGCATGAAAGTCTGCCACACCGACCAACTCGCGCCAGTCAGCATCAAACCCCATTTGGGATCGGTATCAACATAATCGAGCCGCACCTTTTCCCAGTCTACTTCGAGTTCGTCGGCCAAGATGCGCGCAAGGGCCGTGCCGATATGCTGGCCCATCTCGGCCTTGATGATCGAAACGGTGACGACGCCGCTGCGATCGACGCGATACCAGATCGTCGGCTCGAACAGTGCGGCCGGAGGGGTCGAAACAGCATCGGCGGCTGTAAAGCCGGTACGCGGGAACCCAAACAGAACGCTCGCGCCTGCCGCGCCGATCAGGAAGCTGCGACGGGATAAGGCGTTTCGCGTCACCATGGGGCTTGCAAGCAGCTTATGCATGCGTGCCTCGGATTTCGGCCGCAGCGAGCTTGATCGCCCGCCGGATGCGGATATAAGCCATGCATCTGCACAGGTTGCCGCCCATGACGGCGTCAATGTCTCTGTCTGTCGGGTCGGGAAAATCCTTGAGCAGGGTTGCGGCCTGCATGATTTGTCCGGACTGGCAATAGCCGCATTGCGGCGCCTGCGTCTCGATCCAGGCTCGCTGCAACGGATGCCGACCGTCGGGGTCAAGCCCCTCGATCGTTGTGACCGCTGCGGCTGCCACCATTCCAAGTGGCGTGATGCAGGAACGGATCGCGCGTCCCTCGACGTGCACAGTACACGCTCCGCACATGCCGATGCCGCAGCCGAATTTTGTTCCCTTCAACCCGATTTCGTCGCGGATGACCCACAGCAGCGGCACGTCCTCGGCAACATCGACTGAAACGGTGCGGCCGTTGAGTTCGAACGTGGTCATGATCAGACTGCTCCGAAGAGGATGCTCATTGTGGCGCCGTTCGCTCCCGGCGGATCGCTGCCACTTGGTCTGCGAGGTTTGTCCAGGCTGGAAGATCTGTGCGCGTGCGCCGCAGGTATGCGGCCATTTGTGCGATATCGGCATCGCTGAGCCCGCTGGCGAAGCCCGGCATCATCACTCCGGGCATACCGTCCCGGATTCCGATACCATCCAGGACAGCCCGAATAAAGTTGGTAGGCTGAGGTAAATTCAGCGCGGTATTGAGGGCTAGCTCGGGCCGGACCTCGAGTGGTGTCGCTCCGCTGTTGTAGTGACAGTAACCGCAGGCAGCGATATAACCCCGGGCCGCCGGGTCCGACTCCTGCCGAATTCCGAGACCGGATGTGCTGATCGCCTTGGCGATGACCGCCGTTTCGGGGCCGCCGGTACGGCTAGCCGATCGGTTGATATCGGCAAAATATGTTGCAATCGCTTCGATATCGGAATCCGGCAGCTTCGCAAGCCCGTCGTGTACCACCGCGGACATTGAACCCGCCGCAGTACCATGCAGAGCACTCGAGCCGGTTCGCAGATAGCGGAAGAGGTCTGTCTGCGACCACGGTACCGGGGCAGGGTTCGCGTCGGTCAAGGCCGGAGCTATCCAGCCGTCGACCAGCGCACCGGCATATGTAGCGGAGGACTCCTCAGCCCCAAGAAAATTGCGCGGCGTATGACAGCCGCCACAATGGCTCAGCCCTTCGGCGAGATAAGCGCCGCGATTCCATTCCGCGCTCTTGGTGGCATCGGGCTGATAGCGGCTGTTTGAAAGGAACATGAGCTTCCAGGCGGCCTGCAGCGCCCGGATATCGAGCGGGAAGGGCAGGGTGTTCGATTTCGCCGGCGCGCGGACCGGCGACCGGCTCATGAAATAGGTGTAGAGCGCCTTTACGTCCTCGTCCGTGACCCTCGTAAAGTGATCGAACGGGAAGGCAGGAAAAAGGTGGGAGCCGTCGCGGGCGACGCCTTCGTGCATCGCACGAGCAAAGGCCGCTTCGGACCAGCGGCCGATGCCGGTCTCAGGATCGGGTGTGATGTTCGTCGAATAGACGACGCCGAACGGTGTCGCCATGCCATAGCCGCCAGCATAAGGCGCACCACCCTTAGCGGTATGACAGGTGGCGCAATATCCCGCGCCGGCGAGCGCCTCCCCCTTGGCGATCAGCTCCCGCGGAAAGCCGGCGGCCGCAGGCGGATCGATCGGCGCGATGCTTGATCGCCAAGCCAAGGCGAGAAACCCCAGCGCGCCAAGAACGCACAGCCCGATGAAGCCGACGGCTATCCGCTTGCGCAAACCAGCCTCCGCAACTTCGACCCGAAGGTGCCGATTGCAAGTTCTGGCGCTGCACAGCCTCCAGGCATCAGATTTTGGAACCCGGCCGTAACGCCGCCACGGTGGCTACTACATTCAATGTCCGGCTCAGCGGGATAAGGAGTCATCAGCACCTCAGGCGCTGCGCGCAGTTCAGTTCGTGCGGCCTTACGGGCCCTCGAATATCTTCCAGGCGCCGATTACTTGATGAAGATTTGTGTTGGTCATCGCTGTTCTCCGTCGAGTTAGGACGGTTACCGGCTTTTGTAATTGCTTTACAGTCGGTTGAACAATTTCAGTCTCTTGGTGACCACCTCTTGCATCGCCTCGCCGGCTTTACGAAAAAGTTGATACGGGACGAGGTTCTCCGGCTCGGCTGCAAGCGCGGCCTCCAGCCCGCGACGCCACGCTAGGCGCAATTCGGTGCTGATATGAACGATAGTCATGCCAGCCTCGATCGCGCGGAGGAAATCACCGTCGTCGGTTCCCGAGCCACCGTGCAAGGTCAAGGGCATGCCCGTCCCTGCCTTAATCTGCGCGATCCGCTCGATGTCCAGGTGCTTTCTCGCGTCGCCGTGCACCATGGTCGCAAGAAGACCGTGCATGTTCCCGACCGCAGGCGCTAGGACATCGACCCCAGTGGCCTCGGCAAACTGCCGTGCCTCATCCGGTCTTGTGAGGATCAGCGAACTCTCCGCGACGGTATCGTGAATTTCGGAGCCGCTGCCGATGTACCCAAGCTCGCCTTCGACGATCACGTCGGCATTGATCGATTTGATGGCTTCAACGGCCTTTTTCGTTTGGCGCACATTCTCTTCAAAAGGGCGCGTCGAGCCGTCAAAACCGATCATATCGTATCCGGCTCGCGCGGCCTCCTCTGCCTTGGCCAGCGAATGCGTATGGTCGGCATTCGGAAAGATCGGAAAATCGTATTCATCGCGGATACTTGTGACGACGGAGGCGACCTGGCGGACCCCGATGAAGGCCCGCTCGCCCTCGGAAGTTCCGATCAAAGCCGGCACCTCAAGTCGGCGAGCGGCTGCCGTGACGGCATTCAGTCCGACGAGATCCGAGACGTTGAAATGACCAATGGCGGTCGCTTTGCGCGCGGATTCCACCAAGCTATCGCGAAGGCTCTTCATAGGGCGCTTCATCTAGCGGGGATGCCGGTTAACGAATCAGATCAAAAAAAGTTCCGAAACGATCGGATGGATCGGCGTTGTTCACTGCAACACGGCGTAGGGAGCTTTGGTCCGCGTTATGCCGCCATCCTATCGATGCTTTCTAAGCATCGTCGAAATTCCGCCAAATCAACCCGCGATAGCGCGCGATCGATCGGTTCGCTGACGACGGATGGCGGAGAACGAGAGGCAGCTGCCAGCGGACCGCGCCATTTGGGCCGACCTCGGCTGATGACCGCAATGGGGCATGTGCACGCGTTCCCTCGGCCACGGTTGATCGTCCGCTGTAGTTCAGTCACGGGACCTTCCGGAGGACACGAGGCAACGGGCGAGATGCGCCGTAAGTGGTCATCCGGTCATCAAGTACCACGACGACGATGTCGGCTTCCTCTGCCCGCTGCCTCTTCCTGTCTTGCTAGAAGAAGACAAAGGACCGGACGACGACGTTCTTGCGGCATCGCGCATTGGCGGGCGCGGTCGGGTCGGTACAGGCGGTATGGAAAGACCAGCGCGAAACGGAGCCGTCGGTCACCGAGTCATAACATTTGAGCATCGAGACCTCGGTCGGCTTCTGCTGGGGGAACCAGTACCATTCGTGGTTCGGACGGTAGGTGAAGCGGGTGGTCTCGCCGACGCGGTCGTCGTAGATCCGGTAGTTGGTGATGTAGGGCTGGTCGGCGAAGGAAGGCCAGGCGCAGAGCACAAAGGGAAACTGCTCGACGGTCTCGATCGGCTTGGCGAGGTTGATCGACATGAACCGCCGCGACATCTTCGCGTCGGCCTCTTCCTCGGTGTAGTGCTGCTGGCGCCCGAAATTGCGCAAGTTCTTCGTCAGCAGCTCGCGGCAGCGCACGCGCCCGCTGTTGTCGTTCAGGTCGTTGTGCACCAAGTTGGCGTAATTGGCGTTCACGCCAGGGTTCTTGCCGTCCTGGTCCTCCGTGCGGTCGCCCTGGTAGTCCTGTCAAAGACATCGTGGTTGTAGACCAATGCATCGGTCGCATTCGGAAAGAATTCGAGCAGCAGCTTCTCGATCTCCGGGTAGTACACCCGCTCCACCTCAGCCGCATCGTAGATGTTTGTGCATTTGGACTCGAGATGCGCCAGCGATACGCCGAGCTTGTCCATGCATTCGGGGCTGTTCGGCGAAAGGCCCGGATAGTACTCGCCGATCCGCCGCGCATCGCGTAGCACCTGCGGGAAATAAAGGTCCCGCCGCCGGTTGCCCCGCTCGTTCGTGCGCAGGATTATGGCTGTCTCGGCGCGCGCCGGGTCCCGCCAGATCGCGTTGGACGGCACGACCGAGTAGCTCGGCCGCTCGTAGACCGTATAGGGCAGCGGCAGCGCCACACCGCCCGGCGGCGCCTTGATGCTGTTCGACTGGCGGATGTAGTTGAGGCATTCGTCGTAGTCGCGGAAGCCGAGGCCCCACTTGGTCTTGATCGGGCCCGGCGGCGCCTTGGATCATTTCGGCCTCACCGCGCACAGAGCCTGTGTTTCCAGATTTTGCGATCGGCGACTTGCGCAACCGGGTCACCGCCGCGCGGGCCCGGCGAGGTCGCTTTACCGCACCACTGCGGACGCTCCCCGGCCGCTGATGGGGCCGGCAGCCCATGCCCCTAACCGGCCGTTACCCTACGTGAGCGTAAAGGGCTCCGGAAGGTGGGTTGGAGACCTTCGAGGACAGCATCCCGCGGCACAGTTCGAACGTATCAGCACGCGCCATCCTATATAATTGAATGTCCACCGGCGGCAGAAACTCGTGGAGACGCGCCGTAACCAACGCACGATCGCGTCAAATCGATCACACCCGATTTGGTCCGCAAAAGACCCGGACGCCCGAACAAGACGCGGTAGTCTCCTTAGACCGATCTATGGTACCGCCTCTGACTGCACCGTAGTCGATTGTCGGCCGGGGCGCCGAAGCGCGGTCGGTTAGCGCCGTGTTCGAGCGTGTAAACAATCTTCGGAGGTGGACGTGCCGGCGAACCGCTCCAACCTTAGTGAGAGCGTATCCGCCTATAGGAAATCGATGAGGCGAGCGACAGGGCTTATTGCCGTTGCGATCGCGCTGCTCTGGTCGGCTGCCGCCCCCGCCCAGGACCTGGTTCATTTTCCGTCGTACGAGGATAACGGCCCGGGTCAGTCCTCGACCGTCCTCGACGGCTATCTCTTGCGGCCAGCGGCCGAGGGGCGGCACCCTGCGCTGATCTTTTTGCACGGGTGCGGCGGCCTATTCATGGGCACCACCCTGTTTAGGATTTGGGTCATTCGCCGGGCCATCGAGCCCGGCGAACTCGATTGGGCCGGAGAGCTGACCCGCCGCGGCTATGTGGTATTGATGGTCGACAGCTTTGGGCCGCGCGACCGTGGAGAGATGTGCTCGCCCAGTGGGTTCGATCTGCAGCTTTATCGCAATCGCGCGCGAGACGCCTATGGAGCGCTGTTGTTTTTGCAGGCTCAGCCTTTCGTCCGGCCTGATCGTGTCGGCCTCATCGGCTGGTCACAGGGCGGTGGCGCTGTTCTCCTCGCGATCTGCACGCCGAGCTTCGCCCGGCCGACTCAGCTGCCGCATGGCGACTTTCGGGCGGCGGTCGGCTTCTACCCGAGCGAGTGCGATGAACGGCGAAAGCCGGCGTGGTGGACAAACGCCGTCCCGCTCCTGGTGTTGATCGGCGCCGAGGATGTCGGAATTCCCGCCGCGCCGTGCAAACTCCTGCTTGACGGAGCGGCCAGCCGCGGGGGCACAGTCGAGATGCAGGTTTATCCCGGCGCCTATCACCATTTCGATTGGCCCAACCTGCCGCGTCACGAACTGTCCTTTCGCACCGCGGGCGGCGACATCCGGATCGAGGCAACCGATCCGGCCGCGCGACAAGATGCGCTCTCCCGCGTCCCCGCGTTCCTCGCTCGCTTCCTGATTAACTGAGCCAACCGGTCGGTGGGGCCGGTCCGATTTATCCGCCACGTCTGCCGAATGACGACTTTAGGGAACGATTGTGGCGGATTGCCAGGGCGCCGCAGGTGGCTGCTTTCGGCGCGTTTCGTCCGTTGCCAAGGGTCCCGCCGAAGATCTGTTGACCGGACCGACAGCCGACACTCAGGCTCGTCGGTGGGAATCGGTTCAAGTGCCACTAAGAAATGTTGAGAGTGGGCTCTTGGGAATGGGCGCGCCGCAACCCGGTGCGCCTGATGCTGGTCAATCCATTCGCGGGCTCGCCATCACGGAGCTGGCACACATTACGGTCCCGGAGCGCTACTCGAATAGCGACCAGCGCGAAGCGCACCGAAATCCGGCGAACGCTTAAGAGAACCACCCAACAGGACGGTTCTCCTCAAGGTCTAGCAAGAATCAGGTAGCCGGACGAGCCACAGCGACCAATTTGTTTCCATCGGGATCGCGAAGATAAGCGAGATATGCCCCATTAGGGCGCACGCCCGGCGGGTCCTCGATTGACTTGCCGCCATTTGCGACCCCGGCTTCGTGCCACGCTTCAGCCAGTTTGGGATCGCCTACCGCGAAGCCGATCGTGCCGCCATTAGCCGACGTGGCCGGCTTGCCGTCGTTCGGCTTGGTCACCATGAAGCGGCTGCCGTTGTGAGTGTAGGCCAGCCGGCCCTCGCGCACCTCGGTGCCGGGCTGCCCGCCGATCGCGGTAAACAGTGCATCGTAGAACTTCTTCGACCGGGCAATATCGTTGCTGCCGATCATGATGTGGCTGAACATGCTGTTCCCTCCTCCTAGAAGAAGATAAAGGACCGGACCACGACGTTCTTGCGGCATCGCGCATTGGCGGGTGCCGTCGGGTCGATACAGGCCGTGTGAAACGACCAGCGCGAGACGGAGCCGTCGGTCACCGAGTCATAGCATTTGAGCATCGAGACCTCGGTCGGCTTCTGCTGCGGGAACCAGTACCACTCGTGGTCGGGACGGTAGGTGAAGCGGGTGGTCTCGCCGACACGGTCGTCGTAGATCCGGTAGTTGGTGATGTAGGGCTGGTCGGCGAAGGAGGGCCAAGCGCAGAGCACGAAGGGAAACTGCTCGACTGTCTCGATCGGCTTGGCGAGGTTGATCGACATGAACCGCTGCGACATCTTCGCGTCGGCCTCTTCCTCGGTGTAGTGCTGCTGGCGCCCGAAATTACGCAAGTTCTTCGTCAGCAGCTCGCGGCAGCGCACGCGCCCGCTGTTGTCGTTCAGATCGTTGTGCACCAAATTGGCGTAATTGGCGTTCACGCCAGGGTTCTTGCCGTCCTGATCCTCAGTGCGGTCGCCCTGGTAGTCCTTGTCGAAGACATCGTGGTTGTAGACCAGTGCGTCGGTCGCGTCCGGGAAGAACTCGAGCAGCAATTTCTCGATCTCCGGGTAGTACACCCGCTCCACTTCAGCCGCATCGTAGATGTTTGTGCACTTGGACTCGAGGTGCGCCAGCGATACGCCGAGCTTGTCCATGCATTCGGGGCTGTTCGGCGAAAGGCCCGGGTAGTACTCGCCGATCCGCCGCGCATCGCGTAGCACCTGCGGGAAATAAAGGTCCCGCCGCCGGTTGCCCCGCTCGTTCGTACGCAGGATCATGGCTGTCTCGGCGCGCGCCGGGTCCAGCCAGATCGCGTTGGACGGCACGACCGAGTAGCTCGGCCGCTCGTAGACCGTATAGGGCAGCGGCAGCGCCACACCGCCCGGCGGAGCCTTGATGCTGTTCGACTGGCGGATGTAGTTGAGGCATTCGTCGTAGTCGCGGAACCCGAGGCCCCATTTGGTCTTGATCGGGCCCGGCGGCGCCTTGTCGATCATCTCGATAACGCGCTGGCTCTCGCCCGAGGCAATCTCCGCGAGCGCGTCCTCGAGCGCCACGGCGGTTCCCGCATCGCCGTCGCGGTCGAACGCCATGTAGGACAGACCGCCATGCGCTGCGATCGGCTCCGGCTGTCCTGCCGTGCGCTCGAGCGGCGGCACATAAGCGACCGTACCGTCGTGTGGGTCCACGACCTTGTTGTCGGCGACATCGAGCGGGCTCATGGCACACCTCCAAATATTTCGGCACCACCGTGACACATAGAGCCAGGATTTTCCAGACCATGATTTTCCAGTCGTGCGAACCTGCGCTGCGCCTGCCTCCAAACACCGCGCTGGCGCACCTCCGGCCATAGTCGACCCTACTCGCGCCCCGCCGGTCGGCCTTGTCCATCTAACCAGAACGGGAGATTATAGGCCTTGCTCGATGTCTTTGCCATCGAGTTGTTCAAGCTGTGCCTGCATCGTCGCAAGTCGCCGCTCGAGTATATTGACAATCTGACCGCCGATCTCCGCCGCGGTGAAAATGGTTCGGTTTATAAGTCCGCGCCTGCTATAGATTTGATCTTGAGTACCGACGACCACTTCATCGGCATTGCGATACACGACGATCAGGCGCTCCGTTTCCTCAATCTGCTGCACCAAATCATCGAGGGTCATGACTTAAGTCTCCATTGGTGTACCAGAGATGGGGCCTGCACCGTCGCAAACACGTGGAGGGTGGCGGCCGCGACCCTGATTCGCGATGCCTAATGTACCAAGTTTCGCCACTGCTGCGCGAGACAGGGTAAGTTCGGGGCAATGCGGCTGCTCGCTTGGAACATCAGACAAGGCGGCGGATCCCGGCTCCCAAGAATTGCCGAGGCGCTGAAGCGTCACGACGCCGAGATCGTGGTTCTTTCCGAATATCGCGGCGGCCCGTCAGCGCCGCGGCTTTGTGGAGCCCTGCATTCGCTTGGCTACCGACACGCAACCACCTTTCTCCCATCGCCCGGCCGCAACGGTGTGCTTGTTGCCGCCCGGCACCCCTTTCGCGAACACGGCGCCGTCGGCGCGGGATTGCTTGAGCCCTATCGCATGGTCGGTGTCGATTTCGACACATTCCGGCTCATCGGCGTCTATATGCCGAACCTCCTCGCCAAGATCCCTTATTGGGAAGCGCTGATCGCCGCCCTCTCCTTGCAGAGCCCTAATCGTGCATTAGCCATTGGCGATTTTAATACTTGTCGCGCATATGTCGACGAGGCGGGGGCGATCGACGCGACAGCACATTACATGGATGCGATCGAGCAGATCGGGTTTCGCGATCTGTGGCGGCATCGCCATCCAGACCGACGCGAGTATTCCTGGTTTAGCACACGGAATAATGGGTTTCGCATCGACCATGCCTTCCTGTCACAGGAGTTGGCCGCTTGCGCCGGCACCGTCCACTACTCCCATGAAGAGCGGATCGCCGGACTTTCCGATCACTCGCCTCTGATCTTGGAGCTGGCGGATGATGGGCCCGGTGGTTTAAGCAGAGAAACATCCCTATCAGTGGTCTGACCCAGTGAAAATCTCGTGACACGGCATCCTTCGCAGCTGACCACCTGTTTCAGTATGACTGGCTCTCGGCAATGACCGCAATGGACATGAGGACCAATTCC
>Ga0306922_10003298_pt1 | contig 15070 bp, 17 predicted proteins | sample sta12Cox44000082_FD_203758 | JGI IMG/M metagenome (GOLD analysis project Ga0306922, IMG submission 203758) | Lab enrichment of tropical soil microbial communities from Luquillo Experimental Forest, Puerto Rico - statoxic.12C.oxic.44.000.082 (v2)... | ecosystem: Environmental > Terrestrial >... | reverse complement strand
GCGATGGTGTGCTGACAGTGCTTCGGCTGCCGGGAACAGAACTATCCCCGGAATTTCTAATCCCCGTCTTCTCGATGGCGATCGAAATCGCCTGCGCGGGTGTTTTGTTTTTCCAAATTCACAGCGTCACGCAGCGAGCGATGTCCACAAGGATCTTATTGAAAACCTGAGGCGCACTCGTCGTTATCGATCATCCGCCAATCAGCGCTTGCGAGGCGACCGCCAATCGCCGTGCGAGCTTTGGGTCGAGCACCTCCTCTAGCGCCGCGTGTGCGGAGCGCCAGACTGGCATTGCCGCTTCCAGGCGTCGGGCTCCATTCTCGGTGAGCCATACTGCTCGCTTTCGCTGATCGCGCTCCACTATGGCGATCTCGACCAGACCGTCGCGTTCGAGGGCGTGCAGGTTGCGCGAGAGGGAGGATTGATCAAGCCCTAACCGCTCGGCCAACCCGCCCAGCGTGTCCTCGGATGCTGCGGCGATCTGCGCCATCAACCCGAATTGAGCGATCGTCAGCCCGGAGGCCGCCATCCTCTTTTCCAAAAACTGGGTGATGCGGCGGGAGGCGAGGCGGCTATTCCACCCTGCGCAGGCTTCGATCGCCTGCAGCGCGTCGCTCCGCAGCGTCTTCGGAGGTTGCATTGTCTGGTTCATCGTTGTATGCATATACAATATTTGTATTTACATGGAAAGCTCCTGCGATGGATGGGTCACCGGTTCATTGGTACGGCGTAGCGAAGCCTGCGGAGATCGCCCAACTGACCGGCAGGCAGATCTTGCAGGCCATCATCGAGGGAAACCTGCCGCACCCGCCGATCTCGCGTACCTTGACGTTCTGGCTGGTCGAGATCGGCGACGGTTTCGCGGCTTTCGACGGTGAGCCCGGCGACCACCTGCTCAACCCAATGGGAACCGTGCACGGCTGGGCGATGACCCTGATCGACAGCGCGACCGGGTGCGCTGGCTACTCTCTTATGCCCGCGGGAGCCGGATTCAGAACCCTCGAGACCAAAGCCAACCTCTCGCGACCGATCACCCGCGACAGCGGTCGCGTCAGAGCCGAAGCGCACGTCGTGTCGCAGACCCGCCAGATCATTTCGACAGAAGCGCGGATAACGTCGCGGGATGGGCGCGTTCTTGCCCATGGGACATCGACCCTGATGGTCGTCGCCGAGGCAAAATGACCCGGCAGGAGCTTCGGATCAAACGCGTCTATCAGCCGCCGGATGCCGGGGACGGCGTACGGGTACTGGTCGACCGCCTCTGGCCGCGCGGCCTGTCACGGGAGCGCGCGCAGATCGATCTGTGGCTGAAGGAAATCTCACCGAGCGACGGGCTGCGCCGCCGCCATCATGGCGACCCCACGGCCTGGGAAGATTTCAAAACCGCCTACTACGCCGAACTCGAACAGCCGCCGGCGCAGTCGGCAGTCCACGACCTGCTCGATCGGCTGCGGCAAGCGCCCGTCACCCTGCTCTTCGCCGCCCGCGACGAGACCCGCAACAACGCGGCCGCCCTAAAGGAGTGGTTGGACGAGCAGGACGGATGACCTGCCCGCCAGGTCCACCGACCAAGCGCACTGCCGGTCGATACCGCTCTCCCTCATACCGGCGAAGGGAGCGATTTCGGGCGAGATGATGCCCGCGTTGATACCGAGAAACCGCATTTCGAGCGCCTCGGCGACGCGCCAGATGCGGCCGATGTCGCGGCTGTAGAAAATAGGCGGCGGCCCCTTCCCTTCCCCCGCTCGCGGGGGAGGGTTAGGGTGGGGGGTGTCGTTGGCCATCTTGATGGCCTCGTCGTCGGTCTTGAAGCGGTATAGCGGCGCCACGGGGCCCGATGCTCTCCTCTTTCGTGATGATTACGTCGGCTACACATCGGTCGATAGCGGCTCAAGCGCCGGGTACCGCGGCCCAGTCGGTGAGCGTTGCACTTCTCAGCGACCTAGCGCTGCGAACGCCGCCACGTGGCCGGGGCCGTGCCGACTGCTTTCTTGAATGCACGCGAAAAGGCGGCTTCGGATTCGTATCCGACCATCTCGGCCACTTGGGCGAGGGACGCGCTGGTCTCCCGCAGATTTTGCATTGCGACCTGCATGCGCCAGCTGGCCAGATAGTGCATCGGCGGCACGCCGATCAGGCGGATGAAGCGGTCGGCAAGTGCCGAACGCGACTGCCCCACCTCGCGCCCGAGCTCGTCCACCGTCCACGGCCGGGCTATATCGCGGTGCAACAGTGCCAGCGCACGAGCAACATGCGTGTCGCGCAAACCGGCGAGCCACCCAGTCTGGCCCGCCGGCAGATTTTCCACGTACCGCCGCACCGTCTCGACGAAGAGCAGCTCGGAGAGCTTGGCCAATACGGTCTCTGATCCGGGGCGGCCGGCGGCTACTTCCTCAGCGGCATAGTGAAAGGTCGAGCGGATCCATTCCGCGGCTCCGCCCTCTTCGAGGCTGAGCTTGAGCACCGCCGGCAAGGTGGCGAATACCGGGTTGCTTTCGGCGCTGTCGCAGCCGAGAAAGCCGCAAACCATCCGGGTGCACGCGCCGTTGCCGCCGTGGCGGATCGTAAACAGCCCGCCGTTCTTGGGCGGCTGGATGATTTCGCTGCTCATCACCGGCGGCGTGCCGAGATCGCTGCCCATCAGGTGCAGGTCGTTGCGCGGCAACAACACGATTTCGCCCGGCCCGAGTACGATGACTTCCTCGCCTTTGCGGTCGATGCGCAGTTCAAACCCGCCCTCGACGACGTAGTGAAAAAGGATGAGATGCGACACTGGCCCGAGCACCGGCTGGCAAAGCTCGGGCGTGAGATGTGATGCGATGCACCACGGCGCGAAGAACTCGGCGTGAAGGAACACGCCGCCGGTCAGATGCGCGACCCTCAACACATCGGATAAAGCGTCCATGTCTCCCTCCTCTGATTATCCGGCGTTCCGGTCATTTTTTCCGGCGGAGCGGTCATAGACCCTTGGCCGTGCACCGGCTTATTGGTTGCGCCATCGGCGGGGTGTTCGACACCGCCGGCACGACAGGAAAGGTAGGGAGAGAAATGATGACTGCAACAGAGGGGATGCTCGACGGCAGCCGGTACGCCCGCTGCATCCAGTCATCCAAGCGGGTTCGCTGGGACATCGACGAGGACGTGATCCGGGGGCGCCGCTTCGACGCCGCCCACAAGTTCCTGCCGGACGGGCTTTCGCTCGCCGACGGATTCACGACCTTGTCGCCTGACGAGAGGCGGTTTGTGAGCCAGATTCAAGGGCGCACTTACGCCAACATCTTTGGACTGGTGGAGCGCTTCATCAACGCGAAGGTTCTCGAGCTGAGCCACGATCACGCACTCGGCGACCAGGAGGCGGTCGAAGCATTGGTGGGGTTTAGCGCCGAAGAGCTGAAGCACCAGACGCTGTTTCGCCGCATCGATGCAATGGTCGGCGAGGTTCTACCGGACGGCTACCGCTTCGACATCGACCCAAACACAGTCGCCCACGCCGTGCTCGGCAAATGCACCTGGGCGGTGCTGGTGCTGACATTGGACATTGAACTCTTCACGCAGCTTCACTATCGCCGGAGCATCGATCCCGACGCCGAGCTGTCGGAGCTGTTCAAGGATGTGTTCCTGTTTCACTGGAAGGAGGAGTGCCAGCACGCAATCCTCGACGAACTGGAACTGGTTCGCCACGACGCCACACTGACGCCGGAGGAACGCGAGCGGGCGGTTGACGAATTCATTGAGCTGGTCGCCGCCGTGGACGGGATCCTGAAGGCGCAGAGCGCAGCCGATGCGGGCTATTTCGTCGCCAATTGCGGCCGTGCGATGGGCTCGGACGAGGCTCGGGCGATCGAGACCGGCTTCCTCGCCGCCTATCGCTGGCAATACATCCATTCCGGCGCCGGGCATCCGCATTTCGCTAGGGCGCTCTCCAGCCTGATCACCGAGCGCCAGGGCCAGCGCATTCAGGCGGCGCTCGCCGCACTGCACTGAGCCGGTCGCACAACTCTCAACTCACTGAGCAAAGGAAAGGAGCCCGTCATGGACGGCCTAGCACAGACTGCTGCACCGAATGTAGTCAACGGCATCAATCTCGACGATTTGTTCGCCCTGATCCAGGGCGTCAAGACAAATCCTACCAAAAGCGTAACCCGCTGGCGGGTCGCCACGACCTGGCAAGGCCAGACCCGCAGCCGCAGCCAAGTCGAGGGCTTTGCCATCGGCGGTGAGGAGGTGAAACGGCGCTTTTCGATGGACATCGACGAGCCGCTGGAGCTGGGCGGCTCGAACCGGTTTGCCAACCCGCAGGAACACCTGATCGCGGCCCTCAACTCCTGCATGACCGTTGGTTACGTGGCGCAGTGCGCAGTGCGCGGGATCGCCATCGAGAGCCTGGTGATCGAGACCGAAGGGGAGATCGACCTCCGCGGCTTTCTCGGCATCGATCCTGCCGTGCCGAATGGGTACGAGAGCCTTCGCTACAAGGTGCGCATCAAAGGCAATGGCAGCAAGGAGCAGTTTGCCGAGATCCACCAGGCGGTGATGGCGACCTCACCCAATTTCTACAACGTGTCCCGGCCCGTGGCTCTCAAGTCGACCCTCGTCGTCGAGTAACACTGCATCGCATAGAGCGACGCGACTGCAGTAGCCGTAGAATGGGTTGAGCGCATAGCGAAACCCATCATTTTCGATGGCGGAAAGGTGGGTTTCGCCTCCGGCTTAACCCACCTTATCGTGTTTCCTCATGCTCGAGGCAAGCGTTGCCTAGCGGTCGATGCCGCCCATGCAGAGGTATTTGACCTCGAGGAACTCCTCGATGCCGTATTTCGAGCCCTAGTGAGCTGGCAGATCGGGACGATGCCGCTTTCCTTCATGGCGCCGAAGGGCCGATCTCGCCAGTGGATTTGACCGAGATGATGCCCTCGTTGATGCCGACGATGCCGTATTCGAGCCCTTCGGCGACCCGCCAGATGCGGCCGATGTCGCGGCTCTAGAAATAGCCGGCGGCCCCCTCCCTTCCCTCCCCCGCTTGCGGGGGAGGGTTAGGGTGGGGGTGTCGTTAGCCATCTTCGTCGGTGTTGAAGCGGTAGAGCGGGGCGACGGGGCCGAAGGTCTCCCCTTGGTGATAATCATGTCGGTCGTCACATCGGTCAGCACCGTCGGCCGAAGAAGGTGCCGCCGAGGCCGAGCGCCTGTCACCGGCAACGACCCTGGCGCCTTTTTTGACCGCGTCGGCGATGTGCGCCTCGACCTTTTCGACCGCCTTTGTGTCGATCAGCGGCCCGATCACCGCGCCCGGCTCCGAGCCGTCGGCGACCTTCATCGCGCCGGCGGTCTCGGCGAGGCGCCTGGAAAAGGCGTCGTAGACGCCGTCCTGCACCAATATCCGGTTGGCGCAGACGCAGATCTGCCCGGCATTCCTATACTTAGCCGATGGCGCCTCGCGCCTCCGCGGTGGCAAGCTCTTGACTGACAGTTCGATATCCCTATCGTCAAATACGGAAACCGGAACTCGCAATGTCCGAGCTCTCCCTCGACGGCGCGTAGAGGTTAGGCACACAAGCAATTAACTCGGATCGACAACACTAGGGAGGCTCATCGTGGCAGACATCACACCCGATCCGATTATGCGGATCGCGACGGGTTTCATGGCGGCAAAGCATTTGTTTGTTGCTAGCGAGATTGGGGTTTTTGAAAATCTCGCGAATGGCCCGGCAACACTCGATGAGCTTGCCGCGAAATCAGGAATTCCGCGGCGCACCCTGCGGATCAGCGCTGATGCGATGGTCAGCCTCGGTCTCTTGGAGCGCGAAGGTGATCGGTACCGCAACAGCGCCGTCGCGGCGGCCTACCTCGCCGGCCGCGCGGGCCCCGATTTGCGGCCGGCGATCCGCCTTCTCGATCGCATCGGCTATCCCACATGGATGAAGCTCGAAGACGCGGTGCGGCGCAGCGAAGGAGAACGTCATTTTGGCCGTTTCACTGAGGAAGAACAGCAAATCTTCTCTGCGGGTGTCGAAGCGATCACTGCAGGAATGGCGGCCTTGCTAGCAGAAAGTTACGATTTCAGCCGTCATCGCCGTGTGCTCGATGTCGGCGGCGGAACGGGCTCGTTCCTGATTGCGGTGCTGCGACGCCATCCGACGCTGCAGGCAACGCTTTTCGAGCTGCCGGGCGCCTGCGCCGTTGCCCGCCGTCGCCTTGCAACCCGAGGGCGAAGGGACGCGCGTTGCGGTGGTGGAAGGAGATTTGTTCAAAGACCCGCTGCCCGACGGACACGACGCGATAATTGTGGCGAACACAGCCCACGTCCCTCTCGGCGGCCAACACTGTGGCGTTATTGAAGAGCATGCGCAGTCATGCGGCGGTCGGCGCACGGCTGCTGCTCGTCGATTGGTGGATGGATTCGACCCGCACCCAGCCGCCCGCTGCACCAATAATGTCGGGCGAGTTTCTGCTCATGTCGGGCGAGGCGCAGACTTATTCCGAAGACGAGGCTGACGACTGGCTGACAGAAACCGGCTGGCGCAAGGTCGAACGCCGGCAGCTGGCCGGCCCCGGCAGTGTGATCATCGCCGAAGCCACGTGATCAACCGCTCGCGGCGGTAGTAGCCGCGGCAATGGTCCCTGAAGCCGCAGCTACCCCAGAAGGCAGTGCTTTATCGGTCGATGCCTCCCATGCAGAGGTATTTGACTTCGAGGAATTCCTCGATGCCGTATTTTGAGCCTTCTCGGCCGATGCCGCTTTCCTTCATGCCGCCGAACGGCGCGATCTCGCCAGTGGATTTGGCCGAGATGATGCCTTCGTTGATGCCGACGATGCCGTATTCGAGCGCTTCGGCGATATGCGCCTCGACCTTCTCGACCGCCTTCATGTCGATCAGCGGGCCGATCACCGCACCCGGCTCGAACCAGTCGGCGACCTTCATGGCCCCGGCGGTCTCCGCGAGGCGCTTATCCCTCAACGAGACATCGAAACTCGCAAACATGGTTAAAGCCCGAGAACGCTGACTCAGTGGCTACATGCTGGAATTTTTACTCATTCCGTGATTAGCTTGTGCTCACGCACGGAGTGGTTGAGATGCGAGCACTTTTGGGCCTGATATTAGGGCTTATGCTGGGCAGCGGGATGGCAGCAGCCTTCGAATGTGCCGATGTCACGCTGCCATCCAGCATCGTAATTTGTAGCGATCCTGAACTGATGAGGTTGGCCGACGAGCGCCAAGCGGTGATCGATGAGGCTCGGGCGCGCATCGGCGAAGATCGCTGGCCGGCCCTTTGGGAAAACCAAAAGGCATGGGTCCGATCGTACGCAACAACGTGCGGCATCCCGCCAGACCGCCCGCCGCAAATTCCTGTGCCTATTTCAGTCAAGGAGTGTTTCAAGCGAGCCGCGGAAGCTCGCATCGCGTTTATCCGCGCATACGACGGAACAGAGGGTGCCTCGGCCTCCTCGCCGGCGACAACGGTCGATATGGCAGCGCCACCGCGGTCGTTAAAGCGCTCGGGTGATCAGCGATGGGTAGTCCTCGCGAGTCGTCGGGACGTGGACGAAGCGATTGGTATCGCCCGATATTATAGCAGCGATTTTCCGTCGACTCGGGTTGTCAAAGCAAATAATAGTATTTATGCGGTAGTTATTGGTCCAGAGCATACAACGAATATTCAGGGATTTCGAGAACGAGTCAAGAATATGCGACCGATCCCTGGTGATGCTTTTCTTTCGCGCGGCGATGGTTGGACCGAAGAGGTTTGGCGAATGCGGTCCCCCATCCTCGCAGAAGTGAATTATGACGGGAAAAATCTGGCCAAGTTAGATTATGGCGTGATTTCCTTATCGGTTTCACGGGCGCCGGACAGCACAGCAGGCGGGAGTGGATTCGTCCCGGTGTTGGTGGGTCACATCGGCGACAAAATAGTTTTCACCGTCAGAGGGGACCCGGACGTAGCATCTGGTCAACCGCGGGCGCATGTCTTCTTGATTAAGCTCGAACCTAGCAGGTCGATGCCGCAGGTGGTCATGACATCCTCTACGGGAGGGGCGCACTGCTGCACCGAAACTCACATCGCGACGTCGGATAGCGATGGGCGGTGGTTAGTTCTGAAAGCCGACAGGCTCGACGGCGACGGATACCAGTTTGAGGATCTTGACGGAGATGACGTAAGCGAGTTGGTGAGTATTGATAACAGCTTTCTGTACGCGTTCGACTGCTACGCATGTTCGTATGCGCCCGTCCGCATCCAAAAACTGGAAGGGACCCGACTGCGCGACGTGCACCGCGATTACGCAAAGTTCTTGCGGCAAGATCTGTATATGATGGAATACTCAGCCGAACGAATGCAGGAACTGTGGCACTCCAACGGCTTCTTGGGCGGCTGGGTCGGGGCGAAGGCTTTGGTCGGTCAGTTTGACGATGCGTGGGCTCGGATGCTCCTATCGTATGACCATAACAGTGATTGGTTGCTGGAGGAATGCGCTACGGGAGCGCCTTTGGATAAATGCCCAGCTGGTCTCAAGAGACACGTTTCATTCCCCGAGGCATTGCGAAAGCACTTGATTACTCACGGCTATATCGAGGGGCAAGAAACAGCCGCAGCGGCGGTCCATGCAGTCCCGGCGGAACCCGCCATTACACCACCGGCCCATCCATCTAAACCAGAACAAGACGAGCCGGCCGCTCCGGGCCAAGTCACTGCCAGCGGCTCAGGTTACATAATCACCTCAGAAGGCCACTTGATCACTAATGCACATGTGGTCGAGGGCTGTCGAAGCATTACCGTGTCGGTTGGCACGGATCATGTCCAAGCACGTGTAGCTGCGCGTGACCCCGTCAACGATCTTGCTCTCATTGCAAGCGATCTGAAACCCAAATCGGTCGCGGTCCTACGCACTGGCGTGCGGCTTGGCGAAAGCATCGCTGTATTTGGCTTCCCACTGCATGGGCTCTTGGCGACGAGCGGTAATTTCACGCTTGGCAATATCACCGCTGTCGCCGGGATCGGTGATGACACCCGCATGGTGCAGATGTCCGCACCCGTTCAGCCCGGTAACAGTGGTGGGCCTCTCCTCGATCAGACCGGAAATGTGATTGGGACCGTAGTGGCAAAGATCAATGCAATAAAGCTTGCAAGAATAACTAACGACCTAGCAGAAAACATAAACTTTGCGATAAAATCGTCGATAGTGACATCCTTTCTAGAAGCAAATGGCATCACTTACCGCACTGGCACCCTGGCGAATGACACTCTATCTCCACCGGACCTCGCGGCTCGCGCGTCGAGTTTCTCGGCGTCAGTCGAGTGTCGGTCGTAGTAGGTTGAGGGCGCTTTCCTTCATGCCGTCTAACGGCGGGATTTCGGCCGATATGATGCCGTATTTGAGCCCCTCAGCGACGTGCCTGATGTCGCCGTAGCCTCGCCGAGCCTGTGGTATCGTTTAGCGTGCTAGAGTGCTGGTCCAGCAACCTAAACGAAGTCGCGGAGCATGGGTTTTTGGAGGGACTATTTACGGGAGTTATTTCCGGAGTTTTGGCACGCGTTAGCGCTCACGGACACTCTAGTCATCGGCGTATTCATCGTTGCGGGTATTGCGGCGACTCTTGGCCTTTTCGGTGGACACGCTGAGCATCCATCTTGGTGGGTCGCATTCGCGATTTTTGCCATCTCACTGGTCGTGCTGCTGGTCCGAATGCCCTATCGGCTATACTCCGAGCAGAGAGCCACCGCAAAGGGGCTCAACGACCGCTTAGCCAGAATCTCTGAAGATCGACCTCTCACTTTCAATGGGCTCAGTTTCGGACGTTACGTACAGCCTCATCCTCCTCATGGCGACTGGATCATAGAACGAATCGACCTCGCGTTCGAAATACCGGAGCTGAAAGGATATCGTGGGCTCTGACCGAATTTTTCTTCGAATACCGAGGGACCAGAGAAATGATCCCGCTACCAGTCGGAGCCGGGAAATACTGCCTTCTCGCACGAGAGGCAAATGACTACGGCTTTGATGTGCCCGGGCTGCAGATCCAGTTGCACGCGCTGCGAGTTCCCGCAACGATCCGTTTCGGATTTACCATCGACTATGACAATATCCCGCCTGTGAGAGTGCGCTGTCTGCGACGCATTCTGGATTGCAATATACGACGGCTCTGGTCGGGAGATTGTGACTGGGATGTCAACATCGTTGAACAGCTGGAGTGTTGAATAAGGGCCTCATGGGCAGGCGGTGGGACGGGCACTGAAGGTCTTCTCCTTTATGATAAACATGTCGATCGTACCGGCATAAGCCGAGGTTTCAGGATGGGAAGCTTTCTATGTCCCACACCTGAAACGTAGATTGACATTGCCGGCAGCAAAGGTGCCGCCGCCAAACCCTCCGCCGCTTTGAGAAACCGACCCGCCAAAAGAGCTTTGATAAACGTCGCGTTCAGCAGAGTTTACTACGATGGCATGGAGGCCGCACCCCTTTTGAGCGCAAAACTTCTGTGCGTCCTCATAGGCGATCGAATTCGCGCCTGTAGCACCTCCGCGGATTGCGGAGGCGTGTGCAGAAATCTTGTAAGTATCGTTGCCAGTATCCATGATTTCGCTGGTCATCGCACATCCTGACAACGCAATCGCTGCGGTTGTTACTATGCAGATGAGCCTTGAATACATGGGTTGCATGCTTTCGGCATCGATTTAGCCAGTGGTAGTGGGGTGGGCGAAGAAAGGATCGATACCCATCCGCTTTCTAGGCCGTAAAGGCGGGTTCGCTTGCCGCTTAACCCGCCCTACCTCCAAAGCTGGTCGGCGTGTTTACCGGTCGATGCCGCCCATGCAGAGATATTTGACCTCGAGGAATTCCTCGATGCCGTATTTCGAGCCTTCGCGGCCGATGCCGCTTTCCTTCATGCCGCCGAACGGTGCGATCTCGGTCGAGATGATGCCCTCGTTGATGCCGACGATGCCGTATTCGAGCCCCTCGGCGACCCGCCAGATGCGGCCGATGTCACGGCTGTAGAAATAGGCGGCGAGCCCGAATTCGGTGTCGTTGGCCATCTTGATGGCCTCGTCGTCGGTCTTGAAGCGGTAGAGCGGCGCCACCGGGCCAAAGGTCTCTTCCTTGGTGATGACCATGTCAGTCGTCACGTCGGTCAATACCGTCGGCTCGAAGAACGTGCCACCGAGCGTCGACCGCTTGCCGCCAATCACGACCTTCGCGCCCTTCTTGACGGCGTCGGCGATATGCGCCTCGACCTTCTCGACCGCCTTGGTGTCGATCAGCGGGCCAATCACCGCACCCGGCTCGAACCCGTCGGCGACCTTCATCGCTCCGGCGGTTTCGGCGAGCCGCTTGGTGAACGCGTCGTAGACGCCGTCCTGCACCAAAATCCGGTTGGCGCACACGCAGGTCTGCCCGGCATTGCGGTATTTCGAGGCGATGGCACCCTTGACCGCCATCTCGATGTCGGCGTCGTCAAAGACAATGAACGGCGCGTTGCCGCCCAACTCCATCGAGGTCTTCTTTACCGTCGCGGCGCATTGCTCCATAAGCAATTTGCCGACCTCGGTCGAGCCGGTGAAGGTCAGCTTGCGGACGGTCGGGTTCGAGGTCAGCTCGCCGCCGATCTCGTTCGACGGGCCGGTCACGCAGGAGAAGACACCCTTCGGCACCCCGGCACGCTCGGCTAATTCGCACAAGGCCAGGGCCGAGAACGGGGTCGCGGTCGCCGGCTTCAGCACCATCGTGCAGCCCGCGGCCAAGGCTGGGCCCGCCTTGCGGGTGATCATTGCCGCCGGGAAATTCCACGGCGTGATCGCCGCGCAGACGCCGATCGGCTCCTTGGTGACGACGATGCGCTTATCGGCGGCGTGCGCCGGGATCGTATCGCCATAGACGCGCTTGCCCTCCTCGCCAAACCATTCGATGAAGGCTGCCGCATAGGCGATCTCGCCGCGCGACTCGGCCATTGGCTTGCCCTGCTCGGCGGTCATCAGGGTCGCGAGGTCCTCCTGGTTCGCCATCATCAGGTCGAACATTTTGCGCAGGATCTGGGCGCGCTCCTTGGCGGTCTTGGCGCGCCACGCCGGCAGCGCCTTGTCCGCCGCCTCGATCGCGTGGCGGGTCTCCTCGGCGCCCATCCGTGGGACTGTGCCCAAGGTCTCGCCGGTCGCCGGGTTGGTGACCGGGATCGTGCCGCGGTTCAACGCGTCGACCCACTTCCCGTCGATATAGCATTGCTGCCGGAACAGTTTCGCGTCCTTGAGCTTCACGGCACTCCTCCCTCGCTCGGATAAATCATCGGTACGGATAATTCATAGGTACGGCTGGGCCCGATCTTTGGCAAGATTGGCACCCGCACGAGACTGGACGAAAGGCGGCCCGCGATGGCGACCCCGACGCAACCTCTGAGCAAGACCCTGACGGTAAACGGCCTCGCTTTGCATTACCTCGAATGGGGCAAGGAGAACGCCCCGCCGATCCTCTGTGTACACGGCTACACCGGGAGTGCGGACGCGTTCAATGCGCTCGCCCGGCACCTGCAAGACCGGCATCACCTCCTCGCCCTCGACGTCCGCGGGCACGGCGAGAGCACCTGGTCACCGGCCGGCGCCTATCGCTATGAAGATCAGGCGAGCGACCTTGCGGAATTCGCGAGGCGGCTCGAGCTCCAAAAGTTCGTGCTGATCGGTACCTCGATGGGCGGGATCATCGCGATGACCTACGCCGCCGAGCACGCCGCGCGGCTCGCGGGGCTCGTGATCAACGACATCGGACCCGAAGCCGAGGCCGGCACGCAGCGCATCACCCAGATGGTCGGCAGCCGGCCGGACGAGTTCGCGACCCTGGAAGACGCGATGGCCTATCGCCGGTCGGCTTCGCCGATCCTCGCCGCACGCAGTGCCGAGGACCAGCACGGGCTGGCGCTCGGCGTGGTGCGCCAGCGTGCGGACGGTAAATGGGTGTGGAAGATGGACCCGGCCTATATCCAGCAGCGGGTCGAGCGTGGCCCGCCAGTGCGACCTCCGCTGTGGCCGGCGCTGCGGGCCCTGTCCTGCCCGACCCTCGTGGTGTGGGGCGCGGAAAGCGACGTGCTCTCGGAAGCGCAGGCGCGGCGCATGGCCGAGGCGCTGCCGCGCGGCGAGCTGGTCAGGGTCCCCGGCATCGGGCATGCGCCGACCCTGGTCGAGCCGGTGGTGCTCGTGGCCCTCGACCGCTTCCTGGGCGCCCTGCAAGGCCACGCTTCTTCAGTAGGTCGATGAGGTTCGGCGTGTGATGTCGGCGACGAGCACCGTCCGGATCTCGCTCTTAATGGCAAAGATTATCCGCCACGATCCGATCCGGCGGCGAAATGCGCCTTGATATGTGCCTTTAAGCGGTCTGGTATCTCCACTGCGAGGCTCGCGCTTCATTTGGAGGAGGGCCGCCTCAACTCGCTCTCGGTCGCGAGCCGGGATCCGCACGAGCGCTCGCTCGGCCCGGCTACTTAATCTTACGTCCCATTCCATAAAGGACGTCGTCAAGGCGGCGAGTTTTTCCCTCCATCAATTCCCGCTCAGCCTCGTCGAGCGCTTCGAGTTCGCCCGGCTGTGGTTCTTCGGGGACCGGCGTCAGCACAATCCGACCGTCCTCGCTCGTCACCTCGAGCTCGTCGCCGTCGCGCACATCGACCTTTGCGAGAATTTCCCCGGAGAGCGGGATAGTCAGTTTACCGCGGCGCACCGTGGCCCTGGGCACATGATCCTCCTGGTCTTGTCGGGTGTAGCCATATTGTCCCGTTTGCTCCGCCGCAACCCCTTCTCGCGAGAGCTTGCAAAAAGCCGATCGATGTCATGGTTTCTCAATGGCCTTTATTCCTTGACAAATTGCAGCAACATATGCTAAAATAGCAAATATGATCCGGTACGTCGATCGACAATGTATGGGCGCGCTACGATGCGGAGCGTGGATCGCAAATCGTTGCGGAGAGGGTTGCGCTCCGCAATAAGGAATTGGCGCCTGTATTTTTTCTGCAGAAACAGGCGTTAAGGAGAATGTCTCAAAACGTTATTCTACCGTTACGCTCTTCGCGAGGTTGCGCGGCTGATCCACGTCGGTGCCCTTGATGACGGCGGTGTGGTAGGCGAGGAGCTGGATCGGGATCGCATAGAGGAGCGGCGCGACAAACGAGTCGCAGCTCGGCACCGCGATGCCGAAGGCGAGGCGGTCGGCGAGCCGGGCGATGCCGGCGGCGTCTGAGATCATCACGACGCGGCCACCGCGCGCCATCACTTCCTCGACATTGCCGAGGGTCTTCTCGAAGAGATCGTCGCGCGGCGCCAGCACGATGACGGGCACGTTCTCGTCGATCAGCGCGATCGGCCCGTGCTTCATTTCGCCCGCGGCGTAGCCCTCGGCATGGATGTAGGAGATTTCTTTGAGCTTGAGCGCGCCCTCGAGCGCCAGCGGATAGGCGCTGCCACGGCCGAGATAGAGGACATCGCGGGCGAGCGCGATCTCGGCGGCGATCTCGCGGATGCGCTCGTCATGGTTCAGCACCTCGCTGGCACGCGACGGCACCTCCGTCATCACGCCCACCAGCTCCGCCTCACGCGCATGGCCGATCGCGCCGCTCGCCCGCGCCAGCGTCACCGTGAAGCAGGCGAGCACGGCGAGCTGCGTCGTGAACGCCTTGGTCGACGCGACGCCGATCTCCGGGCCGGCCAAAGTCGGCAACACGATATCGGCCTCGCGCGCGATTGAGCTTTCCGGCTGGTTGACGACGGCGATGATCTTCTGCCCCTGCGCCCGCGCGTAACGCAGTGCCGCCAGGGTGTCGGCGGTCTCGCCCGATTGCGACACGAAGATCGCCGCGCCGCCGCGCGGCATCGCCGGCGCCCGGTAGCGGAACTCGGAGGCGATGTCGATTTCGACCGAGATGCGGGCAATCCGTTCGAGCCAATATTTGGCGACGACACAGGCATGGTAGGCGGTGCCGCAGGCGATCATCGTCACGCGGTAGAATTCGTCGAGCGCAAAGGGCAGCTCCGGCAAATGGACGGTGCGCGTCGCCGGGTTGATCAGCGCGTTGAGCGTGTCGCCAATGACCGCCGGCTGCTC
>Ga0306922_10003295_pt1 | contig 15076 bp, 12 predicted proteins | sample sta12Cox44000082_FD_203758 | JGI IMG/M metagenome (GOLD analysis project Ga0306922, IMG submission 203758) | Lab enrichment of tropical soil microbial communities from Luquillo Experimental Forest, Puerto Rico - statoxic.12C.oxic.44.000.082 (v2)... | ecosystem: Environmental > Terrestrial >... | reverse complement strand
CAGATTGGAGTTCGTAATGGCGTCCCGAAGGTTCTTCTTCGTTCGCGTCGCTACCTAATCTTGGCCAAGCACTCCTTCTCGCCTGATCCGGCTGATCACCGATGCTACATCGCGCCAAGCCGGTTTGTCGGGAGCAAATTGCCGCCGCAAGTACGAAACGAGCTCGGCAAGCTGGTCATCGTTGAGGCTGTCTTTGAACGCTGGCATGTAGCCGAGGCGGCTGAAAGCCGGCTCGGCGATCCCATGCAGGATGAGCTGGATCAGATTGTCAGGCGCATCGCTGTGCAGGTTGCTGTTCAGCGAAAGCGACGGCCGGCTGCCGAACAGGGGCAGGCCGCCCACTTCATGGCAAACGGCGCAGGCGCCCTGATAGAGGCGCGCGCCCGGCGATGACGCCATCGTCGCCCGCGTGCCGTATTCAAGCCTTGCGCTCAGGGCTTGCTGCGCCGGCATTGCGATGGCGTCGTTGAACGAAGCAAGATAGACCGCCATCGCGCGGATATCATCGTCACCAAGTGCCGTGAGTTCAGTCACGACGGGTGCCATCGGACCCGCGGCCACACCATGGAAGCGGGATTCGCCGGTTCGCAAATAGGCGTAGAATTCGTCCTCGGTCCAGGGAATCGGCGCAGCCGACACTGAGGTCAACGCGGGGGCTTCCCAACCTTCCGCGAAACCGCCGGCAAGGTAAGCGTTCGCCTTCTCCGCGCCGAGCGCGTTGCGAGGCGAATGACAGGCGCCGCAATGGCCGAGGCCCTCGACCAGATAGGCACCGCGATTCCAGGTTTCGGATTTTGTCGGGTCGGCCAGGAACGTGCTGGGTCGATGGAACAGCGCGTTCCATCCGGCCAGCAGCGGACGGAGATTGAACGGAAAACGCAGCTGGTTTTTCGGCGCCTCGGCCCGCACAGGTGTTTGCGCCATCAGATGGGCGTAAAGCGCCTGGAGGTCGGCCTCCGTGGCGTTTGCAAAATGCGTGTAGGGAAATGCAGGATAAAGATGCCTTCCGTCGCGATGAATACCGTCGCGCATCGCGCGCTCGAAGGCGGGATAGGACCAGGCGCCGATACCAGTCTTCACATCGGGCGTAATATTGGTGCTGTAGATCAATCCGAACGGCGTTTCGAGCGCGCGGCCACCGGCATTGACGGCGCCCGCCGCGCTGGTGTGGCAGACAGCGCAATTGCCGAGCGCGGCAAGCTGTTTGCCCCGTGCGATGGTCGCGGCGGAAAAGACCGAGGCATCCGGCCGCGCGACCGGTGCGATCGCGCGCCATGGCAGTATCGCCGCGCCGACGCCGATCACCGCGGCTCCGAGCGCCGCCGCCTTTGTCAGAATGCCACGCCGCCCGGCAAACGGATTCCAGAAACTGCGCGAGGCAGCGGGCGACGGAGCGGGCAATACACCTCTTGCCGTCGGCACTTCGCCGCGCAATCCCTTCAGGATTCGTTCCGGCGTGAACGGCAATTCGCGAAAGCGCACCCCGGTTGCGTCAAAAATGGCGTTGGCGATGGCGGCGGCGCTCGGCACCGAGGCCGACTCGCCCACGCCAAGCGGCGGCTGGTCCTGGCGCGGCAGCATCAGCACGTCGATCCGGGGCAGGTCGGGGAATTTGAGGATCGGGTAGGCGCCCCATTCGCGTGTGGCCACCGAGGTGCGGTCGAACGACACTTCTTCCATCAGCGCGCGGCTGGTCGACTGGATGACATTGCCCTCGATCTGATGCCGCACTCCGCCCGGGTTGATCATCAACCCGCAATCCTGCCCCGCCACAACGCGCGTCACGCTGACATCGCCGGTCGACCTGTCGACCGCGACATCGGCGATCCAGGCTGCCCATGCCGCGCCATATCCCGGGAACTTGCTGTGAATGTAGCGCGCATAGGCGAAGCCGCGCCCGCGGACGATATTGCCCTCCGCCACTTTTTCTTCGTGTACCGGACGCGGCTTCCAGCCCGCGCGTTCGGCGACCGCGTTGACGAGATCGATCGCGCGCTTGTCCTTCAGATAACGCAGGCGGTATTCGATCGGATCGACGCCCGCTTCATTGGCAAGTTCGTCGATGTAGGATTCATGCGCAAAGGTGTTGGGCAATGCCGAGACGCCACGCAGCCAGGCCGCTCGCACGATCGGCGGCATATCATGAACGGCCGCGCGCAGGTTCTCGTAGTCGTAGGGCGGTATCGCGGTGCGATCACCCATCTCGGACACCTCGGCAACAGGTGCAACGCGGCCGGTGAGCAGGAGCGCCAGGGTCGGCGCGCTGTTGGAGGGATAGCGGGCTACGAAATCGTAGCCCGCGACACCGCCATCGCTGTTCAGTCCGCCGTTGACATCCATCAATTGCGCCGCGCCTTTCGGTTCCCAGGCGTGTTCCTGTTCGCGGGTCAACTGCACGCGAACCGGGCTACGAACCGCGCGCGAGAGCAAGAGCGCGTCGGCCGTGACGTCGTCGGCGCAGTTGCGGCCATAGCAGCCGGCTGCTTCGAGTCGAATTACGTCGATGTCGGGTTCCGCGCGCTCGACCAGGAGCGCCAGATCGGCGCGCAAGAGGTGCGGATTTTGCGTGCCGGACCATACCTTGATCCGTTCTTCGCGATAGTCAGCGACCGCGCAGGATGGTCCGATCGAACCGTGCATCTGGTAAGGCCAGACATAGGTCCGTCGCATCGGTTTTGCCGCTGCGCCGACGGCGGCGTCAACGTCGCCCCTGTCGATCAGGGTCCGCGGTGTTGAGGGATTATTGCGAAGTGCTGTCTCGATATCCCCCAGATCGGGTAGCGTCGGCGTCTTCTTCCAGCTCACCTTGAGCTGTGCTGCTGCGCTAACCGCATTCTCCTCGCGCTCGGCTATAACGCCGACGAAATCGCCGATCCTGACCACGGCAACAAGACCCGGAACGTCTCGCACGGAGCCTTCGTCGACCGCGATCAGGCTGGCGCCGACAAAGGGGCCGGCATCGACGCCGGCATAGGGCGGGCGCACGACGCGGCCATGCAGCATCCCGGGCACGCGGACATCATGGACGTAGACCACCTCGCCGATGGCCTTCGCGGCAATGTCAACGCGCGGCACCGATCGCCCGACGATCGTGTACGTGCTCGCCGGTTTCACGGGAGCATCGTCGGCGAGTTCGAGGCGGACGGTTTCCTCCCCAAGCAGCTCGCCATAGCTGATGCTGCGGTTGTCCATGCCGCGCACCAGCCCATCTTCGATCGACAATTCTTCTACGGGCATCTCAAGCTTTTCCGCGGCGCGCGCGAGCAGGAACTGTCTCGCCTGCGCCGCCGCCATGCGAAGCGGAATTGCAGTGATCTGGATGGTTTCGCTGGCGATCGTTGCGCCCTGATCGGGAGCTTCTGCCGTATCGCCGAGCACGACGACGACGCGCGCAAAGGATACGTCGAGTTCTTCGGCAACGATCTGCCCGAGCGCGGTGCGAATGCCGGTACCGAGATCGACGTGGCCGCTGAACGCCGTCACCAGGCCATCGGCGGCAATCCTGACGAAGGTCTCGAAGCCAGCGCCGGCGGTGGCCGGGCGGACGACAGACAGCGATCCATACGGCGTCTTCCCCATCAATCGAGGGCCTCAACCAGGCAACCCGCTGCACGCATGGCCGCGCGGAGAATTTCGACATGCGCTCCGCAGCGGCACAGATTGTATCGCAGCGCCTCCCGCACTTCCGCCTCCGTTGGGTGCGGATTGGCGTTCAGCAGCGCCTTGGTGGTCATGATCATGCCGTTGAGACAATAGCCGCATTGCGCGGCTTGTTCCTGGACGAAGGCGTCCTGCACGGGATCGAGGCGCTCGCGTGTCCCCAAGCCTTCGAGTGTCACGATCTCGCGTTCGACGCAGCCCGAAATCGGAATCACACAGGAGCGCGCCGCCGCTCCGTCAATCAGCACGGTGCAGGTACCGCACTCACCCAGCCCGCAACCATATTTCGGTCCGTTCAATTGGAGGTCGTTGCGCAGGATATAGAGCAGCGCGGTATCAGGGGCGGCAACAACGTCATGGTCCCTGCCGTTGACAGTCAGGCGGATCGTGATTTGCCTCATCCTGTACTCTTGCCCGGCGGTTGCGATGTCGGTGGCGAGAAAGATTACCGTTCGTGTACAAACGTGCAAGCGTGGTGTTCCGCGCTACATCGTAAAACAATCAGGCCCGATAGAGGAGGGACCGTGCAGTTGCGCTATCGTCCGGCAGCGGCGGCTTTTCGCGACGCTTGACAGATCATGGCTTCGGGCGCAATCATTCGTATACGAATGATTATGCCCGTTGTTACCGGCCGATCGTTCCACGGGCAGGCGGACTTGCAGGTCTTGATATGGTAACTGACGCGACCAATACCGCCATCGGCGACAAGATCCGCTGCGATGCGTGTCCGGTCATGTGTTACATCAGGCCCGGCGCGGCTGGAGCATGCGATCGGTACGCCAACCAGGATGGCCAGCTGGTACGCGTGGACCCGCACATTGTGTTGGAGCGCACGGTATCGCATGGCGGTCGCCTCGTGCCTTTCCAGGTCACCGGCGATTGGGACGGCAAGATTGTCCACCAGCCCGACATTTTCGTAACCGCGATCGGTGCCGGAACGACCTATCCCGACTACAAGCCCGCACCCTTCATCGTCTCGTCAGAGGTCGATGGCGTCGATATGGTCACGGTCGTGACCGAAGGCATTTTCAGCTATTGCGGTGTCAAGGTGAAGATCGACACCGACCGCTATCTCGGGCCCGAGACCGCTACCGTGCGCGCGCAGGACGAGGCCGTCGGCCATGTCACCACGAGCGAATACGGCTCGCAGATGCTCTCCCTTGGCGGCGTGCATCATCTGACCGGCGGTTCCAAGAAGGAGGGGCGCGTCACCTGCGACACGCTGATGGACCTCTCCAACTGCAAGCCGGTTGAACTGACTATCGACGGCGGCGCGACCGTCATTGTCCAGGCGGGTCATCCGCCCATTGTCAATGGCGTAGCTGAAGAGCGCATGCGGGTCGGTTGCGGCTCGGCAACCATCGGAATGTTCGCCAGGCAATGGCACGCCAAAGTCGATGAAGTCGTGGTCGTCGATGACCACATCACCGGCGTACTCAGCGAGCATCAGGCGGGCAAGCTGCTCGACATTGCCGATACCGGCATCAAGATGAAAGGACACCGGTCGACGCCGGGGCGCTATTTCCAGGTTGCCGAGCCCGGTACTGGCTGGGGCGGCACCAACATTTCCGATCCGCTCGCAATCCTCGGCCCGTTCGATGTCAGGGAGGCACGACCGGGCATGACCATGCTGATGGTGAGCACGACCGGCGAACACGCCGGTTACTACGTGCTGGACGATGCGCTGCGGCCAATCGAAAAGGAGATGCCGCCCGATCTCAAGCTGTCGGTCGAGCGAATCCAGGAGAATTGCGAACCGGCGCTGTGTACCGTGCTGTTCATGGCAGGAGCCGGCGGTTCTCTGCGTGCCGGCGTCACCGATAATCCGGTACGCCTGACCCGTTCGGTCAAAGACGCGCTAACAAGGGTCACGAGCGGCGGTGCTCCGGTTTATGTGTGGCCCGGCGGTGGCATCACCTTCATGGTGGACGTGACGCAGATGCCGGCCGGTGCCTTCGGCTACGTACCCACGCCGGCGCTGGTCGCGCCGATCGAGTTCACGTTGAAACTATCGGACTATGCGGCATTGGGCGGCCACATGGATCATGTGAGGCCGCTATCGACTTTGAGGAACCATGCCGAAATACGCCAGGCGCCTTCCATGCCCGGACGGCGCGCATGAGGCGTGCCCCGCAAATTGCGTTACTTCCGGATGGCAGGCGGCTGCATCTGCAAGATGGACCAATCGATCTGATCGTCGAGGCAAGCGGGAAGGAGGCAGATGTTCGCTCCGCCTATGAGGCAGCGGTGCGTCGCTTCAAAGGTCTGCTCGATGAGCTCTGCGCCGAACTGGCCGAATTGCGTAAGCCGGCCGATCCGCTGCATTGTCGTCTTGAAGGCGTGGTGGCGCGGCGCATGCATGCGGCGGTCGCGCCCTTTGCCGCCGACTGTTTCATCACACCGATGGCGGCGGTTGCGGGCAGCGTGGCCGAAGAGATTTTGGGGGCCATGCAGGGTGCGGCGCAGTTGCGGCGCGCTTACGTCAACAATGGCGGCGATATCGCGTTACATCTGGAAGGCAGCGAGCGATTTCGCGTTGGCCTGATGGATCGACCGGATCGTCAAGGCGTGATGCGAACCATGACCATCGATGCCGATGATCCGTCGCGGGGTATTGCGACCAGCGGACGCCACGGCCGCAGTTTTTCGCTCGGTATTGCGGACGCCGTCACCGTGTTGGCGCGAACCGCATCCCAGGCGGATGCCGCCGCTACAATCATTGCCAATGCGGTTGACCTGCCCGGCCATCCTGCGGTGGTCCGTTGTCCGGCCACCGATCTGCAGCCCGAAAGCGATCTCGGCCGCCGCCTGGTCACGCGCGACGTTGGTCGACTTACAAGAGGCGAGGTCGGGATGGCGCTCGCAGCGGGCGAATCGGTTACGCTAAAACTGCTCGCCGTCGGATTGATCGATGGCGCCGTGCTATGCCTGTTTGGCGAGAAAGCGTTCGTCGGGATGCGAAAACTGCAAGCGCATGGCGAACGCGCACTGAAGATAGCTTAGGGCTTGACTGGAACAGGGCCGAAATCGATGAACGCCATCATACGCAAGATCGTCACCGTGGTCGAAGAAACGCAGCTTGAGATGGGGCAGAAGGTCTCGCCGCCAACCCGCCGCGCGGCGGCAATCGCGGTGATCGAAAATCCGTTCGCCGGGCGATATGTCGAAGACCTCTCGCCCTTGGTCGCTATTGGCGAGGAACTCGGCGATCTGCTTGCAAAAAAGGCAGTCGCCGCGCTCGGCATTGAAGGTGCCAGGGCGCAAAGCTATGGCAAGGCGGCTGCCGTCGGCGAAAACGGCGAGCTTGAGCATGCGGCGGCCATCTTGCACCCGAAGATGGGAGCGCCCGTTCGCAAGGTTCTTGGCAAGGGCGCCGCCCTGATCCCGTCGTCGAAAAAGCGTAGCGGCCCGGGAACGACCCTGGATATTCCGCTCGGGCACAAAGATGCCGCGTTCGTACGCAGCCATTTCGACGGCATGGAAGTACAGATCAATGATGCGCCGCGCGCCAACGAGATCATGGTTGCGGTGGCCGTCACCGACAGCGGCAGGCCGCTGCCGCGGGTCGGCGGCTTGACAGTCGCGGAAGTCAAGGGTGAGGACGGCTTGCGCTAGCGCCAGTTCTTCAAGAGTGGAGGTCAAGAATGCGACGGAGATTTTTCCTGGGGGCGAGCTTGGCGATCGTGGCCGCCGGCATGGCGAATTCAGCCATTGCGCAGGGCGAGATCAAGATCGGCGAAATCAACAGTTACTCGCTGTTGCCTGCCTTCACCGACCCCTATCGCAAGGGCTGGCAGCTTGCCCTCGAAGAGATCAACGCGGCGGGCGGCATCAACGGCAAGAAACTGGTCATTATCTCCAAGGATGATGGCGGCAAGCCGGCGGATGCGCAGACCGCCGCCAACGAGCTGGTGTCGAGCGAGAACGTCGCGATGCTGGTCGGCACCTTCCTGTCCAATATCGGTCTTGCCGTCAGCGACTTCGCCAACCAGAAGAAGGTCTTTTTCCTCGCGGCGGAACCTTTGACCGATGCCATCACCTGGTCGAAGGGTAATCGCTACACCTTCCGTCTGCGGCCTTCCAACTACATGCAGGCGGCGATGCTGGCGGAGGCAGCCGCCGAGCTGCCGGCGAAGCGCTGGGCGACGATCGCGCCCAACTACGAATATGGCCAGTCGGCGGTCGGCGTGTTCAAGAAACTGATGTCGGAGAAACGGCCCGATATCCAGTGGGTCGATGAGCAATGGCCGCCGTTCGGCAAGATCGATGCCGGCCCGGTCGTTCAGGCGCTGGCCGCGGCCAATCCGGAAGCGATCCTCAACGTCACCTTCGGTGCCGATCTCGTCAAGTTCGTGCGCGAAGGCAACACCCGTGGCCTGTTCAAGGATAGGGTGGTGATTTCCTTCCTCACCGGCGAGCCGGAGTATCTCGATCCGCTGAAGGACGAAACGCCCGATGGCTGGATCGTCACCGGCTATCCCTGGTATTCGATCAAGACGCCGGAGCACGAGGCCTTTCTGAAGGCGTATCAGGCCAAGTACAACGACTACCCGCGGCTCGGTTCGATCGTCGGCTATGAGACGATCAAGGCGGCTGCTGCGATCCTGACCAAGGCCGGCTCGACCGACCCTGAGAAGCTGATCGCGGCGGCCGAAGGATTGTCGGTGGCCTCGCCGTTCGGCGAAATCACCTTCCGCAAGATCGATCATCAATCGACGCTTGGGGCCTTTGTCGGCAAGACCGCGGTGAAGGACGGCAAGGGCGTGATGGTCGATTCGGTTTATCGAAAAGGCTCCGACTACCTGCCGCGCGACGCCGAGGTCGAAAAAATGCGTCCGAAGGACTGAGACAGACGGCGGCCGCCTTTTTAGGGCGCCGCGGTCAAGCGCAAACCGCCCATGGCCTTCTACATCGTCCAGTTCCTGACCGGCCTTGCCAGTGCGGCGTCGCTGTTTCTGGTCGCATCAGGCTTGTCGATCATCTTCGGCGTGACGCGGATCGTCAATTTTGCGCATGGTGCCTTCTACATGCTCGGCGCCTATATGGCGTTCAGCCTCACCGAACGCTTCTCCGGCGCGCTCGGGTTTTGGGGCGGCATTCTTGTTGCAGCAATTTTAGTCGCCGCGGTCGGCGTGCTGGTCGAGATGGTGCTGCTGCGGCGGATCTATCATTCGCCGGAACTGTTCCAGTTGCTTGCAACCTTCGGCCTGACCTTGATGGTCGAAGACCTTGTCGTGCTGATCTGGGGGCCTGCCGACCAGCTCGGCCGGCGCGCTCCTGGCTTCAAGGGCGCGGTCGACTTCTTCGGCCAGAACATCCCTAGCTATGATCTCTTCCTGATCGTGCTCGGGCCCTCCGTGCTCGCGATTTTGTGGCTCTTGTTTCGTCGCACGCGCTGGGGAATTCTGGTTCGCGCCGCGACGCAGGATCGCGACATGGTGGCGGCGCTCGGCGTCAATCAGAAATGGTTGTTCACCAGCGTGTTTGCAGTCGGCGTGTTTCTGGCAGCGCTCGGCGGTGCGCTGCAGATCCCACGTGATGCCGTGAACCACGCCATGGACCTTCGGATTATCGTCGAAGTCTTTGTTGTCGTGGTGATCGGCGGCCTCGGCAGCATCATGGGTGCCTTCGTCGCCGCCGTGCTGGTCTCCGAGCTCAACGCCTTCGGTATCCTGATCTTTCCCAAGATTTCCATTATCCTGGTGTTCCTCGTCATGGCGGCCGTGCTGATCGTGCGTCCATGGGGCCTGTTCGGCAAAGCCGAAGCGCCCGCGCGCCGCAGGCCGGGACTGGTGGTCAATCCCTGGCGTCCGCTCAGCCGGTCCGAACGCCTGATCGCCCTGGCCGCGCTAGCCGTTGCGGCAGCACTTCCTTTTTTTGGCGGCAACTACGCCCTGACGGTCGGCGCCGAGATCGCAATCTTCGTGATCTTTGCGGTCAGCCTGCACTTCCTGATGTCGGTTGGCGGTCTCGCTTCGTTCGGACACGCCGCCTATTTCGGGCTTGGCGCCTACGGCGTCGCCTTGCTTGCCAAGTTCGCCGGTCTGCCGATGATCGCCTGCCTTCTGCTCGGCCCGCTGCTGGGGCTTGTGGGCGCGGCCGCGTTCGGTTTTTTCGCCGTGCAATTGTCCGGCGTGTATTTCGCGATGCTGACGCTCGCGTTTGCGCAGATCGTCTGGTCGATCGCGTTTCAATGGGTTGAGGTCACCGGCGGCGACAACGGCATTCTGGGCGTCTGGCCCGAGAAATGGGCGGCGAGCCCGGCGCATTTCTACTGGCTGTCGCTCGGTATCACGGCACTCGTGATCGCGCTGCTGCGAACCGCCGTGTTCTCACCCTTCGGCTTTGCGCTGCGAGCCACCCGCGATTCGCCGCTGCGCAGCGAGGCCATCGGTATCAACGGCAAGCGCATTCAGTGGACCGCCTTCGTGATCGCCGGCGCCGTTGCCGGCATTGCGGGTGCGTTGTTTGCCTATCTCAAGGGCAGCGTGTTTCCCGACGATCTCGGCATCTCGCTCTCGGTCGACGCGCTCGTCATGGTGCTGCTTGGCGGCGTCGAGACCCTGTCGGGAGCAGTTGTCGGTGCGATTGTCTACAAGGCGCTGAGCATCTGGCTCGTCAGCCAGACCGATTTGTCCAAGCTTGTGCTTGGCGCTTTCATCGTGCTGATCGTGGTTGCTTTCCCCAGGGGTATCGTCGGCACGCTTGAGGCAGTCGGCCGACGGTTCCGATCTTCGCCGCCGAAGTCCGCGCTGCTTGCCTCCCACGTCGAGACCGCCGAATGACCAGCTCTTCCGCATTGCTCTCGGTTGAGGGCCTGACCAAATCGTATGGTGGAGTACACGCCGTGCGCGGCGTCTCCTTTGCGCTCAAGACCGGCGAAATCCTCGCGCTGATCGGCCCCAACGGCGCAGGCAAGAGCACCTGCTTCGACATGGTCAACGGACAAATCGCACCCGATCGTGGACGCATCCATCTGCTGGGCGAGGACACCACGGGGCAACCGCCGCGCGCGATCTGGCGGCTGGGAGTCGGACGTACCTTCCAGATCACCGCGACCTTTCCGACCATGACGGTGCGCCAGAATGTGCAGGTGGCGCTGGTGTCGCATGGCCGGCGATTGTTCAATCTCTGGGCGTCGACGCCCAGGCTTCTCCGCGGCGAGGCGGGCGGCCTGCTGGAGCTGGTGGGAATGAGCGGCTATGCCGAGCGGCCCTGTGGCGAACTTGCTTACGGCGATCTGAAGCGGCTTGAACTGGCGATCGCGCTGGCCAACCGGCCGAAGCTGCTGCTGATGGACGAGCCGACCGCCGGCATGGCGCCGCGTGAGCGCATCGATCTGATGCGGCTTGTCGCGCGTATCGCCCGCGAGCAGGACATCGGAATCCTTTTCACCGAACACGACATGGACGTGGTGTTCGAGCATGCCGATCGCATCCTCGTGCTCAACCGCGGTGTCCTGATTGCGGAAGGCACGCCAGAGGAGGTTCGCGCCAACCGCGACGTCCGCGCCGTCTATCTCGGCGAAGGGTTGGTATACGACGCACGCCACCGCGAGGATCAATCGGCATGAAGCTCAGCGTCTCCAACCTCAACAGCTTCTATGGGCCGGCCCACATCCTGTTCGACATCGCAATCGAGGTCGGCGCCGGTGAGGTTGTCGCCTTGCTGGGGCGTAACGGCGCGGGCAAATCCACGACCTTCCGCTCCATCGTTGGTCTCGTCGCGGGGCGGTCGGGCCGCATCCTGTTCGAGGGCAGTGACGTGTCGAACAGGCCGACACATGAGATCGTGCGCGGTGGCCTGGGTTACGTGCCGGAGGAACGGCGCATTTTCACCGAGCTGACGGTCGAGGAAAACCTCGAGGTCGGCCGCCAGCCGCCACGGCAGAACGCGCCATACTGGACCACTGAAAAGCTGTTCACGTTGTTTCCCAATCTCGGCGAGATGCGCGATCGCCCGGGAGGCCGCATGAGCGGCGGCGAGCAGCAGATGCTGACCATTGCGCGGACGCTGATGGGCAATCCCTCGCTGGTGCTATTGGACGAGCCGTCGGAAGGGTTGTCGCCGAAGATCGTCGAGCAAATGGTCGATGCCATCCTGACCATGAAGAAGGAAGGCGTCAGCATCGTGGTTTCCGAGCAAAATCTGCATTTCGCGCGATTGATTTCCGACCGCGCCTACATCATCGAGCGCGGGCGAATTTGCTTTTCCGGCACGATAGGTGAACTCGACGCGCGCTCCGACATTCGTGACGCGCATCTGTCGCTATGATCTACATTGTTGCGAGGGCAGGGGGGACACGCATGGGCAGGAGCATTTCGCTGAAACGGAGCGTCAAGCCGTCGAGGTCGCCCTACATCCTCGACGAGCAGATCGGTTTCATCCTGCGCCAGGTCTGGCAGCGGCATGCCGCCATTTTCGCGCGCGACATTGGTATCAATCTGACGCCGACGCAATGGGCGGCGCTCGCCAAGCTGAACGAGACAGGGCCGTGCTCGCAAAACCAGCTTGGGCGGCTGACGGCGATGGATGTCGCCACCATCAAGGGCGTGATCGACCGCCTTACGTCCCGCGGCCTGACCGAGACCAGCTCCGATCCCGAGGACGGCCGCCGCCTTCTGGTGAGCCTCACCCGCGCCGGGCAGCAACTGGCCGAGAAAGCCGCGCCCAATGCGCTGGCGATCTCCAGGCAAACGCTGGCGCCGCTCGATACAAGGGAGCGCGAGGCGTTGATCGGGCTCCTCAACAAGCTGCGCTGATTACACGAATGTTCCGGCCAGCCACGTTCTTCTTTGCAGAGGCAAGGAGGGTAGGGAGGGCAAAGCGAAGCATGCCCACCCTCGATTTTCCTCAACGCCCGACAATATCGGGTACTTTCGTTGCCGGCGGCGTGTTGCGGCTGCGCTGGGTACGCACGATGCCGTCAATGATGGTCATGCCGACGCCCGGCAGGTCGCCGAGCCGCACGCTGTCGAGCAGCGTCTTGCCAGCGGAATGCTGCGCCTTATCCATGATGACAAAGTCGGCGGCGCGGCCGATCTCGACGAGGCCGCAATCGAGCTGCCGCATCCGCGCCGTGTTGCCGGTTGCAAAGCAGAACGCGATTTCTGCGGGCACCTCGCCGAGCGATGACAGCATCGAGACCATGCGCAGGATGCCGAGTGGCTGCACGCCGGAGCCGGCCGGCGCATCGGTGCCGAGGATGATGCGGGACAGATCGCCCATCTCGCGCGCGGTACTCAGCGTGTATAGCGCCGCGCGCTCGTTGCCGTTGTGAACCAGCTCCAGCCCGCGCCTGCAGCCCTCGCAGATGCAACGAATCTGGTCGTCGGGTAGCGCGGTGTGGCCGCCATTGATGTGGCCGACGACGTCGGTGTCGGCTTCCAACACCACGTCCTTGTCGATCAGGCCGGAGCCGGGGATCGACGGGCCTCCGGTGTGGATCGTGCTCTGGATGCCGTATTTGCGCGCCCAGGCCACCATCTTGCGCGCGGTCGGGCCGTCCTTGACGCCGCCGAGGCCGACTTCGCCGAGCAGCTTCACGCCCGCCGCGGCAAGTTCCCTGAAATCGTCTTCCACCATCTCGCATTCGATCACAGGTGCGCCTGCGTGAACCTTCACGCCGCCCGGCCGCAGCGTCCAGAACGCGCGCTGCGCAAAAATCGCCATCGCCTTGAGGCCGACAACGTCTCGCGGCCGTCCCGGCATGTGCACCTCGCCGGCGGAGATCATGGTGGTGACGCCGCCATGCAGAAAGCTGTCGATCCAGCCGATCTGGTTTTGTCGGGGGGTCCAGTCGCCGGTGACGGGATGAACGTGGCTGTCGATCAGCCCGGGCGCAACCGTCGTGCCGTTGGCGTCGACAACAGTCGTGGCGCCATCGGTGTTGACGTCCTTCCAGCGGCCGATGCCCGTGATCCTGCCGTTTTCGGCGACGATAGTGTCGGCGTCCAGAATCGGCTTCTCCAGAGCACCCGACAGCAGGAGCCCGATGTTGCGGATCACTAGCTTGCCGGGGCCGGTTGCTTGCGGCGGGTCATGGGCCATTGGTCGGATCCTTTTCAATCCGCGATAATCTTGCGCTGCCGCGGACGGTCGGATCAAGCCGGATTATTCATTTGAATCCGAATAATCGCCGTCATCGCGCGAAGGAAGAGCTCCGAAGCAATTCAGGCTCTCAAGCGATTCTGGATCGCCTCGCTTGCGCTCGTGATCACGATGAACGGTCTCACGCCGCCTTGAGCGCGCAGTAGATGCCGCGCTTAGATGGGGCCGGAAGAACCAGGTGTCGGTTGACCCGCCGTTTGCGATCCAGTCAGCGGCACTCAATCCCACCGCTCTAATCTTTGTGAAGTTCGACTGCCTCCGGCTTCTTGAGCGGAAGAGTCTCCAGAGCAGCCCGAAAATTCAGCTCGTCCGTCTCGCTTTGGGAAACATCGAATGTCCGCCCCGGGTCGCACGTCGTCGCCAATCTCGTGCCGCTATTCACGTCAGTTAAGCTGAGGCCAATTCGATTGTCTCGCTATGCTTGTTTTCAGCATCGAACACTTTGACCTGGAGCCTTGGGAACCGTCCCTTCAACTCCCTGGCGGCCTTCAGGGCGCGATCTCGACTATCAAATTCCTTTTTGGCCAAGCCGTCCACAACAAGGGCATATCCACTCGTTGGAAGGTCAACACGAGTCCTGGAAGTAGGCGAAGGCGTGGAGGTGGGCGCAGGCGAGCTCATTCGTTGTGTGCGCTGTTGGCGCATGGGTAACTCCGATGTTGGGGACAATTTTCCAAATGAATAAGGCGGCGAATTGTTCCGCGATGACGGCAACGGCCGTGGATGATTCGTTCGAATGTTATCCTTGTGCTCTCCAGGTTACATCCACTCCTGCCGCCTGTTTTACGAGAGTCGCCATCACGGCTACAAATACGGACGACTGGGCCTGACAGTCGCCGCAGGAGCGGTTGGACAACTCACGGCTTCTAACGGCATGCCGCAGGCGGGCGATGTTGCGATTTGAGCAGAACCAAGTTGCGGTCTTTCGATGGCTCAGGCGAAAATCATCCCGCTTCGCCTTGCGGGCTTCGCAGGACAAATGGGTCCACGTGGACGGTCTTTGGCTTTTGGGCCGGCCGGTTGTTGGTCATGAGACGCTCCCGGATAGTCGGCAACGGCTCGCTGCCGCCAGCCGCCTTCCATTCGGCAACCAACGCAGCCAGCTCCGTTCGCATCGCCATCAGCCGGAATGCTGCTTCCGTGCTGTCCAGATCTCGCCTGATCTGGTCGCGCATGGAATCCTCGACGCGCACCATCTCCGCCCGCAAATGGTTGATTTCACGGCGGATCTCATTAATTCAGTTATCCATGGCTTCTTAGAACAGAGAGAGAACATATGGTCAAGCCACATATCTAAGAGGGGAAG
>Ga0306922_10003286_pt1 | contig 15093 bp, 10 predicted proteins | sample sta12Cox44000082_FD_203758 | JGI IMG/M metagenome (GOLD analysis project Ga0306922, IMG submission 203758) | Lab enrichment of tropical soil microbial communities from Luquillo Experimental Forest, Puerto Rico - statoxic.12C.oxic.44.000.082 (v2)... | ecosystem: Environmental > Terrestrial >... | reverse complement strand
CGAGCATTGGGTGTCAATCCTTCGCGCACCATTGGCGCCCTGGCAGAGCGGATCGCGGATCTAATCCAGTAAGCTCAGCCTCCGGTTCCGACTGTCCCATTGCCGACCGACATTCCGTTCCCTCGCTCCTAATCGAATTCAGACTCTGGAGTAGCGGCTGTAAGTACATACACGGATAGCATCTAAGAAGAACGCAAATGTGGCCTGACTGTGAAGCCAAATGCAGGAAGGTGGTATGCCTTTCATCAAACTCCATCGCGGCAATGACACGGGTGAATCAGTTGGTAGAGTCTTAGTGAACCCGGAACAAATTATCGCAATTTCGGCCGGGCAGACTGCGACGGAGTTACAGAAGTCGGATGGGCGAACGCTTTGGGTAAAAGAAACGCCGGACGAAGTAGCGGTACCGGCAAACGAGGCTTAGCAATTGCTGCATGTGCCCTGCAACTTTGGCGACAGTAGATTCAGAGAATACGCAGCAACTCTGCATAAAACCTAACGCATTTCGCCTAGCGCCTTTTCTCTTCCTTTCTGCTCGCCTCCAAGACCATGTCCACGGCCTTATTCCCGGTGTCAATTGCGCCGTCCATGAAGCCTTGTTCGTCTGCAAGGTGTTCGCCCGCGAAATAGACGCGATCGTGAGGCTCCAAGAGCGCCGCGCGGACCGGGAACCACTGGCCCGGACGATAAAATGCGTAAGCACCCTGTGTGTATTTGTCTTCCTGCCAGGCATATCGCATCACAGCAATTGGGGCCGTGTCTTCGCCAGGAAAAAGTCTGGCAAGGTCACCGCTGATGAGCGTGGCTAGGTCCTCGGTCCCGCGCGAGGCGAGGTCGTCGGCCTTGTCTCCGATCGCGTAACTGCAAAGGATCCCTTGCTCTTTGTTGCGAAACTGGCCCAAGGAGGCAGCAAAAATAAAATCGGAAGTTCCGTCAGTAAAACACGAGAACTTTTCCCCCATGCGCTTTTCCCAGAAACGCGTCTTAAACAAGAGGACCGTCTTCATAATCCGCGCGTATTGGAGGTTTCTCGCGGCCAACCGTTTGTCGGGCTCCAGGGGCGGTTCCCACTTGATTGAATTCAGCGAGCGCGCGGGTACGGTGCAGATGCAGAACGCGGCTGCGAATTCCCGCTTTTTCGTCGGTAACCTTCTGCGGGCAGCCTTGCTCCTCGGTTGTGGAGCGGGGAAGGGTCTGGTGCGGACGTCCTCGGCTTCAACGGTCACCCGTTGGTCAGTTTGGGTAACGCTTTGAACTTCCATATCGGTGTGAATGGCTTCCAAGCCGATGCGCTCGGCTAGAGCGCTCACCAATCGGCTGTTTCCGCCCTCGACACGCAAATCCATCTCGTCCGTTGCGTTGCTGCCTTCTCCGTAATATTCCGATGCCGCGGAAAATGCGCCGGCTTGGCGGATGGATTCTCCAAAATCAGTGCTGTCCATCAGATCGCGTCGAAGGAGGTCCTTTTCGGGAAATCCCAAGTTGTGCAGAAAGGTCCACCAGTCCTGCTCGTCAAATTGCTGTTTCTGAGGGAGCTGTTGCTTGGTATCAGGCAAGTTAAGGATCTTTAGAACCTCTTCGCGCAATTCGTCTTGGAGGTGCTTTGCGAAGGGCCACTTGCCTGCCTTGAAGGTTTCTCCAATGCGCCCCAGTTCGGCGAAGGAAAGGTCAAAACGATGTGGAATCAAATCTAAGTGGAACTCGCGACACAGCTCTTTCACTTCAGTGTGGTGGTTGCCCACCCATTCCCCGCCAAGCTCGCAGTACAGGTACGGGTTCTCGCGAAAGTGGTAGGTGAAGACCCGGCCGCCGATTCGGTCGCGGGCTTCGACTACGTCGACTTGCCAGCCGCGCTGGCTGAGTTTATAGGCGGCACTTAGACCTGCGAGTCCCGCACCGATTACGACGCAGCTGTTGTGCGGAGGATCGTCTTTGCTTTTCTGTTTAGGCACGTTTGCCTCAGGAGGGTACGGATTTGTGCTGCGCGTGATTGGCCCAATCGTCGAGAAAGACCTTTTCGTAGTACGCGGCGGCAGTCGCGTTCTCGAGTACCACTCCTGCGTCACGATTGTTTAGAACGCCCTCCCCCGACCAATTCATCGAGGAAATAACGACGATTTTGCTGTCGAACACGAATCCCTTGTTGTGAACGTTGCTTTGAATTTTGACCTTGTCAAGGTTGATGCCGGCGGCCTGAAGGGCGTCGAGACCGCCCTTCAAGGTCTGAAATTCACTGAGGATAATTCTAACGTCCAAACCTGCTTCTATCTTGGCGGCTACTGCGTCAATTAGATCCGTGAATTTGGCTTTCGCGGGGTCGCTCGAGGGGTGAATGTATTGAAGCTGAATGTAAATAGATGTCGTTGCCGAGTTGATGAGCTTCAGCATCGTTGGCTGATACACGCCCGGATCGGGTGTGAGAAGGGGTGTAATCGTGACAGGTTCATTGATCAAAGCCGGTTTGGCAAAAGTGAACGTGCCGATTGCCGAGGATGGAGAAAACGGTTGAGGCTGCTGGATTTTAGGAGAAAGATTCGCTGCGTGGAACGTCGCGACCTGGAAGTCTTGGTCGAGATATGCTTCAAGCATTTTGGCCAGTTCAGCGGATTGGACGATTACATGCCAATCGCGATCGCTCTGTTGCGCCTTTTGCTGGTCGCTAGGCTGTGGATTACTCGTTGGATCGATTTGCGGTTGATTCGAGTTGTTTAAGTTTCCGCTGGACAGCCAAACGGTGTCGCCATCGCGAACCATCACTTTGATGTGATACGCGGTCGGAAAAATCCAGCTATCGGCCTCAGGGCTTGATCGCACCAGAGCCCAGGCGGATGAGAGTTTCGCGCCGAACTTTCCAGCTAGATTTTGTACGGTTTCCGGATCGGCCTGATCTGCCGTGCGGTTGCGCGGAGGATCGTCCAAGGTCATCTGGACAGCCTTACCCGCCAGTGCGGTTTCAAACAGCTTCAGTACGTGGTCCGAAGTGAAGTCGTACATGCTCACCTTGAGCCGCTTTTGCGTGCCCGAAACAAACTTCTGAAGCTCCGCCCAGCCGGCATCCGGACTTACGTGGCAAATCAGTGGAATTGTGCCGCTGACCGGCACAAGAGGGACGTTCGGAGCGACGTACTGAACAGGAATTTTCGTTTGATGCGAAGCTGCGACCTTTGGCGCGATCGGCGCTCTTACCGCTTGGGCTGCAGGATCGAACTCGGGGAGAAGACTGGTTCCCCGGAGTTCGGCCCGATGATCGGCCAGTTGAGAAAAGCGCTCCGGATTGTCGTGGCTAAATTGTTCGACTGCAGTGGCCGGACGCACCTCGACTTGTGTTCCCTCAATCTTGGAAGGAAGCTTCGGTTTCTTTTTTGCCTTGTTCGAAGTAACTGCGACGATCGCCTTTTCTTTGGTCGGCCAGTTGTTTTCTATGCAAAAGCCCGGACGGACAAACAAGACGCCAGGCTGATCGAACTTCGCGAGGTTGCGCTTGATTACTGGAATTAGCCCTTCGAGCGTGTTCATATGCTTCCTCTACGCTGAAAAAGTTTCGGAAATCTGCTGCAAGTGTCTGCAACCGTTCTTTGCGGGTTCGGACAATTCCAACCGGAGAAGCTCCTGGGCGAGCGTTGCCAGTTCCGTGAACCGCTCGCGGCAGAGCCTCATGGTGTTATCGGCATCTGGCGGCAGCATGATGTGGCGGGTCAGCCCAAACCCGGGCCCCGCGGTCTGTCCGGGGTACCTCGAACCCGCTGGCATCCGCATGAGCCCTTCGCCCAATGGCAAAAGCACCCGGGGCATCAGATCAATTGCTGTTTGGCAAAAAAGCTTTAGCTGTGGCTCTACTCCCTGAGAGTCAAACTCGAAACTCCATGCCAGCATTCGGAGCATTAGGCTGTAAATGGAATCAAAAAGAGCCGCCACCCTCATCGCGAGATGGTCTTCAATCGGGTTTGCCTTTGCGCCGTAAGCACGTTCCAGACCGGCCGAAGGATTGCAAATCGCGGGCCTTGCCGGACAAAACGGCGAACCTCGCTTCTTGGAGTCTAAGAGTTCGTTCAGGATGGAGACAAAGGCGCCAAAATGCGAATCGTCTCGATCCTGTTGGGTGCCTTCTCCCTGATGGGTGATCTCCTCGATCGCCTTAACCGCGGACGCGCGGTCCACGACGGGAACCAGGTCGGGAAAATGCACCAGATCTGCAGTCATTTGTTGAGTAGGCTTGCCAATGAAGAGTTCCTTCTCAGAAATGCTCTGGAATCCCGATTCAATCAGTTGGTACAACTGGCCGATAGAAGAAAACACGATATCTTCGGCATCGTCTCCGGCGAGAGCCGAATTAAGTAGACTCTCGATGTCCCTGGACTCTGTGAGAGCCCTTGGGTGTTCGTACAGGATGAAGCGGCGAAGACTCCGTAGACCGAACGGCTCAAGGGCTATCGGAACGCGAATTGGGTAGTATTGCGGGCTCTGCGGGAAGTTGGGGCGCAAGTAGTAAGGGGTACCGCCAATCGCTGTGGTCAGGTTCCAGACCAGAGCGAGATGCAGCATCTCTTGAGAGGCGATGAAATAAAGCTGCCCCGCCCAACGGCGGACTTTCTGCTGCTCCTCCCAGGTCATCCCGCCTTCAGTGAGGTCACGTTTTAGTGAGAAAGCCGCGAAAAGATACGAACAAGCAATGCCGTGTTCCAACTCTGCGGCCTCGCAGAGCAGTCTGAGCAGATCCGATCGCGTACGAATGGATTCGGTAGGATTCATTGGGTGGTACCGGGCGCCGTTCGGGCGCCGAGCTGCCTAGCCACGTCTTGGGCAGCTCTCAGAGCTAAAGCTGCCAGCGTCAGCGTAGGATTCGGACTTCCAACCGTCGGGAAGACGGACGAGCCGACAATGAAGAGGTTCTTGTGGTCGTGACTGCGGCAAAATGCATCCACCACCGACGCTTTCGTGTCGTTCCCCATGCGACAAGTGCCCATGATGTGGCCGGCTCCGTCGTACGCTCTTGGATCACCCAAGTCGACTTCGGTCGCTCCAATCAAGCGGAACATCTCGGCCAGAGTCTCGCGGGCTTGCGCCAACCCCCGATAGCTGTACTCCGGAGGGCTGAAGGTGATTTTGGGTCGGGGAAGCTTCAGCGCATCGGTCGTCGCGGAAAGCTCCACCCTATTGTTCGAATCCGGTGCTACTTCCACCGAACAACTCAGGCGAACCTGACGAGTCACGCGGTCGAACACCGCCGATTGCAGCTCGGCTCCGATCAGCTTCTTGTTCATCACACCGTCGATAATCTCAGCGTAGGGCGCGCTTTTTCGCGACCACCCATCGTTGTTCAGGGAGATGCGGAACCCGGCGCTTTCGCTGCGAAATTCACCGTCGCGGAACGACTCGATTCCCGACGTGGACGGCGGTCCGCGGAAGGGGAAAAGTGGTTCCGGCGCGAGGCCGAAGGTGCTCTTCGATAAGTGATCCATCAGATTCCGGCCAACCTGATCGCTGGAATTGGCGAGTTGAGACATCAGCAGAAGCTTTGGGGATTCGATCGCGTTGGCAGCAAGGACTAGGATGGCTGCAGTCACGGTTTGAGCTACGTTTCCGTAAGTGACGAAGTGAACCGTGTGTACCGAGCCATCCTCGTCCTTTTCGAGTTTGGTCACCACGCACTGCTCCCAAAGTGCCGCACCCGCGGTCGTGGCCTTGGCTACGTGAACGGACCCGTCGTACTTCGCGCCTATCGGACAGAGCGGCACGCAAATGGAGTTTCCCGCGCAGGGTGGACGGCCATCATAGAGTGCGGAGTTCCGGGCTGATGGAGTGCTGCGAACGCGAAACTCAATGTCATGGAAGCGTTTGCCGTTAATCTGCTCAGCGATCCTGAGATCGGAGTAACTAGGCCAGATCGGGCTCATCGGGAAACGCTTGCTGCGCGGTGAATCGAACAGATCATTCCATTCTTCGTCCGACCCCGCGACGCCCATCTCTTTCTCGGCCTCGCAGTACCAAGGTTCCAGGTCGTCGTAGCTGATTGGCCAATCCACGAATCCGGCGGGAAAAGCGGGTCCATGTCCATATCGGGATCGCATACGGAAGTCGGAGCGCAGCATCCGTGGTGTATGGCCGAGCCAGTGCCAGGTCGAGCCTCCAGTGCGACGCTCATAAGTACTCTTGTATTGGGGTTGCGGAGCCTGCACCTGGTCGTAATAGTCGTTCGGACTATCAGGGCTCGGCGCCTTCGTATCGGCTTCAGACTGAACGTAAGGGCTGTGGGGTGATTTTATGGAGGCGATTGCATACGAACCCACCATTTGAGCCCGGGACGGGTTCTGGCTACCGGCTTCCAGAATCAGTACGTTGGCGCCAGACAGCGCGAGCCGATAGGCCACCATGGCACCCGCGACCCCTGCGCCGATCACGACGACGTCGAAATCGCGCGCAGTCACCGGAGCTCCTTGGGTTCGTTTTCCGGGGAATAGCGCCAATGCCCGAAGTAGCCTCCGGAAAGCCCGGGCGGGTGCGCGCCGACGAGCGCCCAGGCAAGCCCGCTGAAATACTCCTCCTGCGTTCCATAGCGGAGAGCAGGTGGAAAAGCCGCGTTGTCCCACATTGCCGACGTAAACCAGAGAAGGACGATCTGGCAGAGCGCCGGGCGAAGCGCGTCATCTGCAAGAATTTCCTGCTTCACCCGGTCGACAATGGAATGTTCAGGCTTAAACTTCCGAAACCGATCGAGTACCTCGTGCACAAACGGCTGAAATGGAGTGCTCGCTAGGCGGTCTAAATATTGACGACCCAGATCGGCATCAAGATCTTCGACACCCGTCAGAATTCGCGAGAGGCTCAAAAACTCGCGCAAGGAGGCGGCCAGAACTGGGGATGTTTTTGACATTCGGCACCCTAACTTCCATTCGCGCCGGCGTTAGACCTTCATACCCAGAGCGAATTTTACAAACTCCTTCAGCCCAAAGGTCTTTCCGTCTCCAATGATCGGCTTCCAATTTGCGTCTTGATTGAAAAAGGATTGGCTGTCGTACACCAAAAGGCCAGCAAACGTTTCCGCTACGATTCTTCCGCCGACTTCCCCGAGCAGCTTCGACTTTACGCCGTTATGTCCCGGGACCGTATGATTGGCTGTCTCAGCGAGACAATAGGCCCACAGCGGACAGTTATCTTTGAAAGTCGAGCTGATTTTTTCGATTGGCTGAGTCTCCGGGGTATCTTCGAATTTGCCGATCAAGACTGGATCCAAAACCTTTTCACCCATGGCCCTCGCGACGGCCTGTCCTGATGGCAGGCGCAGCCGCCAGCCTCGAAGCAGGTTGCGCGCCGCCAGCGACGGAATCACCAGATCGGCGACATCCGGGGGCAGATTACCCAGGGGGAAAACAATCGACGTATCAATTCGATACGCCAATTGCAATCTCAGCTTGTTGTCTGCCAGTTGCTGCTTTGAAGGGGCCTCGTGTTCTGGTGTTTCGCCTTTGTCGTCCAACAGAACTCCGGCCGGGCGCGGTTCAATGTCAACGAAACGGGCGAAATCCATAGCCCAGGTGCTCGCCGGGGCCATGAATCCTCGCAGACTTTTTGGCCGAGCAGGCGGACCTTCCTGGCCAAAAATTGGTAAGAGGGTTTCATCTGCATCGTTGAGCCGATAGCCTGGTCGCACCATGGAGTGGCCGAACCGATACGCCGCGACCGAGAACTCAAACGGCATAAAGGCCTCGTCCCGGGCGTGATAGAACTTCAATTGGGGTGGATTCTCAGCGATAGAAGATTTCGCCGCAAGGTGCGGAAAGACCGAGTGCAAGGTCTTCTGGTTGACGAGCTTTGGCAAAAAGTCGTTGACGAGCATCCACTGGTAGTGAAATCGCAGAGTTCGCTGGGACTCCGCGAAATTCAAGCCCTTGTCTTCGATGAGTCGATTGTGAAATCGCAGGAAGAGTCCATGAAGCTGGCTGACCAGGACGTTTTCATCATTTCTAGGATCGCCAATGATGGCTCTAGCTGCCTGTCCAGGAGCGATGTGCGAATCGTTGCGGGGCAAGTCTTTCGCCTTCTCGTTCAGCTGACCTCCTCCGGAGAGCGGCTTGCCAAGGAGAAGCTTCGCGTTTCCAGCACCCTTCGTGAAATCGTACAAGTATGGTGCATCGTCCGGACCGCGGCCGTAGACATTGTCGAGATCAAATCTCGGTGTGCGATAGTCGACTAGGCCATCCGGGTCATTTTGCTGTTGCAGGCTGCTTGCTGGATCAAACGTCAGATCATGATCCACAAACTGGCCTAGATACGTGTAGAGGGCAGGAATTCCGCTCTCTTCGGTATCGGGCCCGTCCTTGGGCTTGTCCTCCGTGCTGACCATGGCCTTGCCCAGAAGCTTCAAATTGTCCTGACTCTCCTGGTCCGTAGCGCCAAATTCCGCCGGGGACAAGGCTCGGAATATTCGCCCGAACGCGCCGCCAAAAAGCAGGGAACTGCGGGAAAGGTTTAGGCCGCGTACGCCTTGACCGTGAGGGGTTAAATTTTTGAGATCCATAGAGTCCTCGCTGAAGCGATCTCGACTTGCGTTGTCGAGAATCCAGAGAGATAGCCATTGCGCGGATGGCTTGTGTTGTCGCGGAGGCTACGCCTTTTCTCGATGTATGTCAATTGCATTATGACAATTAGTCTGTATAAGATAGTTTCGTATACACCGCAGAGTTAACCTCAGGAGACAAATCAATTGAAAGAAAGAGCCTCTTGTCACTGATTAGTGATGCGAGCCGACGATTCGTTTCATGGCGAATTCCGCAAAAAATGGCACGGAGTATGCCCTTATTGAACTCCAAAATATCTTGTCGCAACATTTCTGCGGAATCGTCTACGGAATCGAGGACCGTTTCGATCGGACGTAGCGCAACGTTCGACGGCCGCGTTGGTCGACGATAGCGCTTTAGGCCCTGCTTGGAGGCGTAGGTCCATGGCTTGTGCTCGCCGCTCGTCACTTCGCTCATGACTTCGCTTGCGTCCCGCGAGCTCAGAAATTCAATCTCTCGCCGGCGTCCTGCTCTTTGTTTGAATTCGGATGCTGGAGAGCATCCAGCGGATCGAGGGCGCGACGGAGTTTGACGTCGCTCTGCTCGAAGACCAGACCCTTTGGAATCTCTGAACCAGGGGGAAAAGCTCGACGACGTGATTCGAGCAGCGACGGTCTATGGAGAACACGGGGCCTAGGGAATGTACAACCCGCCTCCGGCCGACCTCCCCGATCGGTTTCCGCTGATCCATACCCTGGGCGACAGCACCATCTGCTATCCGCCATCCGATGAGCAAGCGTGCCCTGTTCTTCGGCAAGGCCATGGCCTATCGGTGGGACGCCGCCCCTGTTTACTTTCCACCGCTCACGTTGTCCTGCACTCGAGACAAGCGCAGGTTGAGACAAAATCCAAGAGCATTCGCATAGACCTTCTGAGTGAGACGAGATTTTGCTCACTTCGGAGGGTGGTTTGCGACTGCGTGTGTTCTTCTTTGTCTGGCTTCTTACTATCGTTTTGTCGTCGGTGGTTATCGCTCGTGCGCAATCGCCGGCGGGAATGATCAACGGCATCGTCACGGATCCGACGGGAGCGGCCATTGTGGGAGCGGAAATTCTCGTGGTCAATGACCTGACGCGCGTGCAATATCCGGCAAAGACCGACTCGGAAGGAATCTATGTCGTGTCGAACCTTCCGCCCGGTCCCTATCTGATCCAGGTTTCGAAGGTTGGCTTCAAAACGATCATCAAGCCGGACGTCGTGATTCACGTTCAGGATGCGCTGGCGATCAATTTCAGCCTCCCGCTCGGAGCCATCTCCGAAACGGTCACCATTGAAGGTGGTGCGCCGCTCATAAATACGGAGTCGGGTTCGGTCAGTACCGTAATCGACCGGCAATTCGTCGAAACTCTTCCGATGAACGGCAGGAGCTTCAACACACTGTTGCAGCTGACACCGGGTGTCGTAATTGCGCCCTCCAACTCGAATGCACCCGGACAATACAGCATCGCAGGGCAGCGGACCGAAGCGAACAATTTCACCGTGGACGGCGTCTCCGCGAATTTTGGCGTTCAGCCGGGAGTGACGGCAGGCGGCGCCTCGGGGCTAGGACAGGCGCAAGCCTTCAGCGGGTTGGGCAGCACGAGCAGCCTCGTTTCCGCCGACGATCTTGAAGAATTCCGCATCGAGACCTCTTCCTTCGCACCCGAGTTCGGCCGCCAGCCGGGCGGGCAAGTGATGCTCACGACGCGGTCCGGAACCAACGATTGGCACGGCGGTGCCTTTGAATACTTCCGGAACACCGTCATGGACGCAAACGACTGGTTCGCAAACAGTGCGGGTCTTCCGCGTTCCGAGGAAAGGCACAACGATTTCGGGGGATTTCTGGGTGGACCGATATGGAAGGGGAAGACCTTCTTCTTCCTTTCCTACGAAGGGGCAAGGCTCCGTTTGCCAACGACCCTCCTCACGACGGTGCCTGCGCTTTCCGCAAGAGAGAGTGCGCCTGCCACGCTGGCACCATTCTTAGACATCTATCCGCTTCCGACCGGGCCGGTTTCTGAAGACGGTTATACGGCCGAATATGCAGGCGGTTTTTCGAACTCGGGAACGCTCAACGCGACGAGCATCCGGATCGATCATTTCTTCAACTCACACTACTCCATTTTCGGCCGGTACAACCATGCGCCATCCGAGCTTTCCGAACTCAGCAGCCCTAGCGAACTCGATTCGCTGCCGGTGAACACAGATACGCTCACGATCGGCGCCAACACGGATTGGGCGGGCGGCCGGATCGCGAATGCCCTTCGCGGCAACTATTCGACGCAGAACTCCAAGGTCAACTCCACGCTTCAGGCCGTGGGAGGAGCAACCCTTCCCCCTTTGGACCTGTACCTTGGCGACCTTGCGCCGGAGTCGAACGAGTTCAGCTTCCAAACCTACGACACCTACTTCTTCGCCGCCGGGAACATCGGAAACAACCGAACGAAACAGCTGAACTTTACAGAGGACCTGTCCTGGACGATCTTGAGCCACAAGCTCAAGTTTGGCGCCGACCTGCGTTTCCTGTGGCTGCGTATCGCACCGGCAAAAGGCATCGTCGACTATTCGGCCGCGAGCGTGCAGGATTTCCTGGCCACGGGGCAAGCTGATCTCTACGCGACGACGACGCTGCCGGCGGAGGTACTCGCCAAAGCATTTTCACTCTATGCGCAAGATACGTGGAACTTGACTCCCTGGCTGACACTGTCCTACGGCCTGCGGTGGGACGTAAGCCCGGCACCCTCGGCAGAAGGCAGCACCCTCCTTGTGGCCTGGCAAAACCTGAACGATCCTTCCGCCATAAGTCCCGCTCCGAGCGGAACACCGCTTTGGAATACGCAATGGGCGAATATCGCTCCCCGCGTGGGAATTGCCTATCGCCTGGATGCAAAAGGCGATTTGGTTTTGCGTGCTGGCGCGGGGGTGTTCTACGACTTGGGCCTGGGTGCCGCTTCAATCGCCCCGTCCTACTGGCCGAACTCCGCTTTTACATTTTATCCGGGAGTTTCGCTTCCACTAGGCGACGCCTCTTCCTACCTCCCGGCCATCTCCTTGGCGCCGCCCTATTCGGATCAGGTCTACGCTTTTGCACCCGATCTGAAGCTGCCGCGGTCGTACCAATGGAATCTGGCGCTTGAGAAATCTTTCGCCGGAAAACAGGCGTTGAGCGTCACCTATTTGGGGCAGGCGGGACGGGAATTGTTGCGCAAGGAAGCGCTCTATCAACCCAACGCCAATTTCGACGGTCTCTTCTACATCACGCAAAACAATGCCAGGAGCAATTACCATGCATTGCAGGTGCAATACAGGCGGCCACTCTCGAAGAGGGTGCAGGCCCTTCTGAGTTACAGCTATTCGCACTCGTTAGACAATGCGTCGAACGACTTTCTCGTCGGGCTCTCGAATACCGTGATCTCAGCGGCAAACGACTATGCCTCGTCCGACTTTGATGTGCGGCACAGTTTTTCAGGAGCCGTGACCTGGGAGCTTCCGTCGCCGTCGCATCTCGCCGTGCTGTCCCAGATCACAAAGAACTGGTCGCTGGCCACGATGGTCGTGGCGCGATCCGGCTTCCCGATGAATGGGCGTGTGTACTTGGGCGCCTCCAGTCTCGCCAATCAGTTCACGCGGCCGGATTTGGTGGCAGGCCAAGCTATCTGGATTTCGAACCCGCAGGCACCCGGCGGAATGGCGCTCAATCCGGACGCCTTTGCCGTTCCGACGTCAGACCGTCAGGGCACCGAAGGGCGGAATGACATTATCGGATTTGGTTTTACACAAGCGGACCTCTCACTTGGCCGCCTTTTCACCCTCGGCGACCGACTCCGGCTGCAGTTCCGCGCCGATGCGTTCAACGCGCTAAACCATCCAAATTTCACGAACCCGTCAGGATACATTCAATTCGGGTCCACGCAGTTTCAATCCCGAAAAATGCTGAATCAAGGCTTGGGCGGCTTGAATCCCCTTTTCCAAGGCGGCGGGCCGCGCTCGCTGCAGCTCTCGCTCAAACTCACTTTCTAACCGATAACCCCAGATAGTCCGCACGTTCTTGCGTAGCGCAGGCACGTTACCGGAGGTGTGTGTGCGAAGGGTGCGACTTGTGCTCAGACTATGCGGTGCCGTGCTCCTGTTTCAGGTTTGCGCCATCGAGGCGCAGTCTCAGTCGATCCAAGGAGCGCAGTTCGACCCGACACCCGTGCGCCTGCCTCGGTCGACTGCAGCTCGCAAGCGCCCTGTTGAGTCTTCCGATTTGCTACGGCTGCGAGATGTGAAAGGGATGAGCATTTCGCCTGATGGCAAATGGGTTGCCTTCGTCGTCGCTCAAGCGGTGTATGAAGCGAATGCTTACCGTTCCGCTCTCTTCGTTGCCTCGACCCTCGATTCCCGCGTCCGCTCGTTTGGAACTGCAGGCACTCCGCATTGGGATGAGATCAATCAATGGGAGCCGGAAGACCCCCAATGGTCGGCGGACAGCAAAGTGGTGTGGTACCGGGCGCGCCTCAAGGAGAGCGGTCACTGGCAGGTCTGGAGTTGGAGTCTTGTTTCGGGCAAACGCCTTCAAGTCACGCGGTTTGCCGGCGACGTCGAGAACTACCGGCTCGTATCGCAAGGTCGCGTCCTCTTTATTACCGTAGCGAAACGCGCATCGCCGGGCGTTCGATCGAAGGCCTACCAGCCGGGACTTCTTTTTCCAGGGCCAATCCGGCCTTATCAGTCGATTCCGGTAACAACGCAATTGCGATGGGCGCAAGAGCCGAAGCGACAGTATTGGGTGCACAATCTGCGGTCGGAACGCGAACGGCGCGCGACAACAGAAGAGATCGATGCTTGGAAGGCGCGGGACGCAGCGGACGGGGAATCTCTTTCGGAGAAAGAACGCAAAGCTCTCGAGAAATACCATTTGTTGGAGGCGAAGGATTCTTCCGACCGCGCGCATGTGGCTTACACCTATGCGGTAGACGATCCGTCGATCTCGCGAAGCTGGGGACGACGGCTTCTTCTGCTTTCAAAGGGGACCGGCCAGGTGAAGGAGTTGACCCCTGACGCCCATTTCGTCGACCAGTTCTGGTGGAGGCCGGACGGAGCCGAACTGTACTTTACGAAAAGGGAGGGTATGGGCCGCTCGCACGAATTGTGGAAAGCGTCGGCCGATGGTTCAGTGATCGACCTGGTATTCAAACCAGCAGGCACGGCTTACTTCTCTTCTTTCTCTTCAGACCGCGGCGGTCGCCAGTTTGCCTGTCTGGTCGAAGACAACATAACGCCGCCGCGTGTGGCTCTCGTCCGGAGCGCAACCCGAAACGTCCGCACACTGGTTGACTTAAATAAGGACTTCAATGCGCTTGATCGAATCCCGGCCGAAAGGATCGAAGGAACCAACCGCTATGGCGACAACTGGTACGGATATCTGGTCAAGCCGCTCGGCTACAAACCGGGCACGCGATATCCGCTCGTTGTTACCACTTACCGAAGCGGCGATTTTTTTCTCCGCGGAGCTTCCGGCGATCAAAATCCGGTCCAAGTGTACGCGGCCGAGGGACTTGCGGTGTTTTGCTTCGACGTGGGCATGATCCGCAACGTGCACCCGGGCAAGTTCGAGGAGAAGTTGCTCGACTGGGCGTCTCCTACGGCGTCTCTCGAAGCGGCGATCCGCGAGCTCGACAAGAGAGGGTTGATCGATGTGGCTCGAGTGGGCATTGCAGGCTATAGCCACGGGGAAGAAATTGCGGGTTACGCCATCACCCACACCGATCTCTTTCACGCCGCGGCTGGAGCCGCTATGTACGAGCCGTACTTCTATTTCATGGGCGGTGCAGAATGGTGGGACCTCTTCGAGACCTGGGGACTCGGCGGCTGGCCCTTCGGCAAGGCGGCCGAGCACTGGAAGCAGATCTCGATGGCGCAAAACGCCGAACGCATCCGTACACCCATACTTCAAACCGCCTCGGACACGGAATATCTGCTGTATCTCCCGCTCTATCGTTCGCTTGTCGACCTGGGCAAGCCGGTTGATCTCTATGTCTACTCGGATGAACTGCACGTCCGGAACCAGCCACGCCACCGGTTCGAGATCTATGAACGGAATCTCGACTGGTTCTCCTTTTGGTTGAAGGGCGAAGAGCGCCCCGGCTTGGAAAAGAGGGAGCAGTACGCGAGGTGGCGGAAAATGCGCGATCAGGTCCGTGGTCTGCCTGACGCCGCGTCCGAGATATCGGAGGCAAGGCCTATGACCCTGATTCGTTTACGAGGGTATCGGATTGGCGCTGCTTGACGATGGTACCACTTATGTTACCATCGAACAGGATCGAAGTACGTGAATACCTCGATCTTAATGGGCATAGCCCGTTTGCGTCTGGTTTGACCACTTGGACAGAGAAGCAGCGGCAAAAGTAGCCTCGGCTTTGGCACGCATTCAGCAAGGTAATTTCTCCAACGCTAAAGGCGTCCGAACCCGGGTTTATGAGTATCGGATTGACTCTGGTCCGGGTTACCGGATTTACTTTGGAAAGGATGGCGCTCGCTTGATCATCCTTCTCGGCGGGGCACGAAAAAACGCCAG
>Ga0306922_10003282_pt1 | contig 15102 bp, 14 predicted proteins | sample sta12Cox44000082_FD_203758 | JGI IMG/M metagenome (GOLD analysis project Ga0306922, IMG submission 203758) | Lab enrichment of tropical soil microbial communities from Luquillo Experimental Forest, Puerto Rico - statoxic.12C.oxic.44.000.082 (v2)... | ecosystem: Environmental > Terrestrial >... | reverse complement strand
ATGAGCGCACCTGTATTGCCGGCAGACACGGCAACATCGGCCTCGCCCTTCTTTACGGCATCGATCGCAAGCCACATCGATGAGGTCTTGCGGCCGCGCCGCAGGGCCTGGCTCGGCTTGTCCTTCATACTGACCGCCACATCGGTATGGATGATGCGGGAGGCCGCCTTAAGGTCCGGATATTTGGCAAGCTCCCGTTCGATCGGCGTGCGGTCGCCAAACAGCAGAAACTCTGCATCGGGATGTCGTGACAACGAAATCGCGGCGCCGGGAACGACAACGGGCGCGCCGACATCGCCACCCATGGCGTCAAGCGCGATTCGAACCTTTTGAGGCATGAATGTCCCGGAAACCTGATGTCGAGCGGCTGCCGCTGCCGGCGGCAATCGGCCAGACGCGCTGCCGCCCGGCCGGGCCGCGACAATAGCGTGTCCCCGCCCCGACACAACCTCTTGACCCCTGTCTTTTGTTGCGAGGGAACCGAGGACAGGGAATCGCGTCTGCGCCGCAAACTGAACAAATCCAATATCTTAGGGGATGGCTTCGAAGTGCCCCGAAACCGGCCTCGGGCGACCAGGCTGCAAAGGCGTGCGAGATGTACTTCACTTGCCTTTCGGCCTTCCCGGACTTGACCTGCTCGGATCGAGCTTGAGCGTTTTGAGGGCCGCAAAAGGATGATCCTCCGGATCAGCAGCTTCGACACGCGGTTCGAAGACAGCACCCGGCTTACGTGGATAGGGATCGATCGCGAGATACAGCACGTCGGTTGCGAGCCGCCCGAGATCGATGATGCCGTTTTCGATCGGCTCCATCTGGTCCTCGGCGCCCGGGCCCTCATCCGCATCGTCATCTGCACGATCCGGTATTTGTTCCGGCGGCGCGAAAATCAAATCGATCGTTTCGTCGATATTGTTCTCGATCGGATCAAGCGTCACCACACATGTCTGTCCAATCCGCGCCACGAGCCGACCTGCGACACGTACCCTGCCATCGCTCTCCGGTTTGACATCGAACTCCGCGTGCGCAGAGAGAATTTCGCGCAGGCCCGCAATCTTGGCCATCGCATCGCGGGTGGGCTTATCAGCCTCGAGATTCCGGGAAAGTCCGATTTCCGGTATCTGCGCCACAATCACGGGAACGCGCCACGGATCGGCTGCGTTTGTTCGTCTCATGAAGGCAAGTCCTTGCTGTACGGCAGAGGAAAGGTCCACGACGCATTCGTCAGCGTCGTATCGTCGTAGCCCCCGAGGACCGCGATCACCGTCTCGACATAGGCGGCAAGTCGCCGCGCGTTCTCCATGTCCACGCCGTTCAAGATATTCCGACACAGCGCTTGCGCCAGGGCCTCGCGGCCATCGCTCACGGCGAGATCATACGCAGCAGACCGCCCATAGAAGGCTTCGCCGAACGCCTGCATCCGTTTCGCCACGGCGAGATCGCCGACGCCCATTTCGCGGAGATTCGCGTCCAGATCTTCACAAAAGCGGTCGAACAGCGCCTGAGAGAGCTCGCCTCCGCCAGCCATTGGCCGTGAGCGCCGCAATACCATCCACAAATGCAGCACCAGCAGGTCAAAACGGCCGTTAACCGTATCCGGCACACCCAACTCCCGGTAAAATAACGGTTCTCGCGCCTGCGTCACGATCGTGCCATAGATGGCCTCAATGGTGCCGGGTGAGACTAGCGGGGGTTTCCTGAAGTGATTGAACGGCCAAAGCATTATGGGTTCCACAAGCGAGCCCCTGCACCTGGCGGGCGCGCGCATCTTGCAATCCGCACCACTATCCCGATAGGTCAGCGGCAGGCTGGCCGGTTCTAGGAGGACGGGACACGTTCCGCAATGACTGAGACGAATGCGACCCGCGAGTATCTGCCCCGCGGCCTTTCCGCGCGCTGGCGTGGCCTGCGCACGGCCGTGGCCGCAGCGGTCGTTTGCGCGGCTCTGGGCGCTTGCACGGGCGAGCAGTTCCAGAAAGGCTATATCCTGCCGCCGGGTGCACTCGAACAGATCCCGATTGGTGCAAGCCAGGACCAGGTCCTTATTGTGATGGGAACGCCGTCGACCGTCGCAACGCTCGATGGTGAGGTTTTCTATTACATTTCCCAGCGTGCCGAACGGCCGGTCATGTTCATGAATCAGAAGGTCGTCGACCAGCGCGTGATCGCTATCTATTTCGACAAGAATCGGCAGGTCCGGCGGCTGGCCAATTACGGGCTGAAGGACGGCAAGATCTTCGACTTCATCAGCCGCACCACGGCGACATCGGGCCAAGAGCTCTCTTATCTGACGCCGCTGTTCAAGCTGTTGAGCTTCAACTAGCGCTTTCTTCCCATCTCCCAACCAAGTCGCCGGCTTGCCGGCCGACGGTTGTCTCCCTACGCTGCTGCCCCAAAAGGAAGCCAGGGAGTCGAAATGATCAGGAAATTGCCAGCCTTGCAAGCAGCCCTTGCCGCCGACGTTCAGATCCTGTTCGACAATCTCTATCCGTCGCTCAGCGGGCTCTGCGTCACGACACCGGAGAGGAGTGCAGCATCACCCGATCTTCCGACCATGCGCGAAAGCGCGCCGGAGCTCGCGAGATTTGACGTTTCGTCTTGGTTCGGCGTGTTCCTGCCGAAATGCTGTCCTCCTGAAATCGTCAATGCACTCAACCTTCAGGTGAAAGCGATGCTCGAGCGCGAGGAGATCAAGAAGAACATCGCGGCGATGGGCGCGCAGGCCGACTACGGCACGCCGCAGGAATTTTCCGCTTTCGTCGATGCCGAGACAAAAAAATTCGCCGCGATCATTGAGAAAGAGGGATTGCAGATGGAGGTGAAGTGACCCCTCCAGCTCTGCACCAAAATGAAAACCCCGCAGCTTGCGCTGTGGGGTTTTGCGTTTGAAAGAACCTGCCCTTTTAGCCGTGTGCGAGGATCGCGAGCAGCAAGAGCGCAACGATGTTGGTGATCTTGATCATCGGGTTCACCGCAGGTCCCGCCGTATCCTTGTAGGGGTCACCCACGGTGTCGCCTGTCACCGCCGATTTGTGGGCGTCCGAACCCTTTCCGCCGTAATGGCCGTCCTCGATGTACTTCTTGGCGTTGTCCCAGGCGCCACCACCCGAGGTCATCGAGATCGCGACAAACAGCCCGGTGACGATCACGCCAAGCAGCATTGCACCCACAGCCGAGAACGCCGCCGACTTGCCGGCCGCGCCGCCGCCAGCAATCGCATACATCGCGAAGTAGACGACGATCGGCGACAGCACCGGCAACAGCGACGGTATGATCATTTCCTTGATCGCCGCCTTGGTCAGGAGATCGACCGCCTTGCCGTAGTCCGGCTTGTCGGTGCCCTGCATGATGCCGGGCTTCTCGCGGAACTGACGGCGAACCTCTTCGACGATTGCGCCGGCGGCACGGCCGACCGCGGTCATGCCGAGCGCGCCGAACAGATAGGGCAGCAGGCCGCCGAACAACAGGCCGACCACAACGTAAGGGTTGGTCAGCGAGAAGTCCGGATTGATGCCCTTGAAGTAGGAGTGGTTTGCGGCATCGCTGACGAAGAACTTCAGATCCTGATTATAGGCCGCAAACAGCACCAGCGCACCGAGGCCGGCCGAGCCGATCGCGTAGCCCTTGGTGACTGCCTTGGTGGTGTTGCCGACGGCATCCAGCGCGTCGGTCGACTTGCGCACTTCCTTCGGCAGGCCGGCCATTTCCGCGATGCCGCCGGCGTTGTCGGTAACCGGACCGAAGGCGTCGAGCGCGACGATCATGCCGGCGAGCGACAGCATGGTCGTGGTGGCGATCGCAATCCCGAACAGGCCTGCCAGACCGTAGGTGACGAGAATGCCGGCGATGATAACGATCGCAGGCAAGGCAGTTGCTTCCATCGAGATCGCAAGGCCCTGGATCACGTTGGTGCCGTGGCCGGTGACGGAGGCCGCCGCGATCGACTTCACGGGGCGGAAGTCTGTGCCGGTGTAGTATTCGGTGATCCAGATGATCAGCCCGGTGACGATGAGGCCAACCACGCCGCACTCGAACAGAGCCAGCCCCGTGTACTCGACGCCGGCAAGCTTGCCAAAGCCAATCAGCCAGTAGATCGCGCCCGCGACGCCCACAAGCGACAGGATGCCGGTCGCGATCAGGCCCTTGTAAAGCGCGCCCATGATCGACTGGTTGGCACCGAGCTTGACGAAGAAGGTGCCGATGATCGACGTGATGATACAGATGCCGCCAATCGCGAGCGGCAACGTCATCATGTTTTGCAGGATCGGCGTCTTCGCGAAGAAGATCGCGGCAAGCACCATGGTGGCGACCGCGGTCACCGCATAGGTCTCGAACAGGTCGGCCGCCATGCCGGCGCAGTCGCCGACATTGTCACCGACGTTGTCGGCGATGGTCGCAGGGTTGCGCGGATCGTCCTCGGGAATGCCGGCCTCGACCTTGCCGACGAGGTCGCCGCCGACGTCGGCGCCCTTGGTGAAGATGCCGCCGCCCAGACGGGCGAAGATCGAGATCAGCGAAGCGCCGAAGCCGAGCGCGACCATCGCGTCGACCACGGTACGGCTGTCAGGTGCCAGATGCAGCGAATAGGTGAGGAAGCCGAAGTACAGAGTGACGCCGAGCAGCGCGAGGCCAGCGACCAGAAGCCCGGTGATGGCGCCGGCCCTGAAGGCGAGTTCGAGTCCGCCGGCAAGCGAGGTGGTGGCAGCCTGCGCGGTGCGCACGTTGGCGCGCACCGAGACATTCATGCCGATGAACCCGGCCGCGCCCGACAGGATCGCGCCGACCGCAAAACCAACCGCAACCAGCGTTCCCAGGAAATAGGCGAGAAGGCCGAAGATCACGATGCCCACCAGGCCGATCGTCGTGTACTGGCGCCGGAGATAGGCCTGTGCGCCCTCGCGCACGGCGGCGGCGATTTCCTGCATCCGCGGACTGCCGGCATCGGCCTTCAGGACCGATAGGGTCGCCCAGATGGCGTAAGCGATGGAAAGCGCTCCGCAGAGCACGATCAACCATAATGCTGTCATTGAACTTGCCTCAGATCTTAGATAGCCCCACGCCCTCGCCGCGAGACGGCGGGCGCACAAAAAGCAGGCCCGCCCTGCCCAATAGGGCGGCCTCAAATCGGCGGGGACCATGCCAAAATCGCTTCCTCCGCGCAACGCCGGGAACGATATAAATGAGCGATTTTCGGCAGGTTTTTCGGGCCAAGGCGGGGGTTTCTCCGGAAATTCTAGAAATGGCTGAAGGACAGGCGCTTGAGCACGATCTCGCTGCCCTGCTCGTCCAGAAATCTTGGGGCGTGGGCGCCCGCAATCACAGTTCCGATCGAGGTTAGCGCGACGCCCGCACGTCGTGCTTCCGCAGCGAAAGCCTCGAGACGTGCCTCGGTGACGGTGCACAGAATCTCGTAGTCGTCGCCGCCCGAGACCAGCGTCTCGATGCCGGCAACACCTTGGGCGAGCAGGTAAGCCGCGGCAGCCGATTTCGGGATGCTGGGTGCGTCGATCAGCGCAGAGACGCCCGATGCGGCGCAGAGCTTTGCGAGATCGCCGGCAAGTCCGTCGGAGACATCCATCGCCGCGTTGGCAAATTCGCGCACTGCCGCAGCGAGTGCATCGCGCGGCTGCGGAACGCGGTAGCGGGCAACCAGCATCGCCCTGCCCGCCTCGTCACCGGCGAGCGCCTCGGCGATGCGATCTCCCTTCAAGACGTGCAGTCCCAATGCCGCATCACCAATCGTGCCCGATACCATCACGCGGTCGCCGGGCCTGGCACCAGTGCGATGGACCATCTTGCCCGCCGGCACGCGCCCGAACGCCGATATCGAGACTGTCAGCGGACCCGGGGTCGACACGGTGTCGCCGCCGAGCAGCGGGCAGTCGAACAATTTTGCGTCTTCGCCAAGCCCGCGGGCGAACGCGGTGAGCCAGGCATCGTCCGCGCCGCGCAACGCCAGCGTCAAGACGAAGCCTGCCGGCTGCGCACCCTTGGCAGCGAGATCGGACAGGTTCACCCGCAGCGCCTTTCGCGCGACCGTATCGGGCGGGTCGTCGGCCAAAAAATGCACGCCTTCGACGATTGCATCGGTCGTCACCACGATCTCTTCGCCGTGGGGGGCTTCGAGCACCGCGGCATCGTCGTCGAGACCGAACGCGCCGGGATCGGTCGCAAGCGGCTTGAAATAGCGCGCGATCAGAGCGTGTTCGCCTGAGTGATCGTCAGCCACGGGAAAACTCTTCGGCGCGGAATTGCCGTGCAATCTGATCCAGCACCGCGTTCACCATGCCGGTCTCCTCGCCATCGACGAAGGCATGAGCCACGTCGACATATTCGGAGACCACGACGCGGCCGGGCACGTCCTTGCGATGCTCGAGCTCGTAGGCTCCGGCGCGCAGCACCGCGCGCAGGATCGCGTCGATCCGCTTCAACGGCCAGCCTCTGGACAGGGCGTCGTCGATGAGAGGATCGAGCCTTGCCTGGTCGCGCACCACGCCAGACACGATGTCCCGGAAGAATGCGGCTTCGGCGGGGAGATATTTATCGCCCTCGACCTCGCCTCCAAGCCAGTGACTTTCGAATTCAGCGAAGATGTCGTTAATCCCGGCACCGGCAATGTCCATCTGATAGAGCGCCTGCACGGCGGCGAGCCGCGCGGCCCCGCGACGGTTGGCTTTCTTGTCTTTGGGCCCTTCCTGGCTTTTGGCCGGCTTTTTCCTGCTCTCAGGCATGGCCTCACGCTTTCGCCAACCGTCGCTTGATCCGCAGCATGGCGAGCGCCGCGCGTGCCGCATCGCCGCCCTTGTTAAGTTGGTTCGCGCGCGCCCGCTCCCAGGCCTGCTCCTCGGTGTTGACGGTGATGATGCCGTTGCCGAGCGGCAATTTTCTGTTCACCGAAAGCTCCAACAGGCCGCGCGAGGACTCGATCGAGACGATCTCGAAATGGATGGTTTCACCCCTGATGACACAGCCAAGCGCGATCGCGGCATCATAGGGTCTGCCATTGCTTTGGGCGGCATCGAGCGCGATCGCGATCGCGGCCGGAATCTCCAGCGAACCGGGAACCGTGATCACGTCATAGCCGACGCCGGCGGCCTTCAGTTCGGCGACCGCCCCTTCCAACAGCGCGTCCTGGATGTCGTCGTAGAAGCGCGCTTCGACGATCAGCGCGCGTGCGCCGGAAATGTCGGTCTGGTCTTTTAACGGGGCGCGCCGCGCATCTGCCATGGTCAATTCCGGATTTCGTTCCGCGTGAGCCTTGTAGTCGTCACTTCAGGCAAAGCCAAGGGACAAAGCCGACTGCCTCTATTTCATTTCCGCAAGCCGCGCCGCGTAGCGCGCCATCAGGTCGACCTCGATATTGACCTCGCTGCCCGCACGCCAGGCTGACAGCGTCGTCACGTTGAGTGTATGCGGAATAATCAGCACGGAGAATGCCGTGTCTTGCACCGTATTCACGGTAAGGGAGACCCCATCCAGCGTCACCGAACCTTTTGGCGCGATGAAGCGCGCGAGATCGCGCGTGGCATTGAGTTCGAACCGCGCCATGTCGGGAAGATCGTCGCGGCTTAGTATGGTGGCGATGCCGTCGGCGTGGCCCGCCACGATATGCCCGCCCAATTCGTCGCCGATCTTGAGCGCGCGCTCGAGATTGAGTTTTGTGCCGACGGTCCAATGCTTCGCGGTAGTCATGGCCAGCGTTTCGGCCGCAGTATCGACATCGAACCAGGTCCTGCCATCGGCAACACCTGACGCGACAACCGTGAGGCAAATGCCGTTGCAGGCGATTGAGGCACCGTCGGCAATCGTGGAGCGATCGTAGCGGCAGCCGATACGCAGTCGGTGCAACTGGCCTTGCGCGACGGCCTTGAGCGAAACGATCTCGCCGATATCGGTGACTATGCCGGTGAACATCAGGCGCGCTCGAAAATGGTCAGTTCGTCTTTTTCCAGCGCTTCGCTAGCACGAACGCGGAAAATGGGCGACTGCGTGATTGAAGTGAGCGGCAATGCATCCAGTGCAGCGATGCCATCTGGTCCGACTGTGTTCGACCCACGCAGCAGCCAGACCTCGTCAACGAGGTCGGCGGCAACAAAGGACGATGCGACCCTGCTGCCGCCCTCAACCAACAGCCGCGTGATACCCTTGTCCGCAAGGGCATGCAGGACGGCCGGAAGATCGAGCCCGGGCCCCTTTTTCGGCGGAATGCGGATCACCTGCGCACCCGCCGCGCCAAGCCGCGCCGCAGCCTGCGCCTCCGCCAATTCGGATGCGATGACCCAGAGCGGCGTCTTCCGCGCGGAATGGAGCAAGCGGCTGTCGCCGGGCAGGCGCAGCGACGCGTCCAGCACCACCCGCACCGGCGAGCGCGCCTCCATGCCCGGCAGGCGGCAGGTCAAAAGCGGATCGTCGGCGAGCACGGTCCCGATCCCGACCAGGATCGCGTCACATTGCGCCCGCAACAGATGTACCCTGGTCCGCGCGGCCTCACCCGTGATCGCCAACGGCTTGCGGCCGGCCAAAGCAATCTTATCGTCCGCGGACACCGCAAGCTTTGAGATCACATGCGGGCGGCGATCGCGGATGCGGCGAAAATGACCGGCGTGGTCGCGGGCAGCTTCCGCCGCCAAAAGACCGGTGTCGACTGCGATCCCTGCGGCGCGCAATCTGGCGTAGCCCTGACCCGCGACTTCGGGGTTGGGGTCCCCGACCGCAGCCACCACCCGCGCAATCCCGGCGGCAATGATCGCGTCGACGCAAGGCGGCGACTTTCCGAAATGCGAGCATGGCTCCAGCGTCACATAGAGCGTGGCGCCCCGCGCCTCACCATCAGCGCGGTTCAGCGCCACCGGCTCTGCATGCGGACGGCCGCCCGGCTGGGTCCAGCCCCGCCCGATAATGACGCCGTCTTTGACCACGACCGCGCCGACGGCCGGGTTCGGCCAGGTGCGTCCGAGTCCGCGCCGGCCGAGCGTGACAGCAAGCTGCATGAAGCGATGATCGGCTTCCTCGGACGCCCTATGTTTCTGCTTAAGCTGATCCTCCAGGATGCGGAAGATCATTTTCGTATCGTGACGATTCTCGCGTCGTCCTCGCCGGAGAGCTCGCCGAGCACTGTCTCGAAGTCCTTGGCCTCGCGGAAATTGCGATAGACGGAGGCGAACCGCACATAGGCGACGTCGTCGAGCTGGCGCAGATGTTCCATCACGGTCTCGCCGATCACCTCAGACGAGATCTCGGCTTCGCCGGCGCTCTCGAGCTCGCGCACGATGGAGGAGACCATCTTCTCCACCCGTTCCGGCTCGACCGGCCGCTTGCGCAACGATACCTGCACCGAGCGCATCAGCTTGTCGCGATCGAAGGGCACACGGCGGCCGTTGCGCTTGATGACGGTGAGCTCGCGGAGCTGCACCCGTTCGAAGGTGGTGAAGCGGAAATTGCAGGACACGCACACGCGCCGCCTGCGGATGACGGAGGAATCCTCGGTCGGACGCGAATCCTTCACCTGCGTATCGAGACTGTTGCAGCTCGGGCAGCGCATCCGACAAAACCTCTACGAATAGATCGGGAAGCGATCGGTGAGCGCCCTGACCCGTTCCTTGATCGCGACTTCGACCAGCGGCGCCTTGCCGTCCTGCGATTGCGCGAGCGCGTTCAGAACTTCGGCGATCAGGCCGCCGACCTGCTTGAACTCCGCCACGCCAAAGCCGCGGGTCGTGGCCGCGGGCGTGCCGAGCCGCAGACCCGAGGTGACGAACGGCGTTTCCGGATCGAAGGGAATGCCGTTCTTGTTGCAGGTGATGGCGGCGCGCACCAGCGCCTTTTCCGAGACGTTGCCCTTCAGCCCCTTCGGCCGAAGATCGACCAGCATGAGATGGTTGTCGGTGCCGCCGGAGACGATGTCGAGGCCATGGGCACGCAGGCTTTCCGCCAGCGCCCTGGCGTTTTCGACGACGTTCTTTGCGTAGATCTTGAAGTCCGGCCGCAGCGCCTCGCCGAAGGCGACCGCCTTGGCCGCAATCACATGCATCAACGGCCCGCCCTGCAGGCCCGGGAACACAGCCGAGTTTAACTTCTTCGTCAGCGTCTCGTCATTCCACAGCATCAAGCCGCCGCGCGGACCGCGCAGCGATTTGTGCGTGGTCGTCGTCGTCACATGCGCGTGCGGCACGGGCGAGGCATGCACGCCGCCGGCAACCAACCCTGCGAAATGCGCCATGTCGACCATCAAATAAGCGCCGACGGAATCTGCGATCTCGCGGAAGCGCTTGAAATCCCAGGGACGCGAATAGGCGCTGCCACCGGCGATGATCAGCTTCGGCCGCACCTGCTCGACCTGCTTCGCAACCTGATCCATGTCGATGAGCTGGTCTTCGCGCCGCACCGTGTAGTGCACGGCCTTGAACCATTTGCCTGAAATGTTGACGGGCGAGCCGTGGGTGAGATGGCCACCGGCAGCAAGATCGAGGCCCATGAAGGTATCGCCGGGCTGCAGCAGTGCCAGAAACACCGCCTGATTCATCTGGCTGCCCGAGTTCGGCTGAACATTGGCAAACTGCGCGCCGAACAATTTCTTGGCCCGCTCGATCGCGAGCGTTTCGGCCACGTCCACCCATTCGCACCCGCCGTAATATCGGCTGCCCGGATAGCCTTCGGCGTATTTATTGGTCATCACCGAGCCCTGTGCTTCCAGAACCGCCCGGCTGACGATGTTTTCGGAGGCGATCAGCTCGATCTCGTGCTGCTGCCGGCCGAGCTCGCCCTTGATCGCGGCAGCAATCTCAGGGTCGGTCCGGGCAAGATTTGCGGTGAAGAACGAGTCGGGCGCGGAGGCAGTTTTGGCGCTGGAAGGCGGAGGGGTCATCGTCGAAATATCTCCACCGCCGCAAGCCTTTAGGGGTTGCGGTCGGTCTTAAAGTGGCGGTCGGAAAGGTCTTGCGCGAATTACCACATCGCCCCTTTCAGGCCAAGCGCTTGCGGTCAAAGCCCACGATTTATGCCAGATATGGTGGGGATTAGGGGGAATAACAGCCTCTCCCGAGGTTCCGTTGGGCCGAAATGGTCGGCTCGGCCGGGCCGTATGGACCGAGTTTGGGATGGGTCTCAGCAAGGTTTTGATCACAGTTTCGCATTCTCGCGACCGCATGCGCCCGAGGTTTTGTGCGGAATACGCGTCCCTCGGGTAACAGAGGGCGCAGGGAAGGCCGGGCGTGCAGCCACACCCGCAGCCTCGCGTGGGAATGAAAAAACCACACGAGTTAGTCACTACAGGTACCGCCGCATTCGCCGGCCTTCCCTGCGCGATGGTTTACGACTTTCTGCGTGCTCTCCCCGGTGTCCATGCCCTTTTAGTCACCGTCGCCCGCAGATGATCCTCTGCAGGCTTAGCACCAGCCTCGGGGTGCCAGGACCACACGCCTTCGCCGTCCGCATTTGTCCCGCACGCCATGCGACACAACTGACGTCCATCGCATTCCATCCCGCGTTCGTGGCGATCGCGATCCGCCCCTCATTGGCATGGAATCCAGCGATCATCGTTTTGATTTGGGGTTTCAGTCAACAGCATTTCCGAAAATCGGAACTGCGGCAGGTTGGCACGACGGGCAATTTGCGCATAGCACGCATGCGCAGTCTCTTGGACGTCTTCCCTTGGCTTGTCGGGCAAATCAGTGATTGCGGTTTCGGGGCTCGCAGCACAAAGCCAACACTGCTTGGCTTGGCGACGCACCTACCGCACGCAACGTACAGAGATTTTTGTAGCCCTGACGGCCCTGAGCATGGTCAAGATTGCCCTTCATTTGTTCAATGAGAGCTTCCTTGACAGACCGACAGATCCCCAGCGTGCGCAACTATCTTCCGGCCGATATCGAGGCAATGATCGATCTGTTCCGCGCTTCTGTTCGGATGGTGGCTCGGCGTGATTATACCCATGAGCAAGTGATGGCATGGGCGCCCGATGAAATTGATCGTCGATCATGGGCCGCAAGATATACGAGCAGGCGGGCATGGGTCGCGGAGATCGATAGCCATGTCGCGGGCTTTAGCGATTTGGAGCCAGATGGCCACCTGGACATGATGTATGCCCATCCGGCTTATCAGGGCCGAGGAGTGGCTACTGCGCTCCTTGAGCAGGTCGAAGGCGCGGCCCGCGGTTTAGGTCTCGCTCGCCTTTATACCGAAGCTAGCATTACTGCTCGTCCGTTCTTCGAGCGGCGCGGCTTTCAACTCGTTACCGCACAGATCGTTTCTAAGCGAGGGCAGGATTTCATGAATTACCGTATGGAGAAGCATCTACACAAATCCTAGAGGCACCGGAACCAAAGGGATGAGCGGTCTGCCCATGCGTATTCACCAACCCTCTTGGCACACGATATGTAATGCGAATTCCATTCGCGTCATGCAAACTGGTAGTAGCGGCCCGCTCGGAGGCACCTGTACCCTTTCCGCCATCGACTCCGCGACCGATTAGTAGAGTGTAGCCCGGATCAGCGAAGCGACATCTGGGATGTTCTTGCAATGACGCGGCCCGCATGTAGCTGCACCCATGTGGGCTACTTTCCAGCGCGACAGCCTCACGCCGGCGCGAGCTCGCCACTGATGACGCACCACGCCTTAAGATCTCCCTACCCCTTCACCGCATTGACCTGGGCACCAAAGCCGTCGCGGTTATAGATGTCGTCGCGAAATTGCACGACGCCATCGGGTGTCGCCCAGGCCGTGACATAGACCCAGTAGAGCGGCACGGGCTTTGCGACCTTGGCATCCTTGCGCTCGCCCGACCTGATCACCTCGTCGATCTCGGCGCGCGACCAGCCCGGCGTCTCCTGCAAAATCCAGTAGACCAGTTCGCGCACGTTCTGCACGCGCATGCACCCTGAGGAGGCAAAGCGGAAGTCCTCGCCGAACAGGTTTTTTGCCGGCGTGTCGTGCATGTAGACGCCGTGCGGACTCGGGAAATTGATGCGGATCGAGCCGAGCGAGTTGAAGTTGCCTGCATCCTGCTTGAATTTGTAGTTCACCGCTTCCGTCGAATACCAGTCGATCTGCGAGGGTGGCTGCTCGTTGTTCTTGGCGTCGTAGATGCGGATATGGTTTTTCGTGAGGTAATCCGGCTCCGCCTGCATCTTCGGGATCAGATCCTTCCGCACGATCGAGACCGGCACGGTCCAGAACGGATTGAAGTTGATCTGGATGATCTTGCTGTTGATGTCGGGCGACGGCCGGTCCGGCTTGCCTGCGACCGCCGTATGGCGCGTCACCGCAACGCCGTTCTCGATCGCCTCGATCTGCGCGGCCGGAATATTGGCGACGACATAACGGTTGGCGAGATTTCCGGTCAGGGCTTTCAGGCGCTGCGCGTTGATCCGAAGCTGCGACAGGCGGACGTCCGCGGGGACATTGAGGGCGCGCAGCGTGGTGTCATGCACGATACCGTCCGGATGCAGCCCATGACGCACCTGGAAGCGGCGCATCGCGGCGTCGACAAAGGAATCGAACACCTGCGGCTCGCCCGAATTGAGTTCGAGATCGCCGGCGATCGACAATCGCTGGCGAAGCGACGGCACCGCCGCGCTCTTGACGCCGACCCGTCCGCCCTCGGCGATAGCCGGCACTTCCGGCCACCCACCCTTGGCGACAATCGCCTCATAGTTTGCGATCGAAGCTTCCGTGGTCTGAGCGGTCGAGGGCGAGAGCGTCGGGAGCGTTTTCTTCGGCAGCTTGACGTTGCGCGAGGCGTTGTCGAAGCCGGAGTCGAGGCTGGAATCCTGGTTTTCCTGGATCAACTCGTCGAGCATCTGCTCGGGCGTCTGGTCCTCGGCGCGAGCGTTCCGCGCGAGCACGGCCGCGGCAAAACCGGCGGTCGCGGTCAGGAACTTGCGGCGGCTGAAGAGGCTCCCCATACGTCGACTTCTAGCAAACCCTTTCTAGCCGGATAAGGGCACAAATCCCGCGTTCGCAAATCTTTGATTGTCGTTCATTTTGCCTCTCCCTCAGGCATCATGGTTCGCGTCTTCGACGTGTCCCGCAAATGACGCCCGCTCAGGCGCGCGTCACTTCTCTCCGACCTTGAACGGCTCTTCCTTGTCCGGCGGCACGCTCTGTTCCGCCATCGCCAGAATCATCGCCACCATCACGTAATTGCCGGCGACCGTAGTGAGGTCCACGATCTGCTGGTCGTTGAACAAGTTTTTTGCCCGCGCGAAGGTCTCGTCTGTGACCTTTCGCGTGGTCGTGAGTTCGGTGACGAAGTCGTAGACGAGGGCCTCGTCCTCGGCCATGTTCGACGGCCGTTTGTTGGTCTTCAATTCCGAAATGATATCGGGCGACAAGCCGGCCTTCGCGGCAATCGGCGCATGCGAGAACCATTCGACCTGCGAGCGCCATTGCCGCGCGATGACAAGGATCGCAAACTCGTTGAGCCTGGGCGGCACCGAGGTCTGCCAACGCAGATAATAGAACAGGTCGAACAGCCGCTGGCCGAGCAACGGACTGCGGAGCAACAGGTTGTAGGGTCCGCCGATGCCGACGCTCGACACCTTCATGATCTGCTCACCGAGCGGCTTTTGCGTCTCGTCGAGTTGATCCATGGTGAGTTGCGGAAAGCGCGGTTCCCTGCCGGTCGCTGGCTGGGCCAACATGGTGGCCGCGAACCAGCCACCTGCGGCGGCGAGCGTCAGCGACGAGAGCCAGACGGACGTCGAGTGCATCACTGCCTCCGTTGTTATCGGAGCCAGCTTAATCCGGCGCGCACGCGCGGGTCCAGTCGCTTTGGAACCAAATGACCCGCGGGGCCACTGAACGCGGGCCGCGCTAAATCGCGCCGATATCGCGCAAACAGGCTTGCGCCAGCACCATGCGCTCGGGGATGAGGCGCGGCTCCTTGCAATCCATGTTGAGCGCGAACACGGTGCGCGCACTGCCCTTCTCGGCCCAGCCGACCATCCAGCCGAGCGAGGGTTGTCCGCGCTCGGCGCCCAACAGACCGGACTTGGCGCGGATGACGCAATCGCCGACCTTTGTTACCGGCAGGATGTCGCGTACCAGCTCCTGGCTGCGCTTTGAGATCGGCAGAACGCCGCGCCGCGGCCGGTCGAGGAAATCGAC
>Ga0306922_10003281_pt1 | contig 15109 bp, 10 predicted proteins | sample sta12Cox44000082_FD_203758 | JGI IMG/M metagenome (GOLD analysis project Ga0306922, IMG submission 203758) | Lab enrichment of tropical soil microbial communities from Luquillo Experimental Forest, Puerto Rico - statoxic.12C.oxic.44.000.082 (v2)... | ecosystem: Environmental > Terrestrial >... | reverse complement strand
ATGTCGCCGATGACCAGCCCCAGACGGTCCCGTCCAAGATCGAGGAAATCGTAGTAATCGCCGCCCACCCGACGCGTTTGGACGCATGCGCCCGCGTACTCCAGCGTGCGCATCTGCGGAAGTCGCTGAGGAAAGAGCCGGGCCTGCACCTGCATGGCGATCTCGAGCTCGTGGGCGGCGCGCTGGTCGGCCTCCTGCTTCTCCGCGGCGGCACGACGTTGCGCTTCGACGGCGCGGCTAACTTGGTCGAAGCTCGCCAGCGTGAACGAGTTCCGATCGAGATCCTCGAAGCGCGTGAAGGCGCCGCCCCACGCCGATTGGTCCCGCCCGGTTGTCGAGGGTGTCGGAGATGGATCGGCGGCGTCGCCCGTCCGATCGTAGATGACGCGCCGAAGACGTGGTGCGCTTCGGAAACGAACGCCACGGCGTAGCCACTCGGTGTAGGTGGCGGGCAAGTCCTCGGTCACGAAGACCACCTGTGTTGCGCGGCCGACGAGGCGGGCCTGCGGAGAGTCGGGCTCGGCCTGGATCAGCGTCAGCACGGCTGACCCGTCGGGCGGCGCCACTGCCAGCAACCGCACACCGGACCCGACGCGCGCGTCAAAGGCGATGTGGAATCCGAGCGTGTTCAGGTAGAAGTTCAGACTTCGCGCCTGATCTCTGACGTAGATGTTCACCGCATGGACACGGAGATAGGGATCCGCCATCGTCAAAGTCGCTCGGTGTCGTGATTGCCGACTGCTATTCTACGGCTTACCCAAAGCGGTCCTGGATGCACTCGCCGGCTACACGAGATGCCCGCGCAACAGCCCCGTCGCACCAGTGACGTGGCGCCGGCTCAAGGAGGTTGCGCCGATCGATGAGGGAGCCCATCCGCGAGCCGCCAAGCGCCCCTTACGGCTTGCAGAGCTGTCTCCACGGACATTCTGCACGTTTGCGCGCGAGTTCTCGCCGTTTACAGTGCTGCTTGCACCTCCCGCGGGTCCAGATCTGACTGCCGGGACGTCCCCGTCTGTTTGGCAACCGACGAGCCGAGCTGGTACGAGCGACCCGTGGACACTCTGCGGGCGTTCAGGGAACACCGTTTATCAGAAGGTGCCCGCTCGTCTCAGGGCTGCTGCTCGCGCAACGGAGCGCATACATGATGGGGTGATCAGTGAAGAACTGACACGAATAGGAGTTGGTCGTGGCCTGAGCAAGGCCAGACTCACGATCGCAGCCGCCAGTTCGAAGTCTCGGGGTTTGCGCTCTCGCGGAAGTTGAGCGCTGGAACATTTCGCGTCGGAGGATCAATCGGCGACCGCCTCTGCGGAGCTAGCTCTTGCAGGTCCGCTCCGGCGGTCTGGATGAACGTCTGCTCGGAGAAATCCGAAGGGCTTGACAACGGCGGCCCTCATAAGGAGCAGAGACCGGTGAGCTCAATCGCTACAAGCTGTACGGGATTTTCGTTATGGACAGGGTCGCTGATTACAATGGCGGTCGGCCCCATGCGAGCGTGGGTCCCGGCTTTCCGGCGTCAACGTCAGATCGATGGCGAGCGGACTGATCGTCATCGCCTTCCAGTTGGCGACCGTGTGACGGCGACTCCGATCCTAGGCGGCCTTCATCACGAGTACCGCCTGCACCGAGCGGCGTGAATGATTCCACACCTGCGCCGACTGTTTTTGCGGATCACAATCACCACAATCTGATCACAAACATCGTGGTTTCCGGTCCTCGGGGTCGGGCGAGAAGCTGCGCCGTCTTCCGCTTTCTCTATTGACACTCGCAGACGCGGCGCGTAACGTGACGTCACGTTCCCCCTTGACATTCGCTTAAGTGTTTCACACGGATCGACGCGGTTTCGCGGAGGAGGAAACATGCGGCGAGGTCTTTCAAAGTTCGGGTTGGCTCTCCTGCTGCTCGGCGTGGCGGCGGTTCCGGTGTGGGCGCAGCGGACGGCGGGCACGATCAGCGGCACCGTCATGGATACGACTGGCGCGGTGCTACCCGGCGTGTCGGTCACGGCCGTTTGCACCGAGACGAACTTGACCCGCACGGTGATCACCGACACACAAGGCGGGTACACCATTCCCGATGTTCCGGGGTGCCTGTATCGCGTCACGGCGGAACTGGCAGGGTTCAAGACGATCGCGCGCGAAGCGCCGGTCGCGGCGAATTCCGTGGCCAAGACCGATTTCCGGCTCGAGGTCGGTGCGGTGTCGGAGACGGTGACGGTCGAGGGCGTGTCGCCGCTTGTTGAGTACTCCGACAAACTGAACAATCGCGTCGACAGCGCTCGCATCGAGTCGCTTCCGCTCAGCGGACGTGATTTCAATTCGCTGCTCAACGTGATGCCCGGCGTGCAGCACCGGCCCGGCGGCGGCTTCCAGGGCGTCAACATCGGCGGCGCGCGCACGTCGTCGAACAACTTTATGATCGACGGCATCTCGAACAACGAGGTGTATTACGGCGACACAGTCCTGAATCAGACCGCTATCATCGGCATTCCCGCGACGCTGGTCCCGATGGACGCGATCGGCGACTTCACGGTCCAGCAGACGCCCTCGGCCGAGTTCGGCGTCAAGGGCGGCGCGGCCATCAACATCGTCATGAAGAGCGGCACCAACATGCTGCACGGCACCGCGTATTACTTCCGCCACGATGATCGGTTCGACTCCGCGAACTTCTTCGACATCCGCGCGGCGCAGAAGGTCGGCAAGGACGCGAATCCGACGCCGATCGACAACCAGCAGTACGGTGGAACTTTCGGGGGGCCGATTGTCAAGGACAAGGCATTCTTCTTCGGCTACTACGAGGGCCAGCGTCTGAACGTCGTCTCGCCGTACGACGTGCATGTGCCGACGGACGCACAGGTCGCCACGGCGCGCCAACGGATCGCGGCGGCGGGGCTGCAGACGAGTCCGATTGGCGAGGCGCTGATCAAGTTCTACCCGACCGATCCGAGCGGGAACCAGCACATCAATGGCACGACAATTGCGAATATGAACACGTTCTCGATAAAGGTCGATCACCATCTGAATGCCAAGAATTCGATCAACGAACGCGTGTTCTACGGGCGAAGCTTCCAGTCGTCGCCGGCGGGCAACAGCGGTGAAATCGTGCCGCCGAACCAGCCGGTCGACTTGTTCAACTCCGTCACCGATCCGACGACGGCGGCGCTGGTGGGCGTGGTCTGGGACTCGATGCTCTCGAACAGCACCCTGCTCGAAACGCGGTTCGGCTTCAACCGGTTCTGGAACCCGATCGGCGTCAACAACACCATCGACCCGAACTCGCTCGGCATCAACACGGGACCGCTCGATCCGGCCAATTTCGGTGTGCCGGGTGTCACTACGCCGTTCGGCCATATCGGCGGCGTGAGCGGCTATCCGATCTTTGTCACGCCGAGCACCGACTTCAGTCTGGCCGGCTCGCTGTCGCATACGCGCGGCGGGCACACGCTCAAGGTCGGCGGCAGCTGGGATCGCATGTACAACAAGAGCATTCGCGATCAGGCGCGCACGTCGCTGACGGCTAACGGGCGGACGAGCAACGATGTCGATGCGCTGGTCGGACTGCTGCTCGCGCGGTTCGAGCAGGCCAGCCGATCCTTCGGCTCGACCGAGCGCAACATGACGCAGAAGTCTGGCGGCGCGTACATCAACGACGACTGGAAGCTCTCACCCCGTTTCACCTTGAGCCTCGGGCTGCGCTACGAGCTGGCGATGCCGATAACCGAACGCAACAACCTTGCGACTAACTTCCTCCCGAATCTCGGGCTCGTCCAGCTCGGGACGAGCGCGCTCCCCCAGTTGTACAAAGCCGACAAGAACAACTTCGGGCCGCGCGCGGGCTTCGCGTGGGACCCGGCGGGCGACGGCAGAACGAGCGTGCGCGCCGGATACGCGCTGACGTATGACACGGTGCCGATGGGCACCCTCCACCCGGGTCTGTTCAACACGCCTCCGCTGGGCGTTTTCAGCGTGGCCTTCAGTCAGTCACCGCGGTTCGCGCCCGACAATCCTGGCGTGACGTGCCTCGACCCGAACAACTCGGTCGCAGGCGGCGACTACATCTGCCTCCAACCGGGCGTGCCGATCTTCGGCTCATCTCCGACCGGTGCGCCACCATTCAACATCACGGCGGTGCGCGACGATTTCCATCTCGGGTACTACCACTACTTCCACGCGACCGTACAGCGCGAGGTGTTCCGAAACAGCTCGGTAACCGCGTCCTATGTGGGATCCCGCGGCATGGATCTCGTGTCGCGTGTGAACATCAACGCTCCGCCGCTCGGCTCCCCGACGAGCGGCGCGGTCGACCGGCTGCGGCCGTTCTTCGCACAGTACCCGCAGTACCGCAACATCCTGGAGTTCACTAACGACGGGCGGTCATGGTTCGACAGCCTGCAGCTGTCGTTCCGCCAGAACATGTGGCACGGCATCAACACCCAGTACAACTACACGCTGTCGAAATGCACCGACTACCAGTCGACGAACCGCGCTCCTTCGACGCTGCAGGCGACCAATCCGTACGATCCGACGAACGACAAAGGCCCCTGCACGTTCGACATCCGCCACAACTTCAACTTGGGCGGCAGCTACTCTGTGCCCGGCACCTCGATCGGCGGCCAGCCGGTGGCGGTAGGCGCGGTGTTCACCGCGCTGTCCGGACGGCCGTTCACTCCGGGTCAAGGCTCGACCGATAATTCGGGCCAGGTCATCAACGCCATTCGGGCCAATTGTCTGGTGGATCCGCTCTACAACTACGACCTCAACTATCTCTTCCCCGACCCGAGCACGTCGCGGTCCGCAATTACGAACGCGGCGCAGGCGTTTGCGAATCCGGCCCCGGGCACGCTCGGCACCTGCGGCAGGGACTCGGGTCGCGGACCGGCGTTCCGTCAGCTCGACCTGAACATCGTCAAGGAGTTCAAGCTGTCGAGCGGGTCACGGGTCCAGGCGCGCTGGGAAATCTTCAACCTGACGAACCAGGTGAACCTCGGCGGCTTCTTGAGCACCAACACACGCAGCAGCTCGTTCGGCAAGATTGGTTCGACGCCTGACGTCGATCGCGGCAATCCGGTGCTGGGCACGGGCGGCCCGCGGGCGATGCAGTGGGCGGTCAAGCTGCTCTTCTGAGTGCGCCACGAGCAGAAGAGTCGGCGACAGGCGTCTCGATCGTTTGTAGCTCCTCGTTCGCCCTCGACGGCTTATCCGTTCCGCGATCGCGTAGTGTCCAAGAATTCGATCGACGCCGCAAGCGACAGGTGGAATGCCGAACGGCCGCGCGAGTGCTGGCTAATGTCGAGGACGTGAATCGGCGGTCGTGCCGCGGTTGACTGCACCGTAGGTGCCCTGTCACTCGCGAATGCGCCGCCCGTTCGCGACCTGTGATCCGCAAATATTCCGTGGGAAGGAATTGTTCGGACCACTGAGACTCAGTGAGACAAGCTGCAGCGCTGCCGACCAAAACGGACCGAAACCCACGGCACCGGCTGGCACGGAAACCCGAACAAACCAGACCAGAGCCGCACCGACCGAAATGAGGGCACGGCTCTGTTAGCCGGAGGGTTGTTGGTTCGAGTCCAACCTGAGGAGTTCCTCGCGGCGCATTGGGAGGGGCTCGCGGCGGCCGACTTCTTCACCGTCGAAGTGCTGACGCTACGCGGCTTGGTCCGCTACGTCGTCTTCTTCGTCATGAAGCTGAAGACCCGCAACGTGGAGATCGCGGGGATCACGTCGGAGCCGGACGGCGGGTGCATGACGCAGCTCGCGCGGAACCTGACGGATCCGAGCGAAGGCTTCCTTCGCGGCGTTCAGTACCTCATCCGGGACCGAGACCCGCTCTACACCGCGGCGTTCCGGCGCCTGCTGCGTGACAGTGGGGTGAAGGCACTGGTCCTCTCGGCCTGGAGTCCGAATTTGAACGCGTTCGCCGAACGTTTTGTCGAGTCGGCCAAGTCCGAGTGCATGGAGCGAATGGTGCTCTTCGGCGAAGCGCATCTTCGGGCCGCGGTTCGCTCGTTTATCGCTCATTATCATGAAGAACGCCCGCACCAGGGGCTGAACAACGAACTCATCGCGCCCGCGACAACGGTGATCGGTACGGGCCCAATCACGTGTCGTCAGCGCCTCGGCGGGTTGCTCAAGTTCTACGACCGTGAGGCCGCGTAGTTCGATCGGTCGAGTTTTCGCACACAACGGGGTTTCCGATTGGGACAGTTGCGTCTAGCCTGCGCTCTTAGGGAGCCACGATGATCAACACACGGCTCGCATCGTCGCCGTATAGACGCTTGGCAATGATCACGCCTGCTGCAGCTGCGCCGAAGAAAATCGCTGCCGCGTGCCAATCTGAGATCTTATTGGTTTCGCCAAGATAAAAGAGCAACGGGCTGACGGCAACGCCTCCGAGGCCGGCACCGATAGCACCCGGGTCTGGAATTGTCCCAGGCGGGCGCCTCAAGAAGAGCTCGATTGTGGAAACGTCTGACCGCGGAATCGACGTCCGGCCTTTTGGATGCAACCGCGGGTCTGATGTGCGTCGGACGTCGACGATCAGTTCGTCCGGGCGTACTTCAAGCGTTTGTCCTCTGATCACAGTCGAGTCTGGAAGAATCATCCTAATGTTCATGCCCTCTATCATGTTGGGCAGCTCGTCCCACCTGCTGCGAAGCTGGTTTGGAAGCGCTTGAAGGCTTTGCGTGGAGACCGTGAGCATTACAAAACTGATAAGGAGTGCGATGAAGCGACGCGTCATTACTGTCCTCCTTGACTTCTCTTCTAACAATGCGTCAAAGGCGGTCAAAGAGGCTCAACACGGCTCAGTGTTTGGAGCTAATGTGATCCGCGAATATTTCGGAGCTCGTCCTGTGCGAAAACTCCGCCTGCGGGTTCCGAAAATTCTGACCTAAATCCTTCCGGAAATTCTGGCCGCTCTGAGCTCGTCCCGTCCCAAGGGACACTCGCTGTGTCACACAGCGAGGGAAAGGATGATCGACATGCTCAAGCGGCACGCAATTCAGGTACTCCGAGCAGCCGGGCACGGACAAGGCGAGATCGCCAGACTCACCGACGTCTCGGTCCGAAGCATCCGGCGGGTCGAGGCTGAGCCGGACGTCTCGCACGTCGACGATGCCGGCGAGCGCGACCGGCGCCGGATTGGGCGGCCCTCCATTGCGGAGCCGTTTCGGCCGTGTGTCGTGGAGCTGCTCGCGCACGATCCCGCACTCTTATCCGTCGAGATCTTCCGACGCGCCAAATTGGCTGGCTATCTGGGTGGCAAAAGTGCGCTCTACGATCTGATCCAGGCGGTCCGGCCGAAGACGCCGCGCCCCGTGGTGCGCTTCGAGGGGCTCCCCGGCGAATTCTCGCAACACGATTTTGGCCAAGTCGACGTGCGCTTTCTGGACGGGACGACGAAGCGGATCCACTTCTTCGCCTCGCGGCTGAAGTACTCGCGCTGGGCGGAGGTCACGATCGTGCCTGACGAGCAGACGGAGACGCTGGTCCGCACGCTCGTGGATCACTTCACAGCCATCGGCGGCATTCCGCTCTTGGCGGTGTTCGATCGGCCGAAGACAGTGGCCTTGAAGTGGGGCAAGGACGGTCAGGTGACGGAGTGGAATCCGATCTTCGCGGGCGTCGCGCTCGATCTCAGCGTAGGGATCGAAATTTGTTGGCCCGCGCGTCCAGAACAGAAAGGATCGATTGAGAATCTGGTGGGCTGGGTCAAAGGCTCGTTCTTCAAACAACGGCGATTCCTCGACGATGCCGATCTGCGGACGCAGCTTGCGGAGTGGCGGACCGAGGTGAATACCCAGCGGCCGTGCCGGGCGACCGGCGCGATCCCCGCGGTCCGCCTCGACGAGGAGCGACCGCGGCTCCGCGCTCTGAAAATCGCGCCAGACGATCTCGCGCTTCGGGTGCCGGTCGTGGTCGGCCCGACGGCGGCGGTCCTCCACGAGACGCATCCTTACTCGATGCCACCCGATGCGATCGGGATTCCCGGGACGTTGTTCCTGTATCGTGATCGCGTCCGGATCGTCGCGGGCCGGTTCGAGGCCGTGCATCAGCGGCTCTTTGAGCCTCACGCCAAGTCGACGCTGCCGGAACATCGGGCGCAACAGGTGGCCGCCGTGTCCGGCAAGCGCGCCAAACGGTATTTGCAGCGAGAGCATCTCCTCGCGCTGGGGCCCGCGGCGTTGGACTATTTGACCGAGCTCACCCATCGCCGCCCCGGCATCTGGCTGCGTGACGTCGATCGCCTCCATGCCCTCTTGGCGACCTACGGCGATGACGCCATGCGCGCCGCGTTCGCCCGGGGGCTCGTCGCGCAGACGATCGGGGCCGAATACATCGCGCATGACCTGGCGGCCACCGTGACCACTCCGCCGCCGATCGGGGGGGATAGTACAGACCCTCCCGGCAACCGATCGTTGCTCCTAGGGCATCCTGGCGGGTCGATCCTGCGCAGAGAGCAGCTTTCCCTCGATCTGCCGTCGGCACCGGCCCTGCCTGCCGCACGCGCTCGAGTCGACGGAGGGCGGTCATGATGCCATCCGATCACGACCTCGACGCCTTAATCAAACGGTTGCACTTGGCCAACATGCGACGCGCCTGGCGGGAGCTGACGCGGCGCGCCGAGCAGGAGGAGTGGAGCTATCGTGACTTCCTCGCGCTGCTGATCTCGGAAGAAGTCGCTCATCGCCAACAGACGCGGTTGAACCGCCTCGTCCGACGGGCCCGTTTCCCCTTTCTGAAGACGATCGACGATTTCAACTTCATGTATCAATCGACCGTCCGGCTGTCCCTCCTCGGCTCCGCACTCGCGCCAGACTTCGTCACCGAGGGTGGCTGCATCATCTTCGGCGGGAAAACCGGGCGCGGCAAGACACATCTCGCGGTGGCGATTGCGTATCGCGCGATCCAGAATGGCTTCGACGCACGGTGTGTCACCGCGGCCGAACTCATTGATGACCTCTCCTCGGCTTTCCGCGGCGGTGGCTTTACCGAGACGTTGGCGACCTACGTCCATCCCGCCGTACTCGTGGTCGACGAGGTGGGCTACCTCACGTACGGAACGGACGCGGCGAACATGCTGTTCCACGTCGTCAACGATCGGCATCGGAAAAAGCGCGCGATGGTGTTTACCACCAACAAACCGCTCACTGCATGGGGCCGTGTCCTGCACGACGATGACTTGGCCCATGCCATCGTCGATCGCATTCTCGAGCGCGGCCGGATGGTCATGCTCGATGGCCCTTCGATGCGGACCAAACACCTCGGACTTGACGAACCCGCCTCTTCTGAGGCATCAGATCAACCGGCCAGAATTTCCGGAATCGAGGCGGCAGAATTTCCGGAACCCACACCGCCGAAGTCCGATCCCTCGAAAAGTGGCAGATTCACGCAGTCGGAGACAGGCGTGTGCCCCCCGGCCAACTTGGCTCAATCGACGCCCCACGATAGCCAATCCTTGAACCGGCGCAGCCCTTCGGGCACCCTTCTGTGATGGACGCAGATCAGTTAGCACCTTGAACGGATGAGGTGGCTGTGTGAGGGAGGGAGTCCGGCAACCAAGTTCTGCCGACAGCTGCCGACTCTTGCTGCGAGCTGCCAAGTGTTTCTGATTGTTCCGATTAGCTTACGGACATATTTGCCGTCAGCTTCCAAGGGATGCCACCCGTTCCGGATGCCATCTCGCCCTAGATGCGACCACAACCGATAGGCTGTGGAACAGGCCGTAGAGCGTCTACGTCTTAGTCTTAAGACCTCGACACGGGATGGCACTGCATTCCTTGCAAACGGACACGCGCCCCGGCCTTTCGGACGGCGCTCCCGATACGTTTCCTGCCTTTGAATGGCTCGAGGACGATCGGCGTCCGCTGGATTGGAATGGGCCGGCCACCCGGCCCTTTACGCGTTTTCGCGATCGGGATTTGGTGCGGCCGATCGTCGAGCACTTCGAGCGAGTGGCCCACCGGCAGCGGAGCCGTATCGCGATCAGGGACGCGGACAAGCCCGTCACCTTTGGCGAACTGTGGGACGCGGTCTCTGGACTCGCCGAAACGCTGGCGGCCGGTACCAAGCGGGGCGACCTGGTCGCCCTCCTTCTGCCGGCATGTCCGATGTTTCCGCTCGCGATGCTCGCGTGCCTCGCCGCAGGACGACCGTTTGTCGCACTCGATGTACACCATCCGCCGGACTGGCTGGTCGACGCATTGCGGGAGGCGCGTCCAACGTTGATTATCACGCTTGAGGATGGCCTCCGGAGTGTGGAGGCTCGGATGCCAGCTGCGCGCGTCATCCGTCTGAGCGGACTGCCCAGACCCGCGTCCAAGAGTTGGCGACCGGCCGCCGTCGGCGTGGATGAACCTGCTTGTGTGCTGCTGACGTCCGGCAGCACGGGGCGGCCGAAGAGCATCGTGAACAGTCAGCTAAACCTGCTTCAGCGCGTGGCGCAGTCGATCAATGCCGCGCACATCAACGCCGCGGACCGATTGCTGACCCTCGCTCCGCCTTCCACGATCGTCGGCGTCCGTGATGTCATGACGGCGCTGCTGGCAGGAGCAAGCATTCACCTCCTCGATCCGCAAGACGTCGGGGCACGCGAGATGTTGAACGCGATCCGCGCGGAGGCTGTCACCATCCTGTTCGCGTTTCCGGCTCTTTTGCGATCGATCGTCGCGGCTCGGGACGGACGCGCGGACGGCTCTCTGAGGCTGGTTCGTGTGGGCGGAGACACGACGGTGTGGAGCGACATCGAGACGCTGCGCGCGTGGCTGGCACCGGACGCTGCCATCCAACTCGTCTACGCGGCGACGGAAGCGCCGATGATGCAGTGGTTCGTGGCCGACCAATGCAGGCGTCAGGACGCCCGCATTCCCATTGGTTATCCGCTGCCTGGCAACCGACTCGCGTTAGTCGATGACGAGGGTCGTGCCACGCCGCCGGGCGAAGTCGGTGAGCTCATCGTCGGAAGCCGCCACGTGTCGTTGGGAAGCTGGGTCGAGGGACGTCTTGCGGACGAGAGCGTTGAAACGGATGGCCGTTGCGGATGCCGGATTTTTCGTACCGGAGACCTCGTGCGCCAGCGGTCCGACGGGCTGCTTGAGCGAGTCGGCCGCAAGGACAGGCAAGTCAAGATACGCGGATCTCGCGTCGATCTGGACGGCGTCGAAGCCAGGCTTCGCGGGCATTCATTCGTTCGAGATGTCGGCGTGATGGGACGGCCGAGCCACGCCGATGGCACGTCGATTCTCGTGGCATATGTAACTGCCCACGATGGAGCGCCTACCGGGCTGATCGACGATTTGAAGGCGCTGATGCAATTTGCGCCGCCGCCGATGCGCCCCGCACGCTTCTATCTTGAACCTTCGATTCCGCGGCTGCCGAGTTCGAAACTGGACGTTCGCGCGCTCGCTGCACTGGATGAGGCCAACGTTCAGCGCGAACGTGCTGAGTCGCCCGAAGACGCCGCGCTCCCCGCCATGACCGGTGACGATCACGTCTCGCAGACAGTGGCTCGCGTTTGGCGCGACGTCTTGCTCATGCCGGTTCGCTCAGCTGAGGATGATTTCTTTGAAAGCGGCGGCGACTCGCTCAAAGCCCTCACATTCGCGCTGGAGCTCGAGCGCGCGCTAGGGTTCGAGATCTCGCTCACGCTGATCAACGAGGCGCCGAAGTTCGATCAGCTGTGCCACGCGCTGAAAGAGCAGCGCACACCAGGCTCGACGCCGCTGATCACGCTCAAGGAAGGGGCCGGACTGCCGCCGGTTTTCTTCATCCATGGCGTTGGCGGCAACGTCATCGAAATACTGCCTGCTGCACGTCGCGTGACGTACCCTGGCGCGGTGATTGGCATTCGGGCCCGCGGCGCCGTGCGCGGAGAAAAGCCGCACATGAGCATCGAGGCGATGGCCACCGACTATCTGAAGGAGATCAAAAAGCGCCAGCCGAACGGTCCGTATTACCTATGCGGTTACTCCTCCGGTGGACTTGCGGCGTTCGAGATTGCCCGGCGCTTGTCCGAATCGGGCAATGAAGTCGGACTCGTTGGGCTCTTTGATACGACGATGAGTCCAGTGCGATGGCCACTACGGACCTGGCTCTCCATCAGCGCTCGGCAAATGGCGCTCCTCGCCGCCGCCGTACGCGCCTCGTCAATTCGCACCTGGTCTGCCACCCTGCGCAAGTCCGCGGAGCAACTTCGCGCGTGGCGTTTCTTTATCGGCGCCGCGCGTTCGATCGGAATTAGGGTAGCGGCAAGTGCGCTCATTGCCTCCGCAAAGTATCAGCCAGGGTTTTATCGCGGTGAGCTCACGCTGTTCTCGCCCGCAGGACGCGAGCCTGGCCTGTTTGACCTCGGGTCTATCTGGCGCAAGCATGCTCGAACGGTCGTCGTCGTCGAGGCGCCGGGAACCCATTTAACGATGCTTTCCCCGCGTCATGCGGAGACGACGGCCGCATGTCTGATGCGCTATCTGCCCGCTGACGCGGTCCCTCTCACCAGTGGCGAAGGCGCGTGAACGAGGACTCAAACGGCGCACGTCTCGTGTTGATCGCCACAGATTGTTGGGACCAGACGAATGGAATCACAACGCTGTATCGAGCCGTCATTCGCTCCGTCGACGAACGGTTCCGAGGGCGTTGTCGGTTGCTCATCGTTCATCCGACCGATCAGGCGTACGACGAATCGATTGGATACGGTCACCGCGTGATCGGAATGGCACCACGATTCCGATTTCACCTTCCGCAGTATCCGGAGCTTGTCACGGGATATGTCAGACACAGGGATTTCAGAAACCTTGAATCGATGTATGGGAACGTCGATGTCGTCCATATTGCGACGCAGGGTCTTTTAGGTTTGTCAGCGATGCGGTACGCCGCCAGACATCGAAAGCCGAGCGTCGGTTTTTATCACACCAATTGGCCCGCGTACGTTGGCGAATACCTGCCGGCCCTCATCCCGTCCCGACTGAAAGGCACCTTGGCAAGACTGATCGCCCATCGGTGGGACCGAATGATTTACGGACAATGCAGCTTTCTCGTCGCGCACACATGCAAGACCGAACAATGGCTCAGTAGCGTGTTGAAACGAAAGCTTCTTTACGCCTCGGCGTTTGTCGATGTTCGGCGGTTTGCGACGGCCGACGCGATGCCCGCAAGTGATCAGGATGCTGGTCCGGTTGTATTCGGGTTCGTTGGCAGAATCGCGCGAGAGAAGAGTCTCTCGCACATCCTGAATCATGCTGACACGATCAAACGTCTAGGCTGTCGGCTGATGATTGTTGGCGATGGACCCGAGCGGGCGAGGTTCGCGCGGGCGAACGCCGACTTTGTGGGCTACAAACACGGCGATGACCTCGTTGCGATGTACCGAGCCATACACTTTCTGTTAATACCTACGCGCAGCGATACGCTCGGATTGGTCCTGCTCGAGGCCGCGGCGTGTGGAACTCCAGCCGTCGCCGTTCGCGGGTCGGTGGCGGCAGATCTCATAGCGCGTTACGGATCTGGCGTCGTCGTGGACGATTTCGATGACGGCCTCTTTCAATTCCTTCACGACGTGGCGCGATCAGATCGGTTCAGGCACATGCGAGCTCGCGCAAAGGCAATGGCCCGCGATCATGACATTTCAGTTGGGACGACGATCCTGGTGAACACGTGGTTCGATGCATGCCAAGTTGGGGACGATCGCCAAGGAGACGGCCGCCGCGGGTGCGGTGAGCGGTTCTTGAAAAGAGCCTAGTCCGGCTGGAAGTAGCGGTATGTGCTTCGAATGGATGCGCCTGCGAGCGCGCGACGATTGGGACCAGGGAGGAAATCCCGCGGATCTTATTGAGCGAGGTGCCCGATCCGACTGGAATTGTTGACAATTTGGCGATAGGGTTTTGCAGCGGTTAGCCGGATTTTGCCCTTTTTTGCCTTTGTTGACACCCAAACGTCGTTCAGAGTGATAAACGGCGGCATCTGACCGATCTTGTTGATCGCCGGCGATACCAACACAGGATGGTGTCCGTGACGATTCCGGCGAGGGAAGCAAGGCGGCGCAGGCTGACGACTTTGCATTTCACGGCCAGGCGGCGTCGCTGGTCGTCGGTCGGGCGGAGCCGGGGGGATTGCTGCGCCGCCGGGAGGCCCCGGTTCTCCTCGCGCAGGTATTCGATGACCGCCTGCTGCTGTCGACTGACCCATCCGGAGAACAGCGGCAAGAAGAAGAAGGGAGCGGCGGAGGCAACGGGGCCATAGCGAAAGCGTGCCCGAGGGGCTGCCGCTTCAAGGATTTGAATATCGTGGGGCGTCGATTGGGCCGAGTTTCCCTGAGGCACAAGCCCTCCTCCGACTACGTCGATCCGCTAGTTATCGGGTAATCCGACTTCGGCGGAGTGTTCGCAAAGGACGAGTAGGCATCATCCGACAGCATACTGCCGGGTTCAAGGGGGACCGATACCTGTTGTGGGGGATGGTTCGATGAAAGTTGTGCGCGCAAGCCTCTCACTGGCGTTCGGAATGTCCGCGTCGTTGTTCGCCTGGGGCGGCTCGATGTCCGTGCAGTTGACCGTGCCGTTCCAGAAGAAAGCCGAGGCGGCCTCATGACGATCAACGAAGTCGTCGAACGCGTGGTGCGCATCTGGGGGCCGCGCCGGATGGTGTCGGCCCGTCTCCGCGCCGATGGGGGCGCCGATGTGAACCTTGCCGACACGGAGGCGCCGGGCAACGATGTGCACGGACGGAACTACGCCGCGCACCGCCTGGACCGGAATGGGCACGCAACGTGTCACGAGGAGTGCGCGCAACTCGAAGCGGCGTACCACCAGACACAGCACGTGCTAGCCGAGCGGGATCGGATTCTCTGGCAGGCCCTCAACGGCCGGAGCGTGCATTGATGGCCCTTGACCTCGCGCATAGTGCAAGGCGGGGATGTCCCATCGCCTGTTGAAATTCAGCGGCGGCTCGGTTGACGTTTCGACCGTCCGACAGTCTTCAATCCGTTCCCTGAATTGTTTTTGACATCTGTCACCAGGCTGACGAGCACAGCGACGCCGATCAGCAGTACCGCCAACTGGATCAGGCCGCCGTCCGGCCCAAACGCTCCACCTGTGGCGACGTCTGGACCGCCAGGC
>Ga0306922_10003275_pt1 | contig 15120 bp, 11 predicted proteins | sample sta12Cox44000082_FD_203758 | JGI IMG/M metagenome (GOLD analysis project Ga0306922, IMG submission 203758) | Lab enrichment of tropical soil microbial communities from Luquillo Experimental Forest, Puerto Rico - statoxic.12C.oxic.44.000.082 (v2)... | ecosystem: Environmental > Terrestrial >... | reverse complement strand
TGCCGGTGCGGCCGAAATTGGCCCGTTGATCGCGAAGACCGCGACCTCGAAGTTTTCGCCCGGAGCGACCGGATTGGCGAGCACGAGGCGATGAGGCATGTTAAAGCCTTGGATGGTTCCCGGGCTGGTCCGGCCGGCCGCTCGCGGCAATTCGCCATTGATCCAGACTTCCGCGTAGTCGTCGATATTGACCCGCAACACCGCCATCGCGCCGGCGGTGTCGAAACCCGCGGCGTGCGTCGGTATCGTCAAGATCGTGCGATACCAGAAGAACGACACCATGCCGCCGCCCCGCCGGGCGCCGAGCTCTGTAGCAGCGACCACCGGCCAGTCGGAATCGTCAAACCCGCTCACGCCGGCATACGGCTCTACATCGTAGGTCGTCTTGAATTCGGGCATAGCGTCGCTCAGCGCCGGACACTCGACGATCTTCGCCTCCATCGCCCTCCACCGCGCGCCGAATACTGCCGATCCGGCGTCGGTCATCAGGTCGACCACATGTCCCGGCGGCACTAAAGGTGCGACCGGGTACGGCGGCGCGAGCAAGGGGGGGCTAGGCGGTGCGATAGAAACCGTAGGCCTGATACGTTTGCGCTCGGGCATTTCTGTCCCCCCTTTGATTCGATCGGCGAGGATAAGCACACGCAAACGCCGAGGCGCAAGGCGTTGTGGCGGTTTTGGGCGAGTTACTCCGGCAGGCCGAAGACTTCCTCGGGTTCGAGGAGACCGCGCACCGGGTGGAAGCCGAGCGAGACCAGCGGGCGCGGGCAGACCCGGGCGAAGGCGCTTGAGAACAGCATCGGTCGCGACAGCCGCTTGGTCAGGTCTTCGAGCCGCGAGGCGAGGTTGACCGCCGGGCCGATCACCGTGAAGTCGAGGCGCTCGGCCGAACCGACATTGCCGTAGATGACCTCGCCGAGATGCAGGCCGATGCCGGTTCTCAATTCGTTGCGGTCGATGACACGCCGCGCCTGGTTGACCGCGTCGAGGCGCTCGAGCCCCTGGGTCGCCGCTTCGAGCGCGCGCACGCTCGACGTTGAGAAATCGTCGTCGTCCGCGGCCGGGAAGATCGCCAGCATGCCGTCGCCCATGAACTTCAGGATTTCGCCCTTGCGCTCCTGGATCGGTGTCGCAAACGCGTCGAAATAATCGTCAAGCAAGGTGATCACTTCATCGCCCGGCAGCCTGTCGGAGAGAGCGGTGAAACCGCGCATATCTGTCATCATGACCACGGCGCGCAGCCGCTCGCCCTCGGCCCGGCGAATCTGCCCGGCGAGGATGCGCCGGCCAGCCTCCGGCCCGAAATAGGTGTCGAGCAGATTGGCGCTTATGCGACGCACCACTCGGGTCTCCACGATCGCCGCAAGCGCAAGGTTGATGTCTTCGAGCGCCGCGATATTGGCGTCGCTGAACCCGCGTGGCCGATCGGTCGCCCACGTCACCACCGGAAACTGCCGAAAGGTGCGGTTCAGCGCCAGGGCAAAATAATCGGTCGCACCCGCCTTTCTGAACTTCTCGAGCAGCGGATATTCCGGGATCTCTGCGTCGAGCCGGCGGCGAAACGGCGTGCCGCGTTCGATCGCCGCGCGTATCGGGCTCCGCAGGTATTCGTCAGTCTCTCCCGATCCGTGCAAGATGCGAAAATCCTCGATGACATTCAGATCACGCAACCAGCGCGCGCCGATACCCCGGATCAGCGGATGCAAGGTCCCGGCATAGAGGGTGCCGCGCCACAGCGGCACACCGTCGCCGAGCAGGCGCCAACACAGCTCGTCAAAGAACTCGACATGGCTATCGAAATGCGGTCCTTCGCTGAGGATCCAGCGGTCGATCCCGCCGCCCGGTATCGCCGCGCCGAGACTCGTATAGGCGCCTTCGGTGCGAAAAAACTCTTCGCCGGTCGTCGTCGTGTCGGGCGGGAGGTCCAGAGGCATGCTCGTCACCATTCGCGCAATCGGTCAGCGGGCACGCGAAAGCGGCCGTACTGCGACATAAATAGGGCGGCCCGCTCGGGTGTCGACCGGTCGGCCGTTCCTTCGCCGCGCAACCTCGTCTAACCTCGGTGTTCGCGAACCTGGCATTGGGGAGAGGAAACGATGGCCGGCTTTACCACCCGACCCGAAATCCGCGGCACCTTCGGCGTCGTCGCCTCGACGCATTGGCTCGCTTCGGCCGTCGGCATGAGTGTGCTCGAAAAAGGGGGCAACGCGTTCGACGCCGCCGCCGCCGCCGGCTTCACATCGCAGGTGGTCGAACCGGCTACCAACGGCCCGCTCGGCGAGGCGCCGATGCTGGTCTGGAGCGAGGCAAACCGCCGCTGCGATATGATCTGCGGCCAGGGGGTGGCGCCTCAGGCCGCGACGATCGCCAAATTCCACGAGCTCGGGCTCGATCTGATCCCCGGCACCGGGCTGCTTGCCGCTGCGGTGCCGGCCGCGTTCGGTGCCTGGATGCGGCTGCTGCGCGATTACGGGACGATGCCGCTCGCCGAGGTCCTGGCGCCGGCGATTGGCTATGCCGAGAACGGCTACCCAATGGCGCGCCGGATCAGCGAGACGATCGGCGTCGTGGCCGACATGTTCCGCCGGGAATGGCCGAGCTCGGCCGCGGTCTATCTTCCCCACGGCAGCCCGCCGGAGTCGGGCCGGTTATTCCGCAATCCGGCACTCGCCGCCACCTACCGACGCGTCCTCGTGGAAGCCGGCGGCGGGACGCGGGAGCACCAGATCGAGCGCGCCCGCACCGCCTGGTATCGCGGCTTTGTCGCCGAGGCTATCGACCATTTCTGCCGGCATGAGAAAGTGCTTGATTCGTCGGGGCGGCGCCATCATGGGCTGTTGACCGGCGACGATTTGGCGCGCTGGGAGGCGCCGGTCGAGGCACCTGTCAGCCTCGACTATTACGGCTACACCGTGGCCAAGGGCGGACCGTGGAGCCAGGGGCCGGTGTTCCTGCAGCAATTGGCGTTGCTGCAGGGGTTCGATCTCGACGATCTCGATCCGCTCGGTCCCGATTTTGTCCATGTCGTTGTCGAGTGCGCCAAGCTCGCCTTCGCCGACCGCGAAGCCTGGTATGGCGATCCGGACTTTGTCGACGTGCCGATGCGCGCTCTGCTCAGTCCCGGGTACAACGACTTGCGGCGCAAATTTGTCGGCGAGTGGGCCTCGCTCGAGCTGCGTCCCGGCCGGCCAGAGGGGCGCATCCCGCGCGTGCTGGTCGGGGGCCATGAGGCGGTGATCAGCGGCGCCGGGATCGGTGAGCCGACTTTAGGCGAGCCAGCGACGAGCCCGCTTGGGGTCGTTGCCGGCGACACCTGCCATGTCGATGTCGTCGACCGTTGGGGCAACATGGTCTCGGCGACGCCGAGCGGTGGCTGGCTGCAGAGCTCGCCTGTTATCCCGGAGCTCGGCGTTTGTCTCGGCTCGCGCATGCAGATGTTCTGGCTCGATGAAGGCCTTCCGGCGAGCCTCGCCCCTGGCAAGCGTCCGCGCAGTACCCTGTCCCCGTCGATGGCGTTCAAGGACGGCGAGCCCTACCTCGCCTTTGGCACGCCGGGCGGCGACCAGCAGGACCAATGGTCGGTTTTGATGTTCTTGCATCACGTCCATCACGGCATGAACCTGCAGGAAGCGATCGACTGCCCGGCCTTTCACAACGAGCATACGCCGAGCTCGTTCTATCCGCGCGCCGCGCAGACGGGCCTTGTGGCTCTCGAAGCGCGCTTCCCGGAAGCGACGCGCGCAGCTCTATCCCAGCGGGGCCACCGCCTGCGGGTCGGCGACGCTTGGTCGGAAGGTCGCCTCTCCGGTTGCGCCCGGGAGCCCACCCCTGAAGGCACCGTATTCAAAGCCGCCGCCAACCCACGTGGCATGCAGGGCTACGCCATTGGGCGCTGATGCCCGCTTGCCCTGGTCGACGGGAAGTAACTGGCAGAAACCCGGTCGCAGCCGGCACGCGGACCGGAGTGTGCCCGCTAAGTCTTTGAGAACACACCAACCGAACGATAAATTCCCTAGTTGGCCGATCAGGGAATTTAATCGGCCGAACAGGCAACGAGACTACGCCCATCAGGGAGGGTCCAGGGAAGCATCCCTCCCCCTGCGGGCAGCGCGGTGAAGGGTCGCTTACCCTGTCCTGCACTGCTCGGAAGTACTGCGCTGCGCACGGCGCGGCACGCTGCTGAAGCCGCGCCAACCCGCCCGGGAGGCAAGCCTCCTGGCGGGTAATCGCGTGAAGCGTCGATCCGATTTTTGCGGTTTGAGCGGGCTCACCTTCTCCTGCGCTCGCCAAGCAACCCGGGATCGACCCAAACCGGTTGCTTGGAACGCGTGGACGGCCGGGGCAGGCCCGGCGGAGGGATTTGTCCGGTAAAAAATGATGGCCGCGATCATCGAGGCCCGCGATCTGGTGAAGCGCTTCGGCGACTTCACCGCGGTCGACCACATCTCGTTCGCGGTGCCGGAGGGCGTCATCTTTGGCTTTCTCGGCCCCAACGGCGCTGGCAAGACGACGACGATCAAGATGCTGACCACCGTGTTGACGCCGAGCGCGGGGCGGCTCTCGATTGCCGGCCACGACCCGGTGAAGGACCCGCTGCTGGTGCGCCGCGCCTTCGGCATCGTGTTCCAGGATCCGAGCCTCGACGGCGAGCTGACGGCGGCCGAGAACATGGAATTGCACGGCGTCCTCTACCGTGTCCCGCGGGCAGAGCGCCGCCAGCGCATCGAAGCGCTGCTGCGCTTCGTTGGGCTGTGGGAGCGGCGCGACGATTACGTCAAGCGCTTCTCGGGCGGCATGCGGCGCCGGCTCGAAATCGCCCGCGCTCTGCAGCACCGGCCGCGCATCCTGTTTCTCGACGAGCCGACTGCCGGGCTCGACCCCCAGACCCGCAACCAGATCTGGGAATTCATCCGCGGGCTGTGCCGCGACGAGCAGGTGACGGTGTTTTTCACGACGCACTACATGGAGGAGGCCGAACGTGTCGCCGACCAAATCGCAGTCATCGACCACGGCCGGATCGTCGCCGAGGGCACCCCCGCGGCACTGCGACAAGAGACCGGCGGCCGCACCCTGGAGGACGCATTCATTGCGCTGACCGGGCACAGCATCCGCGAGGCCGACGCAGCGCCGATCGACCGCATGCGTAGGATGCGTCAAGTGTGGCTCGGTCGCCGGTGAACGCCGTCCTCATCCTTTGGCTGCGGCAACTGAAGCTGTATTCCCGCTCGCGCGCCCGTATCATCGGCGCACTCGGTCAGCCGACGCTGTTCCTGCTGGCGCTCGGTTTTGGGCTCGGGCCGACCTTCGCCCGCGCCGGCCGCGGCGACTATGTGCAGTTCCTGGCGCCGGGCATCGTCACGATGAGCATCCTGTTCGCAGCCGTCTTCAGCGGGATCGGGATTATCTGGGACCGCCATTTTGGTCTTCTGAAGGAAATGCTGGTGGCTCCGGTGTCGCGGTTTGAGATCGTGCTCGGGCGCACGCTCGGCAGCGCCACGGTCGCATTGATCCAGGGAAGCATTGTCTTTCTCATTTGCCTCGCCGCTGGCTTCCGGCCGGCGCAGCCGCTGTTGCTGCCGGTGGCGCTGCTGTTCATGGCGCTGATCGCCATCATGTGCACGGCGATCGGCACCGCCGTCGGCTCGGTATTGCAGGATATGCAGGGCTTTCCCCTGATCATGAACTTCATCGTGCTGCCGCTCTTCTTCTTTTCGAGCGCGCTCTTCCCGGTGCCGGACCTGCCCGGGGCGGTGTGGCTCGCCGTGCGGCTCAACCCGCTCAGCTACGGCGTCGACGGCATGCGCGGCGCGCTCAGCGGCGGTTTCGCGTTCGGTGTGGCGACCGACTTTGCCGTCCTCGTCTGCCTCGCCGCGATCCTGCTCGCGATGTGCGCCTACCTGTTCTCGAAGATCGAGGTGTAGTGCGACCAATGTCTGGCGGCCTCCCAACCGGTTTTCGGTTCACGGCGGCTTCTTAGGGCGAGGAACCAGGGTCCATCCGTCAGGGGCGATCTAAGCGGGTAGCCAGAACGGCTGCAATCGGATTGTGAGCGGCCGACCGCCGGCAACGAAGGTTAGAGCCGTCCGCTGGCCCAGCCGAGGCTCCGCGGCCGGCAGCGGCTCCGAGACCCCATCGACCTCCGGAGCAAGTAGGCGAAGCGGCCCTCACGGGCACTATCGAGATTACTCGGTCAATTTTTGGATCTCCAGTGAGGACGCCGTAATCGCCCGGGCCTGAGAGGCCGTCGCCTCGTATCGATCGCCGGGCTTCTTGCAAACGCCGTCATGGCGACGCGGTGGCAGGGAAACCGATGAGAAAGCGATTGACAAGGTTGTTCTAATTTTTGTTAAATATTTCTGATGTCGTAAACTATCGGAGAGTGGTCATGACCCATCGGCAGACCTTCATTCCCGCCCTCAGCTATCGGGATCCTGTCGCCGCGCTGAAGTGGCTGGAACGCGCGTTCGGCTTCGAGACGGCGATGCTCATCATGGGCCGAAGCGGCATCTATCGCGCCGACGAGTTCCATGCCGAGATGCGGCTGGGCGACGGTGTCGTCATGATTGGCGGCGAGTGGACCGACAAGCATAAGAGTCCCAAATCGGCGGGCGGCGTCACGACGCAAACCGTTCATGTGCATCTCGAGGACGACGTCGACGCCCATTGCGAACGGGCGCGGGCGGCCGGTGCCGTCATCCTCGCGGAACCCGCCGATCAGTTTTACGGCGATCGTACCTATCGCGCGGCGGATCTCGAGGGTCACGTCTGGTCGTTTGGACAAACGGTGCGTCAGGTCTCGCGTGAGGAGGCCGAGCAGACGAGCGGCCTCAAGATCGAAGGCTGGGTGTGAGCCAAAGAGTCGCCGGCATCGACCGCACGCTTGCCGCGCTCGCCGATCCGCATCGCCGCCACGTGGTCGAGCTCTTGCGTGAGCGGCCGCATCGCGCGGGCGAGCTGGCGCAGCGGACGGGTCTGGCACTGCCCGCCATGAGCCGGCATATGCGGCAACTGCGCGAATGCGGCCTTGTGGTGGAGAGCCATCCGAAATTCGATGCGCGGGTGCGCATTTATGCGCTCGATCCGAAACCGATGGCGGAACTGAAACGCTGGCTTGAAGAAACCGAAGCGCTGTGGAGCACCCAGCTCGCAGCTTTCAAGGGTCATGTCGAGCGCGTATCGTGACATCGCAAGTTCTTGTGTCCGTGCGGGTCAAGGCTTCGCCGGCGCGTGCCTTCGAGATTTTCACACGCGACATCGCGCTGTGGTGGACGCCGAACCCACTGTTCCGGTTTACACCGCGCTCTCCCGGCGCGCTTGCCTTCGAGCCCCATGAAGGCGGACGCTTCACCGAGACACTGGCGAATGGCACCGTCTTCGAGATCGGCCGCATCCGGGTGTGGGAGCCGGGCCAACGGCTTGTCTTCGGTTGGCGTCAGGCGACCTTCCGTTGGGGTCAGGAGACCGAGGTCGAGGTCAGCTTCGAGACCATCGGCGCAGAGACGCGGGTCACGGTCGTCCATCGCGGCTGGGACAGCGTGCCGGACCAGCATGTCGCCCGTCACGGCTTTCCTGACGCGATCTTCCTGCGCTGGCACGGTGAATGGTGGCAGGTTTTGCTCGCGCGGTTGAGCGAACATGGCACTCAATTTACCTCGCGACTCTCCTGAGCCCCACTCGGCGATAGAAGGCTGACCCGGGTGGCGCCAGGGTATAATCTTGCGCTCATGCCTCGTCTCAGTGTCAACCTCAACAAGATCGCGCTGTTGCGCAATTCGCGGCGCACCGGCGTTCCGGACGTGCTCCGCTTCGGCCGGATCGCGCACGATTCCGGCGCGGACGGGCTGACGGCTCATCCGCGGCCCGACGAGCGGCACATACGCCGCACCGACGTTTTCGGCCTCGCCGAGCTGATGCGGCCATGGCGCCCGAGTTTTGAGCTAAACATCGAGGGCTATCCTGATCGCCGCTTTCTCGACCTCGTAACCGAGATCCGGCCGGAGCAATGCACATTGGTGCCGGATGCCCCCGATGCTTTCACCTCGGAGGAGGGCTGGAGGCTTGACCCGGCGCAGCACCGTCTCGTCGACGTCGCGCTTGACGAGCTGAAGCCGCTCGGCTGCCGTGTGATCCTGTTCATCGATCCCGACCCCGCGGCGGTTGCGCCGGTGCACAACACCGGCGCCGATGGGATCGAGATCTACACCGGCTCCTATGCCACCGCGTTCCGTAAGGGCGATTACGCGGCATTGCTGCGCGCCTGCGCCGCGACCGTTGCGCGCGCCGCCGAACTAGGCTTGGTCGTCAATATTGGCCACGATCTCAATCTCGACAATCTGCCCGCGTTGACGGCAGCATTGCCGGAATTTGCCGAAGCTTCGATCGGGCACGAGCTGACCGCCGACGCGCTGGTGATGGGTTTTGCCGCAGCAGTGCGCGCTTACAAAGCCGCGCTCGGCGGTGGCGACTCAGCATGACGGCGCAGCCGCGATAGGGCGCCGACGATGCGCTATGTGAGACGGGTACTGCAGCCGGGTGAAACGATCGTCTATGCAACCAAACTGCATTGGTTAATCTATATACATACGATACTGCTTTTGATTGCATGCATTATTCTTGCCGGTGCGGCGATCGCCACCAGCGACAGTCAAAATATCAGCCTGGCCTTCGGAATAGCGGCGGTCATATTCGCGCTGCTGACGCTCTCGGCCGGGCTGCGCGCGTTTATCCGGCGGGCAACGACCGAATTGGCGGTCACCGACCACCGCGTCATCTACAAATCCGGTCTCCTTTCTCGGCACACGATCGAGATGAACCGCGACAAGGTCGAAAGCGTCGATGTCGACCAATCGCTTCTCGGCCGCATCTTCGGCTATGGCACCGTGGTTGTGCGTGGCACCGGCGGCAGCCTGGAGCCGCTCCGCAATATCGGCGATCCGCTGACCTTTCGCACCTATATAACCGCGAGCTCGGCGACTTAAGACAAGGGTGGCCTACTTTCCGAATAGCCGAACCAGCTCATCAAGAGAGAGGTGCTCATGAAGAAATTCCAGTGTTGCTTCTCGCGACTGGTCCCTCGGAGGGGACGTTCATGTCAGAACGCATGACCGTTGTCGGATTCTCGCCATTTTCGACAGCGATCGACGAGCTAGCCATTTCCGGCGTATTGGTCGGACAACGCCTCATTGTGCCGGGAGATGAGACCGCTCTCATGCCGGAGGAGGCTCCCGCTTTCGAAGGGAGCGTCGTAGCAGCGCGGCGAGCCAGTGGAGCGGCGCGTTTGGTTGCACGAAACTTGTTGAAACATCTTGGCTATCCTGAGTGCCCCATCAAGCGCGGCAGCGCTAGAGCGCCGACTTGGCCCGAGGGTATCAGAGGTTCGCTGGCTCACGATTCCGACTACGCCGTCGCGGCGATCTGTCGCGCGCAGGATTTCAGCGCACTGGGAATAGATGTCGAACCTGCCGAGCTTCTGCCCCCTGAACTGGTGGATTTGATCGCGACACCAAGAGAGCGCGCGCACTTGGCTGCCGACGGGTTTGGAGGACGGATGCTGTTCGTCGCCAAAGAAGCAGTCTACAAGGCAGTATATCCTCTCGATCGGATGTTTCTCGATCATCACGATGTAGAAATCGACTTCGCGAACCGGATAGCAACGGTCTGCAACGGGCGAGTGGTCCATTTGCGCTTGTGTGTTTCCACGCATTTGGCGACGTTGGCCTTTATCCCCGCTGGTCATGAGAGTGCGTAAAGCGCACGGCGGTTCCGCTCCGGAAGCGCAATCGCTCCGAAATCGCGTATGCGATGCGCGTCGCAGTTCTACTTGGCAAGCCACGCCGTTCGCAACGCAGTCCAAGGGAGGACCAACGCGTCCTGCTTTCCTATCCCAGGAAGCGTTCACAGGGACAGTCCGATCGAGGCCGGTTATTGCAGCAACGCGACACCCAGAATTTCGCATGAGCATGAATTTCTGCGGTCCGTGATGTCTGCGCGATACCGATTTGGCGGAGGTCCAGCGCGACCCGCGGCCATTCGCATCTCCCCGTGCATCGGCTCAAAGCCGCGCCACCATGCTTTATGGATTCGGCCGACTCACTGCGCCCATTCTCGTGATGCTGCCGCCCGCGGGCATGTCGTTCCCCTCGTGTCCCGAGGCTTGCCCTTGCCCTGTCAGCGGATTTCCACGTGATACGTTGAGAGTCGCGCGGCTGTCCAGGCATCAATGCATTAGCATCAATCCGAATCTGGTCATGGTTGATCGCAATCAGGCGAGTCTCTTACGGCTCTTTAGAAAAACAGGGCTTGATGTAATCCTTGCGGCACTCCAAAAAGTTGGGCGGTGGGCCCCATTGCACTGCGTTGGGCATTCGCCGAATCGGAACGCCGACGATATTTCGATTAGGCGCGGAGCGTTCTGTATGATCGCGAGCGAAGAACTTTCACTTTTGAAGTCAAGATGCAATCGTGTTTGAGAACTTGGGCATCTCGATTTGCGAGCGCGTGAGGACAAGTCTTGACATTGATTGTTGTAGCAACCGTCTTCGCACTTTTCTTTTTGCTCGCGGTTGTGGCTTGGAGGCGGTACATTCGGGCGGCGGAGCTGGGCCGCGACCAGGCAGACACCTGCAAGTACAGCTTAACGGACGTCTTTGACGGCGACCACATCGCGAGCGTACCGCACCAGAAAGGAGTGCGGTGGCTCACGGAGGTCTTCAGTCGCTCCGCCGAGAAGTTTCCGCATCTCACGGCCTTACAGATTCCTCACACCGGAGAGTCCTTGACCTTCGCTGAGCTCGACGCGCGAGCGGAAAATGTGGCCGCTGCCCTTTTTCCCTTTCTCAGCGGTCCCGACCAGGTGGTTGCCGTTGCGATGCCGCAAGACAACTGGCAAATCGTGGCCTCTCATCTCGGCATCCTAAAGGCTGGCGGTACCGTGATGTTTCTCGACATCACGTTGCCCGACGCCCTAGTCACCCACATGCTCAACGATGCACAGCCCGTGGTCGTCCTGACGCGAGGGCGAGACAAGTTCCGCGACCTGCCGACGATCGACGTCATGGGGTTGCCAGGGAGGATGCCCCGAACGGATCCGCCGACCTGGCTGGACGACCCGACGCAGCGCCTTGCCGTCATCTTTTACACCAGCGGAACCACCGGGATGCCCAAAGGCGTCGAGTGCCCGCATGCAGGCTACGTGAACTTGGCACTGAGCTACGCCGATTACTTCGATCTCATTCCGGGCATGGATGCGACCTCGCTCACTTCGTCGCTGGGCTATGACGGCAGCATCTCCGAGATGTACAGCGCCTGGGTATCGGGCTGCGCTGTGGTCATGCTGACCAAGGAGCAAATTCGCTCCGGCCCGGACTTGGTCCCCGTCCTCCGCGAGGCTGAGGTCACGGTGCTTTTTTGTCCGCCGGTACTGCTCACTACCCTCACGCCGACTCCCGAAATGGATCTCCCTTATCCACTATGCCGCTACGTTGTGCCGGCTGGGGAGGCCTTCCCCAGCGCGCTCGTGGAGCCCTGGACCCGGGGCAGACGGCAGATTATCAACACCTACGGCCCCACAGAGGCGAGCACCGACACGAGCCGCCAGAGTTTGCGGCCGGGAGAGCCCACCACCATCGGCTCGCCGTTTCCCAACGTCACCTATGTCATCCTCGAGGTCGATCAGCTCCGCCCACTGCCCCACGGGGAGATTGGAGAGCTCTGCATCGGCGGAGTGCACGTTGCGCGTGGCTACCGAAACCTTCCGGAGCAAACCGCCCAAAAGTTCATCACGCACCCTCAGTTCGGCCGCCTCTACCGCACCGGGGACAAATGCAAAATCGATATCCAAACACAGCGCGTGCACTTCCTCGGCCGAATCGATGCGCAGCTCAAGGTACGCGGGCATCGCGTCGAGGTGCAGGCCGTTGAGGACATCCTCCAGACCCAGTTCGGTGAGATCGAAGCCGCCGTTCTGGACTATCAGAACGAGACGCTCGTCGCCTTTGTCTCCGCGCCTTCGATCTGCGGAGGCCAGACCTCGGTCGTCGCTCCAGCGCCGGCGGAGTGGGGTGCCCGGGTGACGGCGACACTCGCCAAGCAACTTCCAGCGCCGTCGGTCCCAACAAAGATCTTCCTTGTCGAAAAATTCATTATGAAACCAGTTTCGGGGAAAATCGATCGGGAGGGTATGCCAAAACTGTCTCATCTGCTGAGAAACGCCGAACCGGACGCGGAGTACGCACCGGCCAGCCTGCCGGCCACAGGGGAAAAGGAAATCAAGCCGCCAGACGCCGGCGCGGCCATGGACTCTGCGTGTGAGGAAGTGCTGGCGATCTGCAGGGCGGTGTTCGAGACACCGTTGGAATTGGACGACGGGTTCCTCGAGACCGGTGGTCACTCGATCCTCGTCGCGCGCTTGGCGCAGCGACTTCAAGCTTCAGGATGGGCGGTGCCGGTTCGAGCGCTGCTCAGTGACTGCAACACTGCACGAAAAGTGGCCAGCTGCCCGCGATCGCCCCGGAAGGCGTCCAAGGCTACTACTATGGTCCCTGTGGAGACCAACGAGAACACCGCCGAGCACGATCAGGCAGCGGCGGTGGTGCTCTCGATCGAATACTTCACCACCCTGCAGGTTCTCTTCACGATACTGTTGTATTCGCCAAGCTTAGTGGTCTTCTTCTTTGCCCTGAATTCCCTCGAAGTCGGAACGTTCTTCACGACTGCCAACCTCGGAGAGTTCATCATTGTCGGGTTTTTCCTGTACCTGCTGGGCCTCGTCACGCCTTTCGCGTTCCTACTCTGGGTCATGATGATAAAGTTTTTGACGGGGGGTAGTATCTACTCGAACAATGTGAGCCCCGGCGTTTACCCCAAATGGAGCAAAATGCATCTGCGAATCTGGTGCATTGGACGACTGGAGAATATTGTGCTCCTCACGCTGCGTGTGATGTATCGCAGCGCGCCGCTTATGGCATTCGTGTTGCGGCAGCTCGGCGCTAGAGTGGGCGATAACCTTCAGTGCGCGCACGATACTTTGCTGTCCGGCCCGCTGGATTTGATCTGCATCGACGATGATGTCGCCATCCAGACCGGAGCCTACATTCAACCAACGAGGTGGTCGGGGCAGTACCTGCACGTCGGCCCTGTTCACCTCGAGAGCGGGTGCAAGATCGGGATGCGGGCCGCCATTGCCAACGGTGTGACGGTGGGCCGCGGGAGCTGGATCACTCCGTTCACTCCCATTCTCAGCAACGTGGGTTCCCGAGAGATGTGGGAAGGAGCTCCCGCTCGGCTCAGCGGCCGCTGCACGGAGCTCGTGCGCACGGCGAACACCTGCCAGTACGCGTCTCCGATCTGGTTACTGGAAACTGCCAATATCCTGATGCAGATCTTCATATCCTTTTGGCTCGTGGTGGTCCCCACCGCCGCGATCTTGTGGTTCGCCAGGAGTCTGATACCCGGTGTAGACGCTGGCCCTTCCGGTGAATATTTTCGGGGGACGTCGCTGTTCGACATCGCGTGGCAGCTCACCGTCTACGCCTTGATCACCACTTGGGTGACCGTTGTCGTGACCTCCGTGCTGGGCTGCCTGTTTATCCGCTACACGGCCGCTTCGCCAGGGCTTTACCCTTCGCGCGGGCTCAGCGGTGCTCTTCTCATGTACAGAATGCATATGATGAATCGCATCCAGAGACTCTGGACCTGGACCGTCACCGGGCAATACCTGCGGGCGCTCGCCGGCATGCGCTTCCCGCGAGTGGGTGCTTCGGAGTGCGACCTCATGTTCAACCTCGTCCCGGAGGTTGCTAGTGCTGACTCTCAGATATTCTGGTCCAATAGTTGCTTCACGAACATGCTCGACTATGGCTCCAGATACTTTACGCTGCGCCAGCTCGACATGCCCCACAATTTCTTCAGCGGCAACAACTGCGTGGCAGAGTGCGGGCAATTCCCGTCGAACTTCCTCTTAGGCGTGTCCACACCAGGCAGTGACATACAGTTCCGACGACAGTTTCGGTCTCGACTTGGCGAGCCCGTCACGGTGGCGGGAAACCCGCCGGTAAGATTTGCGAGCGCGTCGTTTGAGGCACAGAGTGAAACCCACAGACGGCCGGGATTGCCCATCTTCCTGACTCGCGTCCTCCTGTTTGACTTCTTCAGCATCAGTGTTCTGCCCATCACCGAAGGGCTGACATTCACGATTCTGTACCTTTGCTTGGTGCGATTGGACGGATATGTGGTCGCCAGCGCCGTGATTGCTTTGCTGCTCACAGAGGTCAGTCAGGTTCTGTTCTGCATCGCGATCAAAAACTGCCTCGTCGGGAGGGAATGGGGCGCCGATGGCTCGGCGCCCTTCTGGTCTTGGCGGCACTTCGCCTACTTCTTCGCGCAGGACTGCTTCTTCGTTTGGTGCAGGGCACCCCTCGCATTTTGCGCCGGAACTATCCTATCGAATTCTATACTACGATGGATGGGATGTCAGATAGGACGTCGAACGATCGTGACGCAGCCAATGCAGTGCTCCGACTGGAACGCGGTGCGCTTTGGGGACGACTGTGTCGTGGATGGCGTCCTTCAGTTTCATACCTTCGAGAATATGATCCTGACGGTAAAGCGAACTTGCATTCAGGACGGTTGCGCCGTCTCTTTTGGCGCCACGGTGATGGGCGGCGCGGTTATTGAGCGTGACACAATGCTTTTGCCGTTGTCCCTGGTTCTCAAGGAGATGTATTTGCCGACAGCTACCTACGCGGGGAGCCCCGTGGAGCCTGTAAGTGTCACAAGTTAGCAAGGGAATGCACGACGCCACGCGTTCAGGACCCCGGCCTCACGCGGTTGACAACACCGATTGGCTGAAAACCGCCGCAATCATCTTCGTCTCGGTTGATCATTTCGGCTTTTTCTTCATGGAAGACGAACTCTGGTGGAGTGTATTCGGACGGTTTGCAGCTCCGCCGTTCTTTTTCCTCATGGGCTACGCAGAGAGCCGAGCTGTCCCACTTCACTGGATTGGGATCGGCGTCATTCTGACGCTACTCGAAAGCTGGAACGCCGACTGGACCTGGGTGGCACCGAACATTCTTTTGAGCTTCGTACTCATCCGCATCGCGCGGCCTTATAGACAAATGC
>Ga0306922_10003273_pt1 | contig 15121 bp, 9 predicted proteins | sample sta12Cox44000082_FD_203758 | JGI IMG/M metagenome (GOLD analysis project Ga0306922, IMG submission 203758) | Lab enrichment of tropical soil microbial communities from Luquillo Experimental Forest, Puerto Rico - statoxic.12C.oxic.44.000.082 (v2)... | ecosystem: Environmental > Terrestrial > Soil... | reverse complement strand
CTGCCGCAAGAAAATTTTCGCAAAAATTCGGAAAATGGAAACGGGAAAAGGCAGGTTCCAGGCGGCGACGAAATCAATCCGGCAGCGGTCCCGCCGCACCGGCGTGACCGTGGCGCGACTCGAAAACCATAGCTTCCCGCTGCGGTCGATCTCGGTGCGTAGGTTCGGCAGCACAAAGTCAATCGTTGTCGTCACCGTGTCGCCAGTGATCTTCGCAAGCAATTGATACGGCGCGCTATTCGAACTAGGCTGATGCGGACTCATCCGGAAGCCGTTTGGAATGGGCTCGAATCGTTTTGATTTTTCGTGAATGCTGGCTTTACTCCGCCAGAACCACGACTGGTGCACGAACGGCCCGTGCGCCGGATCCATCAAGCCGATGATTCCATGATCGACGTGCGATGGCAGTTCGCATTCGAGCCGGGTGATCTTGTATCGCTCGCCGAATTTCTCGAGCTCCGGTACAGCGGGCAACTTTTCCGGCAACCGTGTTCCCTGAGCATTCAGATACACCCAGACGTAGCCGTCGCGCTCTTCACACGGGAAGTGGCCGGCGCTGATCCGCTCCACTTTCAGCTTGTCGTGGCTCGTGAGCGAAGGAATCGCGACGCAGCGCCCGCTTGAGGCATCGAATTCCCAGCCGTGGTAACTGCACGCCAGCCGGTTACCGTCAAAGTGCCCGTAGGAAAGGGGTATTCCTCGGTGCGGACAGGAATCGCGCATCGCAAACGCCCTCCCATCGCTTGTCCGGCCGAGCACCAGCGGCACTTCGAGCAGCATCGCGGTCGCGAGCCGGCGCCCACGGATGCGCGCGCTCGGTATTGCCGGATACCAGAAATCCCACAAAAAACCGGGATCCACCGCTAGCGCTCCGTCCCGCACCATCTCCGGTGCGTTTTCCGTCGCCGTTCCTCCCGCTTCGTTCATCTTCTCCGCTCTCAGTCCGCCTCTCGGCACTCGTTCGCATCGTAGTACAGCGAACTTCCCCGCAGCAACTTCCGCCCGCCACATTGCGCATCCGTCGGGTCCCACGATATCCTTAAGCGAGACGACTCATGTACGCCCCATTCTATTAGCCGACCATCCCCGCGCGCCTCCCAGGCCGCGCCTTTTGCATTGATCCGTTGCGGTCCTCCGACCGTCAATCACTCCCTCGAGTGACGTCCAATTTCGCACCAGCGAGGTATCTGAAATGGCAGTTCTTACGCTAACCGAAAAACTCGATCAGCTCGACGCTCGTTATCAGGAAATGACCCACGAGTTGTCGACGCCCGAGGTTATCGCGGATTCCGCGCGCTTCCAGAAGCTCGCCAAACAGCACGCCGACCTCGAAGAAATCGTCGGAAAGCACCGCGAGTTCAAGCAGCTTGAAAAAGACCTCGCCGGTGCGCGTCAGATGATCGTCGAATCGGAAGACGCTGAAATGCGCCACATGGCTCAGGAGGAGGAAAAGCAGCTTCTCGCGCGCAAAGAAGAGACGGAACGCGAACTCAAGCTTCTTCTGCTTCCCAAGGATCGGAACGACGACAAAAACATCATCCTCGAAATCCGCGCCGGTACCGGCGGTGACGAAGCTGCCATTTTCGCCGGCGACCTCTTCCGGATGTACTCGCGCTACGCTGAGTCGCAAGGATGGAAAGTAGAAGTCATAGAAAGTTCGCCCTCTTCGTTAGGCGGTGTGAAAGAAATTGTCGCCGCGATCCAGGGCAACAAGGTCTATTCCAGGCTGAAGTACGAAAGTGGTGTTCACCGGGTCCAGCGCGTGCCGGCTACCGAAACCCAGGGCCGCATTCACACGTCCGCCGCCACCATCGCGGTGCTTCCGGAAGCCGACGAAATCGACATCAAGATCGAGCCCAAGGATCTGCGCGTCGACACGTTCTGCTCTTCCGGTCCAGGCGGTCAGTCCGTCAACACCACGTACTCGGCTGTGCGCATCACACACCTGCCCACCGGCCTCGTCGTCTCGCAACAAGACGAAAAATCACAAATCAAAAACCGTGCCAAGGCCCTGCGCGTGCTGCGTTCCCGCCTTTACGAAATGGAACTCGAAAAGCAGCAAGCCGCCATCACCGCCGAACGCCGCGGTCAGATCAAAACCGGTGACCGCTCGGAAAAAATTCGGACCTATAATTATCCGCAAAACCGCGTCACCGACCACCGCATCGGTTTGACAATCCATCAGCTCACCGAAGTGATGGATGGCAAGCTTGCTCCCCTCGTGGATGGCCTGGTGGGTCATTACGAAGCCGAGCGCCTCAAGCAGGAACTCGCCGAGGGGTGATCCGATCCGGCGCCGCTTGGCGTAGTGGAAGGAAGCGGCCGCCAGAAAGAACACTGGATCGCATGAGCGTGGTTTCTACAGAGCGTTCCGTTCGCGCGTTACTGAAGCAGGGTATCGAGCAACTTCGCGCCGCGAATGTGCCTTCGTTCACCCTTGCCGCGGAATTGCTGCTTCTCCACATCACCGGGCGTGACCGCACCTGGCTTTATTCACACCCCGAAGAAACTCTCGCGGAACCCGCCGCCGAGGCTTATCTCGCCCTCATCAAGCGCCGTCGGTCGGGCGAGCCCACGCAACATCTCACCGGCAAGCAGGAATTCTGGGGGCTCGAATTCGAAGTCACGCCGGACGTGCTGATTCCGCGCCCCGAAACCGAGCATCTCATCGAAGTCGCGCTCGACCGCCTCGCCGTTCGTGAGATTCGGGCGGGCCGGACTCCCCGAACCTCGGGCGAGGGCATCACGCTCGTCGACCTGGGCACGGGTTCGGGCTGTATCGCCATGACCCTGGCCAAAGAACTTCCCGCGGCTACGATTTATGCGACCGATGTCTCGAAGGCAGCCCTGAACGTAGCCCGCCGGAACGCCTCCCGGCACGGTCTTGCCGACCGCGTTCATTTCCTCGAATCCAATCTCTTCGAAGCTTTTCGACCAGGCTTGGGGGCGGTGCGCGTTGCGCCGCAACTCGACAAAGCTTCCGGACCTCTTTTCGACCTCCTCATCAGCAATCCGCCCTACGTCGGGCGCCGCGAAGCTGCGCTGTTACCGGTCGAAGTTCGCCAGCACGAGCCGGAAGTGGCTCTCTTCGGCGGCGACGAGGGCTACGAATTCTACGGCGTGCTCATCCCCGAAGCCGTGCACCACCTTAAACCCGGCGGCCTCCTCGTCGTGGAGCTGGGCTACAATAGCCTGCGGGCGGTTCAGCCGCTTCTCGACACCTCCCTTTGGTGCGCAGTTGGTGTCACCAACGATCTCGCCGGTATCCCCCGCGTCCTCGCCGCTGAAAGGTTGTCGCGCCCTCGCTGAAGTCGTAGGCTTATGGCATGCTGGACCTGGCCCGCTTTCGCACCAAGCACGATCCGCCGAAACCGCTCGAGGTTCCGCTGCATTCCACGATTCTCCACGTGGACATGGACTCGTTCTTCGTTTCCGTGGAGCGGCTCGAACGGCCCGAACTGCGAGGCAAGCCCGTTGTCGTCGGCGGCAGGCCGGATCAACGCGGGGTCGTCTCGTCTGCCAGCTATGAAGCGCGCAAATACGGAATTCACTCCGCCATGCCTTTGCGTACCGCGGGACGCCTCTGCCCGCACGCGATTTTTCTCGATGGGCATCACGAAAGGTACTCCGAGTGGAGCGACCGTGTCGCCTCGATCCTGGCCAAATTCTCTCCCATCGTCGAAATGACTTCGATCGATGAAGCCTATCTGGACCTCGGCGGCACGGAACGCCTCCATGGCCCGCCGCTAGCGGCCGCGGACAAATTGCTCCGAACGATCATGCAATCAACCGCCCTTCCTTGCTCCGGCGGGCTCGCTACCACTCGCTTGGTCGCAAAGGTCGCTTCGGATCAGGCCAAGCCGCACGGCTTGCTGTGGGTCGCTCCCGGAATGGAAGCGCGCTTCCTTGCCCCACTGCCCATCCGCAAAATTCCCGGCATCGGCGAAATCACCGAACGCGCGCTGCGCGCAATGGGTATCGAAATCGTTGAGCAACTCGCCACCCATAAGCAGGAACAGCTCGAGAAGGTCTTCGGAAGGTGGGGCTCCGCGCTCTACCGCAAGGCGCGTGGGGGCGATTCCTTCGAATTCCTGATCGACGCCGAAGCAAAGTCCATTTCTCACAACCACACCTTCGGCGAGGATACCAACAATGTCGCCGAGATGGAGTCTCTCCTCAGCCATCTTTCGCAAAAAGCTTCGAAACGCCTGCGCGAGGCCGGCTTTTCCTCGCGAACTCTTACCCTCACGATTCGTTATGCTGGATTTCAGACCTACACGCGTTCCCACACCGTCCAGGAACCCATCCGGCTCGACGCCGATATTTTCGCGATTTTTCTTGAACTGTTCCGCGAACATCGCGACCCGAAGCGCAAGGTCCGCCTTCTCGGTGTGGCTCTCTCCGGCCTCTCCCATGGGGCGGAACAGCTCGACTTGCTCGAAGCCGATCGCCGCGAAAAACTCGCAAAGCTTACCAAGGCCGCCGATCAGCTTCGCGACAAGTTCGGCTTTGGCTCTGTCCAGTTTGGTGGCTCCTTGCGCCGCGACGATTCCTAGGTTCGAGTGTGTTGCCCAACAATAAGGGTGGTTCGTGGTGGCCGCCGGCGCTTGCGGCGCCGCTCGCCGCATTGGACGCATGACTACCTCCGCCCGCATGAGACCCTCCCCGCTTGACGAAGACCCACCGCTGCCCGAGGAAGGCCCACCACCTCCACCGGGTGAGACTGCCAGCACCTTGTCGTCACTGCAGTTCCACCGGGTTTCGCCTATACTCTCCAGCATGAGTGCACCCGCCCCCTCCACGCCACAAACTCCCAGCCGCCCGGCTCTGTTCGAGCGCGCCGGAAACTTCTGGCGACGTGTCAGCGAAGGCCGCAACATCGATGAACTCTGGAAGCAGTTCACCGCCGACGCGCGATCAAGCTACGGCTTCTACGGCAAAGACGTCGATTGGGACGAGGTCAACAAGCTGCCCACCTGGAAGCGGCCTCTCCGCGTTGCCAGACAGCTGTTCTGGGCCATGATGAACAAGCTCACACCGGCCCGGCGTGTCCTTTTGTTGCTCGCTCTCGTCATGCTGCTGATGTCTGGCGTGAAGTTCCAATCCGGCAATACGGCCGTGGACATTAATCTGGATTTTCTTGCCGCGCTGCTCTTTCTCCTGCTCCTCTCTCTTGAACTCGCGGACAAGGTCATCATGAAACGCGACCTCGAAATCGCCCGTGAAATCCAAGCCTGGCTCGTGCCTTCGGAAGCGCCGGCGATTCCGAACGCCGAAGTCGCTTTTCACACCCGTCCGCAAAATTCCGTCGCCGGCGACTACTACGACGCCTTTTATCCGCTCAATGATGGTGCGGCCGGCGGCAAACTCATGCTCGTCATTGCAGACGTCGCGGGCAAAAGCGTGCCCGCCGCCCTGCTGATGGCCACCTTGCAGGCGAGCTTGCGAACCATCGCTTCCGAGGGTCTCCGGCTCTCGCAACTCACCGAACGGTTGAACCGCTATGCCTGCGCCCACAGTCTCGGCGGCCAGCGTTTCACGACCGCGGTCCTTGCTGAATTCGATCCCCCCTCACGCACCCTCGCCTACGTGAACGCAGGCCACAACTTCCCCGTCGTCCGCCGCGGCAACGGCGGTACCGACCGCTTGGCTTCCAGCGGCTTGCCGCTCGGCATCAGTGTAGACGCCTGCTATCCGTCTTCGAGCATCGAGCTACAGCCCGGCGATACCCTCATTCTGTTTACCGATGGAGTTGTGGAGGCCTTCAATTCGGCGGGCGAAGAATTTACAGACGGGCGCTGGTTGAACGTCATTCGCAGCCTGCCGAACCTTTCCGCCGAAGACTCGCTCCGCTATCTGATGAAAAGTGTGGAGCAGTTCGTCGGCGCCACCCGCCAGTCGGACGACATCACCTGCCTGGTTCTGCGCACCAAGTAACTTTCCCGATTGTCTGTTTCGTCTTATTTATAGCCAGCCGCGCCCGGGGCTGGCGCATAATGTCTCCGTGAACTCCCGGGAGCTCGCCAATTCGATCTGCGACACGCTCGAGCTGCGCGGCCATCAGGCCTTTCTGGTCGGCGGCTGTGTTCGCGATCTCCTGCTCGGCCGCGAACCTGCCGACTACGACGTAACGACGGACGCCACTCCCGAACGAGTCTCACAGCTCTTTCCCGACAGCATCGCGGTGGGTGCTCGTTTCGGTGTCATTCTCGTTCCCCTCGACGGGGCCAAAGTTGAAGTCGCCACCTTTCGCCGCGATGTCGGTTATTCCGACGGGCGCCACCCCGACGAGGTCGTCTACGCGAGCAAGCCGGAAGAGGACGTGTCACGACGCGACTTCACCATCAACGGCCTGCTGATGCGCCACGACTCCGGCGAGGTGCTCGACTTTGTCGGCGGTCAGGCCGACCTCCGAGCCGCCCTAATCCGGGCCATCGGCGATGCGGGCCGGCGCTTTGCCGAAGACAAGCTGCGCATGCTGCGCGCGGTGCGTTTTGCCGCGCGGTTCGGCTATCGGATCGAGCCGGACACGTTTGCCGCGATCCAAACAAGAGCCTCGGAAATCCATGCGGTCTCTGCCGAGCGTGTTCATGAAGAGCTGACCAAGCTTCTGACCGAAGGCGCCGCACGCCGCGGCTTTGAATTACTCGACGAGTCCGGCTTGCTACCGGAACTTTTGCCCGAGGTTTCGGCAATGAAAGGAGTGCCCCAGCCGCCCGAATATCATCCGGAGGGTGACGTTTGGATGCACACACGTATGATGCTGGAAGCTTTGCCGGCGGGAGCTTCACCCACTCTTGCCTGGGGAGTGCTGCTCCACGACGTCGGCAAGCCGTCGACCTTCCGTCCCGCCTCGGAAACCGGCGACCGCATCCGTTTCGATTCGCATGTTGAAGTCGGCGTCCGCGTTGCGGGCGAGATTACCCGGCGGCTGAAATTTTCGAACGACGAAACCGACCAAGTGCAAGCTCTGGTCGCAAACCACATGAAGTTCAAAGACGTCGCGCAAATGCGAAAATCCACCCTAAAGCGCTTCGTCCGGCTTCGCGGATTTGACGAGCATTTGGAACTTCATCGCCTCGACTGCCAAGCGAGCCACGGACGTCTGGACGCCTACGAGGCCGTGCGCACCTTCCTGGCGGAAACCCCGCCCGAGGAAGTTCGCCCCGCAAGGCTATTGACGGGCGACGATTTAAATGAGATGGGTTATTCGCCAGGTCCCGCCTTTCAACGTATCCTAGGGGCGCTCGAAGAGGGCCAACTGGAGGGAAGCCTGCAAACCAGGGAACAAGCCATCGCCTTTGTCAGGAAACACTATCCCCTGGCCCGGGTCAGCCGATAAAAAAGGAACAAGTGGGGGAACGGTTAGGCTCGCCAGCTAGCCATTATCGCCAATTTTTTCTGTTACTTACAGGAAGACTTGCTTTTTCGAGACGGACTCGCTAATATGTGAGCGTAAATGACTAAAGTTCATTGATCTTAGTTAGTGCAGTTTTGGGCACCTTTTAGCCCTTTCCTGCATCTAACCCTTCCATGGCGGTTAGAATCCGCCTTGGTATGCTAAAGGGGAAACTCATGGCTGACAAAAAACATCCCGTGCCGGACACGCTGCCCATTCTGCCCGTGCGCGACACCGTTCTCTTCCCAGGTGCCGTGCTGCCTTTGACGGTTGGCCGCGAAAGCTCTCTGGCACTTGTCAATTCACTTTCCGGGGAGGAAAAGCTTCTGGGCGTCGTGGCCCAGCTGGATCCGCGCGTCGAGGACCCCGCCGCCGCTGACCTGCACAAAGTGGGCACGCTCGCCAAGGTCCACAAGACCGTTAAGATGCCGAACGGCAACGTGGTCGTCTTTCTCGAGGGTTTGCAGAGGATTCGCATCGTTGACCTGCTGGGCCTGCGCCCCTTCCTGCGCGCCGCGATTGAGGCCGCGCCGGACATCATCGGCGAGCAAGATACCGAGCTTGAAGCGCTCGAGCGCAATGCCCAGGACCTGTTCCGCGATGTGGTAAGCCACTCGCCGCAGCTCTCTGACGATTTGCAGAACGTGGCCATGAACATCGACGACCCGTCGCGGCTTTCCGACTTCATCGCCGGAACGCTGCCGAGCCTCTCAACGCTGTTGCGCCAGGAACTGATTGAAACCTCCAACGTGCGCAAGCGCCTCGAGATTCTGATCCGCGAGCTGTCGAAGGAACTCGAAGTCCTCGAACTGCGCAGCAAAATTAATGAGCAGGTTCAGGAGCAGGTAAGCCAGAACCAGCGCGAATACCTGCTGCGCGAGCAGATGAAAGCGATTCAGAAGGAACTCGGCGAAATCGACGACGCCCAGGCCGAAATCGAGGAGCTGCGCAAGAAAGTCGAAGAAGCTGGAATGTCAGCGGAAGCCAAGAAGGAGTGCGAGCGCGAACTGAAGCGCCTCTCGAAGATGACTCCCGCTTCCGCCGAATACATGGTTTCGCGCACCTATCTCGAATGGATGACCTCGCTGCCGTGGAACAAATCCTCAGGCAGCCCGGAAATCGACATTTCCAAGGCGCACGAGATCCTGGACGAAGACCACTACGATCTGCAAAAGGTGAAGGAACGCATCCTCGATTACCTGGCGGTGAAAAAACTGCAACCGGGGATGAAGGGACCGATCCTTTGCTTTGTCGGACCTCCCGGCGTCGGCAAGACTTCGCTCGGCAAGTCCATCGCCCGTGCGCTCGGCCGCAAATTCGTGCGCATTGCCCTTGGCGGCATGCACGATGAAGCGGAAATTCGCGGTCACCGCCGCACCTACATCGGCGCTTTGCCCGGACAGATCATTCAGGGTATCCGCCGTGCGGAGAGCAACGACCCGGTCTGCATGCTCGACGAAGTCGACAAACTGGGCCGTGATTTTCGCGGTGATCCCTCCTCCGCATTGATGGAGGTACTTGACCCGGAGCAGAACTCTACCTTCCGCGATCATTATCTCGATGTGCCTTTCGATCTTTCGAAGGTTACCTTCATCGCCACGGCCAACTGGATGGATCCGATTCCCGAACCGCTGCGCGACCGCATGGAGATCATTGAACTTCCGGGCTACACCGGCGAAGAGAAGATCCACATCGCGCGCAAGTACCTGATCCCGAAGCAGGCCGCCGAACACGGAATCAAGGAAGGCGAGCAGCTGGAGTTCACGGACGCCGGACTGCAGGAAATCATCCACAGCTATACGCGTGAAGCCGGCGTGCGCAACCTCGAGCGCGAAATCGCCACCTTGGTGCGCAAGCAGGCCCGCCGCATGGCCGAAGGCAAACCCGAGAAGATGGTCGTCACCCCGGAAGTGGTGCGCGAATTCCTGGGCGTGCCGAAGTTCCGCACCGAAAAGGAAGTCGAGGAACGTGTCAAGAAACCCGGTGTGGCGGTTGGCCTTGTCTGGACCCCCGTCGGCGGCGACATCGTCTTCATCGAAGCGAGCCGCATGCGCGGCGGCAAGCAGTTCACGATGACCGGCCACCTCGGTGAAGTGATGCAAGAGTCGATGACGGCGGCGCTGACCTGGACCCGTGCAAATGCGGAGCGCTACGGGATCGATCCGGACTTCTTCCGCAAACAGGACATTCACATCCACGTACCGTCGGGCGCCGTCCCGAAAGACGGCCCCTCGGCCGGTGCCGCGATGGTGACAGCCCTCGTGAGCTTGCTCACAAACCGTCCGGTGAAGAATCGTCTGGCGATGACCGGCGAGATGACGCTGTCGGGCGTTGTTCTCCCCATCGGTGGCGTGAAAGAGAAGGTGCTTGGCGCGAAGCGCGCTGGCATCACCCACGTCTTGCTGCCGGCGGATAACGAACCAAACGCCGTTGCCGATCTCCCCCCCGAGATTCTCGGCGATCTGAAGATCACCTACGTACGCACGCTCGACGAAGTTCTCGAGCACGCGCTTGAGAAAAATCCCATCGCCCCGGTGGTCCCCGAGCCCGAGCCTCAGCCAGCGGCTGTGGGCGACAGCCCCCGCGCGGTGCACTAAAACTCGACTCATCGCGTCAAATCAGAAAGGCCCGGTATGCCCTGCCGGGCCTTTTTCATTCCGGCTCCGGGCCAATGGCCCGACGGGATTGCTCGCCTTTTCCGGAATCCAGAGCGGTAAGTCATCGAAGCTGCTGTTACCATAGGGAAACGAAGCATGGCGGCGGCGTCCAATTCGAAGCATCTCCCAGCCGATACCCCCGCTGTCCTTGCCCAACAGTTGAGCGAGGCCCTGCTTCGCGAGCGCATCGTGCCGCGCTTTGTCGATTCCTACGTCGTCGAACATGGCCGCCACGCCTTGCAGGTGCACGCAAGTCTCTATCGCGACCTCCTGACCCTCCTGCAGCGAGAGGCCCTATTGGCGGCTTCCGTGCAGGCTCTCGAACTTGCTTCTCGGGGCACAACGACGCGCGATGGTCGGAGAATTGCCCCGATGAAGCAAAAGGAGACGGTCGCGTTCCGCCAGAAATTTCTCGGCGCTCTCACCCGCCAGCAGCGCTGGAATGGCGGCGCCGCGCTGGAATTTCAATCCGACTTGCAGATGTACGAGGGAATTCTTGCTCGCACCGCGACGCGCCCGCGTCGCCGAAAGCCTTTTGAGGCTGCCAATCACCCTTTCGTCGACCGCTGCGCTTTCTTGCTGGACTCTTCGTTCCTCGAAATCGCGCGCTTGGCCGCAAGCCGCGCCCTAACCGACGTGGAGACTCTCACCGTTTCGATCGCGGAGGCAGTGCTGCCATCCTCGACAAGCCCCAAAGCGAAACTCCGTCGTTAGCCATCAAACCTCGAGCGCGCCGCCCGCAAACAGCGGCTTGCCGGCTCGCGAGACCTGAAAGCCGTAGAGCGCTAGCGCCACAATCGCCACCATTCCGAGCACTGCCCCCTCGGTGTACCAGGCCGTCAGCGGCGTCCCGAGCGGCATCTGATCGGCGAGTTGATCGACGAAATAAAGCACCGTCAACGCGACCAGCCCGAATCGATGCAAAACCCACAAATACATGAGAAAAAACGGGGCCGTAAACAAAGCATCGATCAACGGATTCTGGGCTCCGAGACTCGGAATACAGAACAATAAGGCCAGCAGAATCGCCGCCAGCCATCCGCGCTTGAAGATCAGCCGCAAAACAAAAAACACGAAAAAAATCAGCAAAGCGCCGGAAAAAGACGAAGAAGCCTGGGACAGAACCGTGGCGACGCTGCCACGCAGCCCTTCGAGCGGATAAAAATTGTTCAGCCCGAAGGGACGCATCGGCGCCTTCCCCAGGCCTGCTTCGACAATGGGCTGCAGTTGATCCATCAGCGCCGAGGTCAGTCCAAAAAGTGTTCCGAGCAAAACGTCTCGCGCAAACACAGGGTCCGTGAATTTGCCGGACAACATTCGCGACCACGATATCAATGTGTCCGGCCAATGGCGGCGCACATAAGGCTCAAGGGCCGCGTACAGCACCCAGGTGATCATGGCGAAGAAAAGGCTCACGCTTACCGCCAGGATGAACAATACGATTTCCGAGGCCGCGGCCACATGGTGCGCCAGCAGCGCCCAATTGATCAGACCCACCAGCATGACAAACAGCGCCAGGCGCAAAGCGCCTCGAAGGTCTCCTCTTCCCGCGCGCACGTTTCTTACGGCGAGCCAGACGCCGACCGCAAATATCGTAACGATGAGTCCGAAGCTGAACCACTGCGCGATCGTGTTTTGCTTGGTCTGACGCTGTTCCCCCATGCGCGAAGGCTTGTCCCACGGCGACAGCAGCACAAAAAATATCGGCTTGCCGCGATAAGCAGCCGCTTCCACCCGTAGCGGAGTTTCAGGATGGTTAGGCCAGCGGCCTTCCCAAGCCGCCCGCGTATCGCCCCACGCGAGCGGATACCATCGCGGGGGAACCGCTTTGAACTGGCCGGCATCAAGACCGGCCGCTGTAAACAGCGGGCTCCAGTTGGGCGTCGGCAGCGGTCCTTCGAGCGGGTCATCCACCTGCGGCGGAATGGCCCGGAAGTTGAGCAGTTGGCCGCGCGGCGAAAGTTCAATCAGGCGAGCACCGGAACGTTCGAATGGCGGCTCGTCCGGTGCAATCCGGCCGTAAATCAAATTGTCCTGGGGAGAAACCGAAACCAATTGTCGCGGGCTCTGCCTATACCAGAACGCCAGGGCTGGCGGCTCGTCCTGCTTCAACAGATTCCACCGCGTCGGCGTTTTGACGGCCTCCAAAATGTGGCGAATGTAATCCTGCTCCAGGCTAAAGCCATGCGCCGCATCAACCGGCTCGTCGGTATAGCCAATGGTCCGGATCATGTCGCTTGCTTTCGCCGCCAGCACCTCCGGACTCGGCCCGAACGGCACATAAGAAGTCATCTTCGCCCGTTTCGAAACCACCACCAAGAGCCCGAGTAAGACAATCACGCCCACCAAGCACAGCAGCCCGACCCGCGGGCTTAGCCCCTCTTTTTCTCCCGCAGCCGCCACCATTTCCGGCGAAGGCGTTTCCCCCGCGGCCAGTGCGGCCGCCAGCGGATCACCACCCGGTAGCGCCGCAGCAACGAGTAGCGCCGTTGCGGGCCGTCTTGCGGGGTCCGTTTCAAGGCACCGCAGGATCACCCTCTCGGTCAAGGGATCCAGATCGCGCACGAGCGTCGACGGATTCGTCAACGTGCCGGACTGCCGCGCCTTCATTAGCTCCGGCACCGTCGTCGCGTCGTACGCGCGTTTCCCGGTCAGCACTTCGTACATCACGAGACCGAGCGAAAAGATGTCACTCTTGGTGGTAACCTCTTTTCCAACCAGTTGCTCGGGCGCCATGTAGGCTGGCGTCCCCGCGCGCACTTCCGCCCCTCGAATATTTGCAGCAACCCCCGCGAGGCCAAAGTCCGTAATACGAGCCTTGCCTGCTCCATCGAGCATCACATTCGAAGGCTTCAGATCGCGGTGAATGACCCCTCGTTCGTGCGCCGCGCCTAGTCCCGCGCAGATCTGCCGCGATACCTCGACCGCTTTGTCTTGCGGCAGCCGCCCGATACGCCGCACCAGAGAGGAAAGGTCTTCTCCGTCGATGTATTCCATGGTCAGGAATGGCACGCCGTCCGCGTCGCCAATGTCAAAAACGCGGCATACGTTTGGATGGGACACCTGTCGCGCGATGCGCACTTCGGAGTGAAAGCGCGCCAGTGCCGACACGTCCTTCGACAGCGCCTCCGGCAAAAACTTAATCGCCAGCACCTGGCTGAGTTTCAGGTCTTCCGCCCGATAGACTTCTCCCATCCCGCCGCGGCCGAGCAACGCCACAATGCGGTAGCGCTCCGCGACGATGGCTCCCGGAGCGAAGCGTCCGCCGCCGATCGGATCCGATGCGGTGGTTGGCGAACTGCTCGGTGGAGCAGAACGCGGCCGCGGGGGTGTGGATGGCGGCCTTGGTGTTGTGCCTCCCGTTGCGCGCGGTCGAGGCCGAGGCGTCTCGGGAAGATGAGGCGCCAGGGTCTCGAGATTCCCGTCTAAATCGGGATCCTGACCGAGGACGGTCGCGTTGGGGTCCACATCGACCACGTTGCCACACTTCGAACAGAAGCGCGCCGTCTCCGGCAATGGCTGCCCGCAAGTCGTGCAGTACATGAGTTCGCGGATTCTACCATCCCGCGCGTCCCCGAGCGAACACTCCCACCCTGGGCACCTGGGCCGTGCCGCAATTCCAGGTCCTCTTCGGATGTTTGCGGCCAGCTCCGGCTCCTCTCGGGAGTGCGCAAACCCCGATTCGGGCACCCGCGGCCTAGCTGATCCGTTCCACCTGCACCGCCGTGCCATACGCCAGCACTTCCGTCACTCCTTGCATCACCTCATTCGCGTCGTAGCGCATTGCCAGAATTGCGTTCGCGCCGTGTTGCGCCGCGTGCATCAGCAGCAGTTCGTACGCCTCCTCGCGAGCCTTCTCGCACAATTCCGTCAAAACCGTGATATTTCCCCCGATTATTGTCTGTATTCCTGCGGCTAAATTGCCTAGCACGCTTCGCGAGCGCACCGTAATCCCTCGCACAATCCCGAAATTTTTCACCACCCGGTATCCCGGCAAATCGTTTCCTGAAGTCACCATCGAGCTGTCTACGCGACCTGTCATCATTCTCTCCTTTGGAGGCCTTGCGGCTGTTTACCGGTGCGATTCTACCTCTGCACATCCCGGTACTGCCATTTCTGGCCTCTGCTATTCTCAGCTCAGATGGAGTCTTTCTTCGACATCCTGGCGATCATCCAGATTGCCGTAGGCTTGTTTCTCCTTTGGCAGGGGATTCAATGGCTCGCTTATGTCCGCCGGCGCCTGAAGACCGATCCGGGCTTTTACGCGCCGCGCACCGCGGTCATTTGCCCGTGCCGCGGAATGGAGCCCGGGCTCGAACGCAACTTGGTGTCGCTCTGCGAGTTCGCTCATCAGAACTACGAGGTTTTCTTTGTCCTGGCGTCGGAAAGTGACCCCGCCTCGAGCATCGTGAAGCGTGTCGCGGCTTCCTCAAAGGTGAAAGCGAACCTCGTCATCGCCGGAAAACCCGAAAATTCGAGTGAAAAAGTGAACAACCTGCGCTTTGCCGTCGAACAATTGCCCGAGGAGTTCGAGGTCCTTGTCTTCGCCGATTCCGACGGACGCCCCGGAAAATCCTGGCTGCATCACCTGGTCGCTCCCCTCACCGATTCGCGCATCGGCGCCACAACCACCATGCGCTGGTTCATCCCGAACCAGAACGATTTGCCCACGGCTCTGCTAGCGGCCTGGAACGCCGCTGTCGTCACCATGCTCGGTGGCCATCAGAAGAATTTCTGCTGGGGCGGCGGCACCGCGATTCGACGCGCGCTTTTTGAACAAATGGGAATGCTCGACGTGTGGCAGCACTCGTTCAGCGACGACTACTCCCTCACCACGATGATCGAGCGTACCGGCCGCCAGATTGTGTTCTTGCCCGAATGCCTGACTCCTTCCTATGCCCAAACCGATTTCGCCGGCTTGCTGGAATTCACCACCCGGCAGATACGCATCACCCGCGTGTACCGCCCGCAAACGTGGGCCGCGGCCTTTGCCACCCACCTCCTTTATTGCCTGACTTTGCTTTTCGGTTCCCTCCTGGCCTTCGAGTTGACGTTAGCCTCCCGT
>Ga0306922_10003272_pt1 | contig 15130 bp, 18 predicted proteins | sample sta12Cox44000082_FD_203758 | JGI IMG/M metagenome (GOLD analysis project Ga0306922, IMG submission 203758) | Lab enrichment of tropical soil microbial communities from Luquillo Experimental Forest, Puerto Rico - statoxic.12C.oxic.44.000.082 (v2)... | ecosystem: Environmental > Terrestrial >... | reverse complement strand
CTGTTCCGCCGCCGCGCCGAGAACGCGCTCTGGAACGACGGCGTCGACGATCGAACCGTGCGCGCCTTCTTCGCCAAGCAGCAGCCGGTCACCGCGAAGGGCCGCTACATGCTGGCGCGCACTCTGCTCTCGCAGGGCGACCGCGAGGGTGCCGCACGTCTCGTGCGTCAGGCCTGGCGCAACGATGATGCAAGCGAAGGCGTCGAACAACGCGTGCTCGAGATGTTCGGCGGGATGCTCACGGCGGCCGACCACAAGGTGCGCATGGATGCGCGCTTCTATGCTGACGACGCCGCCGGCGGCATCCGGGCCGCCGACCGCCTCGGCGGCAACGAGGTCGCCATTGCGCGGGCCCGCGCGGCGGTGCTGCGCAAGGCCAGCAACGCAAAGGCGCTGCTCGATGCCGTGCCCGCCGCGGCGCAGAGTGACGCCGGCTATATCTTTTCGCGCGTGCAATGGCTGCGCCTGAACAACAAGGCGGAAGATGCCGGCAAGCTGATCCTTACAGCCCCGAAGAATCCGGAGGCGCTCGTCAATCTCGACCAGTGGTGGCAGGAGCGCCGGCTGCTGGTGCGCAATCTGCTCGACGAGAACGACGCGCACGCCGCCTATCGCGTTGCGCGCGACGCCGCGACGCCGATGAAAGGTTTCTATCGGGTCGACGCGCATTTCACCGCTGGCTGGGTGGCGCTTCGCTTCCTGCGCGATCCAAAAACCGCCGCGGAACACTTTGCGCGCGTCAGCGAAAACACACAGAGCCCACATGCGCTCTCGCGCGCCGGCTACTGGCAGGGACGCGCGGCGGAAGCGATGAACCAGAACGCGCAGGCCAAGGAATTCTTTGAATCGGCCGCGCAATACACGGCGACCTACTACGGCCAGCTCGCGCGCGCGCGGCTCGGATTGAAAGATCTCGGCCTGCGTGGTCCGCCGGTGTTCACGCAGCAGGAGCGGGCCACGCTAAGCAATCTCGAAGTCGTGCGCGCGGCGGACATTCTTTACAAGCTTGGCGAGCGCGACATGCTGGCCTCGATCTATGCCGAGCTTGGCGAAAGCGCGACCGACATTGCTGGCATGGCCATGATGGGCGAGCTGGCCGCCAAGAACGGCGACGGCCGCGCAATGGTGTTGCTCGGCGAATATGCCTATGCGCGCGGCCTGCCGCTCGACTATTACGCCTACCCAACGGTCGGGCTGCCCGACTATCAACCGATTGCTCCGCCGATTGATGCGTCCATCGCCTATTCGATCGCGCGTCAAGAGAGCCACTTCAACCAGAAGGTCGTCTCGAGCGCCAACGCCATGGGCCTGATGCAGGTGACGCCGGCAGCGGGCATCGATACGGCCGCCAAGTTCAAGGTCACCTATAACCGCGACCGCTTGCTGAAGGATCCGGTCTACAACATGCAGATGGGCGCGGCCGAGTTGTCCAACCTCCTCACCGGCTATAATGGCTCCTACATTCTGACGTTCGCCGGCTACAACGCCGGCCGCGGCCGCGTGAAGCAATGGATAGAGGCTTATGGCGATCCGCGCGATCCGCATGTCGACCCGGTCGACTGGGTCGAGCGGATCCCGATCGCCGAGACGCGCAACTACGTCGCGCGCATCATGGAGAACCTGCAGGTCTACCGCGCACGCTTCGGCGGCAGCAACAGACTGGCGATCGATGCCGACATCAAGCGCGGCGGTAGCCACCGCTGAGGTTTCCTGACCGGACTGCCTCCCCGTCATACGCGCGCAATCTCGTCGCCGAGCCTTATCCAATACGTTTCATGGTCATGCCAGGCTTTGTGCCGGGCATGACGACAATGGCGCTGTGGGTAAGGCAGACCCCCTGATGCGTCAGCGACCCGGTGGTATGCTATAACCGTCGCATGCAGAACGGCGTCTCCAGCAGCTTCATCACCGCGCCCGATGGCCTGCGCCTGCATGCCTGCTGCTACGGCAACCGCACGGCCTCGGCCACCCCCGTCGTCTGCCTGCCAGGCCTCGCCCGCACCGCGGCTGACTTTGAGGCGCTCGCGTCCGCGCTCTCGCACGAAAAGCCGTTCCGCCGCGTGATCGCGCTCGACTATCGCGGCCGCGGCCAGTCGCAATACGACCGCAACCCGGCGAACTACGCGCTGCCGGTCGAGCTTGCCGATGTGCTCGCAGTCGTGACCGCACTCGATGTAACACCCGCAATCTTCGTCGGGACATCGCGTGGCGGCATTCTCACGATGCTGCTCGCCGCCGTGCGGCCGACCGCCATCGTCGGTGCCGTGCTCAACGACATCGGTCCGGTGATCGAGCCGCAGGGTTTGATGCGCATCAAAAGCTATGTCGGCAAACTGCCGCAGCCGCGAAACTTCGAGGAAGGCGCCGAGATCCTGCGCCGGCTGTTCAGCGGGCAATTTCCGAAGCTCGACGCGAAGGACTGGCTCGCCAGCGCCCACCGCACGTTCAAGGAAGAAAACGGTCGGCTGGTGCCCACCTACGACGTGAAGATCGCCACCACCATGAACGGCCTCGATGCCGAACGTCGCGTCCCGCCCCTTTGGCTGCAATTCGACGCGCTCCGGGCGAAACCCCTGATGGTAATCCGCGGCGTCAACTCCGACCTTCTCACGGCGGAAACGGTCGAAACCATGCGCGCGCGGCGCAAAGCGATGGATGTCATCGAAGTGCCCGACCAGGGCCACGCGCCGCTGCTCACCGACGCGACGACGATCGGACGCATTGCGGAATTCGTGCATCGCTGCGATCGCACGATTCACTAGCCCAATCCTGACAGCAAACCCCCTCTTATTTGTCAGTTCACCACGCGGCGATCAGGGATAGAGATCGCGGTGCACCCGGAAGCGGAATTGCCAACTATCGGTGTCAGCTACGTTGGTCATGCGGGAGGTGCTGGTGATATCGCCAGTACTCAGCCCGTTAAATGTCGATGCGCTTTCCAGCCTTGAGTAAAGATAGAAGTCCAGTGGGCCGGCCTCACGTTCGGCCTGTCGCAATCGTTCTTCGATTTCTATGGCTCGCCGTCGACTTCGTATTGGGGTTCGTTCCCGGCGTCGGATACGAGCGACGGAGGCTGGATGGTCGCGGGCTACACCGCGCAGTTCGGCAATGGCTCCTCCGCGGCGCAGCCGCCGTAGAGCGAGGTCCGCCACCTCAAGACCGCAAAGGCGCTCGGCCTCACTGTTCCCCAATCGATATTGCTTCGCGCCAACAAAGTGATCGAGTAGTCGTGATGTTCGCTTTGGGCCAAAAGCGGACATCCCTGAATGAAATGGTCGATGTCCGCTTTTGGCTCGCAATGCCTGCCGTGAGCCGAGGCTCCCGTTGGATTCCAAGGAGCCTGCAGCGTTCGCCGCTCGCGCCGGCACGGCTGAGACGCGTCTTGCGCTAAATTCTGTTAGCCCGGCGTTAGCCCGACGCCCCTGTCACTGACAGGAAATTGCGTAAGTGCCTTATTTTATTGGTCGGGGCAGCAGGATTTGAACCTGCGACCTTCTGGTCCCAAACCAGACGCGCTACCAGACTGCGCTATGCCCCGCCGGACACCGGGGTTCGATACACGCTTCGGTATAATGCGGCAAGCAAACCTCAGCGGGCATTGAAGATCGGCGCGGCAACCCGGTCACCGGCCGCGATGCCAAGTTTCTGCGCTGTCCCGCCGATAACTTCAAGCACAGCACGGACGGGCCCGTTCGAGGGGATAAGCCGTGTCGACAAGGGCTCGGTGTTCTCGGCAATGCGCAAGATGCGGCCGTCACCACGGATGAAAATCATGTCGAGCGGAATATAGGTGTTCTGCATCCAGAAGCTGACTTCCTGATCCCGTTGGAAGTCAAACAGCATTCCCCGCCCTTCCGGCAGCTCCTTGCGGTACATGAGCCCCTTCGCCCGATCGGCGTCATTGTCCGCAATTTCCACGGTGAAGACGTGGACGCCGGTCTTGCTGGCAATTTCAACTGTCTGCGGGCCGACCGGCCGAGCCAGGCTAGCGGCGACAAAGAGGCCGACGAATGCAAAGGCAAGCCAATTGAGCGCGCGCATGGCACGCCCTTTACGCGGCTGCGTTGCCAGCGGCAATCGTAAAATCGGGGGGTCTAGTGGGACGCCAGTCCCAGCGGTCCGCCGTCCGGCCTAACCTCGGCCGCCATCAGACCCTTTGGCCCCGGTCCAAAGCGGACCAGAACGGTCTGACCCGGGCGCAGTTCGGCAATGCCGTAGCGCCGCAGGGTTTCCATGTGCACGAAAATGTCGGGAGTTCCATCGCCACGGGTAACGAAGCCAAAGCCACGTAGCCTGTTGAACCATTTGACCTGTGCTCGCTCAAGTCCGCTCGTCGGCGTCACGGTTACGTGAGTGCGCGCGGGCGGCATTTGCGCGGGATGAATGGCCGTCGACTCGTCCATGGAAACGATGCGGAAGGCCTGCAGTCCCTTGGGACGTTGCAGCACCTCACACAAAACCCGAGCACCCTCATAGGCGGTCTGGTAGCCGTCGCGGCGCAGACAAGTCACGTGTAGAAGTATGTCTGGCATCCCGTTGTCAGGGACGATGAATCCGAAGCCCTTGGAGACATCAAACCACTTAATGACACCGCTCAACTCGATGAGATTGGTCGCCGTTTCATCGACGAGCTCTCTGACCGCTCCTTGGCGGAGATTGGTCCCAGACATTTTCGATTCGACCCCGTCCGACGCCATGACGCCAAACGCCGCCACCTTGCTGGCGCCTCTTGATGGGCGCTTGAACGAATCTTTGCGGAATCGAAGATAACACCGACCTCCGAACGGCAAAGGGGCAAAATAGGCTTGCACACAGCTCTATGCACAGCGTAGCGCGCGGCGAATCAGTTCGCGATGAAAGGACTTAGCGCGTCGCCGATGTCACTACGCACGACCAGATCGGCAATTTCGTCAAAGTCCGTGGGCTCTCGGTTGATTATGACGAGGGCTACACCACTGCGCTTAGCCATCAACGGAAAACCTGCCGCGGGCCAAACCACAAGAGAGGAGCCGACAGCGAGAAACAGGTCGCAATTTCTGGTCAATTCCTCGGCGCGCTGCATCGCCTCCAGCGGCATCTGCTGGCCGAACGAGACTGTCGCAGTTTTGATGTGGCCACCACATCCGCAATCGGGTGCATGCTCGCCCAAAGTATCGAATTTTTCTTTTACCCAAGACAATTCGTATCGCTTTGCACAATCGAGACAGAGGGCATAAGTGGTGTTGCCGTGCAGTTCCACGACGTCGGACGCAGCAATCCCCGAAGCCTGATGCAGATTGTCGATGTTCTGTGTGATGAGCGCAGGACTTTTTCCGGCCCGGTAGAGACTTGCCAAAGCGCGATGTCCTCTGCCCGGCTTCGCCTTCGCGAAATTCTGCTCCATGGCAAACCGTTGCCGCCAGGCTTCGTCGCGCATCTCCTGGCTGGTCACAAAAGTATCGAACGGTATCAGCTTGTTCTTTGTCCAAATCCCGCCGGGGGAACGGAAATCGGGAATCCCGCACTCGGTGGAAATACCCGCCCCGGTAAAGGGTATGATGACCGAGGCATTTTCGATCAGCTGTCGCAAACGCTCGATCGCAGTGGGAAGATCGGAGGCAATCATTTGTGTATAGTCGCTGCCTTCTGTCAGTCAGTGAGGTTCAGCCTATGCGATATCTTCACACTATGCTGCGCGTTCGTGATCTCGACGCTGCGCTCGATTTTTATTGCAACAAGCTTGGCATGAAAGAAACCCGCCGCCGGGTGGATGAGAAAAACAGGTATACCCTGGTGTTCCTGGCCGGCCCGGCCGACGAAAAATTGGTTGAAACAAGCAAAGCCGCCGGCCGCCCCGGCCCAGAATTGGAACTCACCTACAACTGGGATACCGAGGACTATGGCGAGGCTCGCCATTTTGGCCATCTCGCCTTCGAGGTCGACGACATCTACGCCACCTGCGAGCGGCTGATGAAAGCCGGCGTAACGATCAACCGGCCGCCGCGTGACGGCGTCATGGCTTTCGTGCGCTCCCCAGACAAGCAATCGATCGAGCTCTTGCAGAAGGGCGCGCCCCTGCCCGCCCAGGAGCCTTGGAAGTCAATGCCGAATACCGGCAAGTGGTAAGCTCGCTTGCCGCTGGCGGCGAAGGTCTTTATACCCCGACCCATTCGTGAGCCGCCGTTCGGCAGCGACTTTAGCGCCCTTCGTCTAGAGGCCTAGGACACCGCCCTTTCACGGCGGTAACAGGGGTTCGAATCCCCTAGGGCGCGCCAATAAAATCAGGCACTTCTTGAATCGGTCGGTGTTTGGGTCTCATACATACAGCGATAGATGACGGTAGACCCGTATATAAAGAGTGGCTGCCATGTCCCGCGACGGCGCAATCATCTTTAGCGATCAGCGGGAGGGAACATGAAGCGCATGATAGCGATATGTGCGGCGGCAATGTTGGTTGCGGCGACACCGGTGAATGCACAACGCGCCAACCCCGAAGGCCAGTCTTGGGACAGTGATTATACTGCGCGAGAATGGCTCAAAGATTGTACGAATCGTGCCAACAAATGTCGGTTTTTCATTCTCACTGTCGCGCAGGCATCGTACTGGTGTGAGAAGTGCATTCCGTCCATGACGAGCCTGACTGAAGTTGAGGAAGTGATGCGGGCGTTCATTGCACAAAATCCGCAATACGTGGACGGTGCTGCAACTAACGTCCTACTCACTGCAATCCACTCAAGATGGCCATGTAAAAGCCGTTGACGCCTGCGGAGAGCCACAATGCCCCGCGACGGCGCAATCGTCTTCGGCGATCTTGGATCAGTTAGAAACAGAAAAGCCGCCCCCCGTTGCTGAGGGCGGCGATCTTGTCAGGCATTAGCCTTGGCTGCGCGGTTGCTCCTCACTCCGGCAATTCAACTGGAAAGCTTTTCATGCCGGTCGGCAATACTACTGAGATGCTAGCCACAGGTGCAGCGGAGTGGTTTCTGACATCCATTTTAGCCCCGGTGGCGATTACTTTGGTGAACAACGCGGCACCGATCATTACAGAGGATACGTGGGGCATGGCTTGGTCCCCTTGTCGCTAATCCGGCAGTTTAAAAATACGCCGATCGCGCCAAGGATCTGTGATAGCCGTCACAAAGTCTCTCTTTTTTGTGAATCAATTCAGCGCGATGGTTGTCTGGCACCACAAACAAGATGCCGTCCCACTTGCTGCGTTTGCCAAACACGCGGTTTGATAATAATGCCCCGCGACGGCGCAATCATCTTTCCGCGAAATCGAATATGAGTCCAGACAAAGGCGCACCATCCTCAAAGACCTATGCGGTCGAGATCGTGGTTCCCGAAGACGGGTTAGGTCGTCGTCTCGAAGACATGCATGACTTTCACCGCCAGCGGGCAATAACAGATCATTACGTCCCAGGCCGTCGTGACGGCGAGCGCGATTACGTTCGATGGTTTTTCAAAGACCTTGCCGCCGCCGAGGCCTTCGCCGCGCAATTTTCCGGCACCTTGGTAACGCCCCACAGTGAACGCTCCAATGCGGCGTGGAGTGTCCGTATTGGCGAGATTGCCAGTGCTGTCCGTCCGCTAGCCAAGAGACACGCAAGACTATTATATGTACTAGTCCCGCTGTCTCTGATGGTCGTTGGAGCGCTGGTCATTAAACAAATTTCTCTTCGAGAAGAAGCGAAACTCGTAGCTAAGCCACCACCTGTCGCCATCGAAGCTAAGGCACCCTTGGTCAAGGACAAGACAAATGATGCTCGTGCGCAGGCCAATGAGCCCAGCGGCAAACCGGGTTTAACGCCAAACTGTGAAAAGGAATTACGACGCACAGCCGATTTATTGAGATTTTTTGCAAATAGAATTCAGACGGGAGAGAAAAGAAAATCGGTTGTTGCTGACATGAAACAACAAGAGAAAAGAATATCGGCAGTTTGCTCTGATTAAGCGCCAGATGATTGGCTTGACGAGATCACCGCCGATTGCCCGAGGAAGAAGTCACTCCTCAATGTGAGTGCAACCGGTTCGTTACTTACTCGGCAAGTGACAATGCATAACCGGCCGCTTTTGCCTGTCGTTCGCCTTGCTGCATCGCCCCCGCGAGTGCGCACGCAAGTCGATTAGTCCGCTTTGGGCCAATAGCGGACATCCTGCGCTGCGGCACACACTGCCGCTATTCGATCACCTCGTCGGCGAGCAATTGCATTGAAGTTGGTACCTTCACGCCGAGCGTCTTGGCAGTTTTGAGGTTGATGACAAGCTCAAACTTGGTCGGCTGCACGACCGGTAGGTCGGCGGGCTTCTCGCCCTTGAGAATGCGACCCGCGTAGATCCCAGCCTGGCGATATGCATCGGTCACACTCGCTCCATAGCTCATCAGGCCGCCAGCTTCAGGGTATTCGCGCAAATCATAGATCGAGGGTACCAAATGTCGTCTCGCCAGCGCAGCAAGTTGTGCGCACAGGCCGGTGAACAGCGAGTCCCCGTCAACGTAGAGTGCGGAAGCGCGGTTGGCGGCAAGGCTTGCAAAGGCTGGCGCTAGGTCGCGTTCGCTACTGGCCTCTACTATTTGCAGGCTCAACCCAAGCGCGCGTGCAGCCGCCTCCTGTTCTCCAATATGATCTTTGCTGGCTGGAATTTTGGGATTGACGAGCATGCCGATCACCGAGGCGTTAGGCACCAACTCGTGGAGTAATTCCAGTTGCTTGGTTCTCAGTGTGTTGGACAGGAAAGTTACGCCCGTGGCATTACCTCCTGGTTGGTTCAGCCGAACCACATATCCGAGTTTGACCGGGTCGTCGCCGGTTACGAACACCATTGGAACCGTCGCCGTCGCGGCCCTCGCCGCTATGATCGCAGCAGCGCCACCACCTATGATCAGGTTGACGTTATGGCGAATAAGGTCGTCCGCTAGACTCCGCAGCTGATCTTGATGACCACCCCCCCAGCGATAATCGATGGCGAGGTTCTCGCCCTCGACGTAACCGGCCTCGTTCAGTCCCTTGCGCAAGGCGGTGAGAAGGTAAGCTGACTCGTCAGGCGTCGTGTTTCTTAGAAAGCCGATCACTGGCTTCGGTGACTGCCCGTGCGCAGTAGACGCCGCCGCAACTGGCCATGTCGCCGCCGCGCTGCCTACCACCCTGATGAAATCGCGCCGCCTCATTGCCTCCCCAGGGGATCGCCCTCATGAGAGTCTTACTTAGTCTTGCGATTGGCGGCGCGTAAATTTGGCCTCAATAACGGCACTGCCACGATGTCCGCTTTGGGTCAAAAGCGGACATGTGCAACGCAAAACGGCATGTCCGCTTTGCCCCCAATAGCGACCGCAAAAAGCGAAATGCCGCAATGGTGATGTCTGCTACCTTAAAGCAGACATGTGTGGTGCACGGGCCGATGTCCGCTAGGGGCCAATAGCGGAAGTGGCCACCCTCATTCGATCATCTCGTCGGCGACCTGTTGGATATGGAACGGCACATCGAGGCCGAGTGCTTTTGCCGTGTTGAGGTTGATCACAAGCTCGTACTTGGTCGGGTCCTGGACGGGGAGATCGGCCGGTTTTGCACCTCTCAGAATTTTGTCTACATAGATGGCCGCGCGGCGAAACTGGTCGATGTCGCTCGGCGCATACGACATGAGCCCGCCAGCGGTTACATACTCTCGGTATGGATACATTCCCGGCAGTCGGCTGGTTGCCGCGAAGGCGAGGATTTCCTTTCGGTGCGCGAGTAAAAAACGATCCGCGAGCACAATAAATGCGTCGGGGTGCGCGCCGCCAATCGTCGAGAAGGCTAGCTCGAAATCATCCACGCGGCGAACGTCTAACACGGGCTCTAACGTCATCCCCAACGCCGCAGCGGCGGCCTGGGTACCTGGATAAAACCCCAAAACGGCGGGGTTCGCCGAGTTCAACATCACGGCGACGCGGGAGAGCCCAGGAACCACATCCTTCAAAGTCTGCAGACGTTTCCCTTCCAGCTCCGGTGCGTTGATGGTGAATCCCGTGACGTTCCCGCCTGGCCGAGCGTAGCTGGCGACAAGCCCGTCCTTAACTGGATTGGCACTCGACGCAAAAACGATGGGGATGGTGTTGGTCGCTTGCTTGGCTGCAAGAGTGCCGGGCGTGCCCTCGGTCACGATCACGTCGACCTTGAGGTGAATCAGGTCGGACGCCAAGCCTAGGAGACGACTGTCATCTCCTTCTGCCCATCGGTACTCGATGGTGATGTTCTCGCCCTCGACATGGCCCAGATCGCGGAGTGTCTGTCGGAATGCTTCTAAGTCACGCCGCTCCAACGAAGCGGAGGAGGCACCGAGGTACCCGATCCGCGACATCTTTCCAGTTTGTTGCGCGCTTGCAATAAACGGCCACGCAGCCGCCGCACCGCCGAGTAAACTGATGAACTCGCGCCGTCTCATTGCCTTCCCCGAGGCTTCGGACATGAGCATCGTAGCGGTTCAAATGAGGGCCGTTAAGGGATGCCCCATGTCCGCTTTGGGTCAAAGCGGACACCAAGTTGTCAAACAGACCCAAGCCTAGATCTCTACACCAACGCGCGCCTTGGGATACGTATCGAGAAAATGGCGAAGGGCCATGAACAATTCCTGCGCGTGCTTTATCCGCACCCTGCAGAGCGCTTCGTGGATATCGTCAATTATCATGGCGCGAATTTTTTCCTCGCCATGCGGCTGTTTCAGGAGATAGTCAGCCAAAGCAGAAGCTGCAATTGTTGGAATATTGCTCGTGCTCCCCAATAGCAGTCACTTCATCTTCACTGAGCCCGCTAAAAGCGATGCAGTCTTGCAAGGAGATCATGACGCCTCCTTTTAACGTAAGAACACCACGCTCCCACTAGTTTTGGTAGAAACTCCTCCGCTAACTCAGCGCGACATTTTGGAGATGCCTGCGATTGCGGAGTGCGTACCTCCCATGTGCGTTTCTCCTCAATAGTTGAAACAGCAATCATTGGATTGCATTGATCCAAGTCAACGATCCAGTCGCAGCAGATTGCTCACCATGGCATTCCGCCGGGGCCGCCCATTGTTGAGGCTTCCGGCAACAATAATATTTCCCAATGGTTTGGGTGCAATTTTCAGGTGACCACGTTGGCTGCGGTCTAGGCACTTAAGAGAAATTAAGGACCAGCAACATTCAAAGAACAGAGGAACTCTGTCTGTCAGCGCACCGCACAGGATGCGTAGGCACCAGCTTACCCCGAACGCGCCAAGGGTATGATTGAACTGGTCGGTCGATGTGTTTGTTAGCCCTAGCCTGTTTTCCGGTTATTCACAGAGTTAATCACAAGCAAAACCGTGATCTTTTTTTGCCGCCATGAAAGGACTGATACAGAGGATCGATATGGGTCCAAATGGCTTTTGCAATGACAACGCGCATTATGCTTCTTTCTGCGGTCTCCATCGCGGTCGGGTCGTCACTAGCATATGGCTCGCCAGCATGCATGACGATAAGCGAGGCTCGTGCCAAATTTCCCAAGGCGCAGCATCTTTATTGGCACGGCAGCAAACATTGCTGGAATGACAGTGCGGCATACGGTTTTCGCGCACCCGCGGTAGTGCCCCTGGCTTCGCCACGACGCGCACTCGCGGCGGTGCCCAGTGCCTCCACACGACCGACACCCACGCCTTCTACACCACCGGAAGCTTTAAAACCGACATCCCGGACAGAAGAGTCAGGACCGCAATGCCAATTGCCCTGTGAGTAGACGGGAAGCGCGGCCAAGTTTGCCCACACATTATGTGAATCGAGGCATTTCAGCCGAATTTTACGGCGGCTTTATTGACGACTTAGCGGTGAGAATGCTGCGCTGACGATCTCTCCTCACCATCCACTTAGCCCGGCTCCTGGCACGAGACCCGGGCTTTTCTTTGCCGGAATACACCCGACGGTTATTCGACGACTGTCGGGACCACTCGATCAAGCTGATGGCCCGGGAGAATCGCCAAGCAGAATGGGTGAATCGGGGACAAAGCCAGATTATTGACGGATCTCAAAGCACAATGGTTGGTCAGCAGTAATTCGTACGGGCCGGCTCTCTCCTAAACGCCTGCCTCAAACGCCGCCCTCATTTTCTGATCGCGAACGTGGCCGAGTACAAACAAGCGGATCGCCGACGACAGATTTCCCTGTTGGCGCGTCGTGTCGATCTCTGTAACCGTCTGCGCCAACGAGGCACCCTGGGCCTGCGCGATCTCCTTCAGCCCGCTCCAGAACTCGTCTTCAAGACTGATGCTGGTTTTGTGTCCGCCAACCACAACCGACCGCTTAATGATTGGTGATTTCATGGCGTCCTCCTTCGAGCACACCTGCAATTCTCGTAGCATCGTACCGTGATTCGCCGAAGCCAAAAATATTTGTTCGTAGGTGAGTGCTGCAATACGACGATGACGCAAGCAAATTGCCGCAGCGCCTTCAGACCCTCTCGTTTTTCGCGGCGCATCCGCGTGATGTTGTCGTGGATTTCATCGTTTTGTGCGTCGTAGCCCAGTGGCTTAAATCTGTAGTCCTTTGGACTATGGGTTATAGTCCACTGGCCTACGACCTTTAAATGAAAACCCGCCCCGGTGACGGCGCAATCATCTTTAGCGATCTGATCGGCAAGCTCGACCTGTTGCGTGTGTGTTGTGACAAGTGCGGCCGCGATGGCTGTTATGAGCTGATCGACAAGCTTGGCCGCGACGGCAAGATCATCGATTAGTAGGATCAAATCACGGCCGACTGCCCGAAGAGGTCAGCACACAATATGGGTGACCGGTGTGGGGCACGGTGCCCGGTTTTAGTGGCCGCCGCGATGGTGAAAAAGCGCCGACTCCAGCCACCGGACCAGACCAAAGGGGGCTGTCAGTCGGTGGCCACTAAATTAATCAAGCACCGCCGCCGACACAGCGTTCCTTGAATTTACGAGTTCCAGGAACGACGCTCGCCTCGCACAGTTAAATAACGGCCTGGCCTCCCGCCTCCATCTCTCGAAGAGCCGGTGGCACTGACGGGCCAGCAAGAGGGCTCCTGCGAACCGTGGCGCACCTATACCAAAATATACGCACGTATAGGTGCCGGTGGGCAGATGCGCGGCGCTACCGTGACGGTATGTGGAAGAACGTCCGTACCACCACGCTGGGTATTGCCGCGACAGCTGTTTGGTTTGCGGTAGTCACGTTAGGTTTTGGCGCTCAACTATGGCCTCTCTTAGAGGGAGTGCGATAGGTAATGCCAGCTCTCTCCTTCTTGGCATTTGTAGGTTTGGCACTGATTGCGTTGCTGTTCTATGGGAATGCAACGCTGGAGCCCATTTCACCTAAGCTAGTCACAACCCATCACGCCGTAGCACCAGCGGCAACCGACATGACCGCGCAAGTTGTACCTCCGCCCCAGTCCGCTCCTGATGCTCTGGCGAAGATTGGACACGCAGCGCGTGCGGCGCGGGCCGAAGCGCCACGCAAAAATAATCGCGTTTCGCAGACCCTCAACTACCAAGTGACCCCCTTGTTAGACAGATTTTCTATTAAGGGATATTAGGGCCGGACCCGCTGCCACTCGCGCTATTGATGGAACGTTTTAGATAATCTCATTTCCCGTGTACGTCCTTCAGTCGTTCCAATAGCGGGTCGACGAATCCATTCGTGCAGCGGAGAGTTCGCGTGTCGATAGCCCCGTCGCTTTCATCGCCGATGACCAGCGAAACGCCAAGTTCGGTAGCCCGTTGTCTGATCGCCTCTTGGTTGGTGTGCAGGATCACTGCAAGTCGCTTGAGGCCGATGCCGGCGACGGGCTGTTGTCGGATCAGCGCATCCTCTGACGGCGTGAAATTCTTTCTTCGATGCTGATTATTTATCCCGCGCATGTGATCTGGCATCGGGTGTTTCCTAGAAAAGCCTTCACGCCAACAGCTTACTCATTTGAAAACGGTTGGCTGTGACGGTCATCACGATTTGCAGCCTTCAGGTCGGTGCAAAATTCACTGACACTTGCATTCTCGCAGGGGCTAAACTGACGAGCACCTAGCGTGGGGAGTTGCGTCCCGTTTACTTGGTGCTCAATGACTTTGGCCCGCTTGGTCGCGCCTATGTCGAAACCGACGAAGCCTCCGCCAGCGAAAGGGATGCCATCAGCAGTATCAGCAGCGGCGAGCACTCCAAGCCAATACGAGTGGTGGCTTTCAACACCGCTGAGGGATGGTCGCGTTATGCCACAGAGGATATTGCAGAAACATTGCTAGAGCGAGACGCGAGTGAAGGTGACCTCAGTGAATCTGCCACGACATTTGTTGGACGCGTGCTGAATACTGCGACCTAGTGTGCGGCGCTCGCTGGCGTGATGCCGACCCTCTATCACTGCGAATCGTCCAAAAGGATGAGGGGCATCGAGATCCAGGTGACAGGCGCTCCAGTGGCGATGGGATATTGCCATTGCAATTCCTGCCGCTCTTACTCCGGGAGTCCGGTGAATGCCTACCTCTTGTGGAAGGCAGAAGACGTAACAGTCACGAAGGAAAGGAATTCGTCGGCCACCTTAAAAAAACGGAAATGAGTGACCGACAGCTCTGCACGCCTTGTGGCGGCCATCTCAGGACTCACCACCCGACGTTTGGCCTGACTGACGTTCACGCAGCAGTGCCTCGTCGCGTAACGTTCGAACCGGTTATCCACTTGCACTATGCAGAGGCCGTGCTGCCGATGAAGGACGGACTGCGGAAACTTCGCGATTTTCCGGTCGAGGCGGAGGATCCAGCGAGCTGGTTCCCGAGTAGCGGAGCCCGCGAGGCGACGGATAAACAAAGACAATGTCCGGCTTTACGCGCCCTTTACGCTCACACCCGGTGACGCTTCGTCGCACCGATCGTCGCAATCATAGCTGCTATGCGAAGCTGCAGCGCTTCTCACGCGTTTTTTAACATACAAATTATGGGCCGGATGATTCCTTAGCAGGTAGAAGTATTGCGGTCCTGCGAACTTTCTCTCGGGGCGTCAGGCAATGATCAACAGCAAGAACGTAGTGGCATCCCTAAGGCGCGACGCGACCTTCGTGTGGCACGCGGTTATCGCCGTCGTGTTCATCGGCTTTGCCAGCCTTGCCGTTGCGGCGGCTTTTCTCGACCTGCTGGCCATCCGACACTAACAACGGGTAGCGGTG
>Ga0306922_10003271_pt1 | contig 15133 bp, 15 predicted proteins | sample sta12Cox44000082_FD_203758 | JGI IMG/M metagenome (GOLD analysis project Ga0306922, IMG submission 203758) | Lab enrichment of tropical soil microbial communities from Luquillo Experimental Forest, Puerto Rico - statoxic.12C.oxic.44.000.082 (v2)... | ecosystem: Environmental > Terrestrial >... | reverse complement strand
CGCGCGCAACCACCTGCTCCGCTGCCAGGGCAAGAGCGGCGCGGCCGACCTCGACGAACGCGTGATCGCGCTGCTGCGCGGGAGCGGGCGATGAGCCGCGGGCCCTCGCTGGTGATCGTCTCGGGCCTGTCGGGCGCCGGCCGTACCACCGCGATGAAGGCGCTGGAGGACCTCGACTTCTACTGCGTCGACAACCTGCCGGTGGTGCTGCTGGAGCCGTTCGTGGAGCTGTTCCGCGCCGGCAGCGACCGCCTGGCGGTCGCGGTCGACGTGCGCGAGCGCAGCTTCCTGTCCGCGTTCCCGGAGGTCCACGACCGGCTGAAGAAGACGGGGATGCAGAGCGAGCTCCTGTACCTGGAGGCGAGCGACGAGGTGCTCGCGAAGCGCTTCAGCGAGACCCGGCGCGTGCACCCCGCACGCGGCAGCGGGTCGCTCTTCGAGGACATCTCTCGCGAGCGCGAGATGCTGGTGCCGATCGCGCGGCGCGCGGACCTCGTGATCGACACGAGTCACATGAGCGTGCACGACCTGAAGCGCCAGGTCACTCGCCACTTCACGGGAGCGCAGCGCACGGCTCCGATGGAGCTCGAGCTGGTCTCGTTCGGCTTCCGCCACGGGCCGCCCGAGTCGGCCGACCTGATGATCGACGTGCGCTTCCTGCCCAACCCGAACTTCGAGCCGGGTTTGCGCGACCGCACCGGTCTCGAGGCCGACGTCTCAGCCTTCGTGCTCGACGCGCCGGGCACCCGCGAATTCATGGCGAAGCTGTGCGATTTCGTCGACTTTCTGGTGCCCCGCTACGAAGAGGAAGGGAAGGCCCACCTCACCGTGGCGATCGGCTGCACCGGCGGGCAGCACCGCTCGGTCGCGGTCGCGCGGGCGCTGGAAAGACACTTGCTGGAACGCAAGATTGAGGTGCGCGTGACTCATCGCGACGTCGCGCGAGCGCGAAGGAGCGATGCGTGATCGGGATCCTGGTCTTGTCCCACTACCGGCTGGCGGAGGAGTTCGTGGGCGCGCTGCGCCACATCGTCGGCGAATTGCCGCACGTGCGCGCGATCGGCCTCGACCCCGCCAGCGCCTCGCCCGAGGACATGCGGCTGCAGATCGACAAGGCGCTGCGCGAGGTCGACCTGGGGCAGGGCGTGCTGGTGCTGGTCGACATGTTCGGCGGCACGCCCTCGAACCTGTCGCTCTCGTTCCTGGAAGAGGGGCGCGTCGAGGTGGTCACGGGCGTCAACCTGCCGATGCTGGTGAAGGTCGCCCGGCCGAAGCCAGGCATCGGCATCCACGAGCTCGCCGAGACCGCGCGCGACTACGGCCGGCGCAACATCTCGGTGGCGAGCGACCTGCTCGCCGATCGCGATCGGGAGAAGCGGGACCCATGAGCCGCGCCCAACGCGATTGCACGATCGCGAACCAGCTCGGGCTCCACCTGCGCGCGGCGGCCGCGTTCGTGAAGGTCGCCGAGCGCTTCAAGAGCGACGTCGCGCTCGAGCGCGACGGCGCGCGCGCGAACGGCAAGAGCATCATCGCGCTGGTCACGCTGGCGGCGCCGGTCGGGACCCCGGTGCGCGTCGTCGCCGACGGGCCCGACGCCGACGAGGCCGTGGCCGCGCTGGCGCAGCTGGTCTCGGACCGCTTCGGAGAGGGCGCATGAAGGCGGGCTCACGCGAGTGTCGCGGCGTCCCGGTCTCGCCGGGAATTGCGATCGGTCCGGCGTACGTCTTACGTCGGGAGCGCATCGTGATCCCCGAGCACCACATCCGCGACGAGCAGTCCGACGGCGAGGTCGAGCGTCTGCGCAGCGCCTTCGCCGAGACGCGTTCGAAGCTCGAGGAGATCCGCCGCGGCATGCAGGGCACGGGCCTCGTCGGCACGATCTTCGACGCGCAGTTCCTGTTCCTCGAAGATCCGACGCTGCGCCAGCACGCCGAGGCCAACATCCGCGAGCACGGGCTGAACGCGGAGTGGGCGCTGCAGCGCGAGCTGCGCCGGCTCGAGGAGCTGTTCGAGTCGATGCCCGACCCGTACCTGCGCGAGCGCGCCAGCGACATCGGCTTCGTGGTGCGGCGCGTGCTGCAGGCGCTGATGGGCCGCGAGCCCGAAGGTCTGCGCAACGCTCCGCCCGGCGTGATCGTGGTGGCCGAGGACCTGTCGCCGGGCGAGGTCGCCCAGGTGACACGCCACAGTGTCGCGGGCTTCGTGACCGAGAGCGGCTCGCGCACCTCGCACGTCACGATCATGGCGCGCAGCCTGGAGATCCCGGCCGTGGTCGGCACCGGCGCCGAGCTCGCGCGCGAGCTGGCCGACGGCGTGACGCTGATCCTGGACGGCCGCACCGGCCGGGTGATCGTCGACCCCGACGCGACCACCATCGCCGAGTACGAGAAGCAGCTCGCCGACCTGCAGGCGCTGTCGCGCGAGCTGATGCGCTACGTCGACCTGCCGGCCGAGACCAAGGACGGCGTGGCGATGCGGCTGTTGGCCAACGTCGACCAGCTCGAGGAGGCGCGCGACGCGCTGCGCTACGGGGCCGAGGGCATCGGCCTCTACCGCACCGAGTTCCTGTTCCTGAACCGCCACGACCTGCCGAGCGAGGACGAGCAGCGCGACGCCTACGCGAGGATCCTCGGCGCGGTCGCGCCGTACTCGGCCACGATCCGCACGCTCGACCTGGGCGGCGAGAAGGTGCCCACCGGCCTCCAGCTCTCCGAGGAGGCCAACCCTGCGCTGGGCCTGCGCGGGGTGCGCATGTCGCACCACCGCCCCGACGTGTTCCGGGTGCAGCTGCGCGCGCTCTTGCGCGCCAGCACCGCGGGGAAGCTCAAGATCCTCTTGCCGATGGTCTCGAGCCTGGCCGAGGTCGAGGAGGCGCGCGCGGCGCTCGACGAGGTGAAACGCGAGCTCGGCCGGGAGCGGATCCTCTTCGACCGCGACGTGCCGCTGGGCGTGATGATCGAGACTCCCGCCGCGGCGATGATCGCCGACCTGATCGCCCCGCTCGCGGACTTCCTGTCGATCGGCACGAACGACCTCCTGCAGTACACGCTCGCGGTGGACCGCTCGAACGAGCACGTCGCCTACCTGTACGAGCCGCTGCACCCGGCCCACCTGCGCATGATCCAGCGCATCGGCCAGGCCGCGCGCCGCTCGGGCATCGTGGTGGGGATGTGCGGCGAGATGGCCGGCGACCCGCTGCACAGCTGGATCCTGGTCGCCCTGGGCATCGGCGAGCTGTCGATGGCCCCGTTTGCGATCCCGCTGCTCAAGCGCATCCTGCGCGACTCGACCGCGGCGGAAGCCCGCGATCTGCTGAGCGAAGTGCTGCGCCTGGGCGAGCCCCACGAGATCCGGGAGCGGGTCGAGCGGCGCATGCGCGCGCGCTTCCCCGTCGAGTTTGAGCGGATCGCCCTTCAGGGTTAGGATTCGCCGCGACTCGGGGGAAAGGGTGCTTCCATGGCGCGCAGGCTGTTCACGTCGGAATCGGTCTCGATGGGTCATCCCGACAAGGTGGCCGACCAGGTCTCCGACGCCGTGCTCGACGCCTACCTCGCGCAGGACCCGCAGAGCCGGGTCGCCTGCGAGACGCTGACCAAGACCGGCTTCGTCTGCGTCGCGGGCGAGATCACCAGCCAGGGCAGCGTGAAGATCCCCGACGTGGTGCGCCAGGCGGTGCTCGACATCGGCTACGACGACGCGAAGCTCGGCCTCGATGGCGCGAGCTGCGGGATCCTGGTCGCGATCGAGGAGCAGTCCCCGGACATCTCGCAGGGCGTCACCGAAGGCGAGGGGCTGTACAAGGAGCAGGGCGCCGGCGACCAGGGGATGATGTTCGGCTACGCCTGCACCGAGACCGAGGAGCTGATGCCGCTGCCGATCATGCTGGCGCACAAGCTGGTGGCGCGGCAGGCCGAGTGCCGCATGTCGGGCGAGCTCGACTTCCTCCGCCCCGACGCCAAGTCGCAGGTCACGGTCGAGTACGGCGGCACCGGCCCGCTGCGGCTCGATGCGGTGGTGCTCTCCACGCAGCACTCGCCCGACATCTCGTACGAGGCACTGAAGTCGAAGGTCGTCGACGCGATCGTGCGGCCGGTCCTGCCCCGTCACCTGCTCGACGAGAACACTCGCATCTTCGTGAATCCGACCGGCCGCTTCGTGATCGGCGGGCCCCAGGGCGACGCCGGCGTCACCGGCCGGAAGATCATCGTCGACACCTACGGCGGGATGGGCCGCCACGGCGGCGGCGCCTTCTCGGGCAAGGACCCGAGCAAGGTCGATCGCTCGGCCGCCTACGCCTGCCGCTGGGTGGCGAAGAACCTGGTCGCCGCCGGCGCGGCCGACCGGCTCGAGGTGCAGGTCAGCTACGCGATCGGCGTGGCCGAGCCCGTCTCGGTGCTGGTCGACACCTTCGGCACCGGCCGCGTCGCCGAGGACCGGATCGAGCGCGCCATTCGCAAGCGCTTCGACCTCACGCCGCGCGGGATCATCGACGCGCTCGACCTGCTGCGTCCGATCTACCGGCAGACCGCGTTCCACGGGCACTTCGGGCGGACCGGGGACGCGTTCACCTGGGAGAAGACCGGCCTGGCCGACGACCTGCGCCGGGACCTCGGGCTCTAGCCCGAAGAGGACGCCATGGACGCGAGTGAACACTACAAGGTGAAGGACCTCTCGCTGGCCGAGTGGGGCCGCAAGGAGATCCGCCTCGCCGAGCACGAGATGCCGGGGCTGATGACGCTGCGCAAGCGCTACGGCCAGAGCCAGCCGCTGGCCGGGGCGCGGATCATGGGCAGCCTGCACATGACCGTGCAGACCGCCGTCTTGATCGAGACCCTGGCCGCGCTCGGCGCGGACGTGCGCTGGTGCAGCTGCAACATCTTCTCGACCCAGGACCACGCCGCCGCCGCTGTGGCGGTCGGTCCCGAGGGGACGCCCGCGCACCCGCGGGGCTCCGCGGTGTTCGCCTGGAAGGGCGAGACGCTCGAGGAGTACTGGTGGTGCACGCGCGAGGCGCTGCGCTGGCCGGACGGCGGCGGTCCCGACCTGATCGTCGACGACGGCGGCGACGCCACGCTGTTGATCCACAAGGGCCTCGAGTTCGAGCGCGCGAAGGCCGTGCCCGAGTACCGCCGCGGCTCGGATCCCGAGGAGTGGGGCGTGATCCTCGAGCTCCTGCGCAAGATGCAGAAGGAGGAGTTCGGCGTGTTCGGGCGCATCGCGGCCCGCATGCGCGGCGTCTCCGAGGAGACGACCACCGGCGTCCACCGGCTCTACCAGATGGAGCGGGCGGGCACGCTGCTCTTCCCCGCGATCAACGTGAACGACTCGGTCACCAAGTCGAAGTTCGACAACATCTACGGCTGCCGGCACTCGCTGCCCGACGGCCTCGCGCGCGCCACCGACGTGATGCTCGGCGGCAAGGTCGCCGTGGTCTGCGGCTTCGGCGAGGTGGGCAAGGGCTGCGCGGCGGCGCTGCGCGGCCAGGGCTGCCGCGTGATCATCACCGAGATCGACCCGATCTGCGCGCTGCAGGCGGCGATGGAGGGCTACCAGGTCACAACGCTCGACGAGGTGGTCGAGAGCGCGGACATCTTCATCAGCGCGACGGGCAACAAGGACATCATCACCGTCGACCACATGGCGCGCATGAAGGACAAGGCCATCGTCGGCAACATCGGCCACTTCGACAACGAGATCGACATGGCGGCGCTGAAGCAGAGCGAGGGCGTGCGCCGGGTGGAGATCAAGCCGCAGTACGACGAGTGGATCTTCCCCGACGGGCACAGCGTGCTGCTGCTGGCCGAGGGACGGCTGCTCAACCTGGGCTGCGCGACCGGGCACCCGAGCTTCGTGATGTCGGCCTCGTTCACGAACCAGGTGCTGGCCCAGCTCGAGCTGTGGGTGAACTCGAGCAAGTACGAGAAGAAGGTCTACGTGCTGCCGAAGACGCTCGACGAGGAGGTCGCGCGGCTGCACCTCGACCACCTGGGTGTGAAGCTCACCAAGCTCACGCCCGAGCAGGCCGCGTACATCGGCGTCCCGACCGACGGACCGTACAAGCCCGACCACTACCGGTACTGAGCGTGCGCCGTTTCCTGGCCGCCGTCGCGCTCGTGTTCGTGGCCGGGAGACCGGCCGCGGCCGACGAGGACGTGCGCGTGCGCGTCTGCGCCGCGCAGCGCGACGTGGTGGTGTCGGGGCGCGCGCTGCGCATCGACGGACGCGCCGCGCCGGGCGAGGTGGTGCGCGCCAGCGTGGTGGACGGCCGCGTGCGCGTGGCCAGCCGCACGCTCGGCACGTCGGCGGTGGTGAGCGGCAGCGGCCCGCTGCGCGTGGACGGCCGCGCGCTCGAGGGCAGCCTGCGCGTCTCGGCTCGCGGGCTGCATACGCTGGACGTGGTGAACTTCGTCCCGCTCGAGCCCTACGTCGCCAGCGCCGTCGCGAGCGAGACGCCCCCGAGCTGGCCGCTCGAGGCGCTGAAGGCGCAGGCCGTGGTGGCGCGCACCTACGCGCTGTACGAGCGCGTGCGCCACGGCGACGAGGACTTCGACCTGGAGGCGTCGGTGATCTCGCAGCGCTACGGCGCCGAGCCGGTGCCGGAAGCCGCGGCGGCGGCGGCGCACGCCACCGCGGGCGAGTATCTGGCCTACGGTGGGGAGCCGATCCTCGCCGCCTTCCACTCCTCTTCGGGCGGCGCGACCGCCTCCGCCGAAGAGGTCTGGGGCGAGGCGGTGCCCTACCTGCAGAGCGTGTCGTCGCCCGACGACGCCGCGCCCGACTACTTCTGGAGCTACGACATCTCGCTCGCCGACCTCGGCGCGGCGCTGCGCGAGGCGGGCTACCAGCCCGGCGATCTCTCCGAGATCCGCGTGACCGACCGCAGCGACAGCGGGCGCGTCGAGCGCATCCGCTGCGGCGCGGTGCTGCTCTCCGGCCGCGATTTGCGCGAGATCCTGGGCGGGCGCGCGCTGCGCAGCGCGCTGTTCGACGCGCGGGTCGAGAGCGGCCACGTGCACTTCCTGGGCAGCGGGTCGGGGCACGGGGTGGGGCTGTGCCAGTGGGGCGCGAGCGAGCTCGCGCGCCGGGGCTCTTCCTATCGCGCGATCCTGGCCCACTATTACGCGGGAAGTGACCTGCGCCGGCTGGGCGCGCGCGAGTCGCGGCCCGCGGATTGGAGCGCGCGGCGTTGAACACACAGGCGGAGACCCAGGTCCCTTCCAGCAGTCCGGGCAGTTCCGCCCCCAGCGGGCCGGCGGCGATCCTCGGCAGCCCGATCTTCTTCCTGGTCGCGATGCTGCTCTTGATGTGGGCGCTCCTGATCCGCCCGCAGCAGCGGCGCGAGAAGGAGCAGAAGGCGATGCTGTCGCAGATCGAGAAGGGCGACGCGATCGTGATCTCGAGCGGGCTGCACGGGCGGGTGACCGGCGTGACCGACGACGTGCTCACGGTCGAGATCGCGCCGAACGTGCGCGTGAAGGTATCGCGCAGCGCGGTGTCGTCGCGCACGCCGTCCAAGGCGGAGGGCGAGAAGTCGTGACGGTGCGCAACCGCTGGATCCTGATCGGCGCGGTCACGGTGCTGATGTCGTGGCTCGCGCTGCCGAGCTTCTTCTCCGACGAGGCCCGCGCCTCGCACTGGTGGCTGGGCAAGGACGGCATGACGCTGGGGCTCGACCTGCAGGGCGGCGTGCACTGGCTCCTGCGCGTCGACGAGGACGCCGCGGTGCAGCGCGAGCTCGAGCGGATCCAGAGCTCGGTCGCCGAAGCGGCGAACGACGCCAAGACCGAGATCAAGTCGTCGGACGTGAAGGCCGGCGTGCTGACGCTGCACGGCGACGTCGCGGCGCTGCGCAAGATCGCCGAGCAGAGCGCGCCCAGCGCCGACGTCGACGAAGAGGAGGGCGCGCTGGTGCTCCGGCTCAAGGACCGCTGGAAGCGCGACGCGGTCGACCGCGATGCCGCGACGGCGCTCGAGGTGCTGCGCCACCGCGTCGACGGTCTCGGCGTGCGCGAGCCGGTGATCGCGCCGCAGGGCCACGGCCGTCTGCTGGTGCAGATGCCGGGCATCAAGGACCCCGCTGAGGCGCGGCCGATCATCACCTCGACCACCTTCCTCGAGTTCAAGCTGGTGCTCGACCAGGCGCCGAGCACGGAGCTGCTCCAGGCGAAGTACCCCAAGGGCATCCCGGACGACCAGGAGATCGTGACCCAGCCCTCGCGCAAGGCGAAGGATCAGGGCAAGGAGAGCGAGGCTCTGCTGGTGCCCAAGAAGGCGGTGCTCGGCGGCGACATGCTCGAGGACGCGCGCATGGAGTACGACCGGCGCAACCGCCCGATCATCACCTTCCAGTGGAACTCCGACGGCGCGAAGATCTTCCGCGAGTTCACCGGCAACAACATCGGCCACCGGCTCGCGGCGATCATCGACAACAAGGTGATCACCGCACCGGTGATCCAGAGCAAGATCGGCCGCAACGGCGAGATCACCGGCGACTTCACCCGCGAGGAGGCCAGCAACACGGCGATCCAGCTGCGCTCCGGCGCGCTGCCGGTGCCGCTGGTGCTCGAGGAGGAGCGCGCGGTCGGCCCGTCGCTCGGCGCCGACTCCATCCGCGACGGCGTGCACGCCTCGCTGCTCGGCGCCGGCCTCGTGTTCGTGTTCATGGCGATCTACTACAGCGTGACCGGCATGTTCGCGAACCTGGCGCTGATCGTGAACGTGGTGATCCTGATCGGGCTGATGAGCGCCACGCGCGCCACCATGACGCTGCCGGGCATCGCGGGCGTGGTGCTCACGGTCGGCATGGCGGTCGACTCGAACGTGATCATCTACGAGCGCATCCGCGAGGAGCTCCGCCGCGGCAAGACCGCGCGCGCGGCGATCCAGGAAGGCTACGGGCGCTCCTTCTGGACCATCTTCGACGCCCACGTCACGGCGCTCTTGTCGTCGATCATCCTGGTGATGATCGGCCGCGGGCCGGTGCAGGGCTTCGGCGTCACGCTCACGATCGGGCTCATCGCCAGCATGTTCACCGCGCTGGTGGTGACGCGCACGCTGATGGACACGGTGTACGGAACCCACCCGGAGAGGCTGCGGATCTGATGGAGCTGTTCAAGACCAAGACGCACATCGACTTCGTGCGCTCGATGCCGTTCATGGTCGCGCTGTCGCTGACGGTGATCGCGGCGTCGCTGGTGTCGATCGCGGTGAAGGGCTTCAACTTCTCGATCGACTTCGTCGGCGGCACGGTGATCGACGCCGAGATCCCGGCCAACGCGACGGGCGTGATCGACGAGGCGCGCCTGCGCGGCGCGCTCGAGAAGCTGGGCCAGGGCGACGCCACGATCGTGCGCCTGGGCGGCCCCGAGGACCGGGAGTTCCGCATCAGCCTGCGCGGCTCGCAGGAAGAGGACCGCGAGCTGTCGATCCGCATCCTGAAGGGCCTGAACGACGATCTCGGCACCCAGGTCGTGGCGAAGAGCGTCGACTCGGTCGGCCCGCGGGTCGGCGGCGAGCTGCGCCGCGCCGGCGTGACCGCGATCGTGCTGTCGTGGATCGGCATCCTGATCTACGTCTGGTTCCGCTTCGAGTGGCAGTACGCGCCCGGCGCGGTGCTCGCGCTGATCCACGACGTCTGCTTCACCGCCGGCGTGTTCTCGATCCTCGGCCTCGAGTTCGACATGAACGTCCTGGCGGCGCTGCTCGTGATCATCGGCTACTCGATGAACGACACGATCGTGATCTACGACCGGATCCGCGAGACTGTCGCGACCCGCGGCACCACCGAGCTCGAGAGCGTGGTGAACGAGGCGATCAACGCCACGCTCTCGCGCACCGTGCTGACCTCGGGTCTCACCCAGCTGGTCGTCGTCGCGATCCTGCTCCTGGGCGGCCCCGTGCTGCGCGGGTTCGCCCTCGCGCTCTTCATCGGCATCATCGTCGGCACCTATTCGTCGATCTACATCGCGAGCGCAGTGCTGATCTGGCTGTCGAGGCGCTACGGGCACCCGGTGGAAGCCAAGAAGCCGGAAAGGCGCGCTCGGCCGACTCGGGCGACGAGCTAGGACGTCGTTCGCCGCGCGCGGCCCGGCAGGCCGCCTCCTCGCGGGTCCCTTCTCGCTCGCGGACTCGCTGCGCGTCCGATCGACTTCGTTCGCCTGCGGCTCACTGCGCGCGGCTCCGCCGCTTGCGGCCTCGCTCGGGACGGCCCTCGCTCGGCCACCGGGCGCGGACGATGAGCTCGCGCTGCTGAGCCGGTCGACGCGGCTGGGTATTTTAGTGGGGGTGGAGAGGTCGGGTTCGCGCGCGCGGCCTGCGCTGAACCTAGAGCGAGCGTGCAGCGTACTCGCGACCGCGAGCGGCGGGTTCTGCGCGGCTGCGCGACGCGCCGAGGCGCTCTGCTCCCGGTCAGCTCGCCTTCTGCGACGTGAGCGGGGCGACGGGGGCGGCGATGGGCTCGATCTTCTTCTCCGCGGGGCGGAGCTTCTCCAGCGCGTTGGCTTCTTTCATCGTGATCGCGCCGTTGATCACGGCGCCTTCGGCGACCGTGAGGCGCGGGGCGATCAGGTCGCCCTGGATGCGGCCCGTCTCGCGCACCTCGATGCGCTCGCTCGCGATCACGTTGCCCGCGATCTTGCCGACCACCGTGACCTGCTTCGCCGACACCTCGCCCTGGATGTCGCCGTTCGGCCCGATCGTCAGGTGAAAGTTCCGCAGCGACACGCGGCCTTCGACGCGACCTTCGAGGATCGTGTCCTCGTCGCCGACGACGTCGCCCTTGATGCTGATCGACTTCCCGATGTTCGCCATCTCGATCCCCCCCTGGTGGCGGCGTTCGGGCTGCATCGAGCTCGGCGTGACCAGCGGCTGGCTGACCACACGAGCGGGCTCGACGCTGCGCTCCAACCCCTCACCCTCGCCCTTGTTTTTCCACAACGCCATGACGACTCCGCACGAATTGGCGCCGCTCTACTGACTACGTTGCGGCGCGAGGCGAGCTTCGTTCCGTGAGAGGGCTCACAACGCGGCCGAACGCCCCACTCCGACGGAGCACGCAGAGTACTCCGTCGCGACGCGCGCTGACAACTCGGACAGTCAGAAGCGGTCCATGCCGCGCTCGCGCTCGTTTTCGACGGAGATTCCCCTCGCCTGGAGCAAGGTGCCCTGCGCGCGCTCGAGCGCGGTGATCGCCGTTCGGTAGACCTGCAGCGCGTTGATCTCGTTGCCCTGCGCGGTCAGGAAGTCGGTCTGGAACTGCTGCACGTTGTGCGGCGTCGAGTCGCCCAGTCGCAGCCGCTCCTGCTCGGCGCGCAGCGTCTCCTCCGAGGCGATGCGCGCGCGCTGCGCGGCCTTCACCGCGTCGATCGAGCTCTGCAGCTCGCGCACCGCGGTGCGGACCGAGAGCACCACGTCCTGCTCCTCGTGCGCGAGGCTCGTCCTGGCCCGCCGAAGCTCGATCTTGCGCTGCACCCAGCGCGCGTCCGCTGTGTCATTCCCCAGCGGGTACGAGAACACCGCCGTGAAGGCCCAGCTGTGGAAGCCGTCGCCGGAGAAGAAGTCGTTGTGCGCACTTCCCGGCGATGAGCCGAATCCGAAATTGGGCTCCTTTGCGACCGGAACTTGGACGTTCTGGTAGAAGGCGTTGTTGGGGTCCGCAGCTGGTTGGAAGCTGCCTGGTGCGAATGGGTTGATCGAGAGCGCCGGCTGAAAGAGTCCGCCGCCGATCGGGATCGGTCCCGGTGGCGTCTTCTGCGGACCCGAGACTCCGTTCATGCCGTAGCTCGCCCCGACGTTGAGCGACGGAAGCTTCTGGTTCCACGCCCACTTTTCGGTGATGTCCGCTTCCTCGACCTGCTTCTCGGCGACCGCGAGCTCGGGGCGGTTCGCGCGAGCCTTCTCGACCGCCTCGTTCGAGTCGACCGGGTAGTCGACGAACGACGGGTCCTCCGTGCGCACGTTGGTCGACGAGTAGTCACCGATGTTGGGCGCAAGGATCGCAGTGAGCAGCGTGTCCTGCGCACGGCCCACGTTGTTCACCGCGACGATGTGCTCGGACTCGCGCTGCGCCAGGTTGGCCTCGGCCTGGGTGACCAACACCTTGGAGACCGTGCCGACCTGGTATTGGACGTTGGTCTGGTCGAGCAGGTCCTTGGCCGTGTCGACGCCCTGCCGCGTCGCCTTCTCGAGTGCGCGCGCGGCGGCGAGCGACCAATACGAGCCCTCCACCAGGAACACGCCGTCCTGGAGCTCGCTGCGAAACGTCTCGTCGCTGATCTGCTGCTCGACGCCGCTGCGGCGCACCAGGTAGTCGGGCGTGTCCCAGTACAGGTCGCGGAGCAAGGGGATGGTGAACGAGCTCAGCCAGGTCGCGGTGTACTGTGGGGCGAATGCGATCAGCCCGTTGTTGGTGGCGAGGTTCTGGAACGTGTAGCCGGAGCTGTAGGAGAAGCCGTAGGGCAGGATCCCGGAGAGACCGGCGCCGTAGTTCTTGCTGTTGTCGACGGTGCGGTTCCCGCTCACGCCGAACAGCGCCTGCAGCTGGCTGGTGATCGGGGTCTCGTTGTGGTTCTGCAGGAACGTGCCGGAGAGCAGCGGGTCGTACGCGCCCTTGGCCTCGCGCACCCGCTCGCGCGCCTCCGCGGGGTCGTTCCGCACGATCTGCAGGTTCAGGTTGTATTGCAGCCCGAGCGCGATCGCCTGCTGCACGGTGAGCTCGACGTCGTGGCCGAGGATGTCCTCGGGTCCGAGCTCGCTCTGGGCGGCGGCGAGACGTGCGAAGGCGACGACACAGAACAGCGGCAACAGCTTGCGGGTCATCTTCTCTCCGTGGCGCCGACTCCGTGCAGGAAGAAGTCGGCGATGGCTTCGGCGTCCCCCTCGACGCCGCTTCGGGCATTGCTCGCGGCGCGATCGATGATCGCGCCGCGCAGGGTCTCGATCAGGTAGCGGGCGGCGCGGCGCGGCTCGCAGCTGCGCAGCTCGCGGGTCTTCACGCCGCTCTCGACCAGGTCTTCGACGTAGCGCAGCAGGTGCTCGCGGTTCTCCTCGAGCTTGGTCGCGAGCGGCGAGGCGCGCTGCAGGCCGAACTGGGTGCGCTCCTGCAGCACGCGGTAGATCTCGCGGTTCTCGCCGGTGTGCTCGAGCGCCGCGCGCAACAGCCCGACCAGCTTCGCGCGCGCTCCCCGCGCGCGCTCGACGCGCGCGCGCGCCTTCTCCATCAGCTCGCCGTAGCCGTGCTCGGCCACGTGCGCGAGCAGGTCCTCCTTGTTGCGGAAGTAGAGGTAGATCGTGCCCTTGGCGACACCGGCCTCCTGGGCGATCCGCTCCATCGAGGCGTCGTCGAAGCCCGACTCCGCGATCACCCGCCGCGCCGCGCGCACGATCTCGGTGGTGCGGAAGTCCTTGACGACCTCTTCCTTGGTCCTGGCGCTGCGGGTCTCGCTCACTGTCCGCCCCGTTCGGTGGGATGAAATCAGGTCCAGTCGACTGAACGTGCGGTCATCAGCCTACGCGAAGGGGTCGGGGCTGCGCAACTCGCACGCAGTGCTCCGGCGGCGACGCCAGGAGTGGTACGATGGGCGTGACCACGCGATCGAGGGGTGGGGTTCCCCGGGGGGTCGTCTTGGCCGCAAGCGCCAGGAAGTGGGAATTGAAGGTGGGAGAGCTGGCCGTCTATCCCGGCCACGGCGTCGCTCGCGTCGAGGCGCTGCAGGTGCGCGAGATCGCCGGCCGCAAGCTCGAGTTCCTGGTGCTGCGCAAGCTCGACGACGAGTCGCGCATCCTGATCCCGCGCGACCGCATCGAGGAGGTGGGCCTGCGGCCGCCGATCGAGCGCGTCGAGGCCGCGCGCATCTGGAAGATCCTGAAGGAGCGCAAGCGCACCAAGGCCCGCTCGGGCATCGCCTGGAGCCGGCAGTTCCGCGAGCTGCAGGACAAGCTCAAGGTCGGCACCATCTTCGAGACCGCCGAGGTGCTGCGCGACCTGTTGCGGCTGCAGCACACCAAGGAGCTGTCGTTCGGCGAGCGGAAGCTGCTCGAGAACGCCCGCTCGCTCCTGGTCCAGGAGCTCGCCGCCGCCGAGAAGACGGGCGCGGACGAGATCGAGGCGTCGATCCGGGCCGCCGTGAAGTAGGGTCTCTTCGCGGTATATTCGAAGGTCCATGCGTGCGCTGGCCCTCGTGCTCGCGGCGGGTCAGGGAGTCCGACTCGGCCGAGAAGTCCCGAAGGGATTCGTGCGCCTGCGCGGCCGGACGCTCTTGGCTTGGAGCGCCGCGGCGCTGGCGCGCGCGCCCGAGGTCGCCGCGGTGCTGTGCGTTCTCCCCGCGGACGGCAGCGGTGGGCCGGATTCCCTGGCCGACGGCTGGGCCGGGCCCGCCGAGCTCTTGCCGGCCAGCACCGGGGGCGCCCGCCGCCAGGACTCGGTGGCGCGCGGGCTCGAGGCGGGCCTCCGCGCGCGGCCGGATCTGGGCTGGGTGCTGGTGCACGACGCGGCGCGCTGCCTGGTCGAGCCCGCCGATGCGAGCGCCGTGCTCGCCGCGGCGCGCACCACCGGCGCGGCGCTGCCCGTGTTGCCGGCGAGCGACACCGTGAAGTGGCTGGACGGCGACCGCGTCGAGCGCACGCTCGAGCGCGCGCGCGTGGGGCTGGCGCAGACGCCGCAGGCCTTCCGCATCGAGGTGCTGCGCGAGGCGCTGGAGAAGGCGGAGCGCGACGGCGTCGAGGGCACCGATTGCGCCTCGCTGGTCGAGCGGCTCGGCGTGGAGGTGCGCACCTCGCGCGGCCGCGCGGGGAACTTCAAGGTCACCCATCCGGACGACCTGATGCGCGCCGAGGCGCTGCTCGCGGCGCGCGAGGGCGGCTGATGCGGATCGGCCAGGGCTACGACGTACACCGCCTGGTGTCGGATCGCGCGCTGGTGCTGGGCGGCGTGCGCATTCCGCACGGGCGCGGGCTGGAAGGACACTCGGACGCCGACGTGCTGTCGCACGCCGTGGGCGACGCGCTGCTCGGCGCGCTCGGAGCGGGCGACCTGGGCACGCACTTCCCGTCGAGCGACGAGCGCTGGCGCGGCGCCTCGGGCGCGCTGCTGCTGGGCGAGATCCTGGCGAAGCTCGGCGAGGCCCGGCTCGCG
>Ga0306922_10003270_pt1 | contig 15134 bp, 10 predicted proteins | sample sta12Cox44000082_FD_203758 | JGI IMG/M metagenome (GOLD analysis project Ga0306922, IMG submission 203758) | Lab enrichment of tropical soil microbial communities from Luquillo Experimental Forest, Puerto Rico - statoxic.12C.oxic.44.000.082 (v2)... | ecosystem: Environmental > Terrestrial >... | reverse complement strand
ACCAACTCACCCTGCTGTTGCGATGGGCCCCCTGGTTAATCCACAAGCCACGTAGCCGAAAAGTTTTCCAGAGACTGTCACTTCGAGTCTCCTTTTCATCAGGCTCCTCACGGGACGGGGGCGGCGGTCGGGGGCGGCAAGCGGGCCTCCCAGATATTGACGCTCTTATTCCAGTTGCCCGCGGCCAGCCTCTGGCCGTCCGGGCTGAACGCCACGCTCTGGATATGGTTGCTGTTGCCCTGGAGGGTTAAGATCTCCTCCCCGCTGCGTGGGTCCCAAAGCTTCACCCTCCCGTCGCGGCTGGCCGAGGCCAGCCGTTGGCCGTCCGGGCTATACGCCACCGCCAGGACCATTTGGAAATGTCCCTTCAAGGAGAGGATCTCGGTGCCCGTCGCGGCATCCCAGAGCTTCACCTCGCCGGGCTCGTTCGGTCGGAGCCAATCGCCACTGCACGAGGCCAGCCGTTGGCTGTCCGGGCTGAACGCCACGCCAAACACGCTCTGCGTATGGCCGCGCAGGGTAAGCGTTTCCTGGCCGGTGGCCGGGTCCCAGAATTTGATCGTCCGATCCCCGCTCCCCGAGGCAAGGCGCCGGCCGTCGGGACTGAAGACCACGCTGGAGACCAACCCCTGGTGGCCGCGCAGGGTGAGCGTACACGTCCCGGTGACTGCATCCCAGACCTTGACTTCACCGGGTTTGTTGGGGAGGAACAGGGTACCGCTGCCCGAGGCGAGCCAGCGACCGTCGGGGCTGAAGGTCACATCGAACACGGTGCCGGTATGGCCGCGCAGCGTGAGCAGCTCCCCGCCGCCAGCCGCCTCCCAAATTTTGACCGTCCCGTCGCCGCTCCCAGAAGCGAGGCGCCGGCCATCCGGGGTGTAGGCCAGCGTGCCGATCCCTCCCTTATGGCCGCGCAGAGTCCGCACTTCCTGGCGGCTATGCACATCCCAGATCTTCACTTCCCCGGCTTTGAAGGGGTTATAAAGGTCCCCACTGGCCGAGGCCAGGTATTGGCTGTCCGGGCTGAAGGCGACGCGCCAGACGGGGTCCGTATGGCCGCTCAGAACGAGTACCTTTTGGTGGTACTGAGTGGCGTCCCAGACCTTGACCGTTCGGTCGAGAGAGGCCGAGACGAGACGCTTACCATCGGGGCTGAAGGTGCTGTGGTTGACCTCGCTGAGGTGCCCTTTGAGCCGGACCAGCACCGGCGAGGGGCGGTTCGACAAGAAATCCCAGATGATGATCGTCCGATCCCGGCTGGCGGAGGCCAGGAGCCTTCCGTCGGGACTGAAGGCCACGCTGCAGATCCCATCACGATGACCATCCAGGGTGCGCACTTCCTTGCCCGTGGCCAGATCCCACACCTTCAGCTCCTGCGCCTCACCGGCCGAGACCAGGTACCGGCCATCGGGGCTGAAGGCGACGCAGCGCACTTCGTCGCCGTGACCCCGGAGGGTCCAAACTTCCCGGCCGCTGGCCGCATCCCAGACTTTTGTGGTGTGGTCGAGGCTGGACGAGGCGAGTTGACGCCCGGTCGGGCTATAAGCCACGCCGGTCACCTCCTTGCCATGTCCTTGGAGCACGCGGATTTCCTGACCGCTGGCCACCTCCCAGACTTTCACGGAGCGATCGGCACTCGCCGAGGCGCAGTGTCGGCCGTCGCCGCGGAAGGTCACACCGAGGACCCGCTGGCGGTGCCCGTGAAGCGTCCGCACCTCCCGTCCGGCCGTGGCGTCCCACAGTTTCACGGTTCCGTCCTCATGTCCCGAGGCGAGGTACTGGCCATCGGGGCTGAACGCGACACTGGAGGCGCAGCCCGCGCCGGCGCGGAGGGTGTGGAGTTCCTTGCCGGTGGCCGCGTCCCAGAGTTTCACCGTCCCATCCAGGCTGGCCGAGGCCAGCCGTTGGCCATCCGGGCTGGCGGCCACCGCGCTCACGCCGTCCACGTGCCCATCCAGCGTGAGCAGGTCGGTGTGACATAAGCCCTTCAGATAGCGCCATTCCCAGTGGCGCAAGGAGGGAGGACACCGGTCGAGGAGCGTCAACATGCGGCGGATGTCGCCTCCTTCCCATTCGCGTTGAGCCAGGGCGATACAGGCGGAGTAAAGGTGCGTTTCCGCCTGCGCGAGTGCTCTCTGGGCCTCGTCCTTGGCGGCCTCGGCCTGGTGCCATTGTGCCAGGGTACTGCCGAAGCCCACAGCGGCCACCAGCAGTACCAGCGCGAGCAGCGCGGCCACCAACGGCCGCCGCTTCGCCCACTTCACCCCCCGGCCGATCATCCCCACCGGCCGCGCCCGGATTGTCTTCCCCTGCGCAAAGCGCTGCAGGTCGTCGGCCAGTTCCGCCGCGGTCGCATAGCGCCTGGCCGGCTCTTTTTCCAGGCACTTCAGGCAGATGGTCTCCAGGTCACGCGGCACCCCCGGCTGCAAGCGCTGCGGTGGCACCGGCTCAGCAGACGTCACCTGCCGCATCGTGTCCAACACCGTCTCGCCCTTGAAGGGCGGCCGGCCGGTCAGCACCTCGTACAGGATCGCCCCCAGCGCATAAATATCCGCCGCCGGGCCGATCTCCCGGTTCCGCCCCTGCGCCTGCTCCGGCGCCATGTACTCGGGCGTGCCCATGACCGCGCCGCTCACGGTCGGTCCCCCCGCCTCCAGCCGCTTGGCCAGGCCGAAGTCCGTGACCTTGGGCGTGCCGTCGGCAGCCAGCAGGACGTTGGCCGGCTTGAGGTCGCGGTGGATGATCCCCTTCGTGTGGGCGGCGTGGACCGCCCGGGCCAGCGTCTCGGCCAACTCGGCTGCCGGACGGGCTGGCTGCGGCGTGCCGTCGAGCCGGTGGGCCAGATTGTCTCCCTCGACCAATTCCAGGGCCAGGTAGGGGTGACCGCTCCACTCGCCGACTTCGTAGACCTGCACGATGTTGGGGTGCTGGAGGCGGGCGGCCGCTTCCGCCTCGACCGCGAAGCGGGCCACGTCGTCGTCGGTCGCCAGCTCCTGGTCGCGGATCATCTTGAGGGCCACCAGCCGGTTCAACGGGCCCTGCCGGGCCTTGTAGACGATCCCCATGCCGCCGCGGCCCAGTTCGCCCAGAATCTCGTAACCGGTGGGTGTCGGCCGGGCCGTCGCCGGGGGCGGAACGTCCGGCGGCGCGGCGGGGTCGGGCCCGACGCTCGGGGTAGCCCGGAACAGACGACCCGATTCGAGAGCCCCATGCACCTCGAACTGGTCGCGGAGCTGGGCCGCGAACTGTGGGAAACGCTGCAGGTATTCGTCCAGCCGGGGCGCCTCCCCGTGCTCCTCGCGCAAGAGTACCTCATGGTAGATTAGCTCGAGGATGGCTTCGGCCTCGCTGCGCAGGGCGGGGTTCTCCTGCAGGAGGGTTTCCACCAGGCCCCGCTCCCCGCGTTGCCAGCCGGCCCGTTGCTCGGCCTGGAGCCGGGCCAGCAGCCGGGACATGGTCTCTCCCTGCGGCGCTGCGCTGCCCGGCGCAAACAAAGGCGTTGAGACCGGATCAGTCATCGCCCACCTCCTCCAGGCCCAGCTGCCGGGCCACCCTGTCGACGGCACGAGACAGCTTCTTGCGCAGAGCCTCGGGGCGGCCGCCCACGGCCGCGGCGATCTCCGCCCATTCACGGCCCTGGTCGCGCAGTTTCAGCACCTGCCGCTCATCCGGGGCCAGCCGGCGCCGCGCCTCGTGCAGGAGTTCCTGCCCGACCGCATGCTGGCTCGGGCTCGAGCCGGGGTAGGAGATGGCCCGCTCTTCGACGCCGACTGCCTCGACGCGGCGCTGGTCGCGGCACTCGGCCTGCTCGTGCAGCGCCAGGTTGACGACCTTGTGGCGGGCCATCGTCGCCAGCAGCTCGAGCAACTGGTCCGGCGTATCGAGTTCAAACTGCCCCGCGGCCACGCGCACGAAGAAGTTGAGCAGGACCGACTGGCAGACGTCCATCGAGTCGAGCACGCGCCGGAGCCGGAGGTTGCGCAGCCGGACGCGAACAGTGCGGCGGATGGTTGGCTCGTAGCGCCGCACCAGGTCCGCGGCGGCCTGCTCATCGCCGGACCGGACGCGGAGAATCAGGTCACGAAAGGTCGGGTCGTCGGCCATAGGCGAACTCCTTCGCTCAATGAGCGCCAATAAGCCCACTCCTTTGTACCGGGTCCTGTCCGTGCCGTCCAGCAAAATGTTCCGGCGGCTGGCCCGTGGGCGTTGCAAAACTTCCGGGCGACAAGCATACGGGCGGCCACTGTGGGCCTGGGAGACCCCCGGCGCGCTTTTCCGAAAGATTTTGTCCGGCGGATCGCGCCAGCTTGTTAAGTCTAGTAGACCGCCTCCGGGAACAATCCCAGGTTCGTGGCGGTGGGGGAATTCAAGGGCGACGGCTGGCCTGACCTGGCCGTCACCAACCAGGACTCAAACAATGTGTCCATCCTGATGCATTGGTCCGCACGTAAGCCTCCCGGGCGCTCGGTCTGCGCGCCCGGGTCGATATTGGTCCCACTGGATCGCTGACCGTCCCCCGGAAGGAGTTGCATCATGAACAAGTACCGGAGCGTTGGGCTGGCGGTCGCCGGGGTCTTCCTCCTGACGGCGCTCGTCGGCATGTGCGTCTCCTCCAAGGTGCGCGCCGGGGAGAAGGACGTGATCGACGACTGGGTGGCCGCCTGGAACTCCCACGATCCCGACGCCGTGGTCGCCGTGTTCTCCCGGGACGCGGTCTACGAGGACGTGCCCCTCGGCCTGTTGAACCACGGTACCGACGAGATCCGCGCGTTTGCTGAGTTCTTCTTTACCGCCTCGCCCGACCTCAACATCAAACTGGTCCGGAGTCATCTGGAGGATGGTCACGGCACCATCGAATGGGTCTTTAGCGGCACAGACGTGGGGATATTTGGAACGGGGAAGAGGTATTCGGTCCGCGGCGTGACGGTCCTTGATGTCCACCACGGGAAAATCACGCGCAACTTGGATTACTACGACTTCGCCACCATTCTGAGGGAACTCGGCCAGTTGTAGCCGGTTCCGCGGCGCTGGCCCGCCCCGCCCCCGCCAGCGAATTGGTCCGGCGGAGCCAGCGGCCGCCTACGAGAAACCGGACGCAGCCGGTGAACTCGCGCCACCAAGGCCAGCGCTCACCGGCCCGGCATCGCCCCGGCGCTCGGTGTGCGCGCCGGCGGCAATGCGACCCGAACCTTTACCGTGTGACGACTATGAAAAACCGTTATCTCTTGACGTGCTGCTTCATCGGCTTTGTGTGCACGATTCTCGGTGCTTGGCAGGCTTGGAATTACTTTCAGCCGAAGCCCGAACAGGTCTTCGTCAAAACCTTCGACTGCCCGCAGGGAAGAATGGTCGAAGTCGTTCCCTGCGACGACACGCCCGTCGTCCAATGGTGGTGGTACGAGCAGGAGCGACACCTCGTCTACCACGAAGATGGCAAGTTGACCTACGTGGGCACGCCGACGCTACGCCAGATCGTACGAAATCATTGACCCTTCTGGAGGTACCATCATGCTGCTTACGAATGTGTTAAACCGAGTGATGCGCCGTTCGACTTCACCGCGGCGCCGGCAAATGGGCGGAAAACTTGCCCGCCGCGGCCGGTCGTTCTCGCCAAAACTCGAGCTTCTCGAAGATCGAACCGTCCTCAGCACGCTGACGGTCACGAGTCCCGCCGACAGCGGCGACGGGTCGCTGCGGGCGGCGATCGCCACGGCCCAGAGCGGCGATCAGATTGTCTTCGACCCGAGCCTCCAAGGCCAGATCATCACGCTGACCAGCGGTCAGTTGGCGATCACCAAGAGCCTGGACATCGAGGGCTTGGGGGCCGACCAGCTGGCCGTCAGCGGCAACCACGCCAGCCGGGTCTTCTCCATCAGCGGCGGGGTCACGGTCACCCTCGCCGGGCTGACGATCACCGATGGCCGGGTCGGCAGCGGCGACGGGGGCGGCATCCTGAACGACAGCAGCACCCTGAGCCTCGCCAACGACGTTCTGTCCAACAACCAAGCCCTTGGTGCCCCCGGCGGACCCGTCAACGGTGGCGCCATCATCAATCGTTCGGGTGGCACCCTCACCGTCACTGACAGCCTGTTCGTGCATAACCAGGCGATCGGCGGCGTCGCCAACGGCAACTGCGCTGGCGGGGCTATCAACAACAACAACTTTAGCAGCGCCACCGTCAGCCGCTCCACGTTCATGGGCAACGATGCCATTGGAGGTGACGGCGGGCTCGGCTTCGCCCGCGGCGGCGGCATCTATAACGCACTAGGAATTACCCTTACTATCGAAAGCAGTGTATTCACCGGCAACCGGGCGGTCGGCGGGAACAGCGGAGCCGGCACCGTCTCAGGCGAGGCCATCGGCGGTGGCATCATGAATGCCGACAGCGCGATCCTTGTCGTTAACGGAAGTAACTTCACCCATAACCAGGCCATCGGGGGCTCCAACAACACTGGCAGCACTAGCGGCAGCGCCACCGGCGGGGGCCTGATCAATGTCGGGCTGGCCACGATCACGGGCAGTACGTTCGAGTTCAACGAGGCACTGGGAGGCAGCGGCAACACGGGCGTCCTCGGCACCGAAGTCGGCAGCGGCGGCGGCGGTGGGATCTTCAATGGGGGAGGGGGTTCGACGCCCGTTATCTTGGTCGCCAGCAACATTGCGGTCCGCCATAACCGCGCCGTCGGCGGCGCCGGCAACACCGTCGGCGCCTTGGTGGGCGAGGGCTTCGGTGGTGGGCTCGCAGCTGACGCTAGAAAGGCGAACGGGAGTTCTGGGAGCAGCACGGCCACGGTCAGCGACAGCACGATCATCGACAACGACGCCCTCGGCGGCCAGGGAGGCGCCGGCGGCGCCGGCCGCGATGCACTGGGGGGCGGTGTCGCGAATATCTTCGGGGCCACCCTCACCGTCTCGGGCAGCCATCTCAGCGCCAACCGGGCCCTCGGCGGGGAAGGTGGAGCGGGCGGCAACGGCGGCAACGGCCTAGGTGGCGGCCTCTTCAACGAAGGGCCATCCACCAACCTCGGCACCGCGACAAGTCTCACGGTGCTGGGCAGCACCATTACTGGCAATGAGGCCCGCGGTGGTGCGGCTGGTGCCGGCGGCAACACCGCCGGTCTGGGTGCGGGTGGCGGCATTGCGAGTGCTGGTATCCTCGCCGTCCTCGGCAGCAGCCTCGCGCACAACCTGGCCCACGGCCATGATGGCGACGGCGGGGCCAATGGCGGTGCTGGCCTGGGCGGTGGCCTCTTTATCGGCGGCGGCACCGTCTCCGTCCTCACGACCACCATCCAGCATCACCGGGCGTTGGGCGGCGACGGCGACAGCGGGAGCAATGGCGGCAATGGCTTGGGCGGCGGCGTCTACGTGGCGGCCGGCACGGTCAGCGTCGAGGCTTCGGACATCAGCTACAACCAGGCCCTGGGGGGCCTGGGCGACGGCGAGGGACCGGATGGCCTGGGCGTGGGTGGCGGCGTCTACAACCTGGGCACGTTCCTCTTCGACCCATTGACCGTCATCGCCCATAACCACGCCTCCACCAGTGATGACGACTGCTTCGGCTGTTAAGCCACGCCGGCGACCGCTCGGCTCACCGGACGGCGTCCGCCGTCGTACACACTAGCGGTTTGCGGGCCGAGTGAGGCCGATTGCTTCCTTTCCTTCTTTTTGGGGGGACTTGTCCATGCCTCGAATTCGCCAAAACAAGTGCGCCTCGTTCCGTCTGTCCGTCGAACTTTTAGAGGGTCGTTGCGTGCCAACGACGCTGACGCCGACGACCTTCGCCGACGGCGGCCTCGGCAGCGGAAGTCTGCGTGATGTCGTGCTCCAGTTCAACGCCGATACCGGCACCGACGACGACACGATCCTGCTCGAGGCCGGCACCTATGCGCTGACCATCCGCAACGTCGGCGGCCAGCACGAGACGGCCGGCCTCACCGGCGACCTGAACCTGACGCAGACCAGCCATCGCTGGATCATCCAGGGGGCCGGCTCCAGCGGGACCAACGCGACGATCATCGACGCCAGCCAGCTCATGGACCGGGTCTTTGAGATCGTCACGCCCGGCACGCAGGTGGTGTTCCAGGACCTCGTTCTGCAAGGGGGCCTGGCCCAGGACGACGGCTCGGAGGGCGCCCTGGCGGGGACCACCGACGCGCTGGGCGGCGGCTTGCTGAATACCGGCGGCGACGTCACGCTCGACAACGTTGTCCTCCAGAACAACGTGGCCCGGGGGGGCGACGCAGCGGCTCTGTCAACGCCTGGTCACAACGCGCGCGGCGGAGGGATTTACTCCACCGGCGGCGCGCTGACCCTGACGGGGGCCTCGCTCGCCAACAACCAGGCCATCGGCGGCCGCGGCGGTGACCACTACTACTCCTACCCGGCCGGTGCCGGCGGGTCGGCCAGCGGTGGTGGCCTGTACGCCAGCGGCGGCGCCTTGGAGATTTCCGACAGCAGGATTGCCAGCAACCGGACCATCGGCGGGGAGGGGGGGGATGGCACCGGCAATGGGACCTCCGGTGCCCCGGGCGGTCTCGGCGGAGCGGGCCAGGGAGGAGGCCTGTACGTGAACGGCGGCTCCCTCATGATTTCGATCACCGCCATCGCCTCCAACCAGGGAATCGGAGGCAACGGAGGGGCGGACGGGTACCCTGGCTACGGGGAAGGAGGCGGCTTGTACAATGCGGGGACGCTGACGGTGAGCAGCACCACCTTTACCGGCAACTCCGCCACCGTAGCCTCCTTCTACGGCCTCGGCGGCGGCATCTACAACTTTGGTACGCTGACGGTCCGTAACAGCATCCTGTCCGGCAACGCCGCCACCAATCACGGCGGCGGCATCTATAACGCGGGCACACTGACGGTCAGCAGCAGCACCCTGTCCGGTAACCGCGCCCACGTAGGAGGCGGCGGCATTCTTAACTTTGGCGCGCTCATCGTCAGCAACAGCACGTTGTCCGGCAACTCCGCCGTCGGGGACACTGGGTCCGTCGGCGGCGGCATCTACAACCGGTCTGACACACGCCCCGTCACCCTGATTAACGTCACCCTCACTGCCAACCGTGCCGGCATCCGCGGCGGCGGCTTGGTCGTGTTCACCGGGGCGCCGGTGGTGCACAACACGCTGATCGCCGGCAACTTGCGGGGCGCTACCGGCGCGACCCACGATGACGTCTTCGGCGCCCTGAACGCGGGCGGCGACTACAACCTGATCGGCGACGGCACCGGCATGAGAGGCCTCAGCAACGGCGTCAACGGCAACCAGGTCGGCTCGGCCGATAACCCGATCGAGCCGCAGCTGGGCCCGTTGGACGACAACGGCGGCCCGACGCTCACGCACGCCCTCTTGAGCGGCAGCCCGGCCATCGACGCCGGCAACAATGCCTACGCCACTGACTTCGACCAGCGCGGTCCCGGCTTCCCGCGCATCGTCAACGGGATCATCGACATCGGGGCGTTCGAGTTCCAGGGGGCCGGCCCCGGGCCATCGACGTCGCGGTCGAGTCGTGGTCAGGAGATCCGTGTGGAGGAATTGGTCGCCAACGGCGGCAACGGCTTGGGCGGCGGCCTTTATGTCGCTGGCGGCACTGCGTCCGTTCTCGACACCGCCATCCGCCACAACCGGGCCCTCGGCGGCGACGGCGACGCCGGCAGCAACGGCGGCAACGGCCTGGGCGGCGGCGTCTACGTCACTGCCGGCACCGTGATCGTCAGCGCTTCGGACATCAGTTACAACCAAGCGCTGGGCGGCCTGGGCGACAGCGAGGGAACGGACGGCCTCGGCGTGGGCGCCGGCGTCTACAACCTGGGGACGTTTCTCTTCGACGCCGCGACCGTCCTCGGCCACAACTACGCCTCCACCAGCGACGACGACTGCTTCGGTTGTTAGAGCGCGCCGGATCGGTTGACCAGATAACCAGGTAGTCCCCGAGGCAAGGAGCTGACAACAGGTGATTCCCAAGCATCAATCCCGCTTCCTGGCCCCCAGGAAGAAACGGCCGGTGCGTGTCCGCCGCCCGTCCAACCCGCACCGGCCCGGCAGCGCCCCGGCATCTGGTTTGCGCACCGGGCGCGCTGTCCCACTGCTTTTCTTGGTTGCAGACCACTTTAGCTTGAGGAGACGCACACGATGTTCTCGACCACTTTGCGGCGCTGGCTGAAAAAAGCTTTTGTCACCGGCCGCCGCCCCCCGGCCGCTCGGCGGCCGTCGTTCACGCCTTGGCTGCTGACGCTCGAAGATCGCACGCTGCCCAGCACCTTCCTGGTAACCAACCTCGCCGACAGCGGCCCCGGCTCGCTGCGGCAAGCCATCCTGGACGCCAACGCGAGCCCGGGCACGGACACCATCGCCTTCAACATCCCCGGCGGCGGCGTGCATACGATTACCCCCCTGTCGGCCTTGCCGTTCCTCACCGACCCGGTCATGATCGACGGCTACACCCAGCCGGGGACCCGCCCCAACACGCTGGCCGACGGCACGAACGCGGTGCTGCTCGTCGAGTTGGACGGAAGCGCGGCCGGCCTCACCACGAATGGGTTGAACGTCTTCACCGACAACAGTGTGATCCGCGGGCTGGTCATTAACCGCTTCTTTGACGCCGTGAGGCTCTCCGGGAGCGGTAACGCCCTGGAGGGGAACTTCCTCGGCACGGATGTGACGGGCACCCTTCCCCTCGGCAACCGCGGTTATGGCGTGGAAATCACGGGCGTAGCGCCGTCGAACCGTGTCGGTACGAACGGCGACGGAGTGGATGACGCCGCGGAGCGGAACCTCATCTCGGGGAACGGGATTCAGGCTCCCCTGGCTGCCGGTGTGTGGATTCATGGCGCCGAGGCCGCCGGCAATGTGGTGGCCGGCAACCTCATCGGCACCAACGCCGCGGGCGACGCCGCGCTCGGTAACCTGGGACAGGGCGTTCGCATCAACGGCGCCGCCCCGAACAACACGGTCGGCGGCCTGGTGCGGGCGGCCCGCAACGTCATCTCCGGCAACCACGAGCAAGGCGTTGTCATCAACGGCTTCGCGAACGGGAACCTGGTGGCGGGAAACTACATCGGCGTCACCGCCGACGGCACGGCCGCCCTGGGCAACACCCAGGGCGTCGGCATCTCCGGGGGCGCGTCGCAGAACACGGTTGGGGGCAGCACCGCGGCCGCCGGCAACGTCATCAGCGGCGGCAGAGAGCATGGCGTAATCATCGCGAACGATGCGGGCGAGGAAGTGGTCGGGAATGCCGTGCTGGGCAACTACATCGGCACCGACGCGTCCGGGACCGTGGCCCTCGGGAACACCCTGAACGGGGTCCGAATCGACAACGCCCGGGATACCGTAGTCGGCGGAGCTATTCCGGGCGCTCGCAACGTCATCAGCGGAAACCGGACCAACGGCGTTCGCATCACCGGCCCGTCGGCAACCGGGACGCTGGTCCAGGGCAACGCCATCGGCACCGACGTCACCGGGACGAGGCCCCTGGGCAACCAACAGGCCGGCGTGCTGCTCGAAGACACGGCGGCCGACAGTATCAGCCAGAACCTGATCGCCTTCAACGGCGGGCCCGGCCTCAGCCTGGTCAATGCGAGCGGTATTTCTGCCCAAATCAACCTCGTCTATTTCAACGGCGGCGATGGCATCAGCCTGGTGAACGCGGACCAGAATGATATCTCCCTGAACTTTATCGGGTTCGGTGGCGGAGACGGTCTCAGCCTGGTCAACGCGAGCGACAATACGACCCGGGGCAACGCGATCTACGGCAATAGCGGCGATGGCATTCGCCTGGCCAACGTGGTCAATAATACAATCCATGGGAACCTGAGCGCAGCCAACGGCCTGGACGGGTTTCACGTGGATGCGCTGTCCGCCGACAACACGCTGGAGCAAAACGTGATGCTCGGCAACGGCGAATACGACTGCCGTGACGACTCCGAAGGCGCCGGCACGGCCGGGACAGCCAACACCTGGAGAAGGAACTGGGGGCAGACCGAAAACCGCCCCGGCCTCTGTGCCCCTGGAAGCTGATGACGAACGAACAATCAGCTGGGGAGGAAGACCCCAGAGGCACGGGCCCCGCTGGGCACCCTGCGGAAGGAGCAGCAGTTGGTGCGTGTCCGCGGCAAGGCGAACTCGCACCGGCCCGGCATCGCCCCGGTGTTCGGTTTGCGCGCCGGGGAGGATGTCCTAACCCTGATACCGCAGACCGCCATTACGGCGGGACCTCACCCCCGGTTCCGCCTCTTCCTCGGGAGGTGTGATCATGTCTTTTTTGAACATGCTGGGTGGAATGTTCCGTCGTCCCGCTGTCTACCGTCATGCTCCGCGGCGCCGGCCCGGTCTCCGCCGGTCCTCGGCCCCGCTCTGCCTGGAGATCCTGGAGGGGCGCTGCCTGCTCAGCAGTTTCGTTTGGCAGAACCCCTGGGGCGTGAGATTATCGGCACTCGGCGGCGGCTATCAATTCACTGCCGCAGCTGCTTTCGGTGCTTCCGCGAGCGCAGGGGGATGTCCCACTGGCGGTTGCCCAGCTCGTAGACGAGCCGCCCCTCCGTCCCCTCCCGCGCGACGCCGAAGGTCCGGTAGAACTCCCGGCTGGCGCTGACCACGCGCAGGTTCGCGTCCAGCACGAGGAGCGGGTCGCGCATCGTGTCCACGATGCTCTCGGCGAATTCCAGGGCGTCCCGGAGCGCCTGCTCGGCCGGTTCGGCCATATGACACCGCCGAAAAGAATGAGCCCTCACCGGTTACGGCAGCGGCTCGGCTGCATAAGAAATCACTTGGCTGGGTGGCAGGCGTTGCCACGAAGACCAGATGGCCCGGCGCGGCCCGAGGTAAGTCTGGTCGACCGGTCGCCAGTTGGCAGACAATCCTGCAACCCTATTATAGCAACGGCACGGCGGCTCGGGAGGGCCGTGCTTCATCCGGGGCCGGCGAGGCCCCGCTGCTCTGTGCGCCCGCTCCCGCGGGTCAAAAGAAGGTGCAGTACCGGCGAAGGGGTGAGCACACGTGGAAGAGATCAGCCGGCTGCTCGAGGGCGCGGGCTCCACGCCCGACGAGGTAGCCGCGGCCCTGCGCGCCGCCCGGGTCGAGGGGCTCCGCGACAGCACGTCGTTCATGAACCCGGTCGTCCGCTACCTGAACCGGAACCTGAACATCGGCGGCAAACTCGAAGTCGGGGCGGGCGGGGCCGTGCTGCGCCTGCTGCGGGGCGGCAAGTTGCATGAGGTGCCGCTGCCGCTGCCGGTGCAGGTCTTCCTCGACGGCTTCCACCGCGGCCTGTACCCGGACTTGGAGACGACGAAGTGAGGGCCTGCTGCGAGGAAGACCTCAGGCGCTCGCGGGAAGCGGGGTTCGGGCCAATAGAATTAGGGATCTCTCAGCGCTTTGGTTAATCAGCGTATCGAAATTTCGGGTCTCTTTCGGGAACCTGGTTGATATGGAGCGAGAAATCGCGACAATGGAGTTAATGTCCGTGTATATTCGTGAAGCTCACCCCCAGCGCGAAGAGTGACCGAACAATGAGTACGATTGCCCCCGGCGGCTTGCCCCTAAGTAACAATCCGAAAACCACAATACCGGCGCTAATTCGACGAGGATGCGAATTTTTTTCCGGCTTTTTGGATCATTTCTTAGCCAAGATGATGCATCAAACAGCCGTGAGATGGTAATAGTTAAGATAGGACCGACCGCCGCAAGCGCCCCGCACGGCATCCGCGCGTGGTGTGTAACACTTGCTCGTTAATATAACAGAACAATGAAGGTGAGCCATTACGGTCGGAGGCGGATCATGGTGCGCTGCTGCACTCGCCGGCATGCTTATACGCTCGTCGAGCTGCTGGTTGTCATCGCGATCATCGGTGTTCTGATCGCCCTGCTTTTGCCGGCCGTACAAAAGGTTCGCCACGCCGCCATGCGCATTAGCTGTGCCAACAATCTGCGGCAGATCGGCCTGGCCCTCCACAACTACCATGGCGATCATGAGAAATTCCCCGCCGGTGTCCAGGGGCAGAGGCCACCGACGCCCTACTTCGAGAACGCCCGCAACACCTGGCTGGCCTACCTGCTCCGCTACGTCGAGCAGGACATCTTGGCCCGGCGCTATAACTACAGCGTCGGCTTCGGTCCCGACGAGTCCGCGGAGGTCAACGGGCCCGCCTTCGAGGCAATTATCAAGCTCTACCAGTGCCCCGCCGATGAGGGCGGCACCTTCACCGACCCGGCCCACGGAACCACCGGCTCGCGCTCTAACTACGTCGGCTGCTTCAGCCCCGATTGGGGCTGGGTCGAGAACGGCGCGCCCGTGGACATGACTTATCAACCCGGTTGGCAAATCCCCAACCCGACGCATAAGGTCGCCCTGTTCAACTTCAATCGCCCGCGCTCGATTGGGTCCATTACCGATGGCACGTCGAACACGGTCATCGCCTCAGAGCTGCTCAGCGGCCCGAGCGGCACATTCGATCTGCGCGGCGTCTGGTGGCACGAATACGGCGTCATGTATACCCACCACCTGACTCCCAATTCGTCCCAGCCCGACGAAGTCGAAAAAGGCCACTGCCCCACCTATTGCGATTCCCGCAAAGCACCGATCGTCGGCGACACGCCCGCCTGGAAGCTGGCCAACTTCGCGGCCCGCAGCCGCCACCCCGGCGGCGTTAACACTTTGCTCGGCAATGGCTCGGTGCGTTTCGTCAACAACAGCGTCAACTTGACGGTCTGGCAAGCGCTGGCCAGCATCAACGGCGACGAAACGGTGCCCGAGGATTATTAGCGCAGATTGTCCATGCGACCCCGCGCATCGTAATGATCGACGCAGTGGCATCATCTCCGAGGCCAAGAAGGTCATCACTGCGAGGCGATTTAACTTCAACGTGTTGCCCCCCGTGCCAAGCAGAATGCACAGTTATTCGCTGTTGTTGTTTGGACAAACGAAGGTCCGAAGAAGTTGCAGATCGCTGGCGTACCAGCGATGAGGCGCTGCAACGTCGGCGAGCGCCTCACTCCTTGCCAGCAATCACATTTGCCCACTCCCCCAAAGCACATCCTCAGATCCCTTCTTTCTCCATCATTACGCTAGGAATGACGTCGAAATTTCGCTCCATATCAACTAGCTCCCCGAAAGGGGCGCGAAACTTCGACACAG
>Ga0306922_10003268_pt1 | contig 15137 bp, 12 predicted proteins | sample sta12Cox44000082_FD_203758 | JGI IMG/M metagenome (GOLD analysis project Ga0306922, IMG submission 203758) | Lab enrichment of tropical soil microbial communities from Luquillo Experimental Forest, Puerto Rico - statoxic.12C.oxic.44.000.082 (v2)... | ecosystem: Environmental > Terrestrial >... | reverse complement strand
GGAAGCCGCGCTCGATGCGGCCCTCGCCCTCGAGCAGCACGTCGACATCGATCAGCCGCTGCGGCGCGCGCGCTACCCGGAATACCTCGATGAGAGCCACGCGCTGGTCGACGATCAGTTCCGCAAACGCTTCGCCGCGCTCGAGCCGGTCGCGGCCGCCGGCGGGCCGACGGTGAAGAAGCGCGCGCCGGTCCCGCCGCACCCCGAGCGGGATCTACTGTGGTTCGTCGCGAATTACGCGCCGGAGATGGAGAGCTGGGAGCGCGACATCTTCCTCGCGGTACGCGAGGAGTCGTTCTACTTCTATCCGGTGTTCGCCACACAGATCATGAACGAGGGTTGGGCGTCTTATTGGCACGCCCGGCTGTTGCGCGAGGCGGACTTCGTGCCACAGCAGGCGTACCTCGACGCCATCAAGTGCCACTCCGACGTCGTGCGGCCGGTGGCGGCGGAGCAGCAGGTCTCGCTCAGCATCAACCCGTATCACCTCGGCTTCTCGATGTGGGAAAAGATCGTCGAGCACGAGGGACTCGAGGCGGCGCGCAGCATCATGGAGCAGGATGATGACTTCGGCTTCGTGCGCAACCACCTGACGCGCGAGCTCGCCGAGGAGCTCGACCTGTTCCGCTACAGCGCACGCAGCGACGGGCAGATCAAGGTGCTCGAGACGGACCTGACGGCGCTTCACGAAGCGGTGCTGGCGCCGAAGTACAATTTCGGTGCACCGATCGTGTCAGCGGTACGCGTCCGTAACGATGGCACGCTCGAGCTGACTCATGACACCGCGGTCGATGGCCGGGGGCTCGACCTCGAGCGCAGCCGCAAAGTGCTCGACTATCTGCAGCGCGTCTGGCGTCGCCCCATCGTGCTCACCACGGTGAATCAGGCGGGCTCCGCGCTCGAGCTGACCGCTCCCTAAAAAACCACCCCAAGAAATTGCGCTTGCCATGCTCGGCAGGCGAACACCGCGTAACAAGACGCGCAATTTCTTGGGGACGCCGGGGGAGAGCAAACCGAGGCTATTTCAACTCCCCACCGGTAGCGGGGGGTTTTGGCGCAGGCGGCGGCGTCTCGCCGTCGCCCCAGTCTTCCTCCTCGTGCGAGGTCACGATGGACACCGGGTCGCTCGCCGGAAAACTGTCCTCGAGCGCCTCATCGAGCTGGCGCTGAATCTTCTGGCGCCGTTTGCGCGCAGCTTCCTGGGCCGGATCACTCATGGCGGACTCCTGCATGCTGACGGCCGCGGGGGACCTGAGGCCATGGTACGCCCTCGGGTAGCCTACGACAGGCCTGCCGGAGTAGTCTGTCAGACGCCGGTGAGGGCCGCGCGCCGCCGGTTTTAACCGGGGGACAGTCGCCATGGGGTACATGACTTCGGGCATCCGTAACATCGCGCTGGTCGGACCGGCCGGCGCGGGCAAGACCTCGCTCGTGGAGACGCTGCTGTCTCAGGCAGGGGCCACCCGCAGCCGCGGCAGCCTCGCGCGCGGCACTACTGTCTCGGATTTCGACCCGCAGGAAAGGCGCCTGCAGCACTCGCTCGACAGCACGATCTGCAGCTTCGACTACAACGGCACTCACATCAACCTCATCGACACCCCGGGTTATCCGGACTTTCTCGGCAAGTCGCTTGCGGTGCTCGAGGCCGTCGAGGCGGTCGCCATCGTCGTGAGCGCGGCCGCCGGCCTGGACACCTTCACGCAGCGTCTGATGGAGTTCGCGCGCGAGCGCGAGCTGTGCCGCCTGATCATCATCAACAAGATCGACAGCCGCGATGCGCACTGCGCCGAGGTCCTGCAGCAGCTGCGCGAGGCGTTCGGCTCGGAGTGCCTGCCGCTCAACCTGCCCGCCGGCAGCGGCGACGGTGTGGTCGACTGTTTCTTCCAACCCCACGGCCGTGCCGCGGACTTCTCCTCGGTGGAGGCGGCGCATACGCAGATCATCGACCAGGTGGTCGAGCTCGATGAGCAGCTCATGGCGTTGTACCTGGAGCAGGGCGAGGAACTCTCACCGGAGCAGCTGCACGACCCTTTCGAGCAGGCGCTGCGCGAAGGACACCTGGTGCCGGTGTGTTTCGCCTCCGCCGAGAGCGGCGCAGGAATGCCCGAGCTGCTGCAGGTGTTCGAGCGGCTCATGCCGAACCCGGCGGAGGGGAATCCGCCGCCCTTCCTGAAGGGCGCCGGCGAGAGCGCCGAGCGGGTGGCGGTGGCGCCCGATCCCGCGCGGCATGTGATCGCGCACGTGTTCAAGGTGTCGATCGACCCGTACGTCGGCAAGCTCGGCGTGCTGCGCGTGCATCAGGGGACCATCCGCCCCGGCAGTCAGCTGTTCGTGGGCGATGCGCGCAAGCCGATCAAGATCGCTCACCTGTTCCGCCTCCTCGGCAAGGACACCGCCGAGATCACCGCCGCGGTGCCCGGTGACATCTGCGCGATCGCCAAGGTGGATGAGCTGCACCTCGATGCGGTGCTGCACGACTCGCACGACGAGGACCAGTATCACCTGAAGCCGGTCACCTATCCGGCGCCGATGCTCGGCATGGCGATCGAGCCGGAGCGGCGCGGCGATGAGCAGCGCCTCGCCGACACGCTGCACAAGCTCATCGCCGAGGATCCGTGCGTGCGTATCGAGCACCACGCCGCGGTGAACGAGACCGTGCTCTATGGCATGGGAGAATTCCACCTGCGCGTGCTGCTCGAGCGCATGGCCGAGCGCTACGGGGTGCACGTGAAGACCCACCCCCCGAGCATCCCCTATCGCGAGACCATTACGCGTCCGGCCGATGGCCACTGCCGGCACAAGAAGCAGACCGGCGGCGCCGGGCAGTTTGGCGAGGTGTTCCTGCGGGTGGAAGCGCTCGGCCGCGGGGTCGGCTTCGAGTTCGTCGATGACGTGGTGGGCGGCGCGATCCCGGGTCAGTACATTCCGGCGGTGGAGAAGGGGGTGCGCCAGGTGCTCACCGAAGGAGCGCTCGCGGGCTTTCCCATCCAGGATGTGCGCGTCACCGTGTACGACGGCAAGCATCACGCGGTGGACTCCAAGGAGGTCGCCTTCGTCTCCGCCGGCCGCAAGGCGTTTCTCGATGCCCTGCAGAAAGCTGCACCCATCGTGCTCGAGCCCATCATGCGCCTCGAGATCACCGCTCCCGCCAGCGCCATCGGCGATATCACGGGCGATCTCGCCACCAAGCGCGCCCGCATCAACGGCAACAGCACGCTCCCCGGCCAGCGCGCGACGCTCAACGCGTTTGTGCCGCTCGCCGAGATCTCGGAGTATCAATCGCGCCTCAAGGCGCTCACCGGTGGGCAGGGCGCCTACACCATGGAGCTGAGCCACTACGATCCGGTGCCGGCCCGCAAGCAGCAGGAGCTGGTCCAGACCTGGCGCCCACGCTCGGAAGAGGAGTAGGCATCCGCGGTGTACCGTCCGCGGTTGGTGGCTTCACGCGGGCCTGTTTGTCATAACTCCGGCGCTCTTTATCGGCGGCGCGTCCCGGGTACACTGGAGCCGGAGGAGTCACCATGAGAGTCCACCTGTCCGGTGTGCTGGCGCTGCTGGTTGCGACCGCACTGCATGCCGGCTCATCCACGGCCGCCCGCAGCGTCCTGCCGGCACGCGTCGCGCACTGTGCGACGAAGGCCGACCCGGCCGCCCTTGCCGCGCACTCGAAGGCGAACTCCTTCGCACCGCACCCCGGCGGCTCACAGAGCCGCATCTACGGCGCGCCCATCCAGCCACGCATCTTCAAGAGCCGACCCAAGAAAAAGCCGCAGCTGACGAGCACACCGCTGCCGGGGTCCTAGAGGACCGGCCGGCGTGTGCGCTGGCGCGCTCAGCCTGAGGGCTTGGAGTGCGGGGGCTTCGCCCAGGTCACCGTATCGCCATTGTGCAAGCCGAGCTTTGCGGCTGCGCCGCCTCTCAGCTCGAGAACCCCAGCCACCGGCGTATCCGAGCTCAGCGTCTGCAGCGACAGCGGCGTCGCACGCTCGATGATCTTGGTGATGCGGCCGTGCTCGTCGATGAACAGCATGTCGAGCTCGATGTAGGTGTTCTTCATCCACATGTTCTCGATGCGGGGCGGCTGGACCGGGAACACCATGCCCATGCTCTCGGGCAGGTCGCTCACGAACATCAGCCCCTGTTCGGCGCGCTCGGGTGTGTCGGCAACCCACACCTGAAAGGTGTAGGTGCGCGCGGCATGATCGCCGCCGTGATGGGCGATCTCGAGCGTCGTGCGCGGGAAGCTCGCCAGGTCCTCGGCGCGCAGCGGCATGGCCGCGGCGCAGGCCGCGATCAGCCACGCCGGCCACCACCCACCACGAACGCCCCTTGGAGACATCGGTTTCTTCCTAGCGCGAGTCTTCGAACACCGCCTGGCCGGCGAAGTCGAAGCGGCTCACGAGGATACGTGCGTCGCTGTTGAGCGTGCTCGCTGGAGCGATGCAGAAGCCGCGTGCAATGATCCGCCAGGAGCGCTTCGGGCCGCCGAGCGCGCCGAGGCGCTCCTGCCGCAGCTCGTCCACCATGCAGTGATCCTCGCCGCGCGTGGCGAACAGCCGCTCCTCGCCTTCGAGAATGACCGTGAGGTTGGTCGGCAGGTCGTGGCCCGCGCGCCCCTCGAGCACCGAGCCGACGCCGAAGACGAGCCGCATGCGGCGGCCATCGCCATGCGGCGGGCCGGCGAAGCTGACCCGCACGCCGCTGCCGTCCGGTCGCGGGCCGCCCTGACACTCGATCTCGGCGTTGGCCCAGTCGATATCGAGATTGAGCGCGCCGCGGATGCGCGCGCGCAGGTAGCCGTTGCCCGTCGGCAGGCAGCCGTGCACGGCGGGTGCCTCGGCCGCGCTCGATGCGCCGATGAGACTCAGCAGGCACAGGGTGATGCACAGGCGCAGCATGCGCTGCAGTGTACCGCGCGACATCAGGCGCCGGGCGCAACGAGCAGCGACTTGGCGAGCCGTGCGTGACCGCGTGCGATGCCGCGTGCCAGGTGCATGAGCAGCGTGACGACCAGCACGCCGAGGACTCCGAGGACCAGCGCGGCGAGCAGCGAGTGCTCGGCGAGCACGAAGCTCCCGATCGATGCATCGTCGGAGAACAGCGTGGCGTTCGCCGCCCATCCGAGATGCGCGGCAACCGCCACCAACGGCATGACCGCGAGCGCCACGCCCACCGACAGGACGGTGACCGCGATGGTGAAGTAGATGATCCCGAGCGGCAGCATCAGCAGCATGTAAAGCAGCGTCGTCCAGGTGCGCACGTCCTTGAGCATATCGGCGATGCGCGTCAGCCAGCTCGCCGGCGGACCGGGGTGCACCGGACGCCGCGGCATGCGCTCGCCGGTCACAGCCTCGAGAAGCCGCCCTTCGCCGAGCGCGATGACGCGGGTGACGCCGATGAAAGCGAGGAAGAACGGGATGCCGATGATGAGGATGGCGAAGCCCACCGACAGCGACAGCCCGGTGACGACGATGGTGAAGTACGCGATGCCGGTGGCGAGGGTGAGCAGCATATAGAAGAGGGAGGTGTAGGCGCGCACGTCCATGAACACCCCGAAGAAGCGCTGCAGTCCCCCGGCCTGCGCAGCCGCGGGTGGCGCCGGGGGCTTCAGTGCGGCCTTCACTTTCGCCTCGGTGTCGCGGTACGCGGCAGCCACTTCCTCGGGCGCACCGTAGGTGCTGGCGATGAGCTCGAGCACGTCGGCTTCCGACCGGTCGGGGTGGGCCGCGACCTCCGCCCGCAGGTACTCCTCTGCGTCGTAGAGGGCATCCTGAATGAGCGCGGCGTCCTCACCGCTGAGCGCGCTGCGCAGTTGCTTCAGATACTCATCGATCGAGCGGGGAGCATTGACACTCATGAGTCGGTTCCTTCGATGAAGCGATCGACGAAGCTGCGGGTCTGACGCCAGATGTCGCTCCACTGGCGCAACATCGCGCGGCCCTCCTCGGTGATGCGGTAATAACGCCGCGCCGGACCGGCATAGGACGGTACGACGCGGCTGGTAAGAAGCCCGGCCGCCGCGAGTGCACGCAGGACCGGATAAATCGTGCCCTCCTTGAAGAGAGCTTCTCCCTGGTTCGCCCGCTGCAGACGCTTGGCGATTTCGTAGCCGTAGAGGTCTTCGGTGCTGCGCTCGAGAACCGCGAGGAGCACCAGTGCGACGAGACCGGCATTGAGGTCCTTTTGAAACTTGCGTGCCTGGCTATCATCCATTCACCAGTACTATGTACTGCATAGTACTATCCGTCAACCAGTATTGTTAAATGCGTAGCTTGGGGTGCGCTCGGCGGCAGTCCGGCTGCGGTCGCTGCTGTCGCCAAGGCGGGATCCGCAGGGCGGGCTGATAGACTCCGGCGTCCTCTGCCCGAAAGGCCCGAAAGCCACGGATGAGAAACTCGCTGCTCGAAATTACCCCTGTCATACCCGCGGCCCTATCGCGCCTGCCGGAGCTCGCCGCCAATCTCTTCTTCAGCTGGCATCGCCCCATACGCGCGCTGTTCGAGGACCTGGATCCTGAGCTGTGGAAGCAGACCAATGGCAACCCCCGCCTGGTGTTGCGCTGCCTGAACCAGGGAATGCTCGAGCGCTGCGCGCGCGATGAGGAATACCTCGCGCGCTATCACCTGGCGCTGCAGACCCTCGATTCCTACCTGAGCCTCGCGGCGGGCGAGGGCACGCTGGTCGCTTATTTCTGTGCCGAATACGGCTTCCACGAGAGCTTCCCCATCTACTCCGGGGGCCTCGGCGTGCTCGCCGGCGACTACTGCAAGGCGGCGAGCGATGAGCGTGCCAACTTCGTGGCGGTCGGGCTGCTGTACGAGCAGGGCTACTTCACGCAGACCGTCGACAGTGACGGCGTGCAGCACGCGGAGTATCTCGAGCACGACCCGCGCGACCTCCCGGTCGAGCCGGTACGTACCCCCTCCGGCGACTGGGTCAAGGTGGGCGTGCGCGTGGCCGCGCGCGAAGTGATCGCGCGCGTGTGGAAGGCGCGCGCCGGACGCGTGCCGGTGTATCTGCTCGACACCAACTGCGCGGAGAACGCGCCCTCGGACCGCGACATCACGCATCGGCTGTACGGGGGCGATGAGTCGACGCGCGTGCGCCAGGAGATGATCCTCGGCATCGGCGGAGTGCGTGCGCTGCGGGCGCTCGGGGTGCAGCCGGCCGTATGGCACCTCAACGAGGGCCATGCGGCATTCCTGATTCTCGAGCTTCTGCGCGAGCATCTGACCGCCGGACTGCCCTTCAATTCCGCGCTCGAGGCAGTGGCGGCCGAGTGCGTATTCACCACCCACACGCCGGTCGCGGCCGGGCACGACGCCTTCGGGCTCGAGCTCATCGTGCAGCACCTGGAAGGCTTCATCCGCGAGCTGGGCGTGCCGGTGGAGCGGTTTCTCGAGCTGGCGCGCGCGCCCTCCGCGCCCGGCCTGTTCAACATGACGCGCCTCGCGCTGAACGGCACCCGCCATTTGAATGGCGTGAGCCGCATCCACGGCGCGGTATCGGCACGGTTGTGTGCGGACCAGTGGCCCGAGGTGCGCCCGGAGGACAACCCGGTCGGGTTCGTGACCAACGGCGTGCACGTGCCGACCTTCCTGCACCAGCGCTGGATGGAGTTCTTCGACCGGGAGTTGGGCGGTGAGTGGCGCGAGCGGCTGCGCGATCCGGAATTCTGGCGTGCGCTCGAGGAGGTACCCGACGAGCGTTACTGGGCGATCGGTCAGGACGTCAAGTCGCGCATGCTGGCGAACGTGCGCGAGCGGCTGCATCGCGAGTACGAGCGCAAGGGCGGCAGTCCCGCGCAGCTGCGCCACGTGACGCGGCTGCTCGACCCGCAGCGCCCCGACGTGCTCACGCTCGGGTTTGCGCGGCGCTTCGCCACCTACAAGCGCGCGACGCTCCTGCTGCGCGACCGCGCCCGCCTCGCGCGGCTCATCAACAGCCCCGGGCGGCCGGTGGTGCTGCTGTTCGCCGGCAAGGCGCACCCGGCGGATGAGCCCGGCAAGCAGGTGCTGCGCGAGCTGCGTCAGCTCATGATGAGTCAGGAGTTCGTCGGCCGCATCATTTTCCTCGAGGACTACGACCTGCAGCTGGCGCGCAGCCTGGTCTCCGGTGTCGATGTGTGGCTCAACAATCCCATCGCACCGCTCGAGGCGAGCGGCACCTCGGGGATCAAGGCCGCCATCAACGGCCGGTTGAATGTCAGCATCCTCGATGGCTGGTGGGCGGAAGGATGGGCGCGCGACAACGGCTGGGGAATCCCGCCCGCCAACGTCCAGGACCCCGAGCGCCGCGATGCCCTCGAGGCCGAGCTGATCCTCGGGATGCTGGAGGAGGAGGTACTGCCGCTTTACTACTCCCGCGACGAGAACGGCTGCCCGCGCGACTGGGTGAAGCGCAGCAAGCGCGCCATGATGACGGTGATCCCGCGCTTCAACATGCGGCGCGTCCTGTTCGACTACACCCGGGGTCTGTACGTGCCCGCCGCGGCGCACTACCGGCGCCTTGCGGCCGACGGCTTCACCGGGGCGCGCACCCTCGCCGACTGGAAGCAGCGGGTACGTCAGGCGTGGCCCAAGGTGAGTCTTAAGCTGCTCAGCGACACCTCGCGCGACCTGCCGCGCGGCGAACGGCTGCGCCTACGTGTGGCCGCCGGTCTCAACGGTCTCGCGCCCGCCGACGTACAGGTCGAGTTTGCCGCGCGTCGGCTGCTGCCGGAAGCGGATCTATCGCCTCCACCGCTGTCCTCGTACTCGGTGAGCGCCCGAGACGGTCTGTGGCAAGCCGCGCTTGCCGCCACGGACGAGCAGAGCAGCGACGGTGCGGTCGTTTTCGCGCTCGACGTCGAGCCGCCGGAGTGCGGCCAGTTCCGCACCGAGGTGCGCATCTATCCCTGGCACGAGCTGCTGTCGCATCCTTACGAGCTCGGCCTGATGAAGTGGCTGTGATGGCGCGCGCGTGTGAAGTTGCGCCGACTGCGGTGCTTGGGGTGTAGTAAGGCACATGTCGCGCCAGCTCGCACGCGCCTCCTCGGGACGTTACGTCAGCCGTCTGACCGGCGGCTCGCTTGCGGTGATCATGGCGGGCGGGCGCGGCGAGCGTCTCGGTGATCTCACCGCGCACCGCTGCAAGCCCGCCACCCCCTTCGGCGGCAAGTTCCGCATCATCGACTTCGTGCTGTCGAATTGCGTCAACTCGGGCATCCGCCAGATCTCCATTCTCACGCAGTACAAGGCGCAGTCGCTCATTCAGCACGTGCAGCACGGCTGGAGCTACCTGCGCGGCGAGTTCGGCGAATTCGTCGAGGTGGTGCCGGCACAGCAGCAGCTCGGCCCGTTGTGGTATCGCGGCACGGCGGACGCCGTGCATCAGAACATCGAGCTCATTCTCGCCCACCGCCCCAAGCACGTGCTGGTGCTCGCCGGCGATCACATCTACAAGATGGATTACGGCCCGATGATCGCCTACCACGTGGAGAAGGGCGCCGACATCACCGTCGGGGTGGTGGAGGTGCCGGCGCAGGAGTCGCGGCACTACGGCGTGCTCACCGCCACCGAATGGAACCGGGTAACCAAGTTTTCCGAGAAGCCGGCCATACCGGATACCCTGCCCGCGCGCCCCGACACCATCCTCGCCTCGATGGGCATCTACGTTTTCAACACCCGCCTGCTGGAGACGCTGCTGGCTGCGGACGCCGCCAACGAGTCTTCCGGGCACGACTTCGGCAAGAACATCCTGCCGGAGGCGATCGATTCCAACCGCCAGGTGTTCGCCTACCCGTTCCAGGACGTGAAAACCCGCGCGCAGAGCTACTGGCGCGACGTCGGCACGATCGATGCCTACTACGACGCCAACCTCGAGCTGGTGCACGTGCGTCCGGAGCTCAACATCTACGACGAGGACTGGCCCATCTGGACCTACCAGGTGCAGCAGCCGCCGGCGAAGTTCGTGCTCGACGAGGAAGGGCGGCGCGGCTCCGCCGTCAACTCCATGGTGTCCGGCGGCTGCATCATCTCGGGAGCGGTGGTGCGCGAATCGCTGCTGTTCTCCGACGTGCGCGTCGAGGAGCGCAGCAGCATCTTCCGCTCGGTCATCCTGCCGCACGCGGAGATCGGCCGCGGCTGCGTCATCCGCGGCGCCATCGTCGATGAGGGCTGCGAGATTCCCGATGGCACCACCATCGGCGTCGATCGCGAAGCGGACGCGCGGCGCTGTCACGTGACCGAGAAGGGGGTAGTGCTGGTCACTCCGGACATGCTGCGTGCCCCGCGCAGCGCGCCGCGATGACCGCGCAGCGCCTGCCGGTGATCCTGCTGTGGCACATGCATCAGCCGCAGTACCTTGATGCCCTGAGCGGTCAGTACACACTGCCGTGGACGTACCTGCACGCCATCAAGGACTACACCGACATGGCGGCGCATCTGGAGGGCAACGCCGAGGCGCGCTGCGTGGTGAACTTCACCCCGCTGCTGATCGAGCAGCTCGAGGAGATCGGTGGCCGCATCGCGGCACATCTCGAAAGCGGCAGCGAGCTGCCCGATCCGATTCTCGCACTGCTCGGGCCCGAGAGCGTGCCGACCGAGCCCGCCGCGCGGCTCGAGCTGCTGCGGGGCTGCCTGCGGGCGCAGCGCAAGCAGATGATCGAACGCTTCGGGCCGTACCTCGAGCTCGCCACCATCGCCGAGACGCTCGGCACGCCCGCGCGCGTCAGCTATGCCTCGGATCAGTTCATTCACGACCTCGCCGTCTGGTATCACCTCGCCTGGGTGGGCGAGACCGTCCGGCGGACCGATCCGCTCATCGCCCGCCTCACCGAGCGTGGGCGCGATTACACCGCCGCCGAGCGGCGCGCGCTGCTCGAGCTCATCGGGGGGCTCGTGACGCGCATCATCCCGCGCTACCGCGCGCTCGCCGAGCGCGGCCAGTGTGAGCTGTCCGTCACGCCCTACGGACATCCGATCATTCCGCTGCTGCTGGACTTCCAGTGCGCACGCGATGCGGTGCCCGAGATGATGCTGCCGGCACATGCCGCATACCCTGGCGGAGCCGCGCGCGCCACCTGGCACATCGAGGAGGCGGTGCGCGTGTTCACGCGCGCCTTCGGCGCGGCGCCCGCCGGCTGCTGGCCGGCCGAGGGGGCGATCAGCGCCGCCACCCTGGAACTGCTGGCATCGCAGGGCCGCTTTCGCTGGGCGGCGAGCAGCGCCGGTGTATTGCGCGCGAGCCTCGCGCTCACCGACTCCGCGGCTGCGCAGGATCCCCAGGCGTACAACCGCCCCTACCGCCTCGGCGGCACCGGCATGAGCTGCTTCTTCCGCGACGATGCACTCTCCGATCTCATCGGGTTCACCTACGCCACCTGGCACGGCGATGACGCCGCGGCGAACCTCTGCAACGAGCTGCAGCAGCTTGCGGTCGACTACGAGCAGGGCAATCACGCGGTGCTCATCGCACTCGATGGTGAGAACGCCTGGGAGCATTACCCCTTCAACGGCTACTATTTCCTGCGCGCGCTGTATGCGCAGCTCGCGAAGCACCCGCGCCTCGAGCTCACCACGCTCTCGGAGTGCCTCGCGCGCGGCATTCAGCCGGCGCCCCTGCCACGGGTGTGTGCCGGCAGCTGGGTGCACGGGACGCTTGCGACCTGGATCGGAGATCCGGCGAAGAACAGTGCGTGGGACCTGCTCTGCGATGCCAAGGAGGCCTATGACCGCTCGCTGCGGGAGATGAGCGACCCGGCGCAGCGCGCCGCCGCCGGCCGGCAACTCGCACTGTGCGAGGGCTCGGACTGGTTCTGGTGGTTCGGGGACTACAACCCTGCCGACACCGTGAGTCAGTTCGACCGGCTCTACCGGCGACAGCTGCTCGCGCTCTACCGGCGGCTCGACCTCAACCCGCCCGCGACTCTGGCGCTACCTATCGCGACCGGCAACGGCACGCCCGAGCACGGTGGAGTCATGCGCCGCGCCAACGCCTGAGGGCGGGCGGCGACACCGGGCAAACGGCCGTGTTGAGCGTGAGACTGCCTGTCTTCGATCGGCGCCGTGCCGGGGTGCTGCTGCCGATGTCCGCGATCGATGCGGCGCTCGGACGGGGCGGCCGTGCATTCATCGACTGGCTGGCGGAAGCTGGATTCTCGGTGTGGCAGATCCTGCCGGTCGGGCCGGTCGGCGCCGACCGTTCCCCGTACTGGGTGCGCTCGGACTTTGCCGGCAACCCCGCCTTCCTCGATCCGGCGGAGCTGCCCCACCCGCACGCGCCCATCGATGCGGAGTTTCTCGCGGTCTCAGGTCCCTGGCTGCGCGACTACGCGCTCTTCGAGGCGCTGAGTGCGGCGCAGGGCGGCGCGCCCTTCTGGAACTGGGCGGCACCGTTGCGCGATCGCGACCCTGGCGCGCTGGAGGATGCGCGCCGGCAACTCGCGCCTGAGGTGAGCCGCATCGAGCACGAGCAGTACGCCTTCTACGTGCAATGGAAGAGGCTGCGGGAGCATGCGCGCAACCGCGGCGTGCGGCTGTTCGGCGATCTCCCCTTCTACGTCGGGCCTTCCTCGGTCGAGACCTGGACGCACCGCGGCCTCTTCCGGCTCACATCGAGCGGTGAGCCGGCAGCGGTCGGCGGTGTGCCGCCGGATTACTTTTCCGAGCTCGGACAGCTGTGGGGCAACCCGGTGTACGACTGGCAGGCGCTGCAGCACACGGACTTCGCCTGGTGGCTGGCGCGCGTACGCGCGCAGCTCGCCCGGCTCGACCTGCTGCGCATCGATCACTTCCGCGCGCTCGCGGCGCACTGGGCGATACCCGCCGGCGCGCCCGATGCGCGCGGCGGCGCCTGGCTGAGCACCCCCGGGGAGCATCTGCTGCACCGGATGCGCGAGGCGTTTCCCGACATGCCGCTGGTGGCCGAAGACCTCGGAGTCATCACCGAGGATGTGCTCGAGCTCAAGAACGGCTTCGGCCTCCCGGGAATGCGCGTGGTGCAGTTCGGTTTCGACGGCTTGCCGGACAACCTGCACGTACCGCACCGGCATGTGCGCGAGTGCGTGGCCTACACCGGCACGCACGACAACGACACGACGCTCGGCTGGTACGCGTCGCTCGATCCGGTTACGCGTCAGCGGGTGGACCTCTACCTGCGCGTGACCCCCGGTGCGATGCCCGAGGTGCTCAACCGCGCAGCGCTCGGCTCGGTGGCGCAGCTGGCCGTCATCCCGGTGCAGGACCTGCTGGCGCTCGGTGCCGAAGCCCGCATGAATACGCCGGGAACGGACCGCGGCAACTGGCTGTGGCGGGTGCCTCCCGGCGCACTCACCGCGGAGCTCGCACGCCATTGCGCACAGCTCAACCAGGTCTTCGGCCGCACTTGAGTGCCCCGCGGGTGCTGATCATGGCGCTCCTTGGCGCGTCGCTGCTCGCCGGCTGCGCGCTGCGGCCCAAACTAGAGCCGCCGCAGCTCTCGATTGCCGGCGTGCAGCTCGTGCACAGCGAGCTGTGGGCGCAGCGCTTCAAACTGCGCCTGCATGTGCACAATCCCAATGATCGCGAGCTGGCGGTGAAAGGATTCGAGTACACCCTCGAGGTTGCCGATGAGGAGTTCGCAAGGGGCGAGTCCGCAGCGAGCTTCGTCGTGCCGCCGCACGGCGATGCCGAGTTCGACACCACCGTGTCCGCCAATCTTGCGGGGGCGGCGCTCAAAGTCCTGTCGCGGGGACCGGGCGCTCTGGCGGAGGAAGTTCCGTACCGGCTCTCCGGTAAGGTGTCGCTTGCTGAAGGCCTGTGGCGCTCGATTCCTTTCGACGACCACGGCACCTTCAAGCCGTGAGCCGGGCGTACAGCTCGAGGTACTGCGCGCCCTGGTTCTGCCAGGAGAAATCGCACTGCATGCCATTGCGTATCAGGCGCTCCCAGTGCGCAGGAAGGGCGTACAGGTCGAGCGCGGTGTTCAGCGCCCACTCGAGAGCTGGGGCGTCGAAGTCGTTGAAGACCACTCCGGTGCCCCGCCCGCTCGCTACGTCGTAATGCTCGACCGAATCCGCGAGACCGCCGGTCCGGCGCACGACCGGCACGGTGCCGTAACGGAGGCTGTACATCTGGTTGAGACCGCAGGGCTCGTAGCGCGAGGGCATGAGGAACAGATCGCTCGCGGCCTCGATCCAGTGGGCGAGCTCATCGTCGTACCCGCGGTGGTAGCTCACGCGCCCCGGGAAGCGCTGCTCGAGCGCGCTGAAGAACTCCTCGTACTGCGGCTCGCCGCTGCCGAGCACAGCGAACACCCAGGGACGGGTGCTGAGCACGCGCGGCACGGCATCGAACATCAGCTCGATCCCCTTCTGCACGGCTAGCCGGCTCACGATGCCCGCCAGCGGCGCGGTCGGCGCCGCCGTGAATCCGCGCCGTGCGAGGAACTGGCGCTTGAGCTGTGATTTGACCGCGAGGCTGTCGGCGTCGTAGTGCGCGGGCAGGTAACGGTCGTGGCGCGGATCCCATTCGTCGTAATCGACGCCGTTGAGAATGCCCGACACCTCGCCGCGCGCGGCGCGCACGCGCAGGCTGTCCTGCAGCCCCATACCGTATTCGTCGCTGCAGATCTCGCGCGCGTGGGTCGGACTGACGGTGGTGATGGCGCCGGCATACAGGATGCCGTGGCGCAGCGCGTTGATGCGCCCGGCGGCGAAGTCGCCCGGGTGCAGCAGCTGCAGCCCGTCCGCCGGCAGCTCCAGATCGGCCACCTGCGCTGCGGGGAAGATGCCCTGATAGCCGATGTTGTGGATGGTGAGCAGCGTGCGGGAGCGCGCAAAGAGCGGCTCATGTGCGTACAGCGTGCGCAGATAGAGCGGCGCGAAAGCGGTGTGCCAGTCGTTGCAGTGGACCACCTGCGGCGCAAAGCCGAGACGCTGACAGGCGACGAGCGCCGCACGCGTCAAGACCAGGAAGCGCACATGCTCGTCGGCGTCGGCGGTGTAGATCGTGCCTCGCGCGTAGAGCGCCGGGCAGTCGATGAGATAGACCGGGGCACCTTCGGCGAGCGCGGCACGCAGTACGGAAAAGCGGTAGCTGCGCGCGCCGACGGTGAGCGGAATCTGCGTCAGGCCGGTGACCGGAACGGCGGCGCAGGCGGCGCGGTCGATGAAGTCG
>Ga0306922_10003265_pt1 | contig 15147 bp, 14 predicted proteins | sample sta12Cox44000082_FD_203758 | JGI IMG/M metagenome (GOLD analysis project Ga0306922, IMG submission 203758) | Lab enrichment of tropical soil microbial communities from Luquillo Experimental Forest, Puerto Rico - statoxic.12C.oxic.44.000.082 (v2)... | ecosystem: Environmental > Terrestrial >... | reverse complement strand
CGGTGTGGCCGGGCATCTGACGGCGCTGCGTGCCGCCGGGTTTGGCCGCGTCGAGTGCCCGTGGCAAGACCCGCCTCGCGCCATTCTCGTCGCCATTCGAACCGATAGCTGAAGCTCTGCGAGAAGGCTTAGTCTGGCGCATGAGCGGGCATATCGAATGCGTCGATAAACAGCGATACGCCGCCGCGCCTCTTTCCTTGCCTTGTGGCCTTGCCGCGATGATTATATCACATATTAGCCATTTCCTCTGGAGCAGCTCTTGCTGACCCACCAATGGCCATCCGACGCTCATACTGATCGCGAAAAGATCGACAGAGCGCGACGCAATGCTGAAGACCTGTTCAAGCCGAGGCCACAACCCAAATCTGCCGACGCGACAGCGGTCGCTGAGAACTCCGTCCCACCTGCCGAGCACCAACCGCGACGTCAACCGCGCATCTTTAGAATCCCGCCGGTCGTGCCGATGAGCACGGAGACAAGCGAAGCGCCGGCGGAACCCAAGCGGGTAAAGCGGCGGACAGTCCGGCGTAATACCGTCGCGATACCTGCGTCGCAATTCGGGCGCGTTCGCGCCTTGGCGAACTACGGGATGACGCAGGCGCAAGTCGCCGAACTTTACGGGGTCGGCGTCGACGAGATAGAGTGGATCGTCGGCCAGTCCGACTCTATCGCATCGCTTGAAAAGTGAGATATCGACCGGGGTCGGTTACGCCCGTCGTGCGGCGAAGTCGATCCGCGGGTCGATCAGCATATAGGTCAGGTCGCTGATCAATTTCAGCAACAGTCCGATCAGCGTGAAGACATAGAGCGTGCCGAACATGATCGGATAGTCGCGGTTGATCGCCGCCTCGAAGCCCAAGAGGCCGAGGCCGTCGAGCGAGAAAATCACCTCGATCAGCAAGGATCCGGTAAATAGAATGCCGATCAGCGCGGCCGGAAAGCCGGCAACCACCAGCAGCATGGCATTGCGGAAGACGTGGCCATAAAGCACCCGGCGCTCGGCCAGGCCTTTGGCGCGGGCGGTCAGCACGTATTGCTTGTTGATCTCCTCGAGGAAGCAGTTCTTGGTCAGCATCGCCAATGTCGCGAAACCTGATATCACCAACGCGGTGATCGGCAAGGTGATATGCCAGAAATAATCGGCAATGCGCATTGGCCACGACAGTGAAACCCAGTTATCGCTGACCAGACCCCGCAACGGGAAAATCGACCAATAGCTGCCGCCGGCAAACAATACGATCAACAGCACGGCGAAGAGAAAGCTCGGCACAGCATAGCCGACGATGATGATCGCACTGGTCCATATGTCGAACCGGCTGCCGTCGCGAACCGCCTTTCTGATACCGAGCGGGATCGAGACGAGATAGGTGATCAATGTCGTCCACAAGCCGATCGAAATCGACACCGGCAATTTGTCTCTGATCAGATCGACGACGCGGCGGTCGCGAAAGAAGCTTGTGCCGAAATCAAAAGTCACATAATTGCGCATCATCAGCACAAAGCGGTCGAGCGGCGGCTTGTCGAAGCCGTATTGCTTTTCGAGCTCTTTGATCAGCGCCGGGTCGATGCCGCGCGCGCCGCGATAGCGGGTCTCTTGGCCGCTCGCCGCCTTGATCTCGCCGCCACCGCCGCTGACCCGTTCGGTCGCGGCAATCTGGTTGCCTTTCAACTTCGAGATCATCTGCTGGATTGGCCCGCCCGGAGCCGCTTGCACGATCACGAAGTTGACCACCATGATCGCGAACAAGGTAGGGATCATCAACAGGATGCGGCGGATCGCATAGGCGATCATACGGCGCGCCTCACTGCTTTACGACTTCGCCCTTTTTTGCTGCGACCGAGCGCTCGGCGGCAGGATCGACCCACCAGGTATCTAGGCCGACGCCATATTTCGGTGATACTTCGGGGTGTCGGAACTCGTCCCAATAGGCCACCCAGAATGCGCCCAAGTGAAATTGCGGGACGACGTAATAGCCATATTGCAATACCCGGTCCAGATCGCGGGTATGAGCGACGATGCTCGCTCGGTCGGGGGCCTTGATCAGCTCCTCGATCAATTCGTCGATCGCCGGACTCTTGATGCCGAGGACATTGCGGCTGCCCTGCTGGTTGGCCGCGGCCGAGCCGAAAAACTCGCGCTGCTCGTTGCCCGGCGACAGCGACTGCGGGAACTGCACCACCGCCATATCGAAATCGAAGGTCTCCATGCGCTTTTCGTACTGCGCGACATCAACCGTCCGCACCCGCGCCGTGATCCCCATCCGTTCGAGGTTCTTGGCGAACGGCAACACGATGCGCTCATAGGCCGGGTCGTCCAGCACGATCTCGAATTCGAAGGGCTGGCCGGTCTTGTCGTTGACGAGCTTCTCGCCTTTAAAGCTCCATCCCGCCTCCTTCAGTAACTGCAAAGCTTGGCGCAGGCCGTCGCGAATGTTGCCGGACCCGTCGTATTTGGGTGGATCGTATTCGGTGGTGAACACCTCGTCCGGAATCTTGCCGCGGAACCTCTCAAGAATTTTTAGCTCCTCGCCCTGCGGCACCCTAGTCGCAGCCAGCTCGGAATTGTCGAAATAGCTGCGGGTACGGGTATAGAGCCCGTAGAACAGATTCTTGTTCGACCATTCGAAATCGAAGGCATAGGCGAGCGCCTGACGCACCCGCGGGTCCTGAAAAATCTCGCGGCGCAGATTGTAGCCGAGCCCCTGCATCGGGCTCGGCAATTGGTTGGGGATCTGCTCCTTTTTGATCAGCCCGGCGCTCAAGGCGGGGCTGTCGTAGTCGGCCGACCAGCGCTTAGACGAATTCTCTTGGCGCACATCGTATTGACCCGCCTTGAACGCTTCGAGATCGATCGTTCCGTCGCGGTAATAATCGTAACGGATCACGTCGACGTTGTGACGGCCCTTATTGACCGGCAGATTGGCGGCCCAGTAATCGGGAACCCGCCGGTAGGTGATCGAGCGGCCGGGATCGACGGCTTCGATCTTGTAGGGGCCACTGCCGAGGGGAGGATCGAGCGTCGTCTTCTCGAAATCGCGGCCTGACCAATAGGCCTTCGACAGCACCGGCGTTTGCCCGAGGATCTCCGGCAGCTCGCGGTTGTCGGCTGATTTGAAGGTGAACCTGACGCCTCGTTCGCCTTCTTTTTCGACCTTGGCGACGTCGCCATAATAATTGCGGTAGAGTGGTAGTCCCTTCGCCCGCAAGGTCTCGAAGGTCCACACGACATCCTCCGGCGTCATCGGGGTCCCGTCATGAAACCGCGCTTCCTTGCGGATGGTGTAGAGCACCGAGCGTTTGTCCGGCGCCAGTTCGATCGCTTCCGCCACCAGGCCGTATTCGCTAAACGGCTCGTCCTCAGACTCGACCGTCAACGTGTCGTAGGTCGCGCCGATCCCAGCCGCCGGCACGCCCTTGATCGCAAAAGGGTTGAGCGTGTCAAAGGTGCCGATCGACGACAGCCGCATGGCGCCGCCCTTCGGCGCCTGCGGGTTGACGTAATCGAAATGCTTGAAGTCCGGACCGTATTTCAGGTCACCGAACAACGACATCCCGTGCGTCGCGGCGGCCTGCGTTTTCCCGGCGAATACGAGCAGAAGAGCGACAACGATGATTGCGGGTGATCTCCGCATCCCTTGCCTCCGCGCACTTTCCTTCAGCCGCCGAGCAGAGCGAGCGCCGCCTGATGCGCGCGGCGATCGCCAGCCACGAGGATGCGGCCATCGGAGGCAAGGTCGAGACTTCTTCCCCGCCAGTCCGTGGCCACACCCCCTGCTCCTTCGACGACCGGAACCATCGCGCAGAAATCGTACGGCTTCAGGTTGGCTTCAAGGATGAGGTCGACAAACCCAGCGGCGAGCAGACCGTAGGCATAACAGTCGGCCCCGAAGCGCACGAGCTTGACGGCACCCGAAAGCCGGGCGAACGAAGCGGCATCGTCGTTCTTGAACATCTCCGGCGTCGTAGCAAACAGTGTGCCGCCGGCGACCTCGGGGCATGGCCGGCATCCGATCGGCGCGCCGTTGAGCGTCGTCGGGCGCCCCGCGGCGCCCGCCCAACGCTCGCGCGAGATAGGCTGGTCGATGATGCCGAGGATCGGACGCTCGCGGCGGGTCAGCGCGATCAAGGTGCCGAAGAGCGGGACCCCGCTGATAAAGGACTTGGTGCCGTCGATCGGATCGAGGACCCAGGCGAACTCGGCACCCTCGCGCACCCGCCCGAATTCTTCCCCAAGGATGCCGTGGGACGGAAAATGCGCCTCGATCAACCCCCGCATCGCCTCTTCCGCCGCGCGGTCGGCGGCAGTCACCGGGGTCAGATCCGCCTTGTCATGGACCACGAGAGGCTTGCGGAAATGAGGCCGGATCACCTCTCCGGCGGTGTCGGCGAGGTGCTGTGCAAAAGCGAGAAAGCTGTCGATGTCAATATCGGGCACAGAGCTATTTCAGCGTGTCAAGATAGGCGATGACATCGGCGCGATCCTGCGCCTTGGGAAACCCGGCAAACGTCATCTTGGTCCCCTTGGCAAAGGATTGCGGACTATAGAGCCATTGGTTCAGCTTTTCCGGGTCCCATTTGCTGCCCTTGTCTGCCTGCAATGCGGCAGAGAACGAATAGTTCGCGACAGAGGCAATCTCCTCTTCGGTAACGTCCCAGAGGTTCGGGCCGATCTTGTTCGGTCCGCCCTTGTTGAAGGTGTGGCAGGTGTTGCACACCTTGGCGAGCTGCTCGCCGCGTTGCGGATCGGCGTTGGCGAGCAGCGGCGCGATCGGTTCGAGCTTTGCCGCCGCCGGCTGCTCGGCCGGGGCCGCGGCGACCTGCTCGCTGCCGGCCGGAAGAAAGACCGGCTTTTCGAGCGGCTTTGGGCGCACGAGCTGGCCAGCGAGAATCCCCGACACCATCGCGACGATCATCGCTGTCAGCACCGAGGCGATGATCTTGTTCCACTCGAACGCCGGCATCGACAACCTTTCCGCCCCCAACGCAGATGAATTATCACGCTTCCGGCGTTTGACCGAACCGGGCATCTTGTCGCTACCCGATGGGCCGCAACAGTAATCCTGTGACGAGAACCGCACCCGAGAACCCGATCATCCTGATCCCCGCCCGCCTCGCTGCGGCGCGGTTGCCCGGCAAGCCGCTCGCCGAGATCGCCGGGGTCCCGATGATCGTGCATGTTTGGCGCCGTGCGGTCGCCGCCGGGATCGGCCCGGTCGTCGTCGCCTGCGGCGACCCCGCGATCGCCGATGCAGTCGAGGCGGTGGGCGGGCGCGCGGTGATGACCGACCCGGGCCACCCGACCGGGTCCGACCGTATCCATGAAGCGATCACGCATCTCGACCCCAAGCGCGCTTTCGATGCGGTGATCAATGTCCAGGGCGACCTGCCCCTTCTGGATCCCGCGGCGGTTCGCGTGGCTTTTGATGGCCTCGCCGACCCGGATACCGACTTCGCCACGCTCGCCGCGGTAATCGAGGAAGAAGCTGCACTTACGGATACCAGCGTCAACAAGGTCGTCGCCGGCTTTGCCGACCCAACCCGACCGGCCCGCGCGCTTTATTTCAGCAAGGCGGTGGTGCCCTGGGGTGAAGGGCCGCATTACGAGCATATCGGCCTCTACGCCTATCGCCGCGAGGCCCTCGAGCGCTTTGTCGAGCTGCCGCGCGGCGTGCTCGAACAGCGCGAGCACCTCGAGCAGTTGCGCGCGCTCGAAGCGGGTATGCGCATTTCGGTCAGCTTGATCGCGGCCGCGCGGCTCGGCGTTCAAGTCGACACCCCGGCCGACCTCGCACGCGCCCGCGAACTGTTTCGACATCAACGATAGGCCCATGACAAAGCAAACGATCGCATTCCAAGGCACCTTCGGGGCTTATTCCGACCTCGCCTGCCGCCGCGTCTTTCCCGATCTGGCCACCCTCCCCTGCACCCAATTCGACGATGCCTTTGCCGCGGTAAGCGAAGGTCGCGCGGCACTCGCGATGATCGCGGTCGAGAATTCCGTCGCCGGCCGCGTCGCCGACGTTCACCACCTGATGCCGGACTCGGACCTCCATATCATCGCCGAGCATTTCGAGCGGGTGAACCATCACCTGCTGGCGGTGCCGGGGGCGACCCTCGGAACGTTGCGCACGGTCAGAAGCCACGTCCACGCGCTGTCGCAATGCCGCCGGCTGATCCGCTCGCTCGGGCTCGATCCGGTAGTGGCCGCCGACACCGCCGGGGCCGCGGCCGAGATCGCCGCCCATGGCGACCCGACCGTCGCGGCGATCGCCTCCGAACTCGCCGGACAGATCTATGGCCTTGTTTCGCTGAAAGAGAACATCGAGGACGCCGAGCACAACACCACCCGCTTTTTGATCATGTCGCGCGAGCCGGAGCGGCCGGCCCGCGGCATGCCCACGGTGACAACCTTTCTGTTCCGCGTCCGCAACGTGCCGGCGGCACTCTACAAAGCCCTGGGTGGGTTCGCCTCCAACGGCGTCAACATGACCAAGCTTGAAAGCTACATGGTCGGCGGCGCCTTTGCCGCGACCCAGTTCTACGCCGATGTCGAGGCGCATCCCGAAGATCGCCCGCTGGCGTTGGCGCTCGAGGAGCTCACGTTTTTCTCGCGCGAAGTCAAGATCCTCGGCGTCTATCCCGCCCACCCGCTTCGCATTGCCGCCTCAGCCCGCAACGGAAATTGAAGAAAGGAAAAACGCATATGGTTGTGATCGATCACGCGGCACTGCACGGCATCGCCGAGCGTATTTTCACGGCGGCTGGCAGCGAGCCGGAGGAAGCGCGCACCATCGCCGACTATCTGGTCGAGGCCAATCTGCGCGGCCACGACAGCCACGGTATCGGGCTGGTCCCGAACTATCTGAGCCACCTCTCGGCCGGCACGGTCGTCGCCAACCGCAAGGGGCATGTCGTCAGCGAGCACGGCTCGCTAATCGTCTATGACGGCGAGCGCGCCTGGGGCCAGATCGCTGCCCGCGAAGCGACCTCGATCGCAATTGCCAAGGCCCGCGACACCGGGGTCGCGGTCGTCGCTTTGCGCAACCCGCACCACATCGGCCGGGTCGGCAAATATGGCGAGATGTGCGCCGAGGCGGGGCTCGTCTCGTTCCATTTCGTCAACGTCACCGACACGCGGCCGGCGGTGGCGCCGTGGCGCGGCAGCGATGCGCGCTTTAGCACCAACCCGGTCTGCATCGCGATCCCGGGCCCCGAGCCCGAGCGGCCGATCATCCTTGACATGGCGACGAGCGTCGTCGCGATGGGCAAGGTGCGGGTCGCCCGCAACAAGGGCGAGCAGATGAAGCTCGGCACCCTGCTCGACGGCGCCGGCAAGCCGACGACCGACCCCGGTGCGATGTACCGTCAGCCGCGGGGAGCGGTGCTGACCTTTGGCGAGCACAAGGGCTATGCGCTCGCCTTTGTCTGCGAGATGCTGGCCGGCGCCTTGTGCGGCGGCGGCACGATGCGGCCTGAGCGCCAGGGTGCGGGTACGGCGACAAACGGCATGCTGACAATCGTCATCGACCCGTCGCGGCTGGTTGACCGGGAATGGCTGCACGAGGAGATCGCCGCGATGACGGCCTACATCACCGCCTCGCCGCCGCAACGCCCGGACGAGCCGGTGCTGATCCCCGGCGACCCCGAGCGCATCAGCCGCGCCGAGCGCATCAAGAATGGCGTGCCGGTCGACGACGAGACCTGGCGCGAACTGACCGTTGCCGCCCGCGGTGTCAATGTGCTCGTTGAACCGCCGCACTCGAAACCGGGGTGACTCGGTTGATTTCCCTGACGGCAGGGTAAAATTGTTTTCTGCCCGCCGAAATGTGCCCTCCCAACCTCAACATCACATGTAAATCAATGTCTTGGTAGAAGCTCTGGCGGCCGCGCGGCAGCGGATTTTAGCGCCGCAAATCGCCGTCGGCAGCGGAATGGCAGCGGAATTTGCCTACCGGCATCGTCCCTGTGTATTCTGCACAGACTCCGGTCTATAATTAATATTATCACATTATCGTGTTATCACATTAGTGTACGAAGGCTATCTCCGAGAGCGGGAGGCCGCGTAGATATATCATCACGACATTTGCGATAATATCAATAACTAAAGCACGCTGTGGCATGTCCTCTGCGCAACTCATGCCAACTTGGCCCTGGTCTATCGATCAGCTTGACCCAGCCGTTGGAAGCGCGCCCTCTCACTCCTATATGCTGACTAGCTAGTCAGGTAAAGCGAGCGAGGGTAGCGAGATGCAAAATCCGGCACGGCCCGGAGCCCGCCTCGAAGCCGTCAAGGCCTACCGAGGCTGGAAATTGGAGGACGCCAAGGCCCGATTTAGCGAGGTGGTGCGGCGGGCCCGGAGCGAAGGACCGCAGCGCGTCACCGTCCGCGGCCGGGATGCTGTGGTGGTGATCAGCGCCGAAGAGCTGGAGCGGCTGTTGCCGCGGACTCGATCCCTCCCCTTCGTCCAGTTTATGGAAAGCCTTTATGTTGAAGGGCTCGAGCTCGACCGCGAGCCCGATCATGGTCGAGATGCTGAGCTGTGATCGGCTGGCTTCTCGACACCAATGTCGTCAGCACGATCATCAACCCGAACGGCGCTCCGACCGTCAAGACTTGGGCCGCAACCCAGGACGAAGGCCGGCTTTTCCTTAGTATCCTGACCTTGGGCGAGTATGAGAAAGGCATCCACAACGTGCCGGACGACGACCCCAACCGGCCACGGTTCATTGCGGCCCGCGACGGGCTCACGGCCCGGTTTGCCGGACGAATCCTGTCGGTCGGCGATCCGGTTGTACGGCGCTGGGGTGTGATCTCGGGAACGACCAAGCGGTTGACCGGGCACTCGCCGCCGGTGATCGACACGCTCTTCGCGGCGACCGCGCTCGAACACGACCTCTACTTGGCAACCCGAAACGTCAGCGATGTGCGAACGAGCGGCGCCCCGATCTTCGACCCATGGAATGATGATCCGGAGAAATTCCCTCTGAGACCGGTACCCCGGGCGCTATCTTGAGACCCGGGACACCGGTTCGCCCCGCCTTCCTGGGAAGCGTCATGGCATTCGCAAGTGGGGAGCGGCTCGGCGGCGCTTCTCGCGGGTTATGCCCGAAAGCAGCGAATGCTCGGCGAGGATGCTCCGTGCCTTGCCGGGCGCCGGCTTTACTCCGCCCTTTTACTAAACCCAACTCGCGGCTGGGGACCTTGTGAATCCGAGGCGCCGGGATCCGTCTGGATAAGAGTCAGGCCGAGCCATCGACCGCGACGAATATATCGAAATCAAGGCTGGCGCTCGGTACCGAGTAGGTCCCGGTACAATCCGGGTTCAGCGTATAAGTTATCGCCACCGGCGATGGCACGTGCTGGTCAATGCCGTTGAGCGAGAAGGTCACAAAGTCCGACCCCGTGCCGTCTCCGTTGAAGACGTGAAATCCGGCGCTATTGGTTGTCAACGGCGACGGTACCGCCGGGGGGAGCAGCATTCCCGAGCCGGCAAACAGATATTGTCCGTTCAGGGTCGCCAGGGTGCACTTTCCTTCGTTTTCTCCGGCATAAGCTTCCGGTACTGCCAAGGGTCCCATGCTCACGAGCACCCCAACACCAATCGCCCATAGTCCTGCGGGGGTTCATATTGATTCTCCCTGCTACGAATCGATCTGTTCTGGCCGACATGGCCGAGCGGCTGATCGAACCGCGCCTGAGGGAGACCGCGCTATGAGGCAGTGCTTAAACAACCTAAAATAACCTAAAATGTTCCTAAGTTGGGTGATTTGCAGCGAGCGACGGCGTGCACGCACCTTCCTCGGCCGATGTCTGGCTCTTCGGCGAGTTTCGTCTCGACCGGCGGATCGGCGTCCTATTCTGCAGAGACGAGCGCGGCGTTTTCGCGCCACTGGCGATGGGTTCGCGCGCGCTCGGCATTCTCGGCGTGCTGGTCGAGCGATCGGGCGAGCTCCTCTCGCGGGGCGAGATCATTTCCGCGGTTTGGCCCGGGACCGCGGTCGAAGACAGCAATCTCGATGTGCAGATCGCCGCACTTCGCCGGGCCCTCGACCAGAGGCCGACCGAAGGGAGCTGCATCCAGACCATTCGCGGGCGTGGCTACCGGTTTACTGCACCGGTGACGCGGGTCGCAGCCGATGTCGCGACAACATCACGAAGTGTCGGGCTTGCGCTGCCGGACAAGCCGTCATTGGCGGTAATGCCATTTCAGAATATGAGCGGCGACCCCGAGCAGGAATACTTCGCCGATGGCATGGTCGAGGAAATCATCACTGCGCTGTCGCGGATCAGATGGCTCTTCGTCATCGCCCGCAATTCGACCTTTACGTACAAAGGACAAGCCGTCGATGTGAAACAGGTCGGCCGCGACTTGGGGGTACGTTACGTCCTTGAGGGCGCCGTGCGTAGGGCCGGCAATACTGTGCGCATCAGCGCGCAGCTGATCGATGCGACGACCGGCGCGCATCTCTGGGCCGACCGTTTCGACGGTCTCCTGGAAGACATCTTTGCGCTACAGGACAAAGTGGCAGTCAGCGTTGCCGGTGTCATCGAGCCGACCTTGGAAATGGCCGAAACCCGCCGCTTGGCTGACCGGCCGACAAACGACCTGACCGCGCTCGACTTTTATCTGCGCGCGCTCCCAGATTTGGACGCATTTACGAAAAACAGCCTCCTTCGGGCGCTCGACCTGCTCGGGCAAGCCATCGAGCGTGATCCGAACTACGGGCCGGCTTTAGTCTTGGCGTCCCATTGTTATGCAGGGCTCGAGGTAAACGGCTGGAGCGAAGACCCGGAAGGTGCCCGGCGCACCAGCATCGACCTTGCCCGGCGTGCACTTCGCAGTGCCCCTGACGACCCCAACGTGCTGGCACTCGCGTCCGCTATGCTCGGATATTTCGGCGAGGACATCGATGTCTCGCTCGGTTTGATCGACCGTTGTCTCGCCCTCAACCCGAGCTGCGCCCGCGCTTGGCACTGGAGCGCGTTGCTCAGGGTCTTTGCCGGTCATCCCGATGTTGCGCTCGAGCATTTTCAGAACTATTTGGGCCTCAGTCCGCGCGACCGCATTGCAACTCATCTGAACGTGATTGGCGAAGCCCACTTCTTCAGCCGGCGGTTCGACGAGGCTGCGGCAAACCTGCTCGCCTCGCTCGACCTGGCACCGAGCTTCCCGGTCACCTACCGCGTCCTCGCCTCCTGCTACGCACATATGGGTCGGCTCGACGAAGCGCGTGAGATCATCGGGCGGTTGCGCGCGATCACGCCTGCTGTGATGGAACCTGGCACGCGCTATCGGAACCCGGAACTCCGCGAGCTGTTCCTCTCGGGGTCTGCGCCTCGCCGCCGGCGAGTCTGGTTGAGGCCCAGGCGGTCTGCCACGCCAATGCTCAACAAACGAGCCCACCGTGGCGCTGACCGGCGGCCTGTCAGCGGCATAAACCAGAACGTTGGTGTCAAACCTGATCACCGCCCGTGCATTTCGTCGCGGCTAAAACGCCTGCCGCCGAGCGGCAGCCCGGTTCGCATCATCGCCACGACATGCTCAATGGCGTGTTCGCGATCGCGCTCCGGCGGTAAGGCGCGATGATCGCGACCGGCTCGCCGCGCCGCGTAATCACAACCGATTCACCGCTTTCGGCCGCCTTCAAGATCCGTGAGAAGCTCTGGTTCGCCTCCCGAGCCGTCACCGCGCGCATAGGATCACCGTTGTAGGTCTCTACACTACATGGTGACCGAGCGATCGGCCGCACGGACGGGTTGGCTGCGCCGCTACGGGGCGCTTTTCCATGCCCCAAACAAACGGCAGCGGCGCGTCGAGCACACCCGCGAGGGTCTTGCGAAAAGCGCGCCGGCCGATCAGCTGCCCGGTCGGAATGTAAGGCACGAATTCGAACGCGCGCTGCTGGATCTGGTCGGCGATCGCGCGGCGCCGTGCATCATCGGTTGCGGCGAACCATGCCGCGCGCAAAGCCTCGATCTTCTCGTCGGTCGGCCAGCCGGGCGGCGACCCGTTGACACCGGTCGCTCGCAGAAACCGGTTGGTCGCCGGGTTGATCATGTCGTAATAGGCAAAGCTGGTGGTCATCGCACTCCACCCGCCGCGCTCGACCGGCTCGCGCATGACGACCCGCTTGATGACCGTTCCCCATTCGGAAGTCGCCAGCTCGACATCGAGGCCGAGCTTCTTCAGCAGGTCGTTGGTGACGAGCGCCTCGGCGTGCAGCTGCGGGATGTCGACCGGGTCGAGCACGACGACGCGCTCGCCGCGATAGCCCGCCGCGGCGACCAGTTCTTTGGCCTTGGCAAAATCACACGGTCCGGACAGCGCTTCACCGCCGCGCTCATCGGGCTCGGCCCCGTCACATGTGTAGAACGAGAAGCAGGTGCGCCAATTCTTCGGGTCACCACCCATCGCACTCAAATAATCGCGCTGGTCGGCCACCATCATGACCGCCTGCCGCATCCTGATATCGCTGAACGGCGGGTTCAGCTGATTGAACCGCACCGTGCCGAGATTACCTGGGTTCGCGCGCAGCTCGATCGCGGGATCGCGTGCGAGGGCCGACGCGTAATCGCTCGGCACGTTTTCCCAGTAATCGACCTCGCCGGCCGAGAGCGCCTGCGCCGCGGTTGTCGCCTCGGGGATGTAGAGCCACTCGACGCGGTCGACCTTGACGACTTTGCTGCCCGAGGCCCAGCTTGGCGCCTCGCTGCGCGGCGCGTAATCCGGGTTCTTGACAAAGACTACCTTATGGCCCGGTTGCCACTCGTCCTTGACGAACTTGAACGGTCCCGAACCGGTTGCCTCTTTGATCTGGGTAAAGGCGTCGGTCCGGGCCAACCGCTCCGGCAGGATGAACGGTGTCGGCGAGGTCAAGGTGGCGAGCGCCTCGACCAACGGAAAGGGTGTCTTTAGCGCGATGCGGAACTCCTTGTCGCCGACCGCCTCGATCGCCGCCGCAGCCGCCAGCAGCGACTGGCCATAGGCGTCGTTGCGCTGGCCCCAGCGCTTTAGCGAGGCGACGACATCGGCCGCCCGCACCGGCTCACCATCGTGAAATTTGAGGCCGTCGCGCAACGTGAATGTGTAGGTCAGCTGGTCGTCGCTGACCTGCCATCTGTCGACCATCTGCGGCTGGGGTTTGAGCGCACTGTCCATCGCGAACAGCGTGTCATAGACCATGTAGCCGTAATTGCGCGTGATGTAGGTGCCAGTGAAATAGGGGTCGAGGATTGCGAGATCGGCGTGCGGCACAAAGCGCAGGGTCGTCCCGGCGCCCGGTTGCGCCATTGCGGGTAGGGCAAAGCCGAGAGCCAGGAACAGATTGGAGACGGCGGCGAATGTGCGGAAGCACTGTCGGAGCGCATGCGTGTTACACCCCCTCGCCCCGCTTGCGGGGAGAGGGCCGGGGTGAGGGGCCTGTTCACACCCGGTCGGAGCCCGCAGGTGCGGGAGAAGGTTCCCCCTCACCCGGCAGCCGCGTGCGCGGCTGCCGACCTCTCCCCGCAAGCGGGGCGAGGTAACAAGCCACGCCAGCATTATCGAGGCTTTGCCAGGCCGCGGGCGAAACGGACGATCCGCCGCCCCGCCTCTGCGAGGCGCGGCTCGGGTGCGGTCAGCGCGATGCGCAGGTGACCCGCGCCACTCGGCCCAAAGCCGTCACAGGGCACGAGTGCCACATCCTCGCTGAGCAGCAGCTCGCGCGCGAATTCCTCGGCGCCGAGCCCGCTGCCGCGAACATCGAACAACACGAACATGCCGCCCTCGGGAGGGATCGCGCGGCAATTGGGGGCGTCTTCGAGGATGCCGGTCAGCAGCAGGGCACGGCGGCGGTAGGTTTCACGCTGCGCACCGACTTCGGGCAATTCGTTAACGAGCGCCGCCAAGCCACCGTCCTGGATGAAAGCGGGGCCGCCAAAATACATGCACAGCAGAAAATCGAAGAGGTGGCGCGACAACGCCGGCGGCCCGATCACCCAGCCAAAGCGGAAACCAGCCATTGCATGCGATTTCGACAGACTGGAGGCGACGATCGTGCGCTCGGCCATGTCCGGCAACGACCACGCGCTTACATGCGGCCGGGCAAAGGCGAGGTCCTCATAGACCTCGTCAGAGACAAGCCACAAATCTCGCTCCCGGCACAGCCGGGCAATGCCGGCGACCTCGTCTACCGTAAACACCGCCCCGGTCGGATTGTGCGGGCTGTTGATCCAGATCACCCGGGTCCGCGGCGTTATCGCATTCGCGAGGGCGTCGAGGTCGGGATGAAAGCCGTTCTCCGGGCGCAACGGCACATTGATCATGCGCGCGCCGCTCGCTCCGATGACCCCGGCATAGGGGCCGTAGATCGGCTCGGGCAGGATCACCTCGTCACCGGGTCCGGCAAGACAGCTCAGCGCGCAGAAGAGGCCACCCTGGGTCCCCGGTGTCAGAACCACGTTGTCGGCCGTGCACAGGCGGCCGGTGCGCCGCTGCATCCGTGCCGCGACCGCTTCGCGTACCTGCGGATAGCCGATCATCGGGGTGTACCCGGTGCGGCCCTGCCGCAATGCCGCGATCGTCGCATCGAGGACCGCCGCGGGGGCGGTCTGATCGGGGTCGCCGACGGTCAGAAAGATCACGTCGTGGCCGGCTTCGCGGCGGCGCATGCCCTCGGCATGGACCCGCCAAGCCCCGGTTTGTTCGCCCGCAATGCGGTCGACAAGCGGCGAGAAACGCACGACGCTCCCCTCTCAGTAGCCGACCGCCGCACCAGCCGGCCGGCGGGGGTCGTTGACGCCGTAGAGCCGGCCGTTGCCGATCGCGATCAATTCGACCGCACCCCACGGCCGCTGCTCGACGAGCTTGTAGCCCATGCCGGTCAGCGCCGCGGCCGTCTCCTGGGTCAGGCCCGAGCGCTCGTAGGCGATCTCGTCCGGCAGCCCCTGGTGGTGGAAACGCGGCGCCGCGACGGCCTGCTGCGGCGCCATACCGTAATCGACGATGTCGAGGATCGTCTCAAGCACCGCGGTGATGATGCGCGAGCCGCCCGGGCTGCCGAGGACGAGAAAGACGCGGCCGCTCTTCTCGACCAGAGTCGGAGCCATCGAGGAGAGCGGGCGCTTGCCGGGGGCGATCGCGTTGGCCTCGCCCTGGACCAAACCGT
>Ga0306922_10003264_pt1 | contig 15147 bp, 13 predicted proteins | sample sta12Cox44000082_FD_203758 | JGI IMG/M metagenome (GOLD analysis project Ga0306922, IMG submission 203758) | Lab enrichment of tropical soil microbial communities from Luquillo Experimental Forest, Puerto Rico - statoxic.12C.oxic.44.000.082 (v2)... | ecosystem: Environmental > Terrestrial >... | reverse complement strand
CTTGAGCGGAGCAGACGAGCGAGGACCGCAAGATACTGCGGTCGTCGCAGTCGGCCGCCCCAAGACCTTGTGGCTACTCCGGTTAAATGGAGACCCCCGACGCCGAATACGCGCTCCTTCACCGGGCACCCCTCTAGGGCTAATGTGGGATGCAGATTATCTGTTCGGCACACGGGTTAGTTCAGGTCGTTGACCTTGAGAAACCCGGCGGCCACCGTTGAGTGGCGGGGAGGGCTCCGGGCATGGCGACCGGCGCGCCGTCCACGGCGTATGACTGACCGGCGCGGCCGCCTGGCTCGGCCTGCCGTCAGCGGCGCGTCGGGCGGGCCGTCGTGCAGGCTTGATCCGCGCCACATCGGGACACTCGCTACTGCCAACGCAGGCCGCCGAGCGGGAGGACAGCGGTAACCAGGTGCGGCGTATCGTCAGGTTATGGCGCGGAGCACCGGCCTTGGTAAGTACTTGCGCGCACGGCGCGGGCTGGTGCGTCCCGAGGACGTTGGGCTGCACGCGGTGGGACGTCGGCGTGTTCCGGGGCTGCGGCGAGAGGAGCTGGCGACGCTGGCCGGGATCAGCTCGGACTACTACCTGCGCCTGGAACAGGGCCGTGACCAGCACCCGTCGCCGCAGGTGATTGCCGCCATCGCCCGCGCCCTGCAGCTCGACGAGGCCGCCACCGCCTACCTGCATACTCTGGCGCAGCCTGACGCTGGCTCGCACCGTACCGGATGCCCCGAGCACGCGCCGGCCTCCATCGTGCAGCTGATCGCCTCCTGGCCGAACACGCCGGCTTTCGTCCAGGACCGTCACATGGACGTGCTCGCGGCCAACGTGCTGGCCACAGCGTTGTCCCCGGTGTTCAGCCCGGGCGTCAACCTGGTGCGGGCCACGTTCCTCGATCCCGAGGTGCGCAGGCACGCTGGCGACTGGGATGCCGTCGCCCACAGCGCCGTTTCGCGGCTGCGCGCACTGGCGGGTCCCGGCGTCGATGATCCCCGCCTGGTCGAGCTCGTGGCTGAGCTGACGCGGTGCAGTGACCAGTTCCGGCGGCTGTGGGCGCGGCATGACATCGAGGTGGCGGCGGTGCCCGCCCGGACCTTCCACCATTGGCTCGTAGGCACCCTCGAACTGCACACGGAGTGGCTGGCGATCACCGGGACTGAAGGGCAGCTCCTGGTCGTCTACCACGCTCTCCCGGGCAGTCCGTCCGAGCAGGCGCTCGGCCGCCTCGCCCGGGTGGCCGCGGGTAGCCAGCGCCAGAACGCCTAATGGCCTATGCCCACCTTCGTGGGCCGGGGTATCGCGTCAGGGTGTGCCGGGCTGCGGCGTGTTCTTTGACTGTCCCCGCGAGTCCTAGGGATGGCAGGGCTCTGGCTGGCTCGATGCGACCCGGGGCACTGTCGCTGTATGGATGACACGACCGTGACCGTGAGGCTGCGCATCAACGGGGCAGCTCGGAGACTGCACTTGGACAGCCGGGTGACCGTCCTGGAGGCACTGCGCGAGCACCTGGGCCTGACCGGCACGAAGAAGGGGTGCGACCAGGGGGCGTGCGGTGCCTGCACGGTCCTGCTCGACGGCAGCCGCGTGCTGTCTTGCCTCCTGCTGGCGGCGCAGTGCGACAGCAGGCACGTGACGACCATCGAGGGCCTGGCGGCTGACGGTCAGCTGCATCCCATGCAGGAGGCGTTCATCCGGCACGACGGCCTGCAGTGCGGGTACTGCACGCCCGGCCAGATCATGTCGGCGGTCGCGCTGCTGGCTGAGGGGCGGGCGGGCACAGACGAGGAGATCCGCGAGTTCATGAGCGGCAACCTGTGCCGATGCGGGGCCTACCCCAACATTGTCGCGGCGATCCGCGACGTCGCTGGACGAGCAGGAGGGTAACGATGCAGGCACTCGGATATACGCGACCCCGCAACATAGCCAGCGCGGTGGCGATGGTAAGCGCCGATCCCCGTGCGGCTTATCTCGCCGGCGGCACCACACTGGTTGACTTGCTGCTGAACGACGCGGTGATCGAGCCGGGCCGGCTGATCGACATCAGCCGCCTCCCGCTTCGCGGGATCAGCGTCTGCGGCGACGCGCTCAAAGTCGGGGCGCTGACCACGATGGCGGGGTTGGCCGACGACCCGACCGTCCGTGAGAGGCTGCCGCTGGTCCGCCAGGCGCTGCTGGCGGGGGCCTCGCCGCAACTGCGGAACATGGCGACGATCGGCGGAAACCTGCTGCAACGCGCCCGCTGCCGATACTTTCGCGACCCGGCTGTGCTGGCGTGCAATAAGCGCACGCCGGGGTCGGGATGCGCGGCGGTCAGCGGGACAGCGCGGATGCACGCGATCCTCGGTGCCAGCGAGCATTGCATCGCCGTGCACGCCTCCGACCTGTGCGTATCCCTAGTCGCGCTGGACGCTAGCGTGCAGAGTGCGGGCGTCGGCGGGCAGCGCATCACCCCACTGACCGACTTCTATGTGCTGCCCGGCGACCGGCCGGACACCGAGAACGTCCTCGCCCACGGCGAACTCATCACCGCGGTGCATATTCCGCTGCCGCCATCGGGTACCCGGTCGGGCTATCTGAAGATCCGCGACCGGGCCTCCTACGAGTTCGCGCTCGCCTCGGCGGCCGCGGCGCTGCTGATCGACAACGGCACGATCACGGCCGCACGCCTCGCCCTAGGGGGCGTGGGGACGATTCCCTGGCGCGCCCGCGAGGCCGAGGAAATCCTGACGGGCGGGCCCGCGGACGACCGGACTTTCCGGGCCGCCGCCGACGCCGCGCTGCGCGATGCGTTCACCGTCCCCGGCACCGCGTTCAAGGTTGAGCTGGCCAAGCGGACGATCATCCGGACCCTGCAAGACCTATCGGGGATGAGGTCATGACTGCTGTCATGCCTGATGCCAGGTTCCTCGGCGAGGACATCGACCGGGTCGACGGGCCGGTCAAGGTGACCGGCGCCGCTCGCTACCCCGCCGACGTCGCCTATCCGGGACTGGTGCATGCCGCGCTGGCGCAGTCCGCTATCGCCGCCGGGACGATCAGGAGCATCGACACCCGAGACGCGCAGGCCGCGCCGGGAGTCCTGACGGTCATCACCCACCGGACCTGCCCGCCGCTTGCGGACGCGCCGGTGACACCTCTCGGCCCCGCGCCCCGGTTCCCGCTGAAGGACAACCGCATCGTGCACCACGGTCAGCACGTCGCCATCGTCGTCGCAAACACGCACGAGCAGGCGATCGCGGCGGCCCGCCTCGTCAGGGTCGACTACGAGGAGACCTGTCCGGTGCTGGGCATCGATAATCCGAAGGCCCCGGTCACGCGTAATCCGTGGAGGATGGACTCCGAGCGCGGCGACACCCGGGCCGCGCTGGCCGCCGCCGAGGTGACGTACGACGAGAGGTTCACCACCCCAGCGCAGACGAACAACCCGATCGGGCTGTTCGCCACAGTGGCCCGCTGGAACGGCGATCATCTCGTCGTCCACGACTCCACCCAGTGGCCGATGATGGCCCGCAAGGCTCTCGCCGCCGTGTTCGCCATCCCGGAGGACAACGTCCGGGTGCTCGTCCCGTACCTGGGCGGCGGGTTCGGGGCCGGGCTGCGCACCTGGCCGCACGTGATCCTGGCCGCGCTCGCCGCGCGGCTCGCGGGCCGCCCGGTCAAGCTGGTGCTGACCCGGCCGCAGATGTTCAGCTCCACCGGCCACCGGCCGCAGACCAGCCAGCTCCTGCGGCTCGGCGCTGGCCCGGACGGTCAGCTAGCCGCGATCGATCACGAAGCCACGTCGACGGTCGGGGCGGAGGAAGCCACCGTGGAGCCCGTCACCGTGGTGACGCCCCTGGCGTACGCCTGCCCCAACGTCGCCACGCACGACCGGCAGGTGCGGCTGAACATTCCCAACCCCGGCTGGATGCGTGCCCCCGGCAAGACCCAGGGCAACTTCGCCTTGGAGTCGGCGCTCGATGAACTGTCGTACACCCTGGGCATCGACCCGGTCGAGCTGCGGCTGCGCAACTACGCCGAGCACAACCCGCAGTCGGGTCAGCCGTGGTCGAGCAAGGCCCTGCGGGAGTGCTACCGGATCGGCGCACAGCGCTTCGGCTGGGCCGATCGCGACCCCGCGATCGGGTCGATGCGCGACGGCCGGTGGCTGGTCGGGTACGGGATGGCCGGGGTCACGTTCGGGGGCTTCAGCGGACCCTGCCGGGCCAGCATCACGATCAGCCGGAACGGGATCGCCTGCGTGCGCAGCGCCGCCACCGACATCGGAACCGGCACCTACACGATCGTGGCGCAGCTGGCGGCCGAGTTGCTCGGCCTGGGGACTAGCCAGGTTTGCGTTGAGATCGGTGATAGCGACCTGCCGCTCGCCCCCCAGTCCGGCGGCTCCGGGCTGGCGACCGCGCTCAGCAGCGCGATCTACGACGCCGCGGGCAACCTGCTGCGCGCGTTCCTCGGCCTGGCCGCCGGCGATGACCAGTCACCGCTGCACGGCAGGCGCCCGGGCGAGGTCACCGCCACCCGCGGCCGCATCCACTTGGCCGGTGACCCATCGGCCGGTCAGGCCTACACGGACGTCCTGGCCCGCCACGGCCTCGTCCAGCTGTCAGCAGACGGCGAAACCAACCCGAGCGCAAACGGGGGCATGGCACCGGCCGGCGCATTCGCCGCCCGGTTCGCCGAAGTGCGGATCGACGAGGACCTCGGGCTGCTGCGGGTCACCCGGATCGTGTCCGCTGTCGATGCCGGGCGCATCCTCAACGAGAAACTGGCGCGCAGCCAGATCATCGGAGCAACCGTGATGGGTATCGGCATGACACTGTTCGAGGAGACCGTCTTCGACCCCGTCACCGGCCGCATCGCCAACGCGACCCTGGCCGATTACCTGATCCCGGTCAGCGCGGATATCCCCGACCTCGACGTCGTGTTCGTCGGCGAGCCGGACACGTCCAACCCCATCGGGATCAAGGGCCTCGGCGAGATCGGGATCGTCGGCGTGGCCGCCGCCATCGCGAACGCGGTGTACCACGCCACCGGCCGGCGCATCCGCTCGCTTCCGATCACCGTGGAGCAATTGCTTGGCGCCCCGGGCGCAGCCTGGGCGCGTATCAGTGAGCGCTCAGCGGCCGGGCCACCAGCACCAGTGCCAGCAGCTAGGCAGGCGCCGGCGGCCGCCACCTGGCGGAGCGGGCAAACGCCAAGCTCAGACCCGGGAAGGAACTGTCATGGAGGCTTTTGACTACATCGTGGTGGGCGGCGGTACGGCTGGCTGTGTCCTTGCCGCACGGCTGTCGCAGGACCCGGGCCAGCGGGTGCTCCTGCTGGAAGCCGGCGCGGCGGACCCATCCGCGGCGATGGCAGACCCTGCGGCCTGGCCCCTGCTGTGGCGCACGTCGGTCGACTGGGCCTACGAGACGGTGCCGCAGCGCGGCGCCGACGACGCCGTTCTGCAGTGGCCGCGCGGAAAGGTCCTGGGCGGGTCCAGCGGAATCAACGGCGTGATCCACTTCCGCGGCGACTGGTCCAGCTATGACGCCTGGGAGGCCGCCGGAGCCACCGGGTGGAACTACGACGCGCTGCTTCCGTTCTTTAAGCGCAGCGAGCGAGCCGACGCGGGCAACCCGCTCTACCGGGGTAAGGACGGGCCGATGCGTGTCGGACCCGGTCCCGCCACCGATCCGTTGTGGGAAGCCTGCTACGACGCGGCCGCGGCGGCGGGCTATCCCCGCAACGAGGACGACAACGGCGCGCTGGCGGAAGGAACCTCATGGCACGAGGTGAATGTCGTCGGGGGGAAGCGGCAGAGCGCGGCGGACGCCTACCTAGCCCCTGCCGCCCGCCGTCCGAACCTGGCCATCGTGACCGATGCCCGCGCCCGGCGGCTCCTCGTGGAGCATGCGAACTGCCGGGGGGTCGAGTACACCGCCGACGGGCAGCTTCACACGGCGTTCGCGGACCGCGAGGTCATCCTGACCGCAGGGGTGATCGGCACGCCCCAGCTGCTCCTGCTGTCCGGCGTCGGCCCGGGACAGCACCTGCACGGCCTCGGCATCGACGTGGTGGCCGATCTTCCCGGCGTCGGCGCCAACCTCCACGACCACCCCAAGTCGCAGGTCGCCTACACCGCCATGCGCCCCGTCCGCCCGGCCCCGAACGCGCGCAAGCCGCTCGTCCTGCTGCGCAGCGACCCCCAAGCCGCCCCGGACGTGGAAATCATCTTCATCGAATTCCCGATCCACCCCCGGTGGTCGCCGGGACCAGAAGACGGATACTCCGTCCTGTTCGGCCTGATGACCCCCGCCAGCCGCGGAACCCTGCGGCTGGCCAGCGCCGACCCGGACCGGGCACCACTCATTGATCCCGGCTACCTGACCAACCCCAGCGACGTCACACGGATGATCAAGGGGCTTCGCGCCGCCAGGGAGATCGGAGCCGCACACGCGCTCGCCCCGTTCGGCGACAAAGAGCTATTCCCGGGCGCCGACGCCGACACCGACGCCGCCTGCCGCGCCTACCTGCGAAGCACCATCACCACCTTCTTCCACCCCGTCGGTACCTGCAAGATCGGAACCGACGCCATGGCGGTCGTCGATCCCCAGCTCAAGGTCCGCGGAATCGAGCACCTGCGGATAGCCGACGCCTCCGTCATGCCATCTGTCCCCTCCGGTCACACCAACGCGCCCGTCCTGGCCATCGCCGAACGGGCAGCGAGCCTGCTCGCCGGCGAGCAGACCGTCCCGTCATAACCGCACAGCAAGCGGCCCGATCGCACAGGGACCAAGCACATGAACGCCTTCCGCCAGCAGACCAGCGCGAGCTGGCCGGGCGACCTGGCCCCCGGCCCGGAAGAACTCCGGCGCGTGCTGGGCTCAGAAGTCTTCCTGCTCGGCGCCTTTCACCGAGATGGCCCCGACGAACGCCTCGGCGCGGCGGGCGGCGACTTCCGGGTCCCGGCAGCCAGCGACCGGGGACCAGGCGGGGCTGATCCGCGGCAAGAAGATCAAGCAGTGGGTGTTGTCCAGCGCAACGAGGACCGTATTGCCGAGGCGAAGGAGCTGCTGAGCGGTGATTGGTGATCTGACGGCTCTGCTTAGTATCAGGACAAGTCCGGGCCCCAGCGCCGGGCCAGTTGCCGCAGGCTGCGGGGTTCCACGGGGAGCCTGCGCAGCGGGGGCCGCGAAGTGATGACAGAGACCGGCATGATCACGCCCGATCAGCGGGTGCGGGTGTTCGTGAGCTCGTCGCTGCGGGAACTCGCCGCCGAGAGGCAGGCGGTGCGGGACGCGGTGACCCGGCTGCGGCTGGTGCCGGTGATGTTCGAGCTGGGCGCCCGGCCGCATCCGCCGCAGCGGGTGTACCGCGCCTACCTGGCGCAAAGCCAGGTCTTCGTCGGCATCTACTGGCAGAGCTACGGCTGGGTCGGCCCCGGGGAGCAGATCTCCGGGCTGGAAGATGAGTACCGGCTGGCCGACGGGCTGCCCCGGCTGATCTACGTCAAATCGCCGGCGCCGGACCGGGAGCCGCGGCTGGCGGCCTTGCTGGCCCGGATACGGGACGACGGCGGCGTGTCCTACCAGCGCTTCTCCGATCCCGCTGAGCTGCAGCGGCTGGTCGAGAACGACCTGGCCGTGCTGCTGAGCGAGCGGTTCGAGATGGCATCGCGCGACGGCGCCGCGGACCAGGCGGCGCTGGCTGGGGCGCTGCCGGCGCCCGCGACCCCGCTGGTGGGCCGCGACCAGGAAGCGAAGGCGGTTGCTGACCTGGTGCTCAAGGAGGGCGTGCGGCTGGTCACCTTGACCGGCCCGGGCGGGGTCGGCAAGACCCGGCTGGCGGTGGAGGCGGCCAGCCGGCTCGGCGCGGGCTTCGGCGACGGCGTGCGGTTCGTAGATCTGGCCGCGGTCCGCGCTTCCGAGCTGGTGCCGGCCGCGGTCGCCGCCGCGCTCGGGCTGAGCACCTCGGGCGGCCGGGTGCTCACCGACCTGCAGGCCTACCTGCGGCCCCGGCGGCTGCTGCTGGTGCTGGATAACTTCGAGCACGTGCTGGCGGCGGCGCCGCTGCTGGCCGGGCTGCTGCGCGCCGCGCCGGGCCTGGTCGCGCTGGTCACCAGCCGGACGATGCTGCGGCTCGGCGGCGAGCACGAGTTCCCGGTGCCCGCCCTCCCGGTCCCGGAGGCGGCGGACGAAACCGATGCCGCAGCCGCGCAGGAGTACGCCTCGGTGCGCCTGTTTGCCGAGCGGGCCCGCGCGGCAGCTCCGGGGTTCGAGCTGACCGACGGCAACGCCGCGACCGTCGCCGAGATCTGCCGCCGGCTCGACGGGCTGCCGCTGGCCATCGAGCTGGCCGCGGCCAAGGTCCGGCTGCTCCCGCCGCAGGCCCTGCTGGACCGGCTCGGTGACCGGATGGGCCTGCTGATCGGCGGCCCACGTGACCTGCCCGAGCGTCAGCAGACGCTCCGGAACACCCTGGAGTGGAGCTTCGGCCTGCTATCACCGGGCGAGCAGGCCCTGCTCGCCCGGCTCGGGGTATTTGCGGACAGCTTCGGCCTGCCAGCTGCGGAGGCCGTCGGTGGCGGCGACGCGGACCCCGCCGCGGCAGGCCCGGCCCAGGCCGGGCAGGTGATGGAGACCCTGGAATCGCTGGTGGACAACAGCCTGGTGCGGACCGAGGAACGCCGGGGCCAGGCGCGGTTCCGGCTGCTGGAGACGATCCGCGAATACGCGCTGGAACGCCTGCGGGACGGTGTGGACTGGACCGGGGCGCACGACCGGCACGCCGCCTACTTCCTGGCCCTGGCCGAGCCGGCCGACCACGAGCTCCAAGATCCCGGGCAGCTGGCCTGGCTGAACCGGCTGGAGACCGAGCATGACAACCTGGCCGCCGCGATGTCGTGGCGCGTGGACCACGATCAGCTCGAGCTGCCCCTGCACGTGATGTGGGTGACATGGCGATTTTGGTGGATGCACGGCCATTTCGCGGAGCTGGCCCGCTTCGGGGAGGCGATCCTGGCCAAGAGCGAGCGCATGCCGTCGTACCAGCGTGCCCTGGCGCTGAGCGCGACCGGCCTGATGCTCGTCGTCGACGGGGACAAGGCCAGGGCACAGCAGCTCCTGGAACAGAGCATGCCGCTGTTCCGCCAGGCCGGAACCAAGCTGGACGTAGCCATGGTTCTGGGTAACCTGGGCCACCTGTTGGCATTGCGGGGCCGGTACGCAAAGGCCAGCCAACTGCTGGAAGACAGCCGGGCCCTGCTCCGCGACGTACGCGACGGCGACTACGCGCCAAACCAGCGTCTTCTGGAGCTCATGGTCGCCTCCGAGGTGCCGAACTTCCTGGGACAGGTCCGGCTCGGCCAAGGAGATCACGACAGCGCGGCGCGCTTGTTCACCGAGGGCCTGACCGCCGCCCGCCGGCTGTCAGACCGGCCCTCCATCCTTATCTCGCTCTACGACCTGGCGCTCAGCACCCAGGCCCGAGGCGATCTCACCGGCGCCACAAGACACCTGACAGAAGGGCTATCCCTCGCGGCCGAAGCCGGGGACCAGAGCAGCGCCGCCTACTACCTTGAGGCACTGGCTGCGGTCGCCGGCCTGGAGGACAACCCCCAGCGCGCGGTGCGGCTGCTCGCCGCGGCTGGCGCGCTGCTGGAAGCCAAGGGCAGCGGCTGGCTGCACGCGTACGTGCCGCGCGCCCCGCACGACGGCGAGGAGCTGGCCGCGCTGCGCTCGCGTATGGGCGATGCGGCCTTCGAGCAGGCCTGGGCGTACGGCCGGTCCCTCGGGGGCAGCCGCACCGTGGCGTGCGCTCTGCACGACCAGCCACCCGACCCCATCCGTCACAGGGCCCGCACGCCGCTACGAGCGTTCGTCACCAATCTGCGGCACCGCAGCAAGGCCGCCACTACCAGGCGAGACCGAGCTGCGACACAGCAGGCCGTTGACGCCTAGTGACAGAGTGAACCCTCCGGAGCTGTGCGGCCGGTCGAGTAAACAGTCGCGATCAGGCCGCGCGTCGACGCGGGCGGAGCATCTGCCTTCAGGCGGCCCGGCCACACTCTGCGCGCCCGGTGACCAGCAGTGGCGTGACCCCAGTGACAACCGTGGCATAGAGCACGCAAGATGATCACCGTTGCGCCGCCCCAACCGGCCTGCGTGTTGCAGGCGTCTGCAGGCAGATTGACCCGTTATGAGCGGCCTCAGACGTAGCGGAGGAAATTTCATAGCCGCACGTAACGGCGGTTCGCGCTCAGGTTGAAGGCGCGGTCCGTAGCGGCCTTGCGGATGTTGTCATCCTTGCGCCCAGGCTTTCCGCCTGGCGGCTGTTGCCGCCAGGCGGAACTGTCGGCCGGCGTGTTACCGGGCAGCGCCCGCGACATGGGCGGCGGGGATGCAGGTGGCGTGCCGGTCCGGGCTGCTGCGGGCCCGTACCGCATGGTGGTACGCGGTCGGCGTCGGAGGCGATTTTCCTGCACGTCCCGCAGTGGCACGCCGGGCCGTAATGCGCTCGCCAGCCTGGTGACCGCGGCACGATCATGGTCCCATGCCGCTCGATCAGGCCACCCGCACGCTGCAGGACACTGGTGCGTTGTGGAGAATCGACGCGGTGAGCCCGCAAGCCGTGGTCAGGTGCGCCTGCGATGCCCTCATCGCCGGCCTGGACAGCCCGTCACTGCGCATCCTGGCCGGGCTGACCCGCGCCGAGGCCGACTACCATGTGCTCGACATACTGCCCGCGGCGCTGGCCGAACTCGGGCTGGACTTCTACCCGCGCGACAGCCGCGGCGGCCAGGAAGCCGCCGCGCGTGCCCTGGCCGCGCAGGCCGTGTCCGGGTCGCTGACCCCGCGTGAGCTGGCCGCCGCGATCCACCGGCACTTCGGGCACGACCTGCCGCTGACCGAGCGCCTGGCGATGCTGGACGACGAGTACGACCTCGGCGCATACGCCACCATGACGGGAGAGCAAATCGACCAGGAAGTCATCGCCGAAGCCCGCCGGCTCACACACGAACAACCCTGACCAGCGGAGCGCGCGCAACGACCAGTAACCCGTTCGCGAACCCGGGGCGGCACCGTTCCACGAACATGCACAGAGCGGCGGCCCGGCGCGCAGCGGCTGCGGCCACCGAACGCGACGCCAGGTTCAGGAGCCCGGCTTACGGTATCGCCGATTCGGAGCGTCTGATAGCTGTGCCGAACGCGCGGGTAGCCGCGCGCAGATCATCGTCCTCTGTGCGGTTGCCCCGCGCCGGGGCGGCGGCGGCCGTTCCGCTCGGAAGGCCATGTGCCGCGCACGACCAGTTTGTTCGTGGTGCCGGGAAGCTGAGGACGATGCTGAGTGCCCGCTGGCGCGGCGGCATCGCCTCGGAGTGCCGCCGCGCGGGCGGGCCGGTCCTCAGCGGCCGAGGAAGTCGAGCAGGGCCGGGTTGACCACGTCGGGGTGGGTCCAGGCGACGTTGTGCGGGCCGCCCTCGACGGTGACCACGGTCAGGTCCTTGATCAGCGCGGGCAGCCGGGCGGCGGTGGCCGCATACGGCAGGATTCGGTCGGCGTCCCCGTGGATGAGCAGTGCCGGGACGTCGATCTTGGGCAGGTCGGCGCGGAAGTCGGTGAGCCAGGTGTCCACGCAGGCCCAAGCGGCGTAGGCGGAGGCGCCGACGGCTACGATGAAGCTGTTCTGCCAGGCCTGGTCGCTGATCCGCGCCGGGCGCAGCACGTCGACGTTGTAGAAGTTGTCCAGGAAGTCCTTGAAGTAGGCGGGCCGGTCCGCGACGACCGCGGCCTTGATGCCGTCGAACACGGACTGGTCCACGCCGTCGGGGTTGTCGCTCGTCTTGAGCAGGAACGGCGGGATGGCGCCCATCAGCACCGCCTTGGCGACCCGGGACGACCCGTAGGTGCCCAGGTAGCGAGTGACCTCGCCGGTGCCCATGGAAAATCCGGCCAGCACCATGTCGTGCAGGTCCAGGTAGGAGACCAGGGCGTGCAGGTCGGCGGCGAAGGTGTCGTAGTCATAGCCGGTGGTGGGCTGGCTGGATTTCCCGAAACCGCGGCGGTCGTAGGTGATGACCCGGTACCCGGCGGCGAGGAGGACGCGTTCTTGCTTCTCCCAGGAATGCCCGTTGAGCGGGTAGCCGTGGATCAACACAACCGGCTGCCCGGTGCCGTGGTCCTCGTAATAGATCTCGATGTCTTCGCTGTTCTGTCGGCCGACGGTCAGCTTTGCCATTGCCGTGCCCTTTCTGCTGGGTGGGATGGTCGCTTGCTGCTGGTCAGGTCTATGAGGCAGCTGACCCGGTTAGCGCCCGTGGCCGCCAGCGCTGGTGCTGATGGCAGCGGCCGCCCGGTCGCGGCCCGCATCCTCCTGATCAGTCAGCCTGCCCGCCGGCGCCTGTTCCTCAACCACATGCCGTTGAGGACTTGGCATGTGCTGGACCCCGATGCGGTGGTGTGGCAGCTGGCCGGCGGCCAACGCCGGCAGCGGGTAGACCGGATCCGACCGGATCCCGCCCGGCTGTGACCACGCCATGCGATAGCCAGGCGGCTTAAGGCCATGGGCCAGCCCAGATACCAGAATGACGGCGACCTGGGCACGTCCACGCCAGGTTCGGCGCCACCGGCCACGATGCTGCCCTGGCGAGCCGTTGCGATAGCACAAGCCGCGCCTGGCCATGCGCTGGCCGCACCGATCACCCCGTTCAGGCGTGGCACAGGCGGCCACGCTGGCCAGCAGGTTTGCCGCACCTAACGGCGGCGATGTGCGCGGCCGTGAATACCTGGGCTGATCACGTTGCGTGAGACCGGCATACCGCTTGCCGCTGACCGCGGGTGGCAGGCCGAACAGCGGGAAGAGCTTGGGGTCCTGGAAGGAGACGATCCGGGAGATGCCGGCTTTGGTGAGGGTGAGCACGTGCAGCGCGTGCGGGCGGTAGCCGCCGTCGGCGTCGCGGGCGTAGAACGCGAAGGCCGGCTGGCCGTTCGCAGTGGCGGGGATGGCCGCCAGGCCGCCGATCATGCGTTGCCGGCCTGCGAGGAAAGCGGTGACGGTGTCGCGGCCGGCGAACCAGGTGGGGATCGGCGGCATCTCCCAGCTGACGTCCTCGGCCAGGGCCACAGCGAGGCCGTTGACGTCGGCGGTCTCGAACGCGGTGACATACCGGTCAAACAGCGCCCGCCGCTCCGGTTCGGGCGGCTCCGCTACGTCGTCCGGCACGACGGGGAGCTGCGCTCGTTGCAGGGCGCTGTTGACCGCTGTGGCGGACATGTCCAGGAGGCCGGCGACCTCGCCCGCGCGGCACTGCAGCACGTCGCGCAGGATGAGCACGGCCCGCTGCCGGGGCGGCAGGTGCTGGAACGCCGCGACGAGGGCGAGCCGCATGGTGGCACGCGTCTCGACGATGCTGGCCGGGTCGGACGGGAACGGCTGGAGCCACGTCGCCTCGCTGCTGCGGGCAACCTCGCCGTCCGGGTCGGCGCTGGGACCGGCGATGCCCGACGGCAGCGGCCGGCGTTTGGCGGCGTCGAGTGCCTTCAGGCAGGCCCGGGATGCGATCCGGTGCAGCCAGGTGCGCAGCGACGAGCGTCCCTCGAAGGTGTCGTAGGAGCGCCAGGCGCTGAGGTAGGTCTCCTGCACCACCTCCTCGGCGTCCTCCGCCGAGCCGAGCATCCGGTAGCAGAACGCGAGCAGCTCCCGCCGGAACACCCCGGCCCGCTCGGTGAACTCCTCCGTCAGCTCGGCGTTCACCGCACCAGCACCATCAACCCGGTAGCGAGGCTCATCGCGGCCTGGCCGGCCGCGTCCGCACTCCTGGCGCGGCCCGCGGAGTAGATCCACGGGATCGCCGCGAGCATGAAATATGATCCCAGCAGGACGGCAGCGGCGCCCATCGGCATAGCCACGATCATCCATGTCATGGTGGCCGCCATCATGCCATGATGGGCGGCCCGGAAGCGCAGGCTCGCTGGTGGGCCGGGGTCTACGGGGTCAGCGTCACCGACAACGACGGCTGGTTCACAGTGGAGGGCGTACCCGGCATGCCGGTCCTCACCATGGATTTCGTTCCGGTGCCCGAGCCGAAGACCGTTAAGAACCGCATCCACCGGGATGTCACGGTCCCCGACATGACGCCGCTGGTCGCGGCGGGGGCCGGGGTGCTGCGCGCGCCGGGCGGCGGCATCGGCTGGCACGCGCTGGCCGGCCCGGAGGGAAACGAGTTCTGCGCGTTCACCGGGTGAAGACAGCCGCCAGCCCCTGCGCCGGGCACCGAGGATCGTCAAGGACAGCTGTGACTGCGGAGAAGCTGCCGGGCAGGTGCCGGCCAGCGGAGGCCACTGCATCGCCGAGGTTGCGCTCCCTTGCCCGGCAAGCGGACCGGTCAGCAGAATAGGGTCGTGCCTGCCGGGGAAATCGACCAGTACCTAGACGCTCTGGAGGAGCCGAAGCGCACAACGCTGGACCGGCTGCGGCAGACGATCCCGGATATCGTCCGGGAGGCCGACCAGGGGATCTCATACGGCGTCCCGGCCTTCAAGGTCCGGGGGAAGACAATCGCCGGGTTCGCCGCGTTTAAGGACCACCTGAGCTACCTGCCGCACAGCGGCTCGGTCTTCCCGCAACTCAAAGATGAGCTCACGGGGTACGCAACCTCGTCGGGGGCCTTGCGCTTCAGCATCGACGAGCCGCTTCCGGCACCACTGGTCGAGAAGCTGATCACCGTGCGGCTCCGGCAGGCCTTTCCCACCTGAGCGACCGCGACCCCGGCATGGCCGGAGGCGAACCGGCACTTCCACCGTCAAGCCAGAACCATCCTCCGGCTCCCGCATCAGGCCGCGCCGGGCCGACCGAACAGGCGAGCAGCTCGGCGGCCAGGCGCGCGGTCACCACAGCCAGAAGATCGTAACGGAGCGTGGCGGCCATTCCGCGGCGCGAGTGACCCTATCGCCGACTCGGAGCGCCCGATGAGCCAAGTCGGTCAAGCGGCTGGCCTGCGCAGATTATTCATTATCGTGCGGAGCTGCGGACCCTGGCTGTGGGCGGTGGTGTGATGGCCGCGCATGTGCGGGTGGCTGTCTCGGGCCTGGGAGTGAGCCGCGGATGGTTTGGCGGTTGGCTGCGCGGTGCGGCTGGTGGCTGTCCTAGGCGGCCGGGACCGCT
>Ga0306922_10003254_pt1 | contig 15161 bp, 12 predicted proteins | sample sta12Cox44000082_FD_203758 | JGI IMG/M metagenome (GOLD analysis project Ga0306922, IMG submission 203758) | Lab enrichment of tropical soil microbial communities from Luquillo Experimental Forest, Puerto Rico - statoxic.12C.oxic.44.000.082 (v2)... | ecosystem: Environmental > Terrestrial >... | reverse complement strand
CAACCTCGAGGGCACGGGCATGATCGGCGTGCCGGGGACCGCGCATCGCCTCTTCGGTGCGCTGCGCGAAGAGGGCATCTCCGTGATCCTCATCTCGCAGGGCAGCTCCGAGCACTCTATCTGCTGCGCGATCCCGCAGGAACAGGCGGAGCGCGCCGCGGCGGTGGTGACGCGCGCCTTCGAGCGCGAGCTCGAGGAAGGGCAGATCCAGAGCGTCGACGTCGATGCCGACCACGCGATACTGGCCGTGGTGGGAGATGGCATGGCCGGCACACCCGGCATCGCCGCCAAGGTGTTCACCGCACTCGGCGACTCCGGGGTCAACGTGCGCGCCATCGCCCAGGGGGCATCGGAGCGCAACATCTCGGCGGTGGTCGAGGGACGCAGCGCCATGCGGGCGCTGCGCGCCGTGCATGCCGGGCTGTATCTCTCGCCGCACACGCTCTCGATCGGGGTGATCGGTCCTGGAACCGTCGGCCGTGTACTGCTCGATCAGCTCGCGGCGCAGAACGAGCATCTGCGGCGGCAGTTCCGGCTCGATCTGCGGGTGCGCGGCATCATGGGCGCAAGTCGCATGCTGCTCGCCGATGCCAACATCCCGATGCACGACTGGCGCACGCAGTACCAGCAGAGCACCCGCGCCGCGGATATCGAGCGCTTCGTCGAGCACGTGCGGCTCGACTACCTGCCGCACACCGTGCTGGTGGACTGCACTGCGAGCGAAGGCGTCGCCGCCCATTACGCCGACTGGCTCGCGGCCGGCATCCATATCGTCACCCCCAACAAGAAGGCCAACAGTGGCGACTACGCCTACTATCAACGCCTGCAGGGCGCGCGGCGCAGCGGCGCCTCGCACTACCTCTACGAAGCAACGGTGGGCGCCGGGCTGCCGATCGTTCAGACACTGCGCGACCTCGTCCAGACCGGGGACGAGATCAGCAGCATCGAGGGAATCTTCTCCGGCACACTCGCCTACCTCTTCAATCTCTACGACGGCGGGCGCGGATTCGCCGCGATCGTGCATGACGCGCGGCAGCGTGGGTTCACCGAGCCCGATCCGCGCGATGATCTCTCCGGGCAGGATGTGGCACGCAAGCTCATCATCCTCGGGCGTGAAATGGGCCTGCCGCTCGAGCTGAAGGACGTGAAGATCGAGAGCCTGGTTCCGGCGGAGCTCGCCGCCGACAATATCGAGGAGTTCATGGCGCACCTGCCTCGCCACGACGTCGCCATGGCACGGCGCCTGTCGGCGGCGCGCGCACGCGGCAACGTGCTGCGCTACACCGGCAAGCTGACGGCCGCTGGCGACGCTACCGTGGGTCTCCAGGAGCTCGAGGCAAAGCACCCCTTTGCCAACATTGCGCTCACCGACAACGTCGTACGCTTCGCCACACGGCGCTATCGCGACAATCCGCTCATCGTGCAGGGGCCGGGAGCGGGACCCGAGGTCACCGCCGGTGGCGTGTTCGCGGACCTGCTGCGCCTCGCTGCCTACCTGGGGGCACGCCTGTGAGCGGGCCAGCACTCGAGCGGGCGAGCGCCTTTGCGCCGGCGTCGGTCGGCAACGTGGCGATCGGCTTCGACATCCTCGGCTTTGCGATCGACACGCTCGGCGATCGCGTCACGGTGAGTCGGCGCGCGTCGCCGGGGGTTGAGGTCACCGCGGTACGTGGGATCGCCGGGGACCTGCCACGTGATGCGCGCGACAATACCGCCGGGCGCGCGCTGCTGGCGCTGGAGGAGGCGGTGCGCCCGGCCTTCGGCTTCTCCCTCGAGATCGACAAGGGAATCCCGGTCGGCTCTGGACTCGGCGGCTCGGCCGCCTCGGCCGTCGGCGCGGTGGTGGCCGCAAACGCGCTGCTGCCTCGGCCGGTGAGCCGCCTCGAGCTGCTGCAGTTCGCCATGGCAGGCGAAGCCGTGGCGAGTGGCGCGCGGCACGCGGACAACATCGCGCCATCACTGTTCGGGGGTCTCGTTCTTACCGTCGGCATCGATCATCCGCGAGTCAAGCAGATTCCCGTGCCCGCGCCCATCCGCGCCGTGATCGTTCATCCGCACATGTTCCTCGCGACGGCCAAGGCACGATCGATCCTCAAGGAGAGCGTCGACCTGTCGGATTTCGTGTGGCAGACGGCGCACCTCGCCGGCTTCATTTCCGGCTGCTACACGGACGATCTCGACATGATCCGTGCCTCTTTCGAGGACGTGGTGATCGAGCCGCAGCGGGCGGCGCTCATTCCGGGCTTCCAGGAAGTACGCCGCGGTGCCATGGAAGCCGGCGCGCTCGGCTGCTCGATCTCAGGCGCCGGACCTTCGATGTTCGCCTGGACACTCGAATCGACGGCCCAGGCGGTACTCGCGGCCATGCGGCGCGAGTTCGCACGGCACGCGCTCGCGACCGACCACTGGGTGGTCGAGGTGCGCTCGGTGGGCGCACGGCTCATCGATCCGCCATGAGCGAGCCATTCCTCTTCCGCAGCTCGCGCGGCACGCCGCCGCTCTGCACGTTCAGCCAGGCGTTGCTGCAGGGGCTCGCCCCCGATGGTGGACTCTACGTGCCGGTCGACTGGCCCTCGCTCGGCGCAGCAGACTTCGCGAGCGACGCGGAGCTGCCCGCGATCGCTACGCGCTTACTCGGGCCGTTCGTGGCCGGGGATCCGCTCGCCGGCGCGTTGGGCGACATCGCGCGCGAGGCACTCGATTTTCCCGCGCCGCTCGTACCACTCGATGCGGACGGGCGACTCGCGGTGCTCGAGCTCTTTCACGGACCGACAGCGGCCTTCAAGGACTTCGGTGCCCGCTTCCTCGCCGCCTGCTTTGCGCGACTGCGGGAGGGCGCCGACCGCACCGTGACCATTCTGGTCGCAACCTCCGGTGACACCGGCGGCGCGGTCGCGGCGGCCTTCCACGGCCGGCCCGGCATCGAGGTGGCGGTGCTGTTCCCGAAGGGGCTGGTCTCGCCCACACAGGAGCAGCAGCTCACCTGCTGGGGAGGCAACGTCCGCTCGCTTGCGGTGCGTGGCACATTCGATGACTGTCAGCGCCTCGTGAAGGCGGCCTTCCTCGATCCGCAGCTCATTCAGCAGCGTGTGCTCTCTTCCGCCAACAGCATCAACCTCGGACGTCTGCTGCCACAGAGCGCGTACTACGCTGCGACCAGTCTCGCGGTGTGGCGCCGCTACGGTGAGCCGGCTTCCTTCATCGTGCCGAGCGGCAACCTCGGCAACGCGCTCGCCTGTCTGTGGGCGCGCCGCGCAGGCCTGCCGATCGGGGAGGTGCTGCTCGCGCACAACGCCAACCGCACCGTGCCGGACTTCCTCGCGAGCGGCGCATGGCAACCACGCCCGAGCATCGCGACGCTCGCCTCGGCGATGGATGTCGGTGACCCGAGCAACATGGAACGTCTGCGCGCGCTCTACCCACGGCTCGAGGATCTGCGCGCGGCGCTGAGCGCCTGCTCGGTGAGCGACGAGGAGATCCGCGCCCGCATCCGCGCGGGCTTCCGCGACTACGGCCAGATGTGGTGCCCGCACACCGCCACCGCCGCGGAAGCCTGGGAGCGGCTTTCGCCCGCACGGCGACGCGAGCGCCGCTGGGTGCTCATGTCGACCGCGCACGCCGCGAAGTTCCGTGAGATCGTCGAGCCGCTCATCGGTCGCGAGGTCCCGGTACCCGAGACACTGGCGCGCCTGTTTGCGCGCCCGGCACAGTACATCGAGATCGACGCAACACTCGCAGCGCTGCGCAACGTGCTGCAGAGGGAGGGGTGAAGGTGGAGGAGCTGCAGAGACTTCCGCCGGCGGTGTGGCTGTCGATCCTCGCGGCGGCCGCGTTCGGCTTCCTGCTCTTCTGGGCCTGGCGCTGGTATCGCCTGTACCGCGCGCGCAAAGCGCTGCACGCCGCGGTCACCGCGGGCTGCGCCGATCATGTAAAGGATTCGCTGGTGCCCGACGGTATGGGTGGATCCTTTCACGTCGACTTCCTGCTGCTCACCTTGAACGGGGTGGTGGTGATCGACCTGCGCGATGTGCAAGGGAATATCTTCGGTGGCGATCAGATGGCGGAGTGGACGGTGATGGATGGCGCGCGGCGTTTCACCTTCCCCAATCCGCAAAGCGCGCTCTACGACCGCATCGCGGCGGTCAAGGCGGTGGCGGGCGACGTGCCGGTCGAGGGTCGCATCGTCTTCACGCGCCGCGGTCAGTTCCCGAAAGGACTGCCCAAGTGGACACTGATGCTCGATGCGTTGCGCGCGGAGTATCCGGCGGCCGACTTCGAGTCGCCCGCGGACACCATGGCGCGCTTCCGCGACGGCTGGCAGAGCCTGCGGGGTGCGGTGAGGCCGAGCAACATGGCCGGCATGAGATAACTCCAGATGCGCGCCGGCTATCCGCTCAAAGCGTTTTGGCGTGGTCGGCGAGGACCAGCGACACGCAGGCGGTGAGCTTCTTCGTGTAGTCGATGTGCAGGAACTCGTTCGGGCCGTGCGCGTTGGCGTGCGGGCCTAACACTCCGGTGATGAAGAACTGTGTGCGCGGAAAGCGCTCACCCAACATGCCCATGAAGGGGATCGTGCCACCGCAGCCGATGTTCACCGCGGTCTTGCCGTACACCGCGCACGAGGCACGCGCGATCGACTCTTCGAGCCAGGGGGCGAAAGCCGGCGCATTCCAGCCGCCATTGGCGGAGGGCTGCTCGAAGCTCACCTGCGCGCCGTAAGGAGGCTCGCGCTCGAGCGCCTCGCGCACCGCACGCTGCGCCCGCGCAGCGTCGCACGTGGGCGGAAGGCGCAGCGACAGCTTGACCGCGAGCTCCGGCAACAGCACGTTGCCCGCCGAGACGACCGCGGGCAGCCCGTCGGCACCGGTCACCGCGAGCGTGGCACGCCAGGTGCTGTTGATGATGAGCTCGGTGGGATCGTTGGAAACCGGCTGCGCCCCGCGCACCCACGGGAGCTTGTCGGCGACCGCGCTGCCGAGCACCTGAGCAGCGGCGCTCGCCTGAGCACGCCGGTCGGGCGGAATGCTGACCTGCAGCTCATCGAGCAGCAGATCGCCCGTCACCGGGCTCTCGATCCGTGCCAGCAGCTGCTCGAGAATCCGGAAGGGTGTCGGTGCGATACCGGTGGCCATGCCCGAATGCACACCCTCGGTGAGCACCCGCACCCGCAGCGTGCCGACGAGGTTGCCGCGCAGCGAAGTGGTGCACCACACCTGCTCGTAGTTGCCACACTCGGCGTCGAGGCACACGACGAGCGATGGTTCACCGAGGGTGTCACCGAGTGCGGCGAGATGCGCCGGCAGATCGACGCTGCCGCTCTCCTCGCACGCCTCGATCAGCAGTACACAGCGCGGCAGGCGCACCTGCTGCTCCTTGAGCGCGGCGATCGAGGTGAGAGAGCTGAAGACGGCGTAACCATCATCGGCTGCCCCGCGGCCGTAGAGCCGGCCGTCGCGGATCACGGGCTCCCAGGGACCAAGGCCTTCGAGCCAGCCGGTGAACTCCGGTTGCTTGTCGAGGTGGCCGTAGAGGAGGGCGCAACCGGGAAGCTCACCGGGCACATCGACCAGCAGCAGAGGGGTGCGCCCTGGCAGGCGCCGAACCTCGACACGCGCGCCCGGGACCTTCTGCGCACGGCACCACTCCGCCATGAGCTGCACCGCCGCCTCCATATAGCCATTGCGCTCCCAATTGGGATCGAACATCGGAGACTTGTTCGGGATGCGCACGTACGCGACGAGGCGCTCGAGGATGGAGTCATCCCAGGTCCGGGCGATGCGGGATTGGAGCCGTTCAAGATCCATGGTGCGGGCCTCATTTTATCTAAATAACAATGAGATAAATCAACATTTGCATGTTGATTCTAAGCATCGCTCGCGCCGGATGGCGAAGGCAGCGCAAACAGCGCGCGCGCCGCCGCGGTGCTCGAGCGGGCGAGGGATGCGACGGTCTCCCCGCGGGCGCGCGCCACGGCGGCCGCGACATGCGGAAGATACGCTGGTTCGTTGCGGCGTGAGGCCGGTTTGGGTGTCAGGTCGCGCGGCAGCAGGTAGGGACCATCGGTCTCGAGCAGCAGCCGTTCGGCCGGCACCTGTGGCATGAGGGCAGCGAGGTGTGCGCCGCGGCGCTCATCGGAGATCCAGCCGGTGATACCGATCGCGAGGCCGAGTTGCAGGTAGCACTGCAGCTCCTTCTCCGTGCCGGTGAAGCAGTGCGCGACGCCGTGCCAGTTGGTCGCGTGCTCGCGCAGTATGGCGATGAAATCATCGTGCGCGTCGCGCTGGTGCAGGAACACAGGCTTGCCGACCTGCGCGGCGAGCTCGAGCTGGCGGTGAAACGCCTGCTGCTGCGCGGCGCGCGGCGAGAAGTTGCGGAAATAGTCGAGCCCGCACTCGCCGACCGCGACCACTTCGGGAATCCGTGCGAGCTCCGCGAGCGCCTCGAGACTCGCGGCATCGAGCTCGGCGGCGTGGTGCGGGTGAACTCCGGCGGTGGCGAAGAGTCTCCCGGGATGCTCGCGTGCGAGCGCCAGCGCGCGCACGCTGCCCGCGAGCGTCGCGCCGGTGACCACCATCTGCACGACGCCGGCCGCGTGGGCGCGTGCGATCGCGGCATCACGATCGTGATCGTAGCTGTCGTGTGCGAGGTTGATGCCGATGTCGATCAGCGCTGGCGGCGCGGCGGCCAGTGTCTTCGGTGCTGTGCTATGGTCCGGCATGACCGGACCTATCTTACTGAATGGGGCAACGTGCGGCGCACCACGGGCAGCGAACACAGTGCATCCCGGCGCGTCGGCCTGCGCCAGCGCTCGCTGCCCGCCGTGGCCGCTGCACTCGCGCTCGCCATCACCACGGCCCGCGCCGACGATGTGGCGTGGCGTGACATCGAGAGCCGCATCCAGTTCGGCTACTACACCGAAGACAGCGCGGCGCTGCGCAAGCTCGAAGAGCTGATCGCGGCGGGCGATGCACGCGACAAGCTGCGCGGCTATTACGCCGGACTCCTCGATTGGCGCCGCGCGCAGCTCGCCGCCGTGGCGACGACCTCTGCCGAGCGCGGTAACGCGGCGCGCTATGCCGAGCACTGCGTGAGCGACGTCGACACCGCGCTGGCTCTCGATGCGGATTTCGCCGAAGCGCTGGCGCTGCGCGCTGCCTGCCTGACCGCACCGCAGGAGATCAACGGCGGCTACGCGCCGCTTGCCGGCTACCGCGCGCGCAAGGACCTCGAGCGGGCACGACAGCTCGCAGCGCGCAACCCCAGGGTGCTGCTCGTCGACGCGACGAGCGACTACGCCCTGTCTCCGTCACAGGGTGGCAACAAGGAGCGCGCACTCGGCAAGGCGCGCCAGACGGTGTCGGCATTCGAGGCCGAGCGCGGCGGCACGGACCATCTGCCGGGATGGGGAGCCGCGGAAGCGTGGCTGCTGTTGGGGCGCGACCTGCTCGACCATGGCGATTCGGTCGGGGCCCGCGATGCGCTCGAGCGTGCATTGCTCATCGCTCCGCAGTTTGCGCAAGCGCGCCGCCTGATGGTGAAGATCACCTCGGGCTAAGAATTCGCGAAGCTGACACGGGCGGACAACACTTGCGGTGGCCATACCCCGCCGTGCGCCGAGCCGAACGCCATTTATCCCGGAGCTTGCAGCAATACGCGGCAGCAGATGCTATCGTTGCGCGCCGTCGCCGGATGGACAGGCGGGATGACCTCGGAGACCGATAAAAAGGCGCTGTTGGGACAGCTGCGCATCGATCGCGGCGCGCCGCCACCGACCGCTGCCGGCGGGCGGCGCCCCTGGATCATCGGTGGCGCTGTGGTGCTGGCGGCGCTCGTGGCCGCGGGAACCTGGCTCGCATTCCATGCGCACACTGCACCGGTGGTACATACGGTCGCGGCACGGGCCATCGGCGGGGGCGGTGGCGCCTCGGTCCTCGATGCCACGGGCTACGTCACCGCACGCCGTCAGGCGACCGTGTCGGCGCAGATCACGGGTACCGTCGCCGCCGTCCTGATCGAGGAGGGCGATCACGTCAAGGAGGGACAGGTGATCGGGCGACTCGATGACACCGCGCAGCGCGCGGCGCTTGCGCAGGCACAGGCACAATTGCACTCCGCGCAGGCCATCCTGCAGCAGGCGGAGGCGACGCTTGCCCAGAATCAGCGCGACGTGAAGCGCGATGAGGACCTGGTCACGCGCAAGCTGGTTTCGGAGCAGGCGGTCGAGCAGGCACGCACCCAGGTCCAGACACAGACCGCGCAGGTCGAGTCGCAGCGCAAGCAGATCGACCTCGCCGAGGCCAACGTGCGCGCGGCACAGGTGCAACTCGACTATTGCACCGTGCGTGCACCGTTCACGGGCGTCGTGATCGCCAAGGCGGCGCAGGTTGGCGAGATCGTCTCGCCGCTCTCGGCCGGCGGCGGCTTCACGCGCACCGGCATCGGCACGCTGGTCGACATGGATTCCCTCGAGATCGAAGTGGACGTGAACGAGGCGTATATCAATCGCGTGCAGCCCGGGCAGCGCGTCGAGTCCGTGCTCAACGCCTACCCCGACTGGCGCATCCCCTCGCACGTCATCGCGATCATCCCGACCGCCGATCGCTCCAAAGCGACCGTCAAGGTGCGTATCGGGCTCGACGTCAAGGACCCGCGCATCGTGCCGGACATGGGGGTGCGCGTGTCGTTTCTCGAGGCGAGTCCCGCGGCAGGCGAAGCTCAAGAGCACCCGCGCGGTGTACTGGTGCCGGCAGCGGCCGTGCGCAAGGACGGCGATAAGGATGTGGTGTTCGTGCTCGCGGGCGACCGCGCACAACGCCGCACGGTCACCCTTGGCGGTACGAGCGGCGACTCCCGCGAGCTGCTGTCCGGTGTGACCCCCGGGGAGTCGGTGATCGTCGATGGGCCCGCGGGCCTGACAGATGGAGCGGCCGTGAGCGAGGCGAAGCCGTGAGGAGCGACGACATGTCCGAGTCGATGGTCAAGGTTCACAACGTCACCAAGGTCTACGAGCGCGGCAAGCAGAAGATCGAGGTCCTGCATGGTCTCACGCTCGACATCCCGCGCGGCGACTTCGTCGCGCTGATGGGCCCCTCCGGGTCCGGGAAGACGACACTCCTCAATCTCATCGGCGGCCTCGATCAGCCGACTTCCGGGGAAATCACGGTGGGCGGCAGTCGCATCGATCAGCTGCCGAGCGGCAAGCTCGCGCACTGGCGCGCGCACAACATCGGCTTCGTGTTTCAGTTCTACAACCTCATGCCGGTGCTCACCGCGGAAGGCAATGTCGAGTTGCCGCTGCTGCTCACCAAGCTGTCCGCGGCACAGCGTCGCAAGAATGTCGGCGTGGCGCTCGAAGTCGTGGGTCTCGCGGACCGTGCCAAACACAAACCGAAGGAGCTGTCCGGCGGCCAGGAGCAGCGCGTCGCGATCGCCCGTGCGCTGGTGTCCGATCCGCAGCTGCTGGTGTGCGACGAGCCGACCGGTGACCTCGATCGCAAGACCGCGGACGAGATCCTGGGGCTCCTGCAGGTGCTGAATCGCGAGCACGGCAAGACCATCGTCATGGTCACCCACGATCCGAAAGCCGCGGAGTTCGCGCGGCGCACGCTGCACCTCGAGAAGGGGCAGCTGCTCGAGCAGCAGGCGGCATAGCTAATTGGGCAAAATCGCAGCAAGCGATTTTGCCGGACATCAGCTGCGTTTCCGGCGGCAAAACGCGTGGGTTTTGCCGGCGGCACAGCCGGAGGTTTCATGACCAGAGCGGGTTTCGTCATCGCCAACCTGTTTCGCAAGCGTACCCGCACGATCCTGACGCTGCTGTCGGTGATCATGGCGTTCCTGCTCTTCGGCCTCCTGCAGTCGGTCAACACCATTTTCAATGCCGGCGCGGACTTCGTCGGGGCGACACGGCTCTTCACACAGGCGCGCGTTTCCTTCACCCAGCCGCTGCCGATCAGCATGCTGCCCAAGCTCGAGGCAGTGCCGGGGGTGGCGAGGGTCGCCTACCAGACCTGGTTCGGCGGCGTCTGGCAGACGAACACCCCGCTCATCATGTTCTCACTCGATCCGCAGCGGTATCGCGATGTCTACCCGGAATGGGTGATGCCCGAGGCGCAGTGGCAGGACTTCATCCACACCCGCACCGGCATGATCGTCGGCAAGCAGCTCGCCGACCAGTTCGGCTGGAAGGTCGGGCAGAAGATCCCGATCAGCTCCAACATCTATCCGCAGAAAAATGGCAGCAAGGCGTGGGTCTTCGACCTGGTCGGCATCTTCGACGGCAAGGACGAGGACTGGAAGAAGCGCACCAACCTCGCCTTCATACAGCAGGACTATTTCGACGAGGCCAACCAGTTCGGCATCAAGGGCCGCGAGAACTTCTTCATCCTCAAGCTGACCGACAGCAATCGCGCCGCGCAGGTCGCCCGCACGATCGATGCGATGTTCGAGAACTCGCCCGATGAGACCAAGACCCAGACGGAGAAGGATTTCAACATCAGCTTCGTCAAACAGATCGGCGACATCGGACTCATCGTGCGCTGGATCCTGTTCGCGGTCTTCTTCACGCTGTTGCTGGTGGTCGGCAACACCATGGCGCAGAGCGTGCGCGAGCGCATTCCGGAGCTCGCGGTTCTCAAGACCCTTGGATTCTCCGACGGCAGCGTGCTCGGGTTCGTGCTGGCCGAAGCCTTCGTACTGGTCCTCTTCGGCGGCCTCATCGGGCTGGTGCTGGCCTCCATTGCCGGCGCGATGGTGGAGAAGGGTACGGGCGGGCAGTTCCAGCTGGCACTCGATTACCGGGTGTGGCTGATCGGTGTCGCTGCTATCGTGCTGATGAGCCTGGCGGTGGGGATTCTGCCCGCGTTACGGGCGCGGCGGCTGAGGATCGTGGATGCGCTCGCCGGACGTTAGGCGCATGCGCAGTTGCAGCGGGGAGAATCCGTCGTGTTGAGGCAGGCGCTCGCAATCACCAGCATGAGCATCCGCAGCATCCCCGAGCGCTGGGCACCCTCGCTCGTCATCGTCGTGGGGCTCGCCGGCGTGGTGGCCGTATTCACCGCACTGCTCGCCATGTCGAGCGGTTTCGAAAGCACTCTCAAGGCGACCGGACGGAGCGATGCGGCACTGATCCTGCGCGGCGGCTCCGATGCCGAGCTGAACTCCGCCTTCGACCGCGACTCGACCGACCTCATCAAGCAGGAGCCCGGCATCGCCGCGGGCGCCGATGGCAAGCCGCTCGCCTCCGCGGAGTTGATGGTGATCGCGGAGCTGGTACGCAAGGACGACGTCAGTCACGGTGCCAACATCACCCTGCGTGGCGTCGAGCCCGCAGGCTTCGTGCTGCGGCCACAGTTGAAGATCATCGCCGGGCGTAACTTTACACCCGGTCTGCGCGAGCTGATCGTCGGACAGGGCGTGCTGAAGCAGTTCCAGGGCGCGGCCCTCGGCGACCGGGTACGGATGCGCGGCTCGGAATGGACGGTGGTGGGAACCTTCGCTTCAGGCGATGCGCACGACAGCGAGATGTGGACGGACATCAACGTCGCGCGCAGCACCTTCGGCCGCATCGGCTCGAGCTCGGTGCTGGCCGCGCTCGATGGCCCCGACGGGCTCGCGCGCCTCAAGAGCGCGGTGGCGGCCGAGCCGCGCCTGTCGCTCGATGTGCTGCGCGAGCAGGACTATTTCAGCGGCCAGACCAAGGATTTCCGGCGGACGATCGGCTTCCTCGCCGGCGTCGTGACCATCATCATGGCGCTCGGTGCGATCTTCGCCGCCCTCAACAGCATGTATGCCGCGGTGGCGGCACGCGGCAAGGAGATCGCGACGCTGCGCGCGCTCGGTTTCGGGGGGCTTGCGGTGGTGGCCTCGGTGATGACGGAGGCGCTGCTGCTGGCGCTGGCGGGTGGAGTGATCGGTGCGTTCATCGCCTACGCACTCTTCAACAATTTCTCGGTATCCACCCTCGGGCAGAACTTCACACAGGTGGTGTTCAACTTCAAGGTGACGCCGCAGCTCGTGGCTCAGGGGCTGATCATCGCGATCATCATCGGCATGATCGGTGGCTTGATGCCGGCGCTGCGCGCCGCGCGGCTGCCGGTGACCACGAGCCTGCGCGAGCAGTAGTGCCGGAACCTCACAGGCGGGCGAGCGCCACGCACAGCGCCTGCACCTCCTCTTCCGGCTGGTCCCAGGAAACGACGAAGCGGGCCTCACCGCGCGTCGCCGGTCCCCAGTCATAGAACTCGAAGCCCTGCGACCGCAGCTGCCGGCGACGTTCGGTGCCGAGGCGCAGAAACACCTCGTTCGCCTCGACCGGGTGCAGCAACGCAGAGCCGGCGGCCCGCCCGATGCGCTGCGCCAGATGGTTGGTGCGCTCGGCATTCGCGAGCCACAGACCGCTCTCGAGGAGCGTGAGCAGCTGCACGGCGGTGTAGCGCGACTTCGAGAGCAGGTGCCCGGAGCGCTTGCGATGCAGCTCGAAGTCCTTGACCAGCGAGCGGTCGAAAAATACCACCGCCTCCGCAGCCAACGCGCCATTCTTGGTCGCGCCGAAGGACAGCACGTCGATGCCGGCGCGCCAGGTGATGTCACCGGGGTGACAGTTGAGAAACGCCACCGCGTTGGCGAACCGCGCCCCATCCATGTGGACCTTGAGGCCGCGCTCGTGGGCGATCGCGGCGAGCTGGGTGAGATCCTTCTTGTGATAAGCGGTGCCGCACTCGGTCGCCTGGGTGAGGGACAGAACCGCCGCCTGCACGCGGTGCAGATCGGGCGGGTGGGCGGCGAGAGCGGTACGAAAACGCTCCGGCGCGAGGCGGCCGTGGTCGCCCGGCAGCAGCACCAGCTGCGCGCCACCCGTGAAAAAACCCGGCGCGCCGCACTCGTCGGTGGCGATGTGCGCCTCCTCGTGGGCGAAGATCGCCCCGTACGGCGGGCTGAGAGTCGCAAGAGCGAGCGCGTTGGCCGCGGTGCCCGTGCTCACGGCGAAGGCCCGTACCTCGGTGCCGAAAAAATCACTGAAGGCGCGGTCGAGCCGGCCGCTCCATTCGTCTTCGCCGTAGGCGGGTACGCGACCGTGGTTCGCCCCCGCCATCGCGGCCAGGATCTCGGGGCAGGCCGTCGCGGTGTTGTCGCTTAGAAAACGCACGAACCGAACTCCTGTGGTTTGTCAGTCGATTGTTGATCAGTCGATGCGCCAGCGGAACGACCAGGCGCCGAAGGCGAGAAAGGCGAGCGCGGTCGCGCCGAGAAACAGCAGATGCGGCGCGATCTGCGCCAGGCCCTCACCGTCCAGCATCACCGCACGAGCGGCATCGAGCACGTGCGTGAGGGGGAAGATGTGCGCCACCCACTGTACCCAGCGCGGCGAGCCCTCGAGCGAGAACCAGATGCCCGACAGCAGCATCATCGGCCAGGTGAGGAGGTTGAGGAGTCCCCCCACCAGCTCCTCGCTGGCGAAGCGGGCGGCGATCGTCAGCCCGAGCGCGATCATCGACAGCGCGCCGATGACGGCGAGCAGGAGCAGCAGCAGCGTGCTGCCGGCGTTGTGAAAGTGGATGATGGCGCCGATACCGACGTAGAGGATGGCGGTGATGAACAGAATGAGGCCGAGGCGCGAGAGGACCTGAGCGCTGAGGAACTCAAAGGCGGTGAGCGGTGTGGCGTGCAGCCGCTTGAGGAAACCGCTCTTGCGGTAGCGCAGCACCACATAGCCGACACCAAACAGGCAGCTGAACATCATGTTCATGCCGAGAATGCCCGGAAACAGCCAGTCGACATAGCGCAGCGCGGCCCCGCTTACCGGCTGGCGGCGCGCGGCCGGCTCGGCGGCGAGCAGCAGCTTCTCGACGATGTAGCCCTTGGGCGAGTCGGTGTTCACCCAGTAACGTGGCGGAGCCTGCAGATCGACCACCAGGTCGACCTGCTGATGGGTGAGCTTCCGCAGCGCCGGAGCTTCCTGAGGCAGCGGGACGAATTCCACGTAGCGCTCGCGCAGGAAGGGATGCGTCGCGCCGTCGATGCTCGGCGCCAGCACGCCCACCTTGAAGAGCGGCCGCTCGGGGCCGCCGAACACGAAGCCCATGCCGATCACGAGCATTACCGGCAGGAGCAGCGTGAAGATCAGCGTGCCGCGGTCGCGCAGGAACTCGAGGTTCCGTGCGTGCAGCACCGCGAGCAGCGGCCGCATCATGAGCGCAGCTCCGTGCCGGTCAGCTCGAGAAACAGGTCCTCGAGATTGGCCGGGCGGATGCGCAGGTGCGTGAGCGGCACGTGCGCGGCGAGGAGCGTGCGCAGCGTCCCCTCCAGATCATCGGTGGTGATCTCGATGCGATCGCTGCTGGCGAAGATGTTGAGCGGCAGTGTGTGCGCGGCAGCGGGGAAATCCTGACGTGGCAGCTCGAGCAGCACCTGTGCGAAGTGGTCGTGCAGCAGCCGCCGCGGCGGCCCCTGCGCGACGATCCGGCCGTGATCGAGGATGACGATCTCATCGCACAGGAGCTCCGCCTCTTCCATGTAGTGAGTGGTGAGGATGATGGTCTTGTGCTGGGCCTTGATCGATTGCACCAGCTCCCAGAAGTTGCGCCGCGCCTGCGGATCGAGTCCGGTGGTCGGCTCATCGAGGAACAGCACCCGCGGGTCGTTGACGAGCGCGATCGCGAGCAGCAGCCGCTGCTGCTGTCCGCCGGAGAGCTTGCGGTTGTCGCGCCCGGCGAGCTTCTCGAGCGCGCACAGCCGGATGACCTCATCCACCGTGAGCCCGTGGTCATACAGCCCGCGGAACAGGGCAATACACTGGCGCACGGTGAGGAAATCCTGTAGTGCAGTCTTCTGGAAGAGAATGCCCGCTTCCTGGTGGAAGCGCGCGCCGAGCGCTTCACCGCGAGAGCGAACCTCGCCCGAGGTGGGCGGCAGGATCCCCTCCATGATCTCGATGGTGGTGGTCTTCCCGGCCCCGTTGGGTCCGAGAAGGCCGAAACAGATGCCCTCGGGGACGCTGAAGGAAACACCGGCAACCGCGGTCGCGGCGGGGTAGATCTTCGTGAGGTCGCGGACCTCGATGATGGGTGTGCTCACGGTGCTGGATCAGCGGCCTGGCTGCGGGACAGGCGCGCGATCCTAAACCACCCCACGAAATTGCGCTTGCGCCTGTCAGAGCGATG
>Ga0306922_10003253_pt1 | contig 15164 bp, 14 predicted proteins | sample sta12Cox44000082_FD_203758 | JGI IMG/M metagenome (GOLD analysis project Ga0306922, IMG submission 203758) | Lab enrichment of tropical soil microbial communities from Luquillo Experimental Forest, Puerto Rico - statoxic.12C.oxic.44.000.082 (v2)... | ecosystem: Environmental > Terrestrial >... | reverse complement strand
TCTACTGCGGCCGGATTCTCAAGGGTGCGAAGCCGACCGATCTGCCCGTGCAGCAAGCGACCAAGTTCCATTTCGTCATCAACCTGAAAACCACCAAGGCGCTCGGCCTCACTATCTCCGACAATTTGCTCACGCTCGCCGACGAGGTGATCGAATGAGCAGCCGTCGCCAGTTCATCTCGCTGCTCGGCGGCGCGGCAGTGGTGTGGCCGCTCGCGGCGCGCGCGCAGCAGGCGGGCGTCCCGTTAGTCGGCCTGCTTGTCAGCACTCAGATTGATGATCGGCAGATCGCCGCTATCCGGCAGGGCCTCAAGGACGCCGGCTATATCGAAGGGCGCAATGTCGCGATCAAATATCGCTCCGGCGATGGTCGCTTCGACCGATTGCCGGCAATGGCTGCCGAGCTGGCGGCCGATGCCCCGGCCGCGATCATTGCGCTGGCCCCGGCGGCTGCGCTGGCCGCGAAAGCTGCAACGGCGACCATTCCGATCGTGTTCTCGATTGGCGGAGACGCGGTCAAACTCGGTCTCGTTTCCAGCCTTAACCGACCGGGCGGCAATGTTACGGGCGTGACTTTCTTCGTCAACACACTCGGGGCAAAACGGTTGGAACTGCTGCGCGAGCTGGTGCCGAGCGCCGCCCATATCGGCTTTCTTGTCAACCCAGCGAATCCAACCTCTGAATCCCAGGTGACGGACGTGCGGGCTGCGGCGCGCGAACGCAGAGTCGATCTTCTGGTCGTGAATGCCGGCAGTGAACGCGAGATCGACGCGGGCTTCGCGAGCTTCGTCCAACAACGTGTCAACGCCATCGTCATAGGGGCCGATTCACTCTTTTTGAGTCGGCGCGATCAAGTTGTCGGGCTGGCAGCGCGCCATGCGCTTCCGGCAATCTATAACCTGCGCGAGTATGTCGATAATGGCGGGCTGATCACCTATGGAGCGAGCATCACCGACGCGTTTCGCCTCGCCGGCGGTTACGCTGGGCGCATTCTCAAAGGGGAGAAGCCACCCGATCTGCCGGTGCAGCAGACTGTGAAATTCGAGCTGGCGGTCAATCTCAAGACGGCGAAGGCGCTCGGCCTCACCGTGCCGGACAAGCTGCTCGTGGCCGCCGACGAGGTGATCGAATGACGTGAAGGGAGGTTCAAAATGAAACTTCCCCACCGAAGGCAATTTCTGCATCTCGCCGCTGCCGTTGTCGCGCTGCCGGCAATCTCGCGCAACGCGTGGGCGCAAGCCTATCCGTCGCGGCCCGTGCGTATCATCGTCGGCTTTGCAAGAACGACTATCGCGATGCCGAGGCCATAGGACATCGCACGTAGGTCGTCGTTCCACGTTCGCTCGACCAAATTAACTTGCTTGTGGAGACCGTAAATCGAATGTTCGCGTTCCAGCGTTCGGTCTTGCTCGCGCACTCGGCTCGCAATTGCCACACATTCGAGCTTTCCCGTTGAGTTGAATGAAATTCACATGCGGTACCATAGGCCTCGGCTCGGCGCGCAGTGATCGCGATAGGGGACTCGCGGCATTCGGCAACGTCAATACCCCATCCACCGACGAAACTGATATCGGATGTATTGGCAGCCTTCGCGTCTGGTGCGCTAAGCAACCGTTCTTGTGTAGCTTCGTCCCAGGTGTCGCTCTCGCCAATGCCGTTAGCAGCCCTGAACTCTTGCAACGCTCGACGCGAGCGCTGACCCCAAACTCCATCAGCCGCGCCGTATAGAAATCCGAGATCAATCAGTCGTTGCTGGACACGCTTGGCATTTTCGATGTCGCGAAGATCCAGCTGCTGCGGGGCGGTAACTGTATCGACCGACTCTGGGACCGTGACCGGAGCTGACGAAATTTCAGTCTGGGGCGGCAAATCGGAGGCCTCGGGTGATGTGCTTCGTCGGATCACTATGGGAATGAGGGGATTGGGAGTTACGCTGCGACTATTGTCCGACTGCTGGAGGGACGTCGTTGTAACTTCGGAGGTCAACGTGGACGTCGTTGTAGCTTCGGAGGTCAACGTCGAGGTGCCTGCCGTGGGCGTTGAAACATTTTCCGGCGAACCCGTCATGAGGTCCGGCAGCCAGCGCGCGGCTGAAAAGGAAACAAGAAACACGACGATTGCACCGACGATCCACAACCTCGCGTCTGCGATGATCGGGCCTGGCGACATCGTGCGTCCAGAGCCCTTAGCTTTGCGACCGGCGGCAGGCCTGGTTTTCGTATCAACGGAACGCATCCGAGCCCCCCATTTACAAAACAAGCTGTGGTAGCAAGGTCCAGCCAAGCGGCAAAAATTTGTTCTTGCCGAGGCAGCTAACCTATTGAAATGGTTGCTCGTGAAGCAAGGAACGTCTCAATTGTGGAGAAATTTGGCTGTCACAAGCGAGCAGAGCGGCTCATCCTCCGTCGTACGCTCGGCGTGCGGCTGCGGTGCAGACCATTACGACGTGATCAGGCTAAGTCCGCTTACGTGAGTCAAAGCGGTCGTGCGGCAGACATCGTCAGAGGACGGATTCTGATCCCCAACTGGTCATCGAAGCATTCCACTCGACTTTCTTATCGGCCTTAGTCACAGACTGGGCGATGGAAATGTGGTATCATTCCTCATTGCATGAATGACCCCCAACCGGAGGGTCAGATGGCAAGCTACATCGGACGACGAAAGTTCTTAGCCACGCTCGGCGGCGCGGCGGCCGCGTGGCCGCTCGCGGCAAGGGCGCAGCAGCCCGAGCGGGTGCGGCGCATCGGGTATTTAGGTTTCGGCCCAGCTTCCGCTTATGCCGCACGAGTGGAGGCATTGCGGGCAGGCTTGCGCGGGCTTGGCTGGGTCGAGGGCAAAAATATTGTTATTGAGTTCCGGTGGGCGGATAGAGTGGATGAGCTGCCCGCGCTCGCAGCCGGCCTGGTTCGGCTACCTGTCGACGTCATCTTCGCAAGTTCGTCGACCCTTGTTGAGCCCGCCCGACAGGCGACGCATACGATTCCTATCGTCTTCTCGAACCATGCCGATCCAGTCGGCATCGGGCACGTGGCGAGTCTCGCGCGGCCTGGTGGGAATATCACTGGGCTCTCGATGTTGCTCACCGATCTTGCCGCCAAGGAGCTGGAAATTCTGACGGAGGTCCTCCCACAGGCGAAGCGCATCGGGGTCCTATGGAATCCGACGACGCCCTCTCATGTTCCCGCCGTGCGGGCGGTCGAGGGCGCTGGCGAAAAGCTCGGAGTCAAGCTTGTCCTGGTGCCTGTCCGAGCCGTCGAGGACTTGGAGGGCGCATTCGCGACCATCGTGCGAGAACAGGCTGGCAGTTTTCTGGTCGTGCCGTCGCCGCTCTTTACGTCGTACCGAGCGACCGTGGCGGACCTCGCACTCAAGTACCGGTTGCCGGGGATGTTCGGACACAGGGATTTAATTGCGGATGTGGGTGGTCTGATGAGCTATGGCGCGGACATCGACGACCTCAATCGGCGCGCAGCTTTCTACATCGACAAAATTCTAAAGGGCGCAAACCCCGCCGACTTGCCCGTGGAGCAGGCTTCCAAATATCAGCTGGCAATCAATCTCAAGACCGCCAAGACGCTTGGATTGACGATCCCCCCGACCGTGCTCGCCCGCGCCGACGAGGTGATTGAGTGAAACGCCGCGAGTTCATCACGCTGCTCGGCGGCGTGGCCATTTGCGGCACGTGCGCAAAGTGAAGCGGAATTGGCGGGAATGGAGAGGGGAGCAACTCAGATAATTATCGCGAGCAATTCCACCGCTGCTATCCCAACGATCAGAAACGCCAATGCGGCCACGTCGTGGTCGAGCCAATGTTTGTACACGCGCATGAAGATCGTTCCCTATTGAAGAATGAGCGAATGATGAATGCAGCGTTGAAAACCAAACAAAGTCTCAATTTGCTGTTGCAGCCCGGCCACACCCGGGCGTTATCTACTTCCTAACACTTTGCGGTCACCCTTTGGTCAAAGTCTACCTGGATTTGGTCAAAGTGTGCCCTGGAGTGGGGGCTGTCATGGCCCATGTGCTCAATGAAGTGTTGCTGTATTGCTGCCTAGCTGCATTCGTTACGGGCATCGTCCTCGCAGCAGCGGCCTTGATCAGATAAGATCAGCTAACAAAACTTCCCTCATTTACGCCGGCAGCTCTTGGCGAACAGCTCGGCGCGATCTGTTCGGGTGTTCGCGAGCTTGCTCAGCTGGACCTCGCACCAGCTGCCCTAGCGGCGCTCTTCGGGCACTGTGTGCATATAAGTCAAAATGTTGCTGGCGATCGAGTAGCAAAGCCAGCCAAGCACAAGTCCCGCTATCGCAATGCCGATTTTCGTCCAAGTGCCTTCCGGCTTGTCTAAGAAGAATGCTGCCGCCATGCCGCCAATGGCCATACCTGCCCCTATGTTGTTCCAAAACGAGGCCGCCAATTTGACTCGCTCGTTTCGCTGTAAGATCGAACCGTTTCCAAAGTGATCCTCTAGCCACATGCTCCGTCCTCCTGAGGGCGTCGAGAAATGATAGCGCAACAATCAGTCCGGCTACGCGCATCGCAAGACGATGTCTGCTGCGCGCGCGCCGCGAGCGGCCACGCCGCCGCAGCGCCGCCGATGAGCGTGATGAACTCGCGCCGTTTCATTCAATCATCTCGTCGGCGAGCAATTGCAACGCGTTGGGCACCTCGATGCCGAGCAATCTCGCCGTTTGCGCGTTGATGACGAACTCGAATTTGCTCGACTGCAAGACCGGCAGGTCGGCGGGCTTCGCGCCTTTGAGGATTTGCCCGGTGTAGACGCCGAAATGACGATACATGTCCGCGCGATCCGTCCCGTAGCTCATCAGCCCACCGACTTCGACAGCCTCGCGAGCGTAATAGGCCGCAGGAATCCGATAGTGCGCCGCGAGCGTCGCTAATTGGACGCGGCGGCTGAGGAAATAGATGTCGGAGGCAACGAACAGGGCATCGGCCTGCTCGCGCACGAGGGCGGCGAAGGCCGCCTCGATCTCGCGGCTGGTGCTGGCGTTGAGGATGTGAGTTTGCAATCCGAGGGCGCGAGCCGCTTCCGGTATGTCTCGCAGCGTGGTCTCGGCGATCGGAGCATTTGCGGGATTGACCAGCACGGCAATGCGAATGGCCTTGGGCACTAGGTCGTGCAGCAGCCCGAGCCGCTTGGCGGTAATCTCCACGTTGAAAATATTAATGCCGGTCGCATTGCCGCCCGGCCGTGCCAGGCTGTCGACCAGACCCAGCTTGACCGGGTCTTCGGCAACGCCGAACACGATCGGGATCGTCGTGGTCGCAGCTTTGGCGGCGATCGCAGCAAGGTTGCCGGGTGTGGCGATGACGGCCACACGACGACGCGCGAGGTCGGCCATGAGAGCCGGAAGGCGATCGAATTGGCCCTCCAGCCAATGGTACTCCACCGTTACGTTCTGGCTCTCGACGTAGCCGGCCTCGTTGAGGCCCTTGCGGAACCCGGCAACAAGGGTCGCATCGGGCGATCCGGCGTTGACGAACCCGACCACCGGCATCGCCGGCTGCTGCGCGCGCGCCGCGAGCGGCCACGCTGCCGCGCCGCCGAGAAGCGTGATGAACTCTCGCCGTCTCATGGCCTCCCCTCTCAGGCCCAGGATCATACCCTAAAGTCCAACCGAGTTGGCCGAAGCGCCACGTCTATTCATGTCCGCAACCCCCAGTACCGGCGGTCAATGCAATGGATTTGTTCCTGCGGTGTTATGCCAGGTTCGGAGCCACCGGAGGCGATTGGAAGTGCGAGGAATAAGCAAGGCGCGCGATTGTCCACTACTGCGAGACACCGATCTGCTTCACCACCGGCTGCCACAACTCTTGCTCCTTGCGGATGAATTCGGTTGTCTCAGCCGGCGACATCGGCTGTGCGAAGGTAGCGAGGTCCGCAAGCTTTTGCCTAAGTTCGGGGTGATCGAGGACGATCCGCAGGTCCTGTCCCACCTTGCGCACTATCCAATCGGGTGTCCTGGCCGGCGCGAGCAGCGGGAACCAACCCGTTGCCACGAATCCGGGAATTGTTTCAGCTACGGTCGGCAAATCCGGAAGATTCGGCAGCCGCCGCGCAGAGGCAACCGCGATCGCCTTGAGCGAGCCCCCCTGAATGGCGCCCAACAGCGGTCCCAAGCTCTCCACAATCATCGAGATGCGTCCGCCCACCAAGTCCTGCAGTCCGGCCGCGGCACCGGCATACGGAACGAACCTAAGCTCGATGCCCGATTGGTTTCGGAAACGTTCGGCCGTGAGGTGCGGCAGCGTGCCGCGTGCGTTGGCGGCATACAGGATTTCGCCCGGTCGTTTCTTCGCAAGCGTGATCAAATCTTGGAGTGAATTGACACCGAGCGAAGGCGCGACCGCGATTACCATCGGCTGCTCGGCGATAAATCCGATCCGAACAAAATCACGATCAAGATCGAACGGCAGATTTGGAAACATGTGCGGCATGATGATGAAGGCAGACGTAGCTGGCATGTAGAGGGTATAACCGTCCGCGGCGGCCGATGCCGCCTGGCGGGCTGCAACGCTGCCGCCCGCTCCGGGATGGTTGAGTATGACCACCTGCTGCCCCCACAACCGGCCGAGGTGCTCGGCCACGATGCGCGCGATCACGTCTGGGCCGCTCGCTGCCGCCCCCTGCGTGATCAGCTTCACTGACCTTGTCGGGTAGTCCTCCGCACGCGCCGCGAGCGGCCACGCCACCGCCGCACCGCCGAGTGCTGCCAGCAATTCCCGCCGTCCGATGGTGACTGTCATACGCCCCTCCGCGCGAGGTGCGTAAAGGGAACGATACCACGCCACGAGCGTGCAGTCTTCACGTTCAAGGAGCGCAGGAGGCGGTCTTAGAATGAGGCCATGGGGAGAAGCAAAAATATCATCGGCCTCAATTCGCGACCGCGGCGATGCCCGCCTTTTGCGAACTCTTCAATTGCTTGTGCCGCTAAGATTCCGGCCAAAACCATACTTGCCGTATTCCTGGCGCGTCATCATGCCACTAGCGTGTCGAGCAAGATTTTGGCCTCCTTCAGATCGAGCGTGTCGAAGCCTTCGGTGAACCAACCGTAGACCGGAGCGAGAAGATCACGGGCCTCATTCCGCTTGCCCTGATCGCGCCAGAGCCGCGCCATGCTCATCGCCGCGCGCAATTCCCAGGACTTCGCTTGCTGCGTACGCGCAACGGTGAGCGCGCGCTCGAAGTATGCTCCCGCTTGCGACGAACCCAGCTGCGGCAACTTCAGCGCGATTTCGCCCTTTATGCGATTGATTTCTGCCTCGCACCACCGTTCCTTTGTTGTTTCCACTGCGGTCATCGCTTCCCCAATGCAGCGCCAAGCGTCATCAAATTGGCCGAGCTCCGCATGGGCCGTGGACAAATGTGCCAAAAAAAATGGCAAATACACTCTTGACCCGGTTGACCGATATGTGGTGATCCCCGAGGTGATCATCTGGATTGCCTCCGAGGCCTTACTGGACAGTGCTAATACGCAACCTTGTTGCATCGTTCCCAACGCCTTCCATAATGCTGCGCCCTTCTCGTCCGCCAACCGGACAACTTCATTAGATTGTGCGTTTGCTGCTGCATATTTTGCGCAGAGGATATTGGTGAACGATGTGTGTAACTGTGCATACATCAAAGTCCCAGCGTGGCCACCCTCGCGTGCATCCTCGAGCGCGTGATCAGCGTCCGCGAGTGCGGTCTCGGGGTAACCAAGCATCCAGTGGGCCAACGCCCGATAGACAAAGATTGACACTCCAACGTCTTGGCCAAAACGCGTCGCCAGCGGCCGATGCTTGGCAGGATCGTAAAGCGCGAACGCCTGATTGTAATGCGCTCGGCCTTTAGGGATGTCCCCCGTTAACATCAGCGAAGTACCCATCAGGCGATGCCCGATCATGAGTGGAACGATCTGCCCTTGCTTCTCTGCGAGCGCCACGAATTGCGACGCCAGCTCGCGCGTCTCGTCTCCGTTAAACGCCACATAGCTTGCTGCCCAGACGCCATAGAGGACCGAGAACAGCAGCAGTGGATCTTCGGGAGGTTCTCCGAGCGCTTCCGCTCGCTCGATGAATTGACGCGCCTGTTCAACGGCCGCCTTGGGCTCAGGCGCCGCATAGCCTTTGACGTGCATGAGAGCGTTAACGAGCGCGACCTGCAGCTTGATCTGTTCGCAACGCATGACAGGCGTGCCGGGCAAGGTCGCAATCTGGTCGAGGGCCCGCGTGAGCTGCTCGGCGGCTTCGACCAGCGCCGACCGCGCCAGCGACCGCTGCCCCGCTTTGCCCCAAAGGCTTGCGGCTTTCTCGATCAGGCCGGCCTCGGTCCAATGTCGCGCCAACAACTCCGGTCGGCTCTCCGCGGTTTCCGTGAATTCGCTCTCGATGGTTTCGGCAATGCGGGCATGCAGTGCGCGTCGCGGCTCGCGCAGCAGCGTCCCATAAGCCGCGTCCTGCACGAGGGCATGCTTGAACAGATAGGTCGCGTGCGGGGGCACGCCCCGTCGGAACAACAAACCGGCCGCGATGAGACGGTCCAATGCCGATCTCAGCTCCGCCTCCGGCTGGCGTACTACCGAGGCGAGCAAGGCATGCGAAAACTCACGGCCGATTGCCGCCGCGATCTGTGCCAGCTCCTTGGCCGGGCTGCCGAGCCGGTCGAGCCGCGCCATGAGCGAGGCATGCAGGCTCGCGGGGACCGCTAGAGCCGGGGACGGAACCGCGGCAATCGCGCGGGCGGCGGCCGTCTCGCTCCCTGCTTCCAGCACCGCCTTGGTCATCTCCTCCACGAACAAGGGGATACCGTCGGTACGCTCGATGATGTCCTGCCGAATGCTCGCTGATAGCAGCCTGTTGCCGACGAGGCAGTCGATCATAGCGCCAGCCTCGTGCTCTGCGAGTCGATTGACGATGAGGGCGGTGACGTAAGGCCGTCCAATCCACGGCGCGTCGAATTCCGGCCGGAACGTCACTAGCAACAGCACCCTAAGTGTCCGAATTCGGTCTACGACTCCACCAAACGCTTCCAAGCTGGTTGGGTCGGCCCAATGAGCATCCTCCAAGGTCATCATCACAGGCTTTTGCCGCGACAGCGTCTCCATTTGCGCGGTAAGCGCGTCCAGCGTTTTTTGCCGGCGCTGCTGCGGCGTCAGTTCGAGGGCGGGATACCGGCCATCGTTCGGCAGCGAAAGCATCTCGGCAATGAGTGCGACATCCTGGATCGAGGTCGAAGTCTGCGCGAGCAGAGCATCGAGCTTGTCGAGTTTCTGCTGGGACGTATCGTCGTGTAACAATCCAGCCGCACGTTCCATCTGACCGATGATCGAATAAAACGCGCTGTCGGTGTGCTGGGGCGAGCAGAAATAGCGCAAACGTGTATGCGGTTCAGGAGCAAGGCTTTCTAGAAGATCAGCTGTGAGCCGCGATTTGCCGATGCCCGCTTCTCCGGAAATCAGCACGACCTGACCCTCGCCGCTCTTCGCCCGCGACCAGCGCCGCAACAGTAGCTCGGTTTCTTCCTCGCGCCCGACGAGGGCAGTCAGACCGCTCGGATGCAGTGCCTCGAAGCGGCTTTCGACGGTGCTCGCCCGCAGCGCCACCCAGGCGCGCACCGGCTCGGCGATGCCCTTAAGGTCTCTGGCGCCAAGGTCCCTTAGCTCAAAGAGATTGCCGAGAAGCCTGCGCGTCGCTTCGGCAATGACTACCGTGTTTGGCTCGGCAATTTCCTGCAGACGCGCTGCAAGGTTTGGTGTCTCGCCGACGATGCCGCGTTCCTGCGCTTCGCCCGATCCAATCAGATCGCCCACAACGACCAGCCCAGTGGCGATGCCGACACGGGTTTGCAACGAAGCCGGCGTCTTAAGTGCGATTACCGCCGCGATCAACTCCAGCCCGGCACGCACCGCCCGCTCGGCGTCATCCTCGTGGGCCTCGGGGTAGCCAAAGTAAACAAGCACGCCGTCGCCCATATACCGCGCCACGAAACCGCCGAAGCGGCGCACGGCTTCCGCGGCGCATTTCTGATAGGCCGAGATGAGCTCTCGCAGGTCTTCCGGATCCATCCGAGCGGAGAGTGCGGTCGAACCAACGAGGTCGGAGAACATCACCGTGACTTGCCGGCGCTCGGCGGAGTCTTGGGTCTTCGGCTGTGCTTCGACAGCGGCGGCTTCACTTGTTACCGGGGTGGCGCCGGTCAGCTCGGCGATGGCCGCCAGCATTTTGCGCCGATGTCCAAGCAGCACACCGATGTCCTTGAGATCTTGATCGGTCAGATAACGCAATACCGAGATATCGATCCCGTTTTCGGCAAAGCGCGCGGTGTACTCGGACAGGCCGAGCTTTTCGAGCCAGTCCGTGATCTGCTGCATCGTGATCCCTCCCCGCGGCGGTCTAGTCGTATTTCTGGACGAGGGCGAGAGGGTCCCGGTCGGCCCCGCCAAGGATCGAGCCTATCAATCCTAACAGAGCCGCACGATGAACTCGCGCCTTTTCACACTCGATCACCTCGTCGCCACTATTCGCGGAACGGGAGGTTATGGAATATCGACAGCGGATCGGCCTCAGTCCGCCTTGATGTCGAGGGCCCGGATGACCTTGCCCCACTTTTCGGTTTCGTTGGCGATGAGCTTGCCAAAGTCGGCGGGCGAGAGCGCGAGCACGTCGCCACCCAGGTCGGCAAGCCGCGCCTTCATCTTGGGATCGGCGAGGCCAGCGTTGATCTCTTGGTTGAGCTTGTCGATGATCTCTGCGGGCGTATTTCTGGGAGCGCCGACCCCCTGCCAGCCGGTTCCCTCGTAGCCGGGCACGAAGTCGCCAACCGGAGGGACATTCGGCAGCACCTCCGCCCGCGTTGCACCGGTCACTGCCAACGGGCGCAGCTTGCCCGCCCTGATGTGCTCGATCGAGGTCGCCATAGTGTCGAACATGACTTGCACTTGGCCGGCGAGCAGATCGGTGAGGGCCGGGCCTCCGCCCCGATACGGCACGTGCAGCATGTCCACACCTGTCATCATCTTGAACAGCTCGCCGTACACGTGCTGCGCGCTGCCGACACCGCCCGACGCCATGTTGATCTTGCCGGGGTTGGCCTTGGCGTAAGCGATCAGGGCAGGAACTGACTTCGCCGGGAATGACGGGTGTACCACCAAGACAGCTGGCGCGCGGTAAATGCTCGCGATCGGTGCGATGTCGCGGGTGAAACTAAAATTGAGATTGTCGTAGAGCGCCACGTTCCAGGCATTGTTGGAACCGATCATAAGCAGCGTGTAGCCGTCGGGGGGCGCCTTGATCGTTGCTTCGACGGCGAGGTTGCCGCCAGCGCCGGCCCGGTTCTCAACGACGAATTGCTGGCCGAGGCGCTCCGACAGCCATTGGCTGATCAAGCGGGCATACAAGTCGACCACGCCGCCAGCCGGAAAGCCGGCGATCAAGCGCACTGGCCGCGATGGATAGGCTTGCGCCCTCGCGAACCGCGATACCGCTGGCAGCACCGCAGCGCCCGCGGCCAGATGCAGGAATTGTCTACGGTGGGGAAGTTTCATGGTGTTTCCCCTCTGAATGCCGGTAGCGAGCGAACTCATTCCACTTTGATGTTCGCCGCCTTGATGATCGGCCACCACTTCGCGATTTCGGCTTTTTGCATCGCGGCGAGCGCCTCGGGCGTCTGCTGCTCGCGCGGCGGAATGACAAAGCCCTGGTCAACAAGGTTTTGACGCATGGCGGGATCGTGCGTTGTGCCAACGGCGGCGGCGTTGAGCTTGTGGATGATGTCCCTCGGCGTGCCCTTGGGGGCGAACAGACCCGCCCACAGCGAGAACTGGAACCAGGGGAACCCCACTTCCTCCGCCGACGGGATTTCGGGCGCGATTGCGATGCGGTCCTTGGAGGTGACCGCAAACGCCTTGATCCTGCCTGCGCGTACGTGCGGCATCGCGGTGGCGGTGTTGGAGATCGTCATGTCGATCTGCCCGGCAATCAGATCCTGCACCGATGGGTTGACGCCGCGATAAGGCACTAGGTTAAAGCGCGTGCCGGTTTTTTCTTGCAGCAGCAGCGCGAGCAGATGGCCCGGACCGCCCACCCCCGTCGAGCCCATCGATGCCTTGTCGGGATTCTCCTTGAGCCAGCCAATCAGCTCCTTAAGGCTGTTCGCTGGCAGATCTTTCTTTCCCAGGAACAGCAGCGGCGCGTCCGCGAGCAGCGCGATCGGTTCGAAATCGCTGACCACATCGTACTGCAGCGCGTAGGTTATCCCGTTGGCGACATGCGTGTTCCAGATGCCGACGGTGATCGTGTATCCGTCGGGCGCGGCGCGCGCCACCCGCCCGGTCCCGATGCTGCCGGTGGCCCCGCCGACATTCTCGATGATGATCGTTTGGCCAAGTGCTGTGCGCATGCCTTCGGCGATCAGGCGCCCGACCACATCGGTCAGCCCGCCGGGCGGAAACGGCACGATCATCGTGATCGGCCGAGACGGATAGGTCTGCGCCCAAGTGACGTGCGATACGGCCGGCAGCGCGGCAGCGCCCGCGGCCAGATGCAGAAATTTGCGGCGGGGAAGTTTCATTTGAACCTCCCTCACATCATTCGATCACCTCGTCGGCGCGTACCAAAAGCGACGGCGGTACTTCAAGGCCGAGCGACTTGGCCGTTTTGAGGTTGAGGACAGTTTCGTATTTGGTCGGCGCTTGCACCGGGAGTTCGGCGGGCCTGGCACCGCGCAGGATTCGGTCGACGTAGGAAGCTGCCTCTCGGTATTGTTCAAGGATCTCCGTGCCGTAGGACATGAGGCCGCCGGCCGCTACCCAGAAACGGAACGCGTAAACCGCCGGCAAGCGGTGCCGGGCGGCAAGCGCGACGACGAGATCGCGATGCTGAATGGAGGTGGAATCCGGCAATACGACCAAGCCACCATTTGGTGACTGCGCGAGTGACGTGATCACCTGCTCGATGTCAGCGACGTTCTCGATGGGACTGGGGACAACCTCGACCCCGAGCGAGGAAGCCGCGGCCTTGGCGGAACGCACGAAATAGTCGAAGGGTGTGGACTTAGGGTTGGCGATGAGCGCGGCGCGCGTGAGCTGCGGCGCAATCTCCTTCAGCATTGCCAGCCATTTGCCAGTGATGCCTTCCTCGTACAGCATCAGGCCGGTGACATTACTGTTTGGCCGCGCCAGGCTCGCAACCAGACCCGAGCCGATGGGATCGGAGACGTTGACAAACACGATCGGAATCGTACTGCTCTCCCGTCGTAACGCCGACGCGATGGGGGTCGAATAAGCGATGATTGCGTCGGGTCGCAGGGCGACCAGCGCTCTCGCGAGTGACACGTGACGACCTGGGTCGGCTTCGGCGAAGCGAATATCGATGCGGAGATTGCGGCCTTCCGACCACCCGAGGCTATCGAGCCGTTGACGAATGGTGGCGACGCGCGCCTGCATTTCGGGATCCGTTTCGGCCCCGCTTATCAGAATTCCAAGCCGTCGGACGAGATCGGGCTGCTGCGCGCGCGCCGCGAGCGGCCACGCTGCGGCCGCGCCGCCGAGTAGTGTGATGAACTCGCGGCGCATCATTCGATCACCTCGTCGGCGCGCAAACGCGGACATTCCTGATCCGGCTCCTACTTGCCGTCGTTCCAGATATCGGCTGCGAGCTTCCAGTCGCTTCCGATCTTCTCCCACACCACGAGATATTTGCCGGTGACTTCTTTCGGCATCGGACCCTTGGTCTTGAGGCTGAAGGTCCCGATCTCTCGCGCCGCAGAAGGCCCGAGTGGCTTGACGTCGAGGGTTATGAGTTTCGGGTCGCTGACCTGCTCCGCCATGCTTTTCCACAGTGCCTCGATCGCGGCTCTGCCCTTCACCATGCCGGAACCCGGCGGAAATGCGGTCGCATCATCGGTGTAGAGCGACGCGACGCCGGCGAAATCACCCTTGTTAAAGAAATCGATCCATTTCGCGTTCACCGCCTCAATTTCAGCCTTCTGGGCGAACGCCGGCAAAATCAGCCCGACCACCAAGGCAATCGCTAGTGCAATCGCGCGCATGACTCATGACTCCTGAGTTGACGTGAGATTTGCTCCTTACGCATTGGCCACACGCCCCACACTCCCGTCAGCCCTCCGAAGGCAGAATGACACAGAATATAACGCCCTTGTTCGGACCCACCTGTCTCGGAGCGCAGACGTGAGCGCCACCATCCGGCGCGACCACGTTATTGATCTTGTCGTAGGGAACAGGCGTCCAAACACCGTCCACTTTAACTTCGTAGTGATCGCCAACGACGCGACTTTGGGTCGGCCTACAATCCATCAGATTGCAGCACGAACCTCCGTCGTTTCTTCTGAGTTGAGAGTAGAAGCCCTGATGCAATTTATCGTGGCCCGCCCCGTAGTATCCCTCTTGTGCCGCAGCGTTCACACAAAAAAACAAGGAAGCCGCGCCGCCGAGCAGCGTGATGAACTCGCGGCGCTTCATCTTCGCGGTCATTCGATGATCTCGTCCCCGCGCAACAGGAATGCCTCCGGGATCATCAGGCCGAGCGCCTTGGCAGTAGTCAGATTGATGATGAGATCGAACTTGGTTGGCTGCTCGACCGGGAGATCGGCGGGCTTCGCCCCGCGCAGTATTTTGTCGACATAGTCAGCCGCACGCCGCCACTGGTCCGACCAGTTTGGTCCATAGGACATCAGACCGCTTGCTTCGACGTACTCCCGAAGCAAATGCATCGTCGGCAACCGCGCACCGAGCGCCAAAGTGTTGATGCGAAGGCGATGGGTGAATAGTAGCGGATCAGGCAAGATATAGAGCGCCTCCGCGCGGCCCTTAAGTTCCTCGAAGGCGGGTGCGATATCCTCGGCTCGTCGAATTTCGAGCGACGCAGTTTCGAGCCCAAGTCTGCGTGCTGCTGCCTCAGCCTGGCGCATGTCAAAGACAACGTAGGGATTGTCGGGTTGGGACAAGAACGCCAACTGACGAAGACCGGGGACGACCTCGCGTAAAAGTTCGATCCGTTTGCTAGCAAGATCGGTGGTCTGGCTCGACAGGCCGGTGACGTTACCACCCGGCCGGGCCAGACTAGCGACCAACCCGGTGTCAACCGGGTCAGCCGCCGTCGCAAACACGATCGGGATAACTGATGTTGCCTGCTTTGCGGCGATGA
>Ga0306922_10003252_pt1 | contig 15166 bp, 21 predicted proteins | sample sta12Cox44000082_FD_203758 | JGI IMG/M metagenome (GOLD analysis project Ga0306922, IMG submission 203758) | Lab enrichment of tropical soil microbial communities from Luquillo Experimental Forest, Puerto Rico - statoxic.12C.oxic.44.000.082 (v2)... | ecosystem: Environmental > Terrestrial >... | reverse complement strand
TTGTTAACGACACCGCCGACATGGAGTGCGGATCGACTACAGTTTCGCTGTCGCGCATGAAGATTGTGGACTTTTCCAGCGTGGTGTTCGCAGACAGCACCGGTGTATTGGTTAAGTCCGGCAAGGACCTTTTTACTTTCGACAACATGGTCGGGAAGAAGATCGGAGTCATTGCGGGGACAACGAATGCGCGAGCGGTTCGCGATCAGCTTGCGCGGCGCAATCTAAGCGCGACATTGGTCGAGTTCCGAGACCGACGGGAGGGTATTGCAGCATTGGCACGCGGTGATCTGGATGGCTTTGCCAGCGATAAGTTTGTATTGCTCGCCTTAGCGCGGGCTGAGAATCTGCGGGACTTTACGCTGCTTCCTGACGACCTTTCGTTCGAGCCCTTTGCAATAATGCTGCCGCGAGGAGATTGGGCATTTCGACTCGCGGTCAACACTGCTCTCGCACACGTGTTTCGCAGCGGGGAAATCCTCGGGCTCTACACTAAATACCTCGGGGGCGTTGGCCTGGGCGTTTCCAACTGGGCTGGCGTTGTGTTCATGTTTGGTGGCCTGCCAGAATGACTGCGCGCCTACGAGGTGATCGAATAAGGGGCTGTCCTGCTGCGAGTGCTCACAGCCGCTGTTGGCACTTGTGCGACATAGCAAGATCGCGGATGGACTTCCGCTTTCGGTGGAAGAGCGGTCGTGCAGCGGACATCACCGCAATGACCGATTTTGACCCATAGCTGCCCACCGGGCGTTCAACTTTGCTGCAAGGCACAGAGCTGGCGTCCGAGCATGTGATACGGTGTGGTCTCGTCGGCTTAAGGAGGAGCCCATGAGGCGACGCAAGTTCATGACGCTGGTCGGCACCGCGGCGGCGGCGTGGCCGCTCGCGGCTCGCGCACAGCAGCCGATGCCAGTGATCGGGTTTCTTGGAGCAAGTTCGGCGCAGGCGACCGTCAAAAACCTGGAAGCATTCCGCAAGGGTTTGAGCGGAACTGGATACGTCGAGGGCCGCAACGTGGCCATCGAATTCCGCTGGACCGAAGGGCGAGAGGATCGAATGCCGGAATTGGCGGCCGATCTGGTCCGCCGACAGGTGGCCGTGATCGCCGCGCCCGCCAGCACCGCGGGGGCGCTCGCAGCCAAAGCCGCAACTTCAAGCATTCCGATCGTCTTCGGAACCGGCGCCGACCCGGTCGCACAGGGTCTCGTCGCCAGCCTCAATCGGCCAGGCGGCAACGCCACAGGGGTCAAATCCCTCAACGTGGAGCTCACCGCGAAGCTGCTCGGACTGTTGCGTGAGTTGGCGCCGCAAGCAAACCGTTTTGCCGCGCTCGTTAGTCGCAACGCTGCGATGACTGACGCCATTGTCCAGGAAGTGCATGCGGGTGTTCCAACCCTGGGGGGTCCGGTCGAAATCCTTTACGCGGGCAATAGTGATCGCGACATCGAGGCGGCTTTCGCAAATCTCTCGCAGAAGCCCGGCGCCGCACTGCTGGTCACCGTCGACCCGTTCTTTTTCACTCGTCGCGCATTGATCGTTACGCTGGCGGCGCGTCACGCGCTACCCACCGTCTATTTCAGGCGCGAATTTGCGGAGATCGGCGGGCTAGTCAGTTACGGGACAAGCGTTGACAACATGCACGAGCTAATCGGCATCTATACTGGCCGCGTCCTCAAAGGCGAGAAACCGAGCGACCTGCCGGTCGTGCAGCCGACCAAATTCGACATGGTCATTAATCTCTCGACCGCTAAGGCGCTCGCCATCGACGTGCCACCTACGCTGCTGGCGCTCGCCGACGAGGTGATCGAATGAAACGACGCGAGTTCATCACGCTGCTCGGCGCGGCGACCGCCTGGCCGCTCGCGGCGCGCGCGCAGCAGCCGACGATGCCGATAAGGTAGCGTCGCGTTTAAGAGATCGTCTTGGGAGCTATTTTTGGCGGCACAAAACGCAAATCAGAAGTACGATCGCGACTTTCTACTCAGTCCAGAGAAGCGAAATCAGATCGTCGAGTTATGGGAAGTCGAGAAATATGGACGTGACTGCTTCAATGACCCCAACCACGTTCATCTCTACGGTATGCCGCCGAAGGAGTGGTATGAACGCGGTGTCCGCATTCTGAAGCACGGTCTCACCGGCCTGGTAAGTGGCGAGAGGAAGGGTGGCGAGCCTCCTCTGGAAAACCGCCATATCGGGAATCAGGGGCGTAGGCATGTTCGGTCCTTCGTTGCGGGCAGCCACTCGAAAACCGACGGCAGTCTATCAATTTTTGTTGGAGGCACGGCGCGATGAACCCGGCCGCCAAGGTAGGACGCAACGATATCGCGGATAGATGGAGACGTGGCGCGAAAGAGTCGAGTCCAAAAGCTGGTCCGTGCCAATGCTCCCGCGCGACCAGCAGACCGCCCCTTCGGAGATCGACTCAGTTTGGCTGTTGAACCCGTTGATCCTTGTAGTCTCCGCACACCACCATGCCTCCAAGGATGGTCTTGCATTCCCTCTCGCTTCCGCCACCAGCGAAGAAGAAGGCCAGGGCCGCGAAGACTGCACCCACGACCCCGGCGACGGCCGCTGAAAGCTTCAGCCAACGCGGCACTCCATCATTGACACTGACCCGGACGAAGGTCGGCTTTTCCGCTGGCCCGACGTGTTGACTGTCGGGAGGCTCGCCCTCGATCTTCTCGAATGCCGGTTTCAGTTCCGGGGGCGCAGGTATATCAACGCCTTTGATGAGACGACGTCTCGCTTCATCCTCGGAACAGTTCGTCAGATCGATCCGGCTCAGTCCCCCCAGCAGCGGAGGCATTTTGGATGTTGGCCTGACAATGACCGGGATGACCGAGCCCTTCGTCCCGTCGGGGTCGTTCCAGATTTGGGAAGCCCATTCCATCGGCGAATAGCGTGACGGCACGTAATCGGGCGAAATGACGGCAATCAAGCGGTCAGCCCAGGCCAGCTTGGTATTCATCCAGAGCGGCACGTTGCCGCCCGCCGGAAGCTCCCAGTCATGAACCGCAACTTCATGCCCTACCTCCTTGAGCGTCCAGGCGATCCAATGCGCCTTGTCGCGGTCCGCCGAGTTGAAACTGATGAAAAACTTCTGTCCCATCGACGCGCATTACCGAGCGAGATTGCTGGAATTTTGTTTTTTTAGTTCCTGTAGACGATCGTAGTTTTTCCTCACATGGACTGTGTTTGGATGGTCCGAACCAAATTTGGCTTGGAATATCTCGATCGCCCGACGAAAGAGCGGCTCGGCCTCGTCATACTTGCCCTGGGTCCGAAGCAATTGGGCGAGGTTGTTGTAGTCGGTTGCAACGTCGGGATGGTCCTTGCCGAGAACCTTTTCATCGATCTCGATGGCCCGACGATAGAGCGGCTCGGCCTGGTCATTCTTGCCCTGGTTATAAAGCAAAAAAGCGAGGTTGTTGTAGCCGGTTGCAACGCCGGGATGGTCCTTGCCGAGAACCTTTTCGTCGATCTCGATGGCCCGACGATAGAGCGGCTCGGCCTCATCATACTTGCCCTGGGTCCGAAGCAATTCGGCGAGGTTGTTGTAGCGGATTGCAACGGTGGGATGATCCTGGCCGAGAACCTTTTCGTCGATCTCGATGGCTCGACGATAGAGCGGCTCGGCCTGGTCATACTTGCCCTGGGTCCGAAGCAATTCGGCGAGGTTGTTGTACCCGGTCACAACGGTGGGATGATCCTTGCCGAGAACCTTTTCACCGATCTCGATGGCCCGACGATAGAGCGGCTCGGCCTTATCATACTTGCCTTGGGCCTGAAGCAGGAAGGCTAGATTGTTATAGCCGATTGCAACGTCGGGATGATCCTTGCCGAGAACCTTTTCACCGATCTCGATGGCCCGACGATAGAGCGGCTCGGCCTTATCATACTTGCCTTGGGCCTGAAGCAGGAAGGCTAGATTGTTATAGCCGATTGCAACGTCGGGATGATCCTTGCCCAGAGTCTTTTCACCTATCTCGATAGCCCGACGATAGAGCGGCTCGGCCTGGTCATATTTGCCCTGGTTCCGAAGCACGAGGGCGAGGTTGTTGTACACGGCTGCAACGTCGGGATGATCCTTGCCGAGAGTCTTTTCACCTATCTCGATAGCCCGACGAAAGAGCGGGTCGGCCTCGTCATACTTGCCCTGGGCCTGAAGCAGATCGGCGAGGTTATTGTAGCGGATTGCAACGTCGGGATGATGCTTGCCGAGAGTCTTTTCACCTATCTCGATAGCCCGACGATAGAGCGGCTCGGCCTGGTCATACTTGCCCTGGTCCTGAAGCAGACTGGCGAGGTTGTTGGAGTAGATCGCAACATCGGGATGATCCTTACCGAGGGCCCTTTGACTGATCTCTAGCGCCTGTCGATAGAGTGGCTCGGCCTGGTCATACTGGCCCCGGTTCCGAAGCAATTCGGCGAGGTTGTTATAGCCGATTGCAACGGTGGGATGATCCTTGCCGAGAACCTTTTCGTTGATTTCGATGGACCGCCGATAGAGTGGCTCGGCCTGGTCATATTTGCCCTGGTTCCGAAGCAATTCGGCGAGGTTGTTGTAGCCCTTTGCAATCTCGGGATGATCCTTGCCGAGAACCTTTTCGTTGATTTCGATGGACCGCCGATAGAGTGGCTCGGCCTCCATGTAGCGCGCGAGTGATTTGTACGTAAGCGCCAGATTGTTTAACGCCCTGGCGGTTTCTTTGGCATCTGAGCCAAATTCCGAGGTCGCAAGGCTCAATGCCGCTTCTTCGAATGAGGCGGCTGTAGCGTAATCGCCCATCTGCTCCGCCATTAACCCGGCACGCTCGGCGTACTCCAAGTTGCTTGGCTGCAGCCGCGCGGCGCGAGCATAGTGAGCATTAGCGGCGCGCCAGTCGATACGCTCCTCGGCCAACTTACCGGCCTCGAAGATCGCGCGCGCTTCGACTACGTCGGCCTTCTCTTTAATCTTGCGAACCGTATCGGCGATCTCGACGAACTTGCGTTCCGCCCCAAGCACGTCGCCACGGCTGAGCATCGCCTGGGCCTGTGCAAACGCATCCGTCGAGATCAGCGGCGCAAATGCCTCCAGGGCGGCATTGGCCTCAGCCAGCTTCTGCACCAGCCCGTCATAGCTCGCTTGCAGATTTGTAAGCCGGTCAGCGACCCCTTTGCTCTCTGCCTCCAGCGCGCGCTTCTCGGCCTCGATGGTGGCAATCTGTCCGCGCAAACTCTCCTTCTCTGCGCTGGTTGCGCGCTCGGTCAATTCCATCAGCTTTTGCAGCTGGCTGCGCTTTTCCGTCTCCTCGCCGCGTATTTCCTCTGCCCGCTTCTTCAAACCCGCTTCGTATTGCTCAAGCGTGATCCCGATAACGTAATCGCCACATACAACCTGACCGCCAAAGGTGGTCGTGCATGTGCGCCTCTCGCCCTCCTTCGCTGACGCCGAAACCGCCGCTGCCACGATTGCGGCGCAGACCGCCGCAGCAGCGGAGTTTTTCAAACTGATGAAGAACTTCTGTCCCATCGAAGTGCATCACCGAGCGGGATTGCCGGTATTCTGTTTTTTTAGTTCCCGTAGACGATCGTAGTTTTTCCTCACCGTGACAGTATTCGGATGGTCCAAACCAAGTTTGGTTTGCAATATCTCTATCGCCCGCCGATAGAGCGGCTCGGCTTGGTCATACATGCCCTGGGCCTGAAGCAGACCGGCGAGATTGTTGTAGCGGTTTGCAACGTCGGGATGATCCTTGCCGAGAACGCTTTCGTCGATCTCGATAGCCCGACGATAGAGCGGCTCGGCCTGGTCATACTTGCCCTGATCCTTAAGCAGAAGGGCGAGGTTGTTGTAATCTCTTGCAACGTCGGGATGATCCTTGCCGAGAACTCTTTCGTCGATCTCGATGGCCCGCCGATAGAGCGGCTCGGCCTGGTCATACTTGCCCTGCTTGTGAAGCAGATCGGCGAGATTGTTGTAGCGGGTGGCAACGTCGGGATGATCCTTGCCGAGAGCCTTTTCACCGATCTCGATGGCCCGCCGATAGAGCGGCTCGGCCTGGTCATACTTGCCCTGGGCCTGAAGCAGAGCGGCGAGGTTGTTGTACCAGACCGCAACGTGGGGATGATCCTTGCCGAGAACGCTTTCGTCGATCTCGATAGCCCGACGATAGAGCGGCTCGGCCTGATCATACTTGCCCTGCTCCTTAAGCAGAAGGGCGAGGTTGTCGTAATCTCTTGCAACGCGGGATGATCCTTCCCGAGAACGCTTTCGTCGATCTCGATCGCCCGACGATAGAGCGGCTCGGCCTGGTCATACTTCCCCTGGGCCTGAAGTAGACCGGCGAGGTTATTATAAAGGGTAGCAATGTCGGGATGATCCTTGCCGAGGACCTTTTCATCGATCTCGATCGCCCGACGATAGAGCGGCTCGGCCTGGTCATACTTGCCCTGCTTGTAAAGCAGAAGGGCGAGATTGTTGTAGCGGGTGGCAACGTCGGGATGATCCTTGCCGAGAACTCTTTCGTCGATCTCGATGGCCCGCCGAAAGAGCGGCTCGGCCTCCATGTAGCGCGCGAGTGATTGGTACGTAACCGCCAGGTTGTTCAACGCCGTGGCAGTTTCTGGGTCATCTGGGCCAAACGCCGAGGTCACAAGACTCAATGTCGCTTCGTTGAATGAGGCGGCAGTAGCGTAATCTCCCACATTGTGCGCTAGTATTCCGGCACGCTGGGCGTACTGCCAGTTATTTGGTTGCAGCCTCGCGGCGCGAGCATAGTGACCATTAGCCGCGCGCCAGTCGATCCGCTCCTCGGCCAACTTACCGGCCTCGAAGATCGCGCGCGCTTCGACCACATCCGCCTGCTCTCGAATCTTGCGAACCGTATCGGCGATCTCGACGAACTTGCGTTCCGCCCCCAGCACGTCGCCACGGCTGAGCATCGCCTGGGCCTGCTCGAACGCATCTTTCGAGATCAGCGGTGCAAACGCCTCCAGTGCGGCATTGGCCTCAGCCAGCTTCTGCACCAGCCCGTCATAACTCGCTTGCAAATTTGTTAGCCGGTCAGCAACTCCTTTGCTCTCTGCCTCCAGCGTCCGCTTCTCGGCCTCGACGGCGGCAATTTGCCCGCGCAAGCTGTCCTTCTCCGCGCTCGTTGCGCGCTCGGTCAATTCCACCAGCTTTTGAAGCTGGACGCGCTTTTCCGCTTCCTCGCTGCGTATTTCCTCAGCCCGCTTCTTCAGACCAGCTTCGTATTGCTCAAGCGTGATCCCGATAACCAGATCGCCGCAGACAACCCGACCCCCGAGCTTTGTCTCGCATGTGCGTGTCTCGCCCTCCTTGGCTGACGCCGAAGCCGCTGCTGCCAAGATTGTGGCGCAGACCGCAGCAGCAGCGGAGTTTCTCAAACTGATGAAGAACTTCTGTCCCATCGAAGCGCGTCACCGAGGGGGATTGCCGGAATTTTGTTTTTCGCTCGTATTTTGTTTTTTTAGTTCCTGTAGATAATCGTAGTTTTTCCTCACCTGGACAGTGTTTGGATGGTCCGAACCAAGTTTGGTTTGGAATATCTCTATCGCCCGACGAAGGAGCGGCTCGGCCTGGTCATACTTGCCCCGGTCCCGAAGTAGACTGGCGAGGTTGTTGTAGCTCGTTGCAACGTCGGGATGGTCCTTGCCAAGAGTCTTTTCACCGATCTCGGTGGCCCGACGAAAGAGCGGCTCGGCCTGATCATACTTGCCCTGGGCCTGAAGCAATTCGGCGAGGTTGTTGTACCCGGTCGCAACGTTGGGATGATCCTTGCCGAGAGCCTTTTCACCTATCTCGATGGCCCGACGATAGAGCGGCTCGGCCTCATCATATTTGCCCTGGTCCTCAAGCAGACCGGCGAGGTTGTTGTACCAGACCGCAACGTCGGGATGGTCCTTGCCGAGAACCTTTTCACCGATCTCGATGGCCCGACGAAAGAGCGGCTCGGCTTGGTCATACTTGCCCTGGTCCTGAAGCAAGCGAGCGAGGTTGTTGTAACCGGTAGCAACGTCGGGATGATTCTTGCCGAGAACCTTTTCGCCGATCTCGACGGCCCGACGATAGAGCGGCTCGGCCTCCATGTAGCGCGCGAGTGATAGGTACGTAACTGCCAGGTTGTTCAACGCCATGGCAGTTTCTCGGGCATCTGGGCCAAACGTCGAGGTCACAAGACTCAATGTCGCTTCGGCGAATGCGGCGGCAGTAGCGTAATCGCCCATCGAGTGAGCCAGTTTTCCGGCACGCTCGGCGTACTGCCAGTTGCTTGGCTGCAGCTTCGAGGCGCGGGCATAGTGAGCACTAGCCGCGCGCCAGTCGATCCGTTCCTCGGCCAACTTACCGGCCTCGAAGATCGCGCGCGCTTCGACCACATCGGCTTGCTCTCGAATCTTGCGAACCGTATCGGCGATTTCGACGAACTTGCGTTCCGCCCCAAGCACGTCGCCACGGCTGAGCATCGCCTGGGCCTGCGCGAACGCCTCCGTCGAGATCAGCGGCGCAAACGCCGCCAGAGCAGCATTGGCTTCAGCCAGCTTCTGCACCAGCCCGTCATAACTCGCTTGCAAATTTGTTAGCCGGTCAGTAACCCCTTTGCTCTCTGCCTCCAGCGCGCGCTTCTCGGCTTCGACGGCGGCAATCTGGCGGCGCAGGCCGTCCTTCTCCGCGGTGGTTGCGCGCTCGGTCAGTTCCACCTGCTTTTCCGTCAGCTTTTGAAGCAGGATGCGCTTTTCCGTCTCCTCGGCGCGTATTTCCTCGGCCCGCTCCTTCAGACCGGCTTCGTATTGCTCAAGCGTGATCCCGACAACGTAATCACCACATACAACCTGACCCCCGAGCTTGGTCTCGCATGTGCGTGTCTCGCCCGCCTTCGCTGACGCTGAGACCGCCGCCGCCAAGATTGTGGCGCAGACAATCACACTGAATTTCGATGTTAGCCGCGTTAACTGCCGCATAGCCCGGCCCTCGCGCGACGATTATACAACTTTCACGAGATAGTGCCGTGCCGTGTGTGATCTGGTTCACTTCAGTCGGGGCTTTTTTTGTTGGCTGAAGCGGGAGTGTCTTGTTGGCGACGGCGGCTGACAATGACTGGGATAACCGAGCCCTTCGTCTCGTCGGGGTCGTTCGCATTGGGACGCCGGTGTCCCTGATACGATGCGGGGCGTCGGTTGCTGGCATCTGAGTCGGCGTGTCGACCGGCGTCTCGGTTGCCGGTGGCATTTCGGCCCCGGGCCTGGTGTTAGTGGTCTCGGTTGGAAGTCGGTAGACACGAGGTCTGGTTTTCCTGGCAGATTCTAAAGACCGGCAGGAAGACCGTGATCCTGAACGCTCCGGCCCTGCCGGTGCTTGCCGGTCTCGATCGGCACGGCTCGTATGTCGTGCCGGGCGATGATCCCGAGAAGCCTCGGGCCGATCTGAAACATCCATGGGAAGCGGAGGCAAAGCGCCGGGAAGCGCGGCGGATCGGTGATGCAGTTGAAACGCGATCGCACGCGATCGTCGCGTTGAAATTTACAACAGATTTCAACTATACGAGCGACAGCTCACAAGCACCCAATAAGCTTCCGACAGGAGCAAAACTTTGGAAAACATTATCTTGAGCCTATTTCCAACACCTGACCGACTGTTGGAGGCAACTGAGATCGAATTGGATCGCGCGTTGTTGCGGTACGTTGCAGCGGCTACCGACGACCCCATGCGAGCGGTCGGGATTACTCGTGACGGCGCCGTGATCTCGTTGTTTGAGCGTGGTGGGTACGACTGTCCTCACGGAACGAAGGTTGAAGTCCAAAAGGTCGTGGGTAGAGCATGGAAAAGACTCGAAGATACAGACCTGATCGACGAGCCTGACCCTTTCAACGGCAAAAATGGATATCGCGTTGTGTCGGCAAAAGGCCGACAGGCGCTTGGAGGGGTCGATTTTGCCGCCGCGATGGTGCGGAATGCATTCACCCGCGAGATGTTCCCTCTATTGCCCGACGCCGCCTGGAACGCCTTCCGCGTCGGCGATTATGACACAGCAGTGTTTGAGTCATTCAAAGCGGTGGAAGTGGCTGTACGCAAAAAGGGTAACTTCGCCGAGGCAGACTTCGGCCAGACGCTGATGGCGAAGGCGTTCGATCCAAGCAATGGCCCTTTGCGCGATCAGGCAGGCTCACTGAACCGGCGCAAAGCTCGGCAGAAACTCTTTGAGGGTGCGCTCGGAGAGATACGTAACCCCAAAGCTCACAGCGATCCGGTCATCACCGACACGCTGACCGCCGTGGAGGAGATGATGACAGCCGGTGCTCTCCTGCGAATCGTAGGCGGCGTATGAACCGAACGCACCCGCGTTGCTTTCAAGGTAAGCGCCATCGACTAGATCGAACATCGAGAGAGTCGGCTTAGGCTAATTGCCGAAAGTGCCTGCGATCGGCGGCATTCGTGAGTTTGTTCTGGCCGGCGGTTTGATGAGCTACGGCGCAAGCGACACCGATGCCTATCGCCGCGCCGGCTCGCATTACGTGGCGTCCATTCTCAGGGGCACAAAGCCAGGCGACTTGCCGGTCGAGATGCCAACCAAGTACGAACTGGTCATCAGTGTCGTGGCCGCCAAGGCGCTCGGCCTCACCGTGCCAGACAAACTGCTCGCTACCGCCGACGAGGTGATCGAATGAGCACCCGCCGTGAGTTCATCACATTCCTCGGCGGCACTGCGCTAGCTTGGCCGCTGGCGGCGCGCGCGCAGCAGCCGGCGATGCCGGTGATCGGTTTCCTCAGCAGCATTTCGCTGGAGGAAAGTGGCGTCCCAGCGTTTCGACAGGGGCTCTCCGAGTCCGGCTATGTGGAAGGCCAAAACATCTCAAGATCGCCGAATTGACGGTCCAGATCGCTCGCCAGCGTGTAATCGTAAAGGACGCGCTTGACACGGGCCAGCGCTCAGAGATGGCGGCGTCGCTGCTCGATGCGCTCGAAGGAAGCCTTCGCATATTCGAGAAGCACCGAATATTTTTGCTCAGTCGTCAACCGTCCAGTAAACGGATCACCTAAGCGCCCCGACCCGCCCGTTGATGCGACGGGCCGGGGCTTGTCACCAGCTTAAGCGCTATTGTGGCACACCCTCGACGATGAACGAACGCGCCTGAGTTGTTTTGCCTCGTATTGCGTTGACCTCTTTCATGTATGGCGAATTGTTAAAGGCTTGTGCTTTCTCAACGCTATCGAACGCATAGGCGATGAAACGCTCCGGCGCAGTGCCGTCGAGGGCGGTTATTTTGTCGGTGCGAGCGATGTAATGACCGCCTAATTCTTTAGCAACATCGGCGCCGCCCCTCGGTCTTTGGGTAATGACTTTAAAACCTTCCGCGTCGTTTACCTTGTTAATTTCGATGACCAAGTAAGCGGGTGGTTTGCCCTGGGCATGGATTCCTTGAACCGCCACTGCACCAAGCCCAATGCCTGCAAGCATTGACAACGCGACTGTGTACCGAGTTTTCATGAGACCCTCCCATTAACCCGCCGAACACCAGCGTCCGGGTTGCTTGAATCATGCTCCGCTCGCGTGAGACGCGCAAATAAAAACGATTGAGACGCACGGCTATAGTCACTAACTATAGGCATTTTGTTGCAACGTATCCTCCCGGCCGGGTTCATCGCGCCGTGTCTCCCGACCAAAGCCGACAAACTGCCGTCTGGCGGCCAATGGCTGCACGAGATCAAGCACGATGGATTTCGGGGTTATCGCCCGGAAGGATGGCCCGCGGGTGCGGCTCTACAGTCGCCCGGGCAACGACCTGACCCGTCGCTTCCCGCTGATCGTCGAAACGTTGGGGCGCCTGCGCTCGCGCTCCTGCATCATCGACGGCGAAGCTGTCGCCTGCGATGACAACGGTGTTGCCTCGTTCGATCTCGTCCGGCACCACCGCGCCAACGAGCGCATATTCCTCTACGCCTTTGACCTGATCGAACTGAACGGCGACGACCTACGGCGCGATCCGCTTGAGGTTCGCAACGCCACGCTCGCCTCTATCGTGGCCAAGGCCAGCCCCGGCATCCGGTTCAATGAGCATTTGGGAGGTGACGGCCCGACCGTCTTCGCCCACGCCTGCAAGCTTGGCCTCGAAGGCATCGTCTCGAAGCGCAAGGATTCGGCCTACCGTTCGGGGCGCTCCCCCGATTGGCTCAAGATGAAGAATCCGGCCTGCTCGGCGGTGAAGCGGGAAGCGGAGGAGGATTGGGGAGCGGGACGCTGGCAATTGCCGGACGTCCCGTCAGGAACATTCACCGCGCCCAGGGTGTTTGCTCTGATGGAAATCCTCCCCAGTCCCTGGTGAGGGTTCTCCCGAGACCCCGCCCGACCTCCCTTTTGAATGCCACACACTCGGGCGGGGTTCTCGTTGTCGACGAACCAACGCAGCCAGGGGCGGCGATTAGAGGTCGTTTGGAACATTCGCGTTTACGCAGGCGTTACTTTTCCGCAGCACTAATTTTACACACCAAAGGGAGGTAAACGATGAAACGTGCTCTAATCGCTATCGCAAGCGCGGGCTTTTTGGCTTCAACCGCCTGGGTGGTGGCGGCCAATGCACAAGCCAATGTCAACCCGAACGTCTACCCCGGTAATACGTCTGGGCCGTACGGAGGGCGGGCAGCACCTTATGAATGGTACGGTTCTCCTGGCCCCAAGAAGCGCGGCAATATGTGCGTCAAGGACGTCGACCCCTTGCGCGGTTACGGTATCCAAGAGCCGTGCCCGGCCCCGAAGCCGGCGGCAGGCGCAGCCCCACAGCGCCGACAGCGCAGTGCAGGGCGTAGGTAAAACAACGCCGAAGCGCAGCAGTCGCCACTTTGTTTCTCGGCCCCGCGCAGCCCAAGACTGGCGGGGCGGTGCATGCCATGCCCCTAACTGACTTCGTGCTGTTTTCTGGCGTGGTCCTACTGGCCGCTGGGATCGTGATGGCGGTTGCTAGCCTGCTCACTTGAAGACGCCAACCCCACGGACCCGCCGTCGCCACCAGCCGAGAAGGCCACCACCAGCAAAGATCAGACCCGGAAGGCCAGATCCCTCCTCAGGAGAAAAAGATGCGAATACTTGAAGTCATCTTTGGGGCCGCGGCAGCTGTCGCTGTCGCCTTCCGCGAGGATTTCGTCGGCCAGCTCCGCCCGGCGCCAGGGGCGCGCCGCCGGGCGCGAGGGGTGGCTCCCGTCTCGGCCGATCCGACGGCCGGTCGCCTCCAGCTCGCGCAGGCGCAATCGGGTTCCGGCACGGACGCACGCGAACAGGGCAGTTCCGGCCAGCGCGACAGCGGCGCCGCAACGACCCGCGAAGGCGGCGGCGCGGCGGCGCGCGATTCGAGCGGCTCGCGCGGCGGCTCGGCGACGACACGAAAACCCCGCCCGAAAAGGACTAAGAGCGGGGTCTCGGGAAGCACAAAAGCCGCCCGGGAGCCAAAGCCGGGCGGCCTTTGAGTTATTGCGCGGCTGACGAGCTTCGCCGATTAGCAGGCTCGCGGCTGCCAGCCCTTCCGCGCAAAGCGCGGCCGCCGGCCTCGGGTGATGAAGCGATGATCTTTTGTGCCGATTTCTGGTCGCGCAAGCATAACTTTATTCTCCTTTTTCACCCACGCCGCCGAGGCAGCGCGGCCCGCAAAGATGACGACCCTAGCGGGGCTCCGAACGTTTGTCGGACCACCATTGTTCGAGATTGTCCAAGCCCCGGATCGTGATGTAAATCGCGGCGGCGGTTTGGAGCAGGATGACAGCCCACTCGTAACGCTGAAAACCACTACTAAACCCGGCACTAAGGGCCCCGCGCCCTTTGGTCGATGCATCCAAAATCGCGACGAATCCGATCAGAACTTCGATTGCGCCATAGAGCCCCCTGGCAATTTTTCGCAGCCAAAAGAGTGAGATTGCAATCACCAAGCTAGCCACAACGATTCCGGCACGCGATGATCCGTAAAAAACGTACAGAGTCGCAAGCACGGCTGCGATGAAAAGGGCAATTGCCCGCTCGTAACGTTTCCAGAAACTCGAAAGCCAGCGTTGCATGACGGGAATTTATCCGTAGATGCGGCGCTTGTTCCTTTTTTCTTCAGCATCTTATTCCTTTTATTCCTTCGGCTCTTGCGGGTGCGACCTCACGCCGAAAGATGGGCGGTCTGCGTCCGTCTTTATCGGGCCGCTGGCCCAAGGTCGGGTTCTTCGCGATCTTCCCAATAGGCATCCGGCACTTGCGCAGCGGGCATTCCGGACACGGCCCTCAACGCAAATCCATTGGAGTGGCACTTGTTGAAGATGTCCCGATAATAAATCCGCCCGTAGACCAAACGTCCATCCGCCGGGCATGGACGGATAAAAGAGGATTCAAGCGTGACATTGGGTTGCAGAACATAACCGGCAAACTCGCCCTTCTCCGCGTACTGGGGCTTTTGAGGCACCGGACCATCCGGCTCCATCATTTGAATGATGACCGTTCCGACAAACGCAGGGGTTTGCCGTAATTGTTGATGCAGACTTGAAGGTGATTGAAGTCGGGGCTGGTCCACCGCGCGCCTCCCGACACGTAAGCTCGCTCGACGTGCGGAATATGTTCGGCGGCAATGCGAGTGACCCGCCATAGCCTGCGAGTGGACCACCATAGGAAGATCGTTGAAACGGCGAGAACGGTGGCCGTGACGCGTTCTGGAGTGGAGAAAAAATCGGCAACATAGGCCCAGATAAGGCTAACAACTTCGGCCATGCTGCTTTACTCCGGCCGCCAACTCTTTACGAACGAGCGCGCCAATCAGGACACAGCTACTCATGATTCGTTCCACAAGTTGATCAAATGAACTACGTCTTGTGAAGTCACGATTAAGATTGCCACGCCAACTGCGATTACGAACACCTTTCTAAGAAGCGCCTTGTGCTTCGACTGCGTGGTACGCAAGCGCTCAAATTCAGCCGCAAAAGGTTTATTCGATAATGGTTCATCGCTATTCCCGCCGCCAACTCTTGGCGAACGCTGCCATCGCGGCCTCACGACTCTTCGCCACCCGCTCCTGCTGGCGGCGCGACACCCTAGCAGACCACATTCACGCTCTATGTTGCTAATCGGCCTTAGCCCTGCTGCTTTTTGGCCGCTGCTTTGCTGATCATCATCTTGATAAGCTGTTCGCTGAGGCGCACGCCTTA